>Ga0163216_100356_pt1 | contig 84394 bp, 78 predicted proteins | sample SynspAceP_FD_167610 | JGI IMG/M metagenome (GOLD analysis project Ga0163216, IMG submission 167610) | Saline lake microbial communities from Ace Lake in Antarctica - Synechococcus sp. Ace-P (Illumina Assembly) | ecosystem: Environmental > Aquatic > Non-marine Saline and Alkaline > Saline ... | reverse complement strand
ACAACCCTGCCAGCAAAATGGCCCGAATTCCGCGACACCGTCACCGACAACTTCCGCGTCGTATCGCTCAAGGAATGCAAAGTGATTTGAGGGTAAACCCTCAGGGCAATTCAGGCCTTGGAGTATAGGCAAACAAATGAAAATTCTTGCGGTAGATGACGACCCAATCATCCTAGAGCTTTTGTCGCATTTCATTGAAGGCATGACCGATCATACGCTGGTCACTGCCGAATGCGCTGCCGAAGCCCTGCAGGTGATCAAAGATAACGCCCGCGCTCCGTTCGACAGCTTCCTGCTTGATATCCAGATGCCTGTTACCGACGGTATCCAGCTGGCCAGCCAGGTCCGTTCGATGAAGCAATATATCGAAGCGCCGATCTTGATGCTGACCGCGATGTCCGAAAAGTCTTATATAGACGCTGCCTTCTCTGCCGGTGCAACGGACTATGTGACCAAACCATTCGAGATGACCGAGCTTAAGGCGCGCCTATCTCTGGTTGAACGCGCGGTCGATGGGTTGGCCACGCGCACCAGCAAGATTTTCGCCGCCAAAGCAGTCACCCATCACAACGGCAAGCCTGAGCGTGCGGTGCAGCTGCACGAACCGATGGCGATCCACGATGTGAATAACCTCATCGAATTCATGGCGCTTGAAAACTACGTGCAGCAGCTGTCGCGCAGCGATCTGTTCGGGTCGATCTGCTTTGCCTTTAATATCCGCGATGTCGAACATTTCCACGGAAACATGTCGAACTTCGAATTCTGCAGCATGCTCAGCGACGTCGGAGAGATTATTTCCGACACGCTCGACGGGTGCCAGTTCCTGATGTCCTATGCCGGCGGTGGCACTTTTGTGTGCATCACCGAAAGCGGATGGCGCCCCGATCCCAGGCTTTTGGCAAATGATATCAACATTTCGCTGGCAAAAACCGAATTGTTCGATAACCGTGGAGAGCATATCAACCCGCGTATCTGTGCCGGTAAGGCTGTGCGTTTGATGTGGAAGACGAATTCGTCGGTTATGGATGCGCTGTCAGAGGCACATGTCTCTGCCGAAGAAGCGACAGCCAACTACCAAAAGGTCCAGAACGACTTTTGGAATGTAGGGAGAACGGCGTGATGCACAAGAAACTGGAGCTACCGGGAATCGAGCGTATCCGCGCGCGGTTCCTCGAGATGCTAGAGCAGCGGCAACGTGCGCTGGCCGAACACGCGCTGGCCGCATGGGAAGGCACTTCCCTGCAAGATATCAATGACAACCTGACCGAAGCCCGCAGAATCCTGCACCAGATCGCCGGCACTGCCGGTTCTTTGGGGTTCGACGATCTGGGCACCATTGCGCGCGATAACGAGGTCGCGATTGACACGCATCTTGATGGCCCCAACGGCAAGATCGCCAGCTGCCCGACCGAGATTATCTTTGGGCTGGATGATTTCCTCAAAAGTTCGGAAGCGTTGATTGCTGAACAGGCCACGCTCGAATCCGCGTAGCGCGGCTTTTGGCCCCGAGCCTTTGGGCCGCGCGCCGTTGCAGTGCCTCGCACTCCGGCCTGACGGGGGTCAGCCCCCAGTTTCTTGCGACATTCCATTGATTTTCAGCAGTCGATAAAGGACGTTCGTCGCAGCACGAAACGCCCCCTAGTCGAAAGTGGACCTGTCCCATGACCCAACCTCATATCCTGATCGCAGGCGGCGGGATCGGCGGCCTTGCACTGGCGCTCTCGCTGCATCAACTTGGCGTGCGCTGCACGGTATATGAACAGGTCCGCGCCTTGAAGCCTTTGGGTGTGGGGATCAACATCCAACCCAATGCCGTGCGCGAACTTTTTGATCTGGGGCTCACCCCCGCCCAGCTGAACAAGATCGGTGTGCCCGCGCGAGAATGGGCGCTGGTCGGACAGAAGGGGCAAGAAATTTACGCCGAACCGCGCGGCACCGACGCGGGTTACCGCTGGCCGCAATATGCCGCACATCGGGGCCAGCTGCATATGCTGCTGTATCAAACGCTCGTGGACCGCGCCGGCCCAGAGGCGGTGCAGCTGGGGGCCAGGATCAGCGGATATAGCATCCTGCCAGAGGGCGGCGTGACCGCGACCATTCACCATACCGACGGATCACACTCCACAGCCGAGGGCACGTTGCTGATCGGCGCGGACGGGATCCACTCTGCCGTGCGCGCGCAGATGCATCCGGACCAGCCGCCGATCCATTGGGGCGGCGCGTTGATGTGGCGCGGCACCTCGCGGGCGAAACCGGTGCGCACGGGGTCGTCCTTTGTGGGGCTTGGCGACCACCGTCAGCGCATGGTGATCTATCCGATTTCAGCACCCGACGCAGACGGCTTTGCCACGATCAACTGGATCGCCGAGGTAACGCTGGATGAAACCGACGCGCGCAAAAGCGGTTGGTACAAGCCCGCGCAACTGTCCGACTTTGCGCATCATTTCGACGGCTGGACCTACGATTGGCTTGATGTGCCTGCCCTGCTGCGCGGCGCATCCGAGATATACGAGAACCCGATGATCGACCGTGATCCCGTATCGACTTGGGTTGACGGTCCGGTCGCCCTGATCGGGGACGCCGCCCATGCGATGTATCCCACAGGATCAAACGGCGCGAGCCAAGCGATCATGGACGCCCGAAACCTGTGTGCACTTATGTTAAAGCAAGGCGTCACACCCGCCGCGCTGCGCAGCTTTGATGACACCTATTGCGGGCCTATTTCCGACCTCATCCTACGCAACAGGGGGGCGGGCCCGTTCGGGTTGTTGAACATGGTAAATGACCGCTGCGGCGGGACGTTCGACCGCATCGACGATGTCATACCTGCCGCGGAGCGGTCCGCGTATATGGCACAGTACAAAACCGCTGCCGGCTTTGCAGTTGACGCCCTGAACGCCGCTGACCCGACGCTGCCGCAAGGCGCACGGTTGGTGGTTTAAGGCTCTGGGACCATCGCATATTTTTTGTGCGATGCCGAAAACGTGAGCGGGAAAAAGTTTAACTTACTAAAATTGTCGGGTTGACCTTCCACGCGATATTCTTCAGGTACTGCGCATGATTTCCATGCCTCCGGCAGTGCCCGTCGATCCGCTTTCGTCGGCAGCATCCGCAGGCGCGATCCGTCAAAAGGAACCGACCGTATGACCCGCAGTCTGATGACCTCTGTGCTTGCATTGACCTTGGCCTCCCCCGCCCTCGCGGTAGAGAAAGCCGACGTGATCGACACATACGCCGACATCGCCGAAGCCGCGTACGGCGACAGTCTGATCACCGCCCAAGCGCTGGTCGACGCCGTGGATGCCCTGATTGCAGAGCCGTCCGCCGACACAATGCAAGCCGCCCGCACAGCTTGGCTGGCGGCGCGGGTGCCCTACCAGCAGACTGAAGCCTACCGTTTCGGCAACCCCATCGTGGACGATTGGGAAGGCAAGCTGAACGCCTGGCCGCTGGACGAAGGTCTGATCGACTATGTTGACGCATCCTATGGCGGGGCCACTGACGAAAACGCCGCCGCGGCGCTGAACGTCATCGCGAACCCCACCTTCACGCTGTCGGGAACAGAGGTAGACGCCAGCACAATCACACCTGAATTCCTCGCTGAGACATTGCACGAAGCCGACGGCAACGAGGCTAACGTTGCTTCGGGCTATCACGCGGTTGAATTCTTGCTGTGGGGGCAAGATCTGAACGGCACGAAACATGGTCCCGGTGCGCGGGACTGGACCGATTATGCCTCGGGCGATGATTGTACCAACGACAACTGCGACCGCCGCGGTCAATACCTGAAGGCGGCAGCCGATCTGATCGTGTCAGATCTGGAGTATATGGTCGCACAATGGGCCGAAGGCGGTGCCGCACGCAGCACCCTGACCGGAAACGAAGACGGCGCGATTTCGGCGATGCTGACCGGTATGGGGTCGCTGTCTTACGGCGAACTTGCGGGCGAACGGATGCGCCTTGGTCTGATGCTGAACGACCCCGAAGAAGAGCATGACTGCTTTTCGGACAACACTCACAACAGCCACTATTACGACGGTTTGGGCATTCAAAACGTGTACCTTGGTGCCTATGCACGCACCGATGGCACGTTGGTCACCGGCCCGTCACTGTCCGATCTGGTCGCCGCCGAGAACGCCGATCTTGATGCGGAAATGCAGCTGAACCTGTCGACCACCATGCGCAAGCTTGGCCAGATGAAGACCGCCGCCGAAGCAGGCATGTCCTATGACCAGATGATGGCCCGCGGCAACAAGGGCGGCGAAGCTTTGGTTATGGGGGGGGGTGAACGCCCTGATCGCCCAGACCAAGACCATCGAACGCGTCGTTGCCACCTTGGGCGTGGATAATGTGGCGATCGAAGGCTCCGACAGCCTCGACAGCCCCGGAGCGGTTTTCGAATAATACACGATTTTCATGAGCTCCTCCTCCCACTGAAAGTAAACGACAATGAAGAAACTAACGCTCGCCGGTTGCGCTTTGGCGCTGACCGGTGCCACTCCCCTTTTGGCACAAGAACAGGCTTTTGTCTGGGGCGGTGAATTCGAAATCGGCGTCGACAGCACGGTTAAATCCGATGATCCCGCAGCCGAACTGACCGATAACTACGCAAGCCTTTCGCTGGCGTTCGAAGCGGGCGTTGCCAACAGCATCACCCTGTTCGGTGAAGCGACACTAGAAAGCGTCACAGACGCCGCAGACACCCGCCATCTCGACGATCTGGGTCTCTATGTGAACGAACTGGGGCTGCGCTTTGATCTGGCCGCAGGCGAATTGAGCGTCGGTAAAGTCAGCCCGACCTTTGCCGCTGCATGGGATGCAGCCCCTGGGTTCTACGGCACATCGCTGGCCGAAGACTATGAACTGTCCGAAGTCATCGGTGCGACCTTTGACATGCCTGTCGCCGCATCGGGCGGGGTTTTGTCCTTTGCCCTATTCTATGCTGACGACACTGCCTTTAGCGACTCGCTGGGGACCAAACGCGGCCGCAACACCACCGCCGACGGCGGCGCGGGCAACACCGGCAAGCTGAATAACGTCGCACTGCAATACACGCAAGAGATGGGCGACACGACCTATTGGGTTGGCGCACGCTTCCTGACCGCAGGCGAAAGCGATCTGTCCGACGAAAAAGGGGCCGTGATCGGTATGGCGCATGACTTTGGCAACGGGTTCGACCTGATCGCCGAAGTTGCCTATTTCGACGGGTTTGCCGGCACGGGCGAAGAGTCCACCTATGCCACTTTGGGCGGGTCTTACGTTCAGGGGCCGTGGGCGTATTCGGCCAGCTATACTGGCATCGACAACACCGCGAACGGTTACGACGATTTGATCACCGTGGGCGTAGACTATACGTTCGAGAATGATATGTCGCTCGGTGGTGGCGTCGGCTTCTACGATGTAGACGGCGATGACTTTACCGCCGTCGGTGCATCCTTGGTGATCCCATTCTAATTTAGAGATAGGGCAGAATATGCATTTCCTCCGGTCTTTTATCCCTCAGGCCTTGGTAATGTCCCTGCCCCTATTGAGCGGTCCGGTCTACGCCGGGCCGCTTGATGAACCCCATTTGGATATCATCCCGCGTACCGCTGATGAAACGGCACGTATTGCCGATGTAACCGCACTTCCCGACAGTTTTGACGCCCCCAGCCCGTTCGAGGTGAACAGCGCCGGTGCCGCCACCGTGCGCCCGCGCTTGAACGCTGATGCGTTTTCGCAAGCGTCAGGGAATATGTCGTTCGAGGACGAGCTGACCTTCAAGCTGGGCAACGGGCTGTTTCGAAAGCTCTGGGTATCTTCGCCATCGTCGACACTGGCCTCTGACGGGCTGGGACCGTTATTCAATGCGCGATCCTGCCAAAGCTGCCACATCAAGGACGGGCGCGGCCACCCGCCCGAAGGCCCCGACGACAGCGCCATTTCAATGTTTCTGCGCGTATCCATTCCGGGCACCGAAGACGCCGGTAATATCAAAGAGATCGAAGGCTATCTGGCCACCCTTGCCGAACCGACCTACGGCACCCAGATGCAGGATTTCGCCGTATCGGGGCACAACGCCGAATACCGTTTGCAGGTTGAGTATACCGAGTTTCCCGTGACGCTGTCGGGCGGTCAGACGGTATCGCTGCGGCACCCGACCTATACCGCGGCGGATCTGGGCTATGGGCCGCTGCATCCCGACGCGATGCTGTCGCCCCGCGTGACACCGCAGATGATCGGGCTTGGTCTTCTTGAAGCGATCCCTGCGGCGGATATTCTGGCGTTGGTAGACCCTAATGATGCGGATAGGGACGGGATTTCGGGCCGCGCCAACATTGTCTGGTCGCAAGAATACAACATGTCGATGCTGGGCCGCTTTGGCCTAAAGGCGGGTATGCCCACGATCCGCGAGCAATCAGCAGGCGCCTTTGCCGGCGATATCGGAATCTCTAACCCAATTTTCGGCGACCCGTTCGGCGATTGTTCGACCATTCAGGATGCGTGCGTGAATGCGCCCCACGGTGCTGGCGATGTGCGCGGGTTCGAGATTGACGCCAAAGGGCTGGATCTGGTGACGTTTTACAGCCGCAATCTGGCCGTTCCTGCGCGCCGTGACGTCGATACGCCAGAGGTGTTGCGTGGCAAACAGGTATTTTATGAAACGGGGTGCGCCGCGTGTCACCAGCCCAGTTTTGTCACCCACCGTCTGAACGACCAGCCGGAACAAAGCTTTCAGCTGATCTGGCCCTATACCGACATGCTGCTGCACGACATGGGTGAAGGTCTGGCCGATCACCGCCCAGAGGCTCGCGCCACCGGCACCGAATGGCGCACCGCCCCGCTTTGGGGGATTGGCATGACCGAAACTGTGTCAGGCCATACCCAATTCCTGCATGACGGGCGCGCGCGGTCACTGCTTGAGGCTGTGCTTTGGCATGGCGGAGAGGCAGAGCCTGCAAAGGACCGCGTCATTGACATGCCTCCCGCCGATCGAGAAGCTTTGATCCACTATCTGGAAAGTCTGTAATATGAAAAATCTGGTCCTCGCCCTTGGTCTTATCTGCGCACCATTGGGCGCTGTGGCCGATGTGGATACCGCGATGTTGCGCGATGTGGTCGATCACCACATCCTGCCGCGCTATAGCACCTTGGCTGAACGCGCAGATGCGCTGGCGGACGCCGCTGAACTGAACTGCGCGCCCGATGCTGCGGCCTTGCGCGATACCTACCACAGCGCCTTTGACGCGTGGATTGCCGTGAGCCACCTGCGCTTTGGTCCCTCCGAGGTCGACAACCGCGCCTTTGCGCTGGCGTTTTGGCCCGATAGCCGCGGTGCGACACCGAAAACACTGGCCGCCTTGATCGCGGATGCCGATCCCGTGGGCACCAATCCGCAAGCCTATGCCGATGTCTCGATTGCGGGGCGCGGGTTCTATGCGCTCGAATTTCTACTTTTTGACGAACAGATCAGCACCTCGGGCGATGCGACCTATCGGTGTGACTTGGTGCAAACGGTGACCGCCGATATCGCCACGCAGTCCCATGCCATTCTGGACGGTTGGACGACAGGCTATGCCGATGCCATCGCCGCCCCAGCAGAGGGCGGGCCGTACCGTAGCACCGAGGAAGCCGCACAAGAGCTTTATAAAGCGCTGAACCTCGGGCTGGAGTTTACCGCAGACACGCGCATCGGGCGCCCTATGGGCAGCTTTGACCGCCCCCGCCCCAAACGGGCAGAAGCGTGGCGGTCAGGCCGGTCCTTGCGCAATGTTGAGGTCGCGCTGATATCGCTGCAGGATCTAGCGCAGCGATTGGCAGCAGGGAGCGCCGCCGTTGTTGCCACCTTTGACGACCGGTTTGACGACGCGCTGACAGTTGCAGGCGACTTGGGCGATCCGGTATTTGCGGGCACGGCCACACCGCAATCGCGCCTTCGGATAGAGGTGCTGCAACAATCCGTTGCGGCGATCCGCGAGGTCGCGCGCGACGATCTGGGCCCGCAACTGGGGGTCGCATCGGGTTTTAACGCCTTGGACGGAGACTGATACCGTGACCAACCGCCGCCATTTTATCGCAGGGATGCTGGCAACGGGGCTGGTTCCCGCGCCTACTTGGGCCGATGCGGGCGGACCAGCCTATCTCGCGGCTGCTGGCCTGAGCGATGGCAGCTTTGTGCTGTGTGGGATCGCTGCCGCGCTTGACGTGTTGTTCCAGCTTCCCTTGCCCGGTCGCGGCCACGCGGCTGCGGCACATCCTTCCAAACCCCAAGCCGTTGCCTTTGCACGGCGCCCCGGGAATTTCGCGCTGGTGATCGACTGCATGTCGGGCCGGATAACGGCCACACTGCACGCGCCGGAGGGGCGGCATTTCTATGGTCACGGCGCTTTCTCTGCCGACGGGAGCCTGCTGTACACAACAGAAAACGACTATGCCAACGGCATTGGGCGCATTGGCGTCTGGGACGCCGCACTTGGTTATGTGCGGGTGGATGAATTCGCCAGTGGCGGCGTCGGTCCTCATGATATCAAACGCTTGCCCGGGGGCGATACGCTGGTCGTTGCGAATGGTGGGATTGATACGCATCCCGATTCAGGTCGTGCCAAGTTGAACATCCTCACGATGCGGCCGAACCTCACCTATATCAACGACCGGCGCATATCAGAGCAGGTCGAACTGCCCCTCGAAATGCACCGCAATTCGATCCGGCATCTGGCTGTCGGATCCGATGGACAGGTTGCGTTTGGCATGCAGTGGCAGGGGGACGGCGACGCGCCCGCGCTTGTGGGTTTGCACCGGCAAGGGTCTGCGCCGCTGCTGCTGGAGGCGGCCGAGGACATGCACGGCTATATCGGCAGCATCGCGCTTTCTGACAACGGAGCCGAAATCGCAGTGTCCTCCCCGCGGGCGGGATTGGTCCAGATGTTTGATGCAACCCGCGCAACCTATGGCCGGAGCATCGCTTTGACTGATGTGTGTGGCGTGGCGGCGGCATCTGATGATTTCATCGTGACGAGCGGCACCGGTATCTTGCAACGTCTGTCGGGTCGGCTGACGCCGGAACGACCGCTGATGTGGGACAATCATCTGGTGCGGCTCTAGCCCACGGGTCTTAGATGTTTCGGCGGCGGGCTTCCCCATGGGGAACCACAGAGCTAGAGGTCGCGCCCCATAGCAGCGCGTCCAATGTTGCGGGCCCCATCTGGTCCGCCATTGCGCTCACGACGATAGAGCTTACGCCACCAAGAAAAGTCACAAGCTCGTTCAGGGTCAATTCCTCAAGCAGCAGCTTGAGGGTACCTGCACCGACATTGCACAACACCTCGTCCAGTTCTTCGGGTTCGAGCACATTGAGCAAGCGCGTCGCGGCGGGGGTGTTGAGGTTGGCCAGCAACACCGCAGCGCTGCCGACACCAAAAGCGCGGTCGAATTCATCGGTGCCGAGCGCAGTCACGAAGGTGTCGATCTCGGCTGAAGTCGCGTTGTTCAGCGCATCGGCGAGTTTGAAGGCCGTCTGCCCTTGGGTAGAAAAATCGAACACCGCATCAATCAGCTGTTCCGAGACGGCGGCCGCACCAACGAACACTGCGCGGGCGCCGTTCTCCATCGTGATGATGACATCCCCGTCGCGCAGACCACAAGACCCCGTGAGGCACATGGCAGCGCGCAGATCGGCGCGGGAGGGAAACTGACCCAGGAAGGTGATCGCATCCCCGCGCGCGAGGTCAAGATTGCTGACGACGATATGCGTGTCGGAGGGTATCACGATAAAGTCGGGCACGGGGGCGGTCACTTCCTCCTGGGTCAGTTCGGGGTGTGCGGCACGGGGCGTGGCCCAGATATCCTGCACATGAGAGAAGCCGGCGTTGATCTGGATTGCCTGCGTCGGGTCCGCGTCCGTTGGCATGACATAGCGGGCGCAACGCATCCGGTCTGCCGCGAGTTTAAGCGCGGTGTTATCGGCGGTGATGTCCAGAACCGAGGCTGACGCGTTTCCAGAAACATGGATGCCAAGTAAGGTGCCCAGTACCGCATCGCGCAGGGAGGATGTGTTGGCACGTGGAGCCCGTTCTAGAAATGTTGCATTTGCCATCGTCTTCACCTTGGGTTTGCCTCAGCCACCGGTTGTAGCTGTTAAGATCAAATTAACTTTAAATGTGAGGGGCGTCGCGGGCCTAGGTGGGTAGGCCAAGCTCGCTTGCGGCTATGTCACTATGCAAAGGGATAGGTTCAGGCGCTTGCTTCGCGAGATCGACCCTGCGTTGTAGTCGGAACCGGAGTTTACCATTGCCAACGCAGCCCGCCCCGCCTAGCCTTTTGGCAATTGCAAAACAGCGCCCAATCAACGAGGCACAGCAAAAAATGCAGTTAAAGCAGTAGTGAAGGAAAAGTTTCAAACGAGGCAGATGATGCCATGTTCTGCAGCAGATGTTGCGGGAACGCGGGGGAATCGTTCGATTTGGATGCTTTTACAAGTGGTTTGACGCCGTGATGTTTGGTACCAAGAGGCTGGCTTTGACTATGCTTTCCGGTGTCCGCAAAGCGACGAGATGACCCAGAAAGAAGATATGGCGGGCGCTAGAATTGTGAAACAGGTATGGGGCAGATTGCGTCAGGCGCTTTGGGGCGCTGCTGTGGTTGCGGGCGTTGCGATGCAACCGGCCGTCGCACAACAGACCGCAGATACAAACGCGCCCCGCGACATCACCATCGGCATCCTCGCCTCCGAAGGGATCACACGCGCGCTGGACAGCTGGCTGCCCATGGCAGCAGCGCTGAATACAGCAGCGCTGGATGCGCGGCAGAACTATCGGTTCAAGATCGCGCCCTATACCGACGCCACGATGATCAACAAGATTGCGCAGGGCGCGCTGGATTTCTTCCTCGTTGACCCGGCGGCCTTTGTTGTGGCCGAGGTCGAAAGCAATGCCCGCCCGCTGCTGTCCGTCGCCCAGATGTGGGAGGGGCAGGTTTATGACAAAACCAGCGTCTTGGTCTTTACCACCGCCGACAGCAATATTCGCGGCATCCCAGATATTGCAGGGCGCAGCATAATGGGGGTGTCCGCAGATGAAATGACCGGTTGGAAGCTGGCCTTGCACGAGTTTCGCAAATACCGGCTGGATATCGACGATATCGCGGCCCGCGCCCTTTTCTCGGGCGGGAACCAGCGCGAGGTCGTCTATGCCGTGCAGGCCGGACTGGTAGACGTGGGTGTCGTGCGCGCCGGTGTACTTGAAGGGCTGGCCCGTGACGGTGTCATCAACCTTGATGATTTCCGCCCCGTATCCCCCGTTGATCATCCGGACTACCCGTTCTGGGCCAGCACCATGCTGTATCCCGATTGGGTGTTAGGCACGATACCCGGCGTGCCTCAGAAGGCGTTAACCATTCTTGTGGACACGTTGCTGGGTCAGGACACAGGCAGCCCCGAGGCGATTGCGTCTGGCGGAACCGTTTGGCTGCCGCCGCAAAATTACCAGTCCGTGCATGAACTTCTGATCTCGCTTCGGGCGCGCCCCTACGAAAACTACCTGCAGCGTTCGGCTCTGCGGATTGCGTCCACCTACAAATGGCTAGTGTTGGGCGTCCTGGTGCTGATCGTGTTTTCGCTGTTGTTCCTGATCTTTCAGCTGCGCGAAAACGCACGTCTTGCCCACGCCCGCAAAGATGTACTGAAATCTGAACTGCGGTCGAAACAGTTCTATCGCAACGCGGTAGAGGCCCACACCGTGTTTTGCATGTTGAACCAGAACGGTGCGATCACCCATGTGAACGACCAGTTTGTGCAAGCCTGCGGACGGTCCCGCGAGGGGCTGATCAGCACGCCGCTCGTTGATATTATGGATGCCGGCAACCGTGGTGTTCTTGGGTCGGAGGTGTTGCCGGCCATGACGGCGGGCACCCCGTGGAAAGGCACAGTGGTGCTGCACAAGACCGACGGAAAAGCGGTCTGGCTTCAGTGTAGCTTTATCCCGATCACCGACGGCGATAAGCAGCTGCGCGAGATTGCGATTGTCGCGTCTGATATGACCAAGACCCGCGAAGGCGTGTCAGAAGCGCGGTTCAACAACACGTTGGAACTGCTGCAAGATCACGTGGTCGTCTTTCAACCCCAGACCTATGCTGTGATGTATGCCAATGCGTCCGTTGCTAAACACCTGATGCGCCACGACGAAAGCAACGACTGGCGCGGCCGAAGCCTGTCCGACCTTATCGGCAAACGCGATTACGCGAGCCTTAGGGATCGTTGTGCCGGCCTGATCAAAGGCCCCGAACGTCGTGCCACATGGGAAGTCGAGGCGAAATCGGGCGTCACCTATGATATCAGCCTCGAGTATGTCAGCCCCGCACAGGACGAACCCCGCTTTATCGCAATCTACCGTGATGTCTCGCAGCGCAAAGTGGCTGAAAAGGCCAAGACCGAATTCCTGTCGACGGTCAGCCATGAATTGCGCACGCCACTGACCTCTATCAAAGGGGCGTTGGGGCTGGTGTTGTCGGGTGCGACGGGGCAGCTGCCTGACAAGATGAAAGGGCTGGTCACCATCGCCGCCTCTAGCTGTGACCGGCTGATCTTGTTGATCAACAGTATTTTGGACATGGAAAAGATCGAGACCGGTACGCTGGATTTCCGGATGAAAGCGATGAACCTGTCTGACACGCTGAACACTGCCTTGGTGCCGAACCAGCTATATGCTGAACGCGCCGGCGTGTCGTTGCGTCGGGTGGAAACATCTGACGCTGACGGCACGCTGACCTATGGCGACCCCAAACGTTTGGTGCAGGTGCTGGATAACTTGCTGTCAAACGCGGTCAAATTTTCAGAGCACGGAGGAGAGATCCTCATCGCGCTGCACGCCGTGGGGGATCAGCTGCGCATCTCGATCCGGGATTTCGGCACAGGTATCCAAGCGGCGGCGCAAGCGTCGGTGTTCGAGAAATTTACTCAAGGCGACAGCTCTGACAGCCGGTCCAAGGGCGGCACGGGTTTGGGGCTTACAATCGCCAAGGTCATCGTCGACCATCATAAGGGGAAAATCACGTTCTTTAGCCGCGAGGACGTGGGCACAGAAATTATCATCACCCTGCCCCGCCTGACCCAAGAGGACGCGCCGGTGCCCGATACGCCAGTGCAGGTCGTGCCGCCAACTGCCTTTTCCGCCGAGCTGGAAAAACAGGCACGCAGGACCCCATCGGTCGTCAGAAAGAACGCCGCTGAACATCTGGTGCAGCAGATCACACAGGCTGGTTATGGGCCGGAATTCGAACTGGGCAAGGCAGATGTTGGTCGTCTCGCCGCAGGCGTTGAAATCGTCGGCGCTCCCTTGTTGAATAAATGGATCACACAAAGCGAACGCGACACGCTTTCGCAGCTGATCGGCGCAGGTGCGGTAGCGGATGCGGCCATCTGCGTGATCGAAGCCGCATCAAACACCGACAACAGCGCGTCGGGCAGCGCATCAACCGCAGTGGTACAGCTGCGCGCCTGGTTCGCCGCTTGTGCTGAACCCATCGGCAATCCGGCGCAGCCGTTAACCATCGCCGCAGTGGACCATCCAGACGTGGCAAGCTGGCTCGAAACGGAAAGCATAGTGACCTTTGACGATTCCGTCGATCTGGTTAAATCCGTCGCCACGTCGCAGGCAGATGTGGTGCTGACCTTTGCGATCAACGACGGGTCGGCCAGCGTCATGGCGGTGCCCACTGCGCAGGGGTTGATGCCCGCCGGCTGGCCGGTTTGCGTGTTGGTGATCCGCAATGTCGAGAAAAAGAATTCGCTGGGTGTGGTGTCAAAGTTCAGTAGCGGCAGCCGTTAAAACGTCAGAGAGACCGCCGCTGCAACGCAAAAAGCGCGCGCGACGCGTCATCCATCGCCCCCTGTTCCGCGCGGTCGGCATCTGCCTTGGCACCGCTTTGCGCCTTTGACAGCACCGTCTGCGTTGTTTTCAACGCGCGGAACTGCTCGAACAACGCCTCTTCCAAGGTTCCGATTTGACCGTTCAACGCGTCGCCTTCGGCCGCCAGCCCGCGTTGCTGCCTGTCTACCGACGACAGATATCCCGGCAAATAGGCCTGCGTTTCCAGGGTGCTGCCCGCCTGTTCGTCAATCGCCCGCTGGGTCAGCGCCGCGCTTTGATCTGTCAGGGCAGACTGCTGCGCGCGCAGACCCGCAAGCTCTGCTCCGATCGCGTCCAGTTCGTGCTGCTTGATGCTGTTGATCAGCCTAAGCGCAGCAATCTGGCGGCGTCCGGCCATAGGTCAGGCTGCCTCTGGCATCTGTTTGCGGGCCTCTTCCATCTCGTAAAAGCTGGGCTGCAGGCTTGTCGGGATGTTGCCACGTCCGATTTCGGTACAGATCGCCGGAGAGTGGCCATGCAGGATGGCGATAAAGATGTCGCGGATCACGGCATAGTAAATACCGTCCTGATCTTCGATGGCTTGAAGACGATTGGCCACCGGCGAGACGAAAAGATAGGCAAGGAAAACCCCAAGGAAAGTCCCGACCAAAGCCCCGCCAATCATCGCGCCCAAAACTGCCGGCGGCTTGTCGATCGAGGACATCGTCTTGATCACGCCCAGAACCGCCGCAACGATCCCGATCGCGGGAAGGGCGTCGGAAACGGTGGTCAGCCCATGCGGTGCTACAAGTGCCTCGTGGTGATGCTTTTTCAACTTGCGGTTAATGACGTCTTCGGCCTGATACGGATCATCGAACTGCATCGCCAACATGCGGAAACTGTCCGTGATCAGATCAATGGCAAAGTGATCTTTCTGCAGCTTTGGGTACTGCGAAAAGATCGAACTTTCCTGTGGGTTTTCAATGTGATCATCCAGCGCGAGCATACCGTTTTGCTGGTACTTACGCGCCAGGGTATACATGAGGTTGAGCAGATCAACATAGTCGCCTGAGTTCCATTTGGGCCCCTTGAAGGCCTTGACCAATGCCCGCCCTGCACCGGCGATATTGGCAAAGGAATTGGCCGCGATAAACGAACCGAGCGCGGCACCACCGATCATCATGCCTTCGAACGGCAGCGCGTGGGTAATAATGCCCATGTCTCCGCCAGAGAGCATGTACCCCCCAAAGACCATGCCCATCACGACCACGAAGCCCAGAATAATCGTCATTTGTTTTCCACTTGCAAGTTTTCAAGCACTTTAGGCATTTTCTTCGGAATCTCAAGAACAGTTGCTGCACTAGCAAGTTTAATCATTTGTTTCTCAAGACCAATTGCTATCTTTTCTTGGTTTGACTAAGATAAAACTCAGAATGAGCTGGAGAGTGCCGTGATCTCGGATGTTGAAACCACGATGATTGTCCTTATCGATGCGGACGATGTGAAATTTGCATTTTCGGGTTGGCCCGATCACATTTGCCTCGCAGCATGTCTTTCGAGCTTTGGCACCTGCAGTATGATCGTATTCCGTCGTGACGAACGGAATCTGATGCCTGACCGTCTTATTAAGATGCTTAAACTGCGCCGCGAAGACACCTGTTTTGTGCCCAAGGTGGATGGCTATCAGACGAAACAGTTCCTGTATTCCGACGAACGACGGCTGATGGCGCTTGTCGCGTCCGACTCTGTCGTTCTGGAAGAAGCCATAGATTACGCTGTAAATTATAACTACGCGCTAGAAGAAGGGCTGGATCCGGCCACGATGTTAGGCTTTGACCTTCCCGCCAGCGACCCCGCACCTGCTGCGCAGCGCGACACGATGGTGAATGAAGAAGCTCATGCCATGCTGCCAGAATTCCTGCGCCGCTCTGTCGAGCGGTCCCGCCGGCCGATTTTTTCCAGCCGACGGGTGCCTTCTTTGGGCGAGTTGATCAGAGCCTGATTAGCGCAGCGCGTTGCGCAGGTTCAGAAATACATCATCCTTCAGCGGCGTTGCCGTAGGTTCAATATTCTGTGCGACACGCTGCACGACTGCGTCATCTGTTGCCGTCGTTGGCGCGTCAATTGACGCCTTGTACAGCTTTTCGTCCGCCTGCATGGCTGGCAAGCTCGGCTTTGACCGGGCAGGTGCTGGTGTATCAACCTGTTGATATTGAACAGAAACTGTGATCCGGCGGTTTGACGCATCTGTAGGGTATTCTGGCACCAACGGCACGGTGTCGGCCAATCCAGATACACCAATGATACGGTCACGCGCGACGCCTGACGCTTCGAAGACACGGCGCGTTGCATTCGCGCGGTCCGAGGACAGGTCCCAGTTGTCATATTTGCGACTGTCGGCAAAGCGTACTGCGTCGGTATGGCCTGACAAGGTGATCTTGTTGGGCAGGCTCGACAGAGATTTACCCAGATTTTTCATCAACATATCCGTTGCGCCCGCCATTTCTGCACGCCCGCTATGGAACATTGGCTGGCCCTCCTGGTCGATAATCTGAATCTGCAGACCTTCGGGTGTTTGTTCAAAGATCAAATTCTGCTGCAGCGGGTCAAGGTCGGGATTCTCCTGCATGGCTTGCAAGATTTCCTGCTCAAGTTGCTTAAACTTCTCGTTGTCGAGCGCGTGCAAGTTTTCAAGCGCAGCGCCGCCTGCCTCCTCGGACCCGTCCGATGACGTCCGCGAGGCCCGTGCGATATCCGCTGCGGCTGGATTTTCGTGAATGCCATCTTCTGTCCCCAACCGCATTTCATCGGGCACCGACGTCGCTGTCTCATCCCGGATTTCCCACTTGGCCGATACAGGGTCGTCAATTTTGCCACGATCACGACCTTGGGCCACAATCGCGCCATTGGACGCAGTCAAGGTACCGGGCGGGCCCAGAGTAGCCCCGTCCAGCACGCCACTACCGCCTGGCAGTGTCGCGTTGGTAAAATACTCAGCGATCCCGCGCAACTTTTGTTCGTCTGCGCTCGAGAGAATCCACATCAGCAGAAAGAATGCCATCATCGCGGTCATGAAATCAGCATAGGCGACCTTCCAGCCCCCGCCGTGATGCCCGCCACCTTCAATGACTTCGATTTTTTTAAATATGCGCGGCTGTGTTTTCGCTGCCATGTAACCTGCCTCTTGTCTCGCGACCACTTGGGGCCGGTTCGGCAGGAGCGCTTCTGCACCCACTGCCTCAGAGACATGTATCGCAGTCGATTAGGTGCTCGGCTGGACAAAACAGTGGCAGGAGCAAGGCATTTGAATTTAGAGCTGGGACCCCAGATTTTCCTGCACAGCTTCATCACGGGCATAGCGGCCCAGACCGGCTTTCTTTGCATAGTCCGCTTTGCGCAAAGAATAGTTTGGCGCGACAAGGGGGTGATCATCATCAAGATTGAATTTAATTCGATAGTCACCTTCGCTCAATCCATGCTCGGCTCGTAGGTGACGCTTCAACATGGTGAAAGATCGGCCACAACACAGACACGTTACAGAATCATCGGTGACGGACTCGGCCACGGGGACGGCAGGGATCGCGGTTTCATTGGCCGTTTGTGTGAAAACCTTGCTCGCTCCCGACTTTTCAGTAGCCGGTTGCAGCCCTGCAAGTACGGCGGGAAGTGCTTGGGTTAACGCGAGAATGTCCTGAACGGTTGCAGATTCGCGGCTGGCGAACGCGGCAATCACGCGAACTGCGGCCTCGGAAACGGGGGGATCTGTAAACTCTGTCACTTTCGGATGCGCCTTTACTAAATCGGTGCGGGATGAAGCCTCGCGAACAAACCCTAGAAACTCTGCAAGAATACTATGATTATCCGATGACTTCACAAAAATTGTCAATTTCTCTTAAGTATATTTCAGCCCACCGCAAAGAATAGCGAAAGGACAACATCTGTTGTACTTAAGATAAACTGCGGAGGATTAATTCAACCGCAGACGCTCGGGATGCGAGGCTGGCTGGTCAGATGTGGCAAAACCTTGCCGTTTTTGACCTTCATCCGGGGCATCGGACAATATGCCCGATCTGGCCACGACTTCTGCCGCGTGTAAGATCACCGCACGCATGTGATCATCGTTCACCGCCTCGTCGCGCAGCTTGACCAGCCGTCTGGCCGCCGCAAGCGCGCGCCGCTTGGGCGCAACAATTTCAAGTATGTCTGCCATTTTCCAGCGCCTATTCTTGAGGGTAACTCAGACGCATTCTGCAGTCTGCAAGGATATACATAGGTCCGAAGGTTAAAGAAAAGTGAACGTATGGCTTTTTCATGGCGAGACCGTCAGATTTTCACCGTACAAGACTGACTTTGCCTTTCTCCGTATGGGTGTGCCACAATGCTAATGTTGATCCCACTGTCTCTTTCCTAGCATACGGCCCTGATAAAAGTGTATTTCCAGATCTGCGCATTCGCGCCAATTACCTTAAAATGCTTGGTCGCAGACCCCCAAAGGGAACGCCTGGGATGACAAAAATTCTTTTGGTCTCTAAGTCAGCGTCTGTGCGGAACGGGTTAAACTATCTGTTCTCGGTTATTCTAAAATTTGATTTTGAATGTATCGATTTCGAAGCTTGCGCCACATGGGGCAAGAAGGACCATAGTGTTAATGTTATCTTCTTTGATATGACGAAGCTCGAAGGCCGACCAACTGCGTGGATCGAGCAACTTTGCGCGCGCGCGGACGATGCTATCCTCATTGCACTTCAAGAACCGAAAGGGCGGTGGGGGGCGGAGGCCTTCCATGCTGGCGCTGTCGATGTCGTTACTTGGCCGACCAACCTGCGTGAGCTTTCAGCGCGGTTAACGATACGGCTACCGGAGGGGCAGATGCGCGCCCTGCCCGCAACAGAGGAAAGCTGGGACGTCGAGGCGTATATCGCGCTGCGGGCCGGATTAACGACCGCAGAGGCGCAGATTATGCGTGTTTTGTTCGCGCAAGACGGGAAGATCGTGACCCGTGACGCACTCAGCCTCGCTGTGGAATGTCGACCATGGAGATACGGCGATCGCAAATTCGATGTCCATGTTGCCAAAATTCGTAAGAAGTTTGCTCAAACTTTTGCCTCTGGCATATCAGTCAAAACAATCCGGTCCAGTGGCTATATGCTCACGACAGAGGCGCTCGGTACCTTCAACGAGATCTGATATTGAAATTCTGCATTGGCTCGCCGGATCGAACGCCCACAGTCTCGGATGTTTTTCAACATAATTAGTGTAAATTCGTTAGAGCCTCGGAGTTGCGCCATATTTCGCCTCGGCCACCAAAGCTTGTGTTGCCACCAACGCCCCGAGCCACATTTAGTTCCGAAAAACATGGGTGTTCCGCAAGGTTTCTATTAAGGCTATCACGTTTCGACTGGCGAACGGCGCGTTGTCTCAGACTTCACCGTGACCTTGATCCACCGAAGTTTAACAAATCCTCAATTTATGTTGAGGTCTCGAACAGCTATCTTGAGGTTGCAACGGGAGCACTTGGGGAAGTTTGTTTTATGCGTTCTGAATTGATGGGGCACATCTGGGGTAAGCGGTTGGAATTTTGCACCGACCCCTGCAGCACCCCTTTAGGCCGCATCCTATCATCGCTGCTCGCGTCACCGATCACGCGATTTACCGTTGAGGTAGAAGACGCGGATCTGACACCTGTCGCGATTTACGCTGGGGAAGAAGTTATTTCGGGCGCATCCTTGGCCGATGTTCTCGAGCAGGAGTTCGGGCTTGATCTGGAAGAGGGCGCGATCGTGCTAATTGAGCCTTGCGCTCCCATTGCTTCTACGCCGCCCTGCCCTGTGGCACTCGGTCATCAGATCGGGCATATTATCGTCTCGCTAGCGCAGACAGAACGCGATGGATTCACGACGTCTGAGAGACTGCTAAGCGCTGGCAATATTGCCCATAGCTTTCATCACGAAATGCTGCATGCAGCGATCCCCGGCGAGCATATCCATTAACGCGATCCCGCCGACAGGCGCGCGAAGGTGTGGCAGGCAAAGCATAATTTGCCTTCAAATTCTAAGAATTATCCTTGTTTTCCGCGAATTAAGGATTTTTTAATCCTCCTTTAACCCTGCCGCCCTATAGATGGTATGAGGCAGAATAAAAGGCAGTGAAATGAGTGTAACCGCGTATAAGCGGACCATCTCGCACACCGAAGAACCGCGCCAGATAGAGCGCCGGATTTTGGCTAGCGTGACATCCAAATTAGAAAATCAATTCGAAGCATTTGATGGTGCTTCGGAAAAATCCCAAAAACTTCAGACGCTTGCGGACGGCTTGCGCGATACCCTTTGGGAAAATCAGCGCGTTTGGCTGGCTTTCAAAGCCGACTTAGCCGAGAAGGACAACGGGCTGACCGCCGATCTGCGCGCAGCTTTAATCTCTCTTTCTTTGTGGGTCGAGAGCCACACCAAAGCGGTCCTGTCAGGGTCAAAAAATGTGAAGCCTTTGATTGATATTAATCGCAGTATTATCGATGGGCTGAGCGGGCGAGCTGCCAAAGTCGCGGCGGAGTAACCAGCTATGGCGTTGCGGTTAACCCTGAAACCCAATGAGCGGATTTTGATCAACGGCTGTGTTGTGCGCAATGCAGACCGTCGACAACAGATCGTAATTGAGAACCAGGCCGATATCGTTCGTGAAGCCGATTTGCTGCAAGAAGATGAAGAGCGTACTCCCGTAAAGGAAGTGTATTTCTTCATCCAAACCGCCCTACTTGAGCCGTCGACGCGCATAAAACTCGTGAAGATTATTCAACGCAAACTTGGCGCGCTTGCGCCGGTCTTTCACGACGAAATGGCGGGCCACATCTTTGAAGCCGCGGCCCATGTGTCGGCCTCGGACTTCTACAAGGCGATGCGAACCTTACGGCCCCTGATTGAATATGAAGAAAAACTGTTTGAAATGATCCGTGAAAAAAACACGGCTACGGCGGCGGAATAGTGTAGCCCTATGATAAGCATCTCGGGACTAGGCAGCTCTACCGCGCTCAAACTCATCGACGCAACGCGCGACAAACAGCTTGAATTGATGCGTAATTCTGCCGCGAATAAGCGGGCAGAAGAGGCGTTTCGCGACCGGATAGGCGATATCACTACCCCCGAAGAACTGGTCGCTGATTTCGAAGTTTACAGCTATGTGATGCGTGCTTTCGACCTTGAAGATCAAATTTTCGGCAAAGGCCTTATCCGGAAGATGTTGGAATCAAATCCGACCGAGCCCTCTTCTCTTCTGAATCGCCTCACGGACAGCCGGTTCCGCGAAATGCACCTGACCCTTGGCTTCACCACAGAAGAAGGGCCTCAAACACCCGATTTGACCGACCCGGATTTCCTTAGCGATGTGACAACGCGGTTTTACAATCGTCAGTATATCAACGAAAATGACGCCCAGAACGAGACGGTTGGCACTGTTTTGGAATTCCGCGACAAGGTGGGTGACATCAGTAACTGGTTTGAAGTACTCGCCAGTGAAAAATTAACAAATTTTTTTCAAGTCGCTCTATCGCTCCCCACGCAGATGTCTGCGCTTGATCTGGACAGACAAAAATCACTGCTGCAAGAAAAGTTTGACATCGAAAAGCTCTCCGATCCGGCCGAGCGTGAAAAGCTGATTGCGCGATATGTCGCTATATCCGATGCAGTTAACCCGCAGGGATTTCAGGCAAATTCTATAGCTTTGGACCTGTTGCAATCTTATAACCTGGGCGGCCAGTTTGTCCCAATTACGATTGACGTGGCTGCGATCACCTTCTCTGCATCACGGCTGTACCGCTGATCAGTTCGGCATATCCGACATCATGTCTTCGTCATTTTCGGGCAAGGCAACTTCCCCCTCAGACATCAAGCGCAATGCGGCTTCGACCAGTTGAGCTTGGGCACCTTTGACATCCTTGGACCGCACAGGACCCATTGATGACATCTCGTCTTGAAGCATACCCCGCGACCGCGACGGCAAAGACGCCAAGAAATGTTCGCGCACTTCTTTTCTAGCGCCACGCAGAGCCATCGGCAGAGTGTTTCCGCTGACTTCACGCATAATTTTACCCAACATCATCTCGTTGAATTTAACCAAATCGTCGAAAACAAACATTTTTTGTTTGATGGACAAAAGCTTGGCTGGCTGGCGCTCTTCCAGGTTACGGGTCAGGTTTATCAGCATATCTTCGTCAAGTTTGTTGAAAATTGAAACCAACTGGTTCTCGATCCGAGCTTCGGCGCTGTTTCCAGCCTTGGCAAGAACATCGTCACGCAGCGTGTTTTCAATGTTCTGAATGGTGTCGATGGGCAGCTTATCCATCCCCATGATCCGCTCGATCAAATCCGAGGCACGTTCGGCCCCTAAGAGCGGTAGGACTTTGGCCGCAACGTCGGGGCGTATACGCGTCAGAATCACAGCGATGGTCTGATTGTGTTCTTTCTGCAGGAACGCAACCAGCTCTTTCTCGTCGAGGTCCGAGAGGTCCTTCCAGACGTTATCAATTTTTTTCCCGTCAATTTCTTGCAAGATCTCGGCAACACGATCTTCCGGCAAAAACTCTTTTAGCAAACCGCGCGCGGCGTCGATCGAGCCAACGACACTACCGCTATGGTTCACTTTTTCATCGAATTCAGCGATGATTTCTTCGACGATGCCCGCGTCGACTTCGCCCATAGTGCTGATGGCGGTGGTGATCTGACGGATCTCATCCACATCAAGCTGTTGCATGATGGCGCCCCCGCGCTCTTCACCCAGACACAGAAACAGGATCGCAGACTTTTGCGCGCCAGACATATGACGGTGTTTGCGAAGGGGTACAAACTGGTTCATGAGAGCGCCGATTCCTGCAGCCTGAGGATGATTGGACAAGGATAGCGGAAACTATACTTGTTTGACATGACTATTTCGACGCCGCGGCACCTAGCCGGAGACGTAGGATTGGATCAGCGATCCGGCCAGCATGTACCACCCGTCGATCAGGACGAAAAAGATAACTTTGAAAGGCAGCGATACCAATACTGGCGGCAACATCATCATCCCCGCGCTCATCAAAACCGACGCGACGATCAGGTCAATGGCAATGAAGGGAAGGTAGATCAGGAAGCCAATCGTAAACGCGCGTCTAAGCTCTGAGATCATGAACGATGGTACTAATACCCGCCAACTTGGGAGCGCGGCCGGACCGTCGGACGGTGGGGACGCCTCGTCCGCGATATCGGTGAAAAGCTGCAAGTCCTTGTCGCGTGTATTGACCAGCATAAAATTATAAAACGGCTCTGATATATTGCGAACGGCCTGCTCTTCGATGATGGCATTTTCCATCAGCGGGACAAGTCCGGCCTCCCACGCGTCTTCGAACACCGGCTGCATGACAAAGAAAGTCATGAACAAGGCCATAGCGTTTAACACAATGTTGGGCGGCGTCTGGTTCAATCCAAGGGCAAGCCGTAACATCGAGAAAACAATCACGAATCTGGTGAAACTCGTGACCATAACCAGCAGTCCCGGCGCGACGCTCAGCACCGTGATGATTGCAAACAGCTGGATCAGCCGACCAGAAAGGCTGGCACCTTCATCCGTCCCCGGCGTTACATCCCCGAAGGCCGAAGAGAGGTCGCGCACCATACTGCCCAGGTCGGCTTCCTGTGCCGAACCGGCCGACCCCAACACAATCAAGGCGACCACAAGTATGGCCGTTCCCGTTGTTAAAGGCAGCAAAAAAGAGGACAGAATGCGGGCGATCATCAGATATCTGAGACGAAGTCTTTGACGATTTCACGCAGTGCGACACCGAGCGAGTCGCCTTGGACCCGTACCAGATCCCCACGCGCCACCATGCGATCGTTAATCATGATGTCGACCGGTTCACCGACCCGGCGATCCAATTCAATCACCGACCCTTTGGTCAAATTTAGCAGCTCTGAGATTGGCATCCGGCTGCGCCCCAACACGACGCGCACGTCTAGCTTGACGCCAAATATCGCGTCCAGGCTTTTGCTATCCAAGCCGGCCGGCGCTTTGGTTTCCGCATTAAGCCCGGAACCCTCAGTCAGGTCGGCGTGGGTTTTATCCTGATCATTATGTAGCATTATTCAGCAATCCTTGTGGTTGCGGTCAGTTCAACGGTTGCGGTTTGCAAGGCGCTGCGCACCGCTGTGGTTGCCTGTTCAATGTCATATTCCAACTTGCCGCCCTGCCAGACGACCTGGGCTGCCCCGCGGGGCAAGTGGCTATCCGCGATGATTTTGATCGACGCGGCGTCGGTCGACGTAGGCAACCAAACGGGCGGGTGCGCCTCAAGCCGGGCAACAACATCGGGGCATGCAGTGATCGACAGAACCGGTGTGCTGCGGCTCAACGCGACGCTTTCGCGGATGCGGCGCACAGCCAGATCGACCCCGTAGGTCTGCAGCAATTCGGGCACAAGCCGGTCGCCGATGCCAAGGAATAATTCGACAATATCAGCTTCTGTGGCCCGACATTGACGGGTGTCTTGCGCGATCAGTACGTCCAATTGCCCTCGGATTGCCTCGCTCTCCGCCTCGAGCCGTTCGTCTTCCTGCGCGTCAAATTCGGCCTGTGCGTCCAGCTGTCCGACAGCGCGCCCTGCGTCAAAACCCTGTTTGCGTGCCTCGGCCAGTCGCAGGTTCAGCTCTTCATCATCAAGCGTCGTGACAGGGACCGCGGGCGCGTTATCACTGTCAAAGTTACGGGCGAAGAGGTCGATCATGCGCCAGCCTCAGCCGGGAGCCACGACCGGATCACGCGCAAGACCTCTTGTGGTTTTTCGTCGGCAAGCTGCTGGATTGTTTCGATTTTCTTTTTATGAAGATTGCCGCGGATGCCCTCTTTGCGCACGTATTCAGCCACCTCGGCAGCATCGATAGTTTCGTCATCTACGTTTAGCGGGTCTTCGTCTTCTTGCAGGTCCGCAACGGCAGAGGGCACCGCGGGCAGCTTGGCGGGCTGGCCATCAACCCCCAACGCCGCAGGTTCGGACGCTTTGTCACCGGTCAAGGCCGGGTCTTCATAGCTGTTGAGCTGATCGCCCTCACTCAACTTGCGCAGCACGGGGCGCACACCAAAGATGAGGATCAGGCCGACCACCAGCAGGGCAAGCACGCCGCGCACGATAGAGACGACATTTTCGCTGAGCTCATCACCGATCGTTTTATCGATCGGGTCGCCCAGATCCATCGAGTAGTCCATAAACCGCATGCTATCGACAGAGACACTATCCCCGCGCGCGGTGTCGAACCCGACTGCCGTCTGGACCAGCTCGCTCAGGCGGGCAAGCTCTTCGGGAGTGCGTTCAGCATAGATCACGTCAGAGCCGTCGACGTTGTAGATGCCGTTCACCAAGACCGCGACGGATAGGCGACGAACATCACCCGCTTCGCGTATAATTTCGCGGCGCGTGTTACCGATTTCATACTGTACGATCTCATCGGCTTCGGACCGTCGGGTCGACGACCCTTCCCCGGCGCCGTCGGCCAATGCCGCAGGTATGTTGTTTTCGACGCCCACATTTCCAGCCGCTTTAGTACCGGTCTGGTCCTCGGATTTTGTCTCGGTTGATCGCACGACCTGCTGATCCGGATCATAGGTCTGCTCTACGATGACCTCGCGTTGCGTCGTGAGCTCTACGTTCACATGCACGCGCGCGTTACCGGCCCCGACCCGAGCGGTTAGGATATTCTGCAACTCCTGTGACAGACGATCTTCGATGCCGGCTTTGGCGGATTGCACACCGCCCTGACTGCTTCCATCTGGCCCTTCAGCAAGGATAGTCTCTCCGCTTGCGGACAGGACGGTCACGCGCGAAATGTCCAAATTTGCAACGGCAGAGGCGACTAGATTGCTGACCGCAACGGCCTGCTTACGTGTCACGGCGCGGCCAGATTCGGGGCGCAAGATGATCGACGCCCGCGGCGCAGGTGCATCACGTGAAAACGGCTCGCGGTCCGGCAGCACCAGATGCACACGCGCCGACGAAATGCCATCGAGCGTCTGGATCGAACGTGCCAGCTCCCCCTCCATCGCGCGCATCTTGTTGATTTTCTGGAGGAACGAATTCATCGCCAGCCCGCTGTTTTCGTCAAACAGCTCCCACCCTGGATCGCCGTCGATCGGCATGCCGGTTTCGGCCAAAACCATCCGTGCCCGCACCGCATCGCCGCGCGGCACAGAAATGCTCGTACCATCTTCCGACACCATGGCATCAAAGCCCGCATTCGCCAGTGTCGCTTCGATTGAATTCGCAGAGGTGATCGACAGATTCGAATAAAGCGGCGCGTAGTCCGGACGGGTCACCGCACCGATGCCGAGAATCATCAACAGCATCACGCCAATACCCGCCCCGCCAAGCATCATAAGCTTGTTGCGACCGAGCGACTTAAGATTGTCGAGTAATCCTTGCATGATGCCCCTCAGCAGCGATTTGTTATGGATATATTGAACAATTCATGCCTCGTGGCAAGTATTAAACAATTTTTAACCTTGTGTTTTTGGCCCTGAAAGACGAATGTACATTAACCCCAAGTTAAGGTTTCCACATGGCTGATAAAGCGAAAAAAAAGCCAGCCGCGGTAAAGCAGGGCTCCCCTGCTGACGCAGCGGACCGGCCGCGCGGATCGCGCAAAATGCTGATCGCGGCAGCCTTGATGTGTGTGGTCTCGCTCGGCGGCGGCTTCTTCCTTGCGCGCGCAGCCTATGTCAAAGACGCCGAAGCCTTTGAGCCCGAGTACAAGAGCGACGAAGCCGAGCACGCTGACGCCAAAGATGACGACGCTGCGCCGCAAAAACAGAGCGACGACACGCACGGCGAAGCCGAAACCGACGATCACGCAGAGGGCGAAAAAGACGTCAAAGCAGCCGACACCGGCTTGCTTGATCTGGGCGAGATGCTGACCAACATTCAGGGGTTCGACCAGAACGGATCCCCCACGTCGGTTTATCTTAAGGTTAACCTGATGGTCGCCTACCGGCCCGACGCCGGCGCGGACAAGCTGATGGCAGAACGTCAGCCTTTCATGCGCGATCTCTTTAACGGGTACCTGCGTGGACTGACGGAAAACGACGTGCGCGGCATGGCGGGCATTCTGTATATCAAGGCCGAACTGCTGAAACGCGCCCGCGCGGCTGTGGGCAATGATCTGCCGCAGGAAATCCTGATCAAAGACCTGATCGTGCAATAGGGGGCGGAGATGAGCGCGAGCGATACAGCAACACGACCGGACGAGTCAGGCCCTAACCTGATCGACGAGATCATCCGCATGTCGGATTTCACCTTTGACCGGCTTCCTATGCTGGACATCATCGGTGATCGCATGGTCGAAAACCTTTCAGTCGCACTGCCCGATTTACTGCGGGCCATGTGCGAAGCATCGCTGGCATCGCTCGACTATATTCCAATGGGAAAAGTAATCGAAGGGCTGCCCAAGCCCACGTTTCTTGCCATCGGAACAGGCCATCCGTTCGTCGGCGAAATCCTTGTAGTGATGGACCAAACCGTTCTGATGACCGCGGTAGAATTGATGCTGGGTGGCAATGCCAAGAATATCGACTTCGACAACACTGATCCCTTCACCGCCATTGAGCTGGGCTTTGGAGAGCGGCTCGCTTCTGCCGTTTTTGCCGAGCTGGAGCGATCACTGTCGGTTGTAGGGGCCGCTAACCTAGAGCTGGACCGTATCGATACAGAGGTCGAAGGTGCCGCAATTGCCAAGAATACCAGCCTTTGTGCGCGGCTACGCTTGTCTCTAACCTTGGCGGGCAACACAGGTAACCTTGATCTGGTCATTCCTTATGACGCCCTAGAACAGATCCTGCCTGATCTTGGCAAAGTCTATTTTGGCGATCGTATGGTGTCGCAAGACCAGTGGCGTTCTCTTATCGAGGCTCAGATTGAACGTGCCCATGTTGAATTGGATGTAGTGCTGTCCGAAAACGTCTTTCCCTTGCAGAAAATCATGTCGTGGCGCCCAGGCGATACGATTGATTTTGGTATCGAAGAAGGTCGCGACGCGACAGTGACCTGCGCCGATACCCCGATGTTCACTGTATCTTTAGGGAAACGCAATAACGGCTATGTGGCTGTGCAAATTACCGAAAAGCTGGAAATTCTGGAGGACCACGAAGATGATAGCAACGATAATTGACAGTCTGATCGTCGTATTGCTGATCGGCAGCATCGGCTATGGTTATGTGGTCTCGATGAAATTACGCAAGCTGACGGCGACGCTAAAGCAGCTTGAGCCGCTGGTCGAACAATTCTCTTCGGCGGTCGATAAATCTGAAAAATCGGTGCATCACATGCGCGAAAGCATCGAAACGGCGCAACGTGTGCCTGACCCCGTCGACGAACCAAGCCCCGTAGAGGAAGCAGCCGCCTCTTTCGCAAGCCGTCGCGCCACCAAGCCCGTTCCGGCCGAACGCAACGGTGTCCGTGTGGTGCGGGATAAAAAGGAAATGGTGCGCGCATTTTTTGAAAATTCCTCTGCGGCGAAGGGCTGATAGATGTTTGGATCAGGTATGTTAAACGGCAAGATTATTATTGGGGGGCTGGCGCTTACGCTCTGTGCCAAAGCGGCCCTGTCCTTCCCAGAGCTTCCTATGTTCAAGGATAGCCCCCTTCCCACACAGCCGATGATGGTGCTTGCCGCGGAGACCAAGGAAGAAACGGAACTGCAGCCGGTTCAGGATGCGCCGCCCTTGGTCGCCAATCTGCCCGACCTGTCAAACGGCTGCGAAGCGCCGGAAGACGTGCTTATTTCTTTGACTAAAGAGCGTGAACTGGTCCGTTTGCAACAGGTAGAGCTAGAAAACCAGCGGGCTGAATTTGCCCTGGCCCGCGAACGGCTTAACATCGAAAAAGCGTCGTTAACGGAACTCAAGACTTCTATTGAGAGCCTGTTGGGCCGCGTTGACGCCGCACAGACCGATGACCTTGATCGATTGATCCAACTTTATACGAATATGAAGCCTACGGATGCGGCGCGTATTATGGACGATCTGGATATCGAGACTACGATCATGATCCTCGGAACCATGAAGCCAAGAACTGCCGCGCCAATTCTTGCGAAAATTCCAGCAGTGCGCGCCCGCGCGGTGTCCAAGATTATTCTTGAACGCTCTCAATTGCCCGCTGACCAGGACCTAACGGGCATTAAACTGCGTTAATTCGGGTCGGTCCGCAGGATTGATCCCTGCGGTGCCGCGCGCTTCTTATTGTTGCGCAAATCAAAGACAAAGCTAATGATCTCCGCCACGATTTCCCAATGGGCGACGGGGATAACCTGATCGACTTCGATCTCGTCATACAGCATACGCGTTAACGGTTTATTCTCGATCATCGGAATATTATGTTCCGTAGCCACCTCGCGAATTCGGCGCGCAAGATGGTCTGCACCCTTAGCGATACAGACCGGTGCCATGTCCTGCTCGGGGTCATACTTCAGCGCGATCGAATAATGCGTCGGGTTGGTCAGGATAACATCTGCCAAAGGCACGGCGGTAATGGTGCGCTGCTGCGACAACTCGCGGCGACGACGCGCGCGTTTCTGGCGGATCTCGGGGGAGCCTTCGGATTCTTTATGCTCGTCCTGGATGTCCTTCTGGCTCATCCGTTGCTTGCGTCGCCAGTCAAAACGCCGCCATAAAATATCGGCAATCGCAATGGGCACCAGTAGGATTGCCGCTGCGATCAGCAGCTTCACCGCGGCGGCGGTCAGATAGCCGGGCAGATGCTCTGGGATAAAACCAGAAGATGTCCAAATGCGCCGCACCGCTTCATTCGTGATCCATGCCGCGAGCCCGCCAATCGCCAACACTTTGACGATACTTTTCACGAATTCGACCAGCGCATTGGCCGAAAAAAGACGCTTCAGCCCCTCGAACGGGGATAATTTCGAAAGTTTTGGTTTGATACGCTCGGCGGCAACGACAGTTTCGCCTTGGATCACCGCGCCAATCGCGCCCCCTAGGAACAGCACCCCAAAGATCGGAAGGACCGCCCAGACGATCATAAAGAAAAACTCGCTCATGATCTGCCCCAACCGGATGACACCCGGCTCCCCCGTTGCGACCAACAGGGTGGGAGCATGGTCCAGAAGCACCGAAAGAGCGACGACGATCTGCGGGGCTTGATAGGGCAAGATCAAGGCAGCGATCGCCAGCATCGCGACGACAACCACCATATTTCCCGTCTCTTTCGAAGATGGGACGTCGCCTTTCTTGCGCGCGTCCTTAAGTTTCTTCTCGGTCGGCTCTAGCGTCTTTTCTGTACTGTCGCTGTTATCGGCCATGATTAGATCCTAAAACCCATGATCCATTCCTGGAACCGCGTCAAAAAGTAATCAAGCATGGTTGGCAGGGCGATGGCAAGGATCAGTAGCCCCGCCCCAATCAGCAGCGACGCCGCAACAAAAAACACTGGCAGCTGTGGCATCATCCGGTTTGCCAGCCCCATACCAAGATTCAAAATCACCCCCATCACAAAAAATGGGGCCGCGATAGCCGTGCCAATATAGAGGCTCGCACTTGCCACGCGCAGAATTTGATCAGCCAGATCGGCCAGTATAAACTGGCCAGGCGGAAAGACTTGATAGCTGGCGAGCAACGCGCGGATAATCAGATGATGGGTATCCGTGATGAAAATCATGGTAACCGCACTCATAAGCAGAAGACTGGCGACCATTGTGGCCCCTTCAAATGATCCGAACGACGGTCCAAAGGCATTGGCCAACCCGGATACCTGCCCGACCTGAAATCCGGCAAACTGCAATGCTGACAAGAGGATACGTGCGCAAAGCCCGATCCATAATCCAATCAACACCTCAGCGCCGAACAGGAATACTGCGGTCACGATACTGTCGGGTAATGAGCTTGCGATCGGGGTCAAAGGCAGCAGCGACAGGCTGATAAGCATTGCGAGCGATAGACGTGGCCGCACCGGAATCTGAACCTCGCCAAAACCCGGCATGAACATCAGCGCTGTTCCAATGCGGGCAAACACGACGAAAAAAGAAAAAAACAATGACGAAATGAAAGGTTCGATTGCCACGGGCCCTTACCCGACGGTGCCAACGGTACGCAACGACGCTTTGCGGTGGACTTCGTTATGGGAAATCACTTGGGTCATTGGGCTGACCCGTTCCAGTATCGACCGCACGTAGGGACGCGCTTGGGGGCTAACTAAAATGGCCGGCCATTCATCCGCGCTCGAGAATTTTTGGATTTCTTTCCGCACAGCAAGAACGAACTCCTGCACGCGCGATGGAGACATCAAGAACGTCTCTTCACCATTTGCCTTTGAAATCGAGGTCGCTAGCTCGCGCTCCCAATCACCGCCCAGGTTTATCACCGGTACGTACCCTTGAGAGTCCTTCAATGACTGGCAGATCTGCTTGGCGAGTTTGCTCCGCGCATGTTCAATCACGGTCCGGATATTCTTGGACGTCGCACTGGCCTCGGCGACCGCCTCGATGATCATTGAAAGGTTCCGGATCGATATCCGTTCAGCCAGCAGCGCTTGTAGAACATGCTGCAACATGACGGCTGAACTGCTGTCCGACCCACTTGAAAGCAGTTTTTGGTATTCCTTATCCTGCCCTTCGATCAGTTCCTGCGTCGCAGCATAGGTGAGTATCTCGGGCATATGCTCCTTGATCACCTCGGTCAGGTGGGTGGTGATCACGCTTTCAGGGTCGACAACCGTCATCCCCATCAGCTCTGCTTCGGAGGCGCGCGTTTCGTCAACCCATATGGCCTCGAGCCCGAAGGTGGGCTCGCGTGTGCGCTTGCCGGGCAGATTGATCTCTTGCCCGGAGGGGTTGATCACCATCATCATCATCGGATCAACCTCACCGCGCGCCGCCTCTACTCCTTGCAGGGAGATGGTGTAGGTATAGGCGGGCAGTTCCGCGTCGTCCTTAATCCGGACCAGCGGGAGGACAAAACCAAAGTCTTTTATAAACAAAGACCTGAGGCTTTTTACTTTGCCAGGCAGGGCGGCATTCACTGATGTGATCATCGGTACAAGCCCGGAACCAAGGTCAAGCCGCACATCATCCACCCGAAGCATATCCGCAAGCTTGTCTTCGCTACTTTCAGTAGGTGCGGCCTTGCGAGCCGCGGCTAATTCTTCGGCTTTATCACGCTCCAGAAAAGACTTTTGCATAATATAGCCAAACCCAACCATCCCCGTCGACAACGTAAGAAAGATCATTACCGGAAAGCCGGGCAGCCAGCCGATGCAGAATGTCAGGCCGCCAGCGACATAGAGCGCCTTAGGGAAGTTGCTAAGCTGGCCTAAGACTGCTTCGTTCGCGGCACCCAGCGTCCCGCCCTTCGTCACAAGCAAACCAGCGGCGAGAGAAACCACCAATGCCGGGATCTGCGTGACCAGACCGTCCCCGATGGTCAGAACTGTATATCGGCTCATGGCATCGCCGACGCTTAGGCCGTGGCTGATCATCCCAATCATAATGCCGCCGAACACATTAATCAGTGTGATGATCAACCCGGCGACCGCATCGCCCCGGACAAATTTCGACGCACCATCCATGGCCCCGAAGAAAGAGCTTTCTTCCTCCACCGTTTTACGCCGTGTTTTCGCCTCCTCCTCTGTAATCGCGCCCGCCCCTAGGTCAGCGTCGATCGCCATTTGTTTGCCCGGCATCGCATCCAGCGAGAATCGCGCTGCGACCTCTGCGATCCGAGTAGAACCCTTAGTGATGACGATAAAGTTAATGATCACCAGAATTGTGAAAACGATGATCCCGATGATGAAGTCACCGCCCAGAATGAACTGCGAGAAACCTTCGATGACATTCCCTGCGGCACCGGGGCCATTGTGGCCTTCACTTAATATTAATCTCGTTGAGGATACGTTGAGAGCAAGACGCAGCATCGTGACGACCAGTAGCAGCGTTGGAAAGGAGTTAAATTCAAGGGGTGTACCGATCCACAACGCCACCATGAGAATCAGTACAGATAGCGCGAGCGAGATCGCCAGACCAAGATCGAGAAAGAAAGGAGGCAACGGAATAAACAGCATTGCCAGGATGAGAACCATCCCCACGGCAAACCCGATATCTCGATTAGCACCGCCCAGCTTTGCAAAGCTGAAGGGCACTGGATTTGTGTCGGGTGTCGCCACGCTCAGTTGACCTCCGCATAGTGGGGCAGGATCGGAGCCAACACCTGCGTGGAGTAGATGGACAGCGCGCCGCGCGTTTTTCCGGAATTCGCACCGCTCAAATCTGCGCTCCAATTAAAGTCGGGCATTTCGCGGGTAACTGCGACCTGTTGCGGTGCGTTGTCGCCAACGCTGACATCACTCGCAAAGCGGGTCAAGAATGCTTGGGCGATGCGCTGGTTCTGCTGCAACTTCTTTAGGTAAACCGATTTATAGCTGGCGTTTGAGGAATGGTACCGGCCAGCCGCCTGCCACCAATCGCCCGTCTCTTGGTAAAGTGATGTGAGAAAGCGCGCGGCATAGTCTACGTTATGCACCGGTGCCGTCGCCTCCTCGAGAGAAGCAAACTGGTCGCCATGCCAACGCTGATTAATCTGCATACAGCCGACATCTGTCGACCGAACGCCACGCGCCTGGGTCTCGCGGACATGTGCTTCGAGGGCGAGTTTGCTCCCGAAAAATGTGCCCGTGCCATTCGTATTTGCGGTCCAAGGCCACACCACAAGCTTGTTGTTCACTTCGCGACCCGCTTCTTGAATACCTATGGCCAACAGCAGGTTTCCCGGAATGTCATAGCGCTGTTCAGCTGCAAGAATTTCTTCCACGCAAATCCGCATCGGGTTTTGGTTCGCGCTTAGTGCCGCAGGTTTCACCGCTGATACGGACGCCGTGTAAAACCCCGACCATCCAGCCTTGTCCGCTTGCGCAGATATCGGCAGCAAGACAGCCAGCAAAAATGCAGACAAGCGCACCCTAAAGCCCCCCGTTGGCCACAAGGTCAAAAACCCGGTCAGACAGACCGACAAGTGTCGAAAAGATAAAGGGAATACTGATCGCAAGCGTTACGAAGATTGCGGCAATTTTTGGCACGAAAGTCAGCGTCATTTCCTGAATTTGTGTCAGAGCCTGAAAAAAGGCGATGGCCAGTCCGACCCCAAGCGCCACGACCAGCACCGGAGCTGATCCGATCAGTGTCACGGTCAACGTCTGCCGGATGATCTCGTAGATAGTGACAGAATCCACAGCGGACCTCCGAAAAACATGGCGTACATTAACCTAATGTTAAACCGGCATGCGCATAACTTCCTGGTACGCTTCCACCAATTTGTCACGCAATGCCACCGACACCTGAACCGTCTGCTCCATCGCCATTGTGGCCTGAACAACTTCCTGAAGGCTGGCCTGCCCTGTCAGCCCCTTGATCGCCATCTGGTCGCCGCTGCGTACGGATTCCACCGCCTGCGCCGCCGCATCGCCAACCATTTGCGAGAAATCTTTGGGAGCGGGGCCTGCTGCCTTCGGTCCGCGCGTTTCTCCCTGAACCGTCTTGGAATAGGCGGCTTCAACATAAGAGGAACGGATGGCGGAAAAATCTGTCATTCTGGCACCTTATTTCAACAGCTCGACCAGCTGACGACGCATATCGCGCGCCTTGTCCAGCATCGAAAGGTTTGCTTCATAGCTGCGCGCAGCTTCGCGCATGTTGCTCATTTCGATCAACGGGTTAACGTTCGGCATCTTGATGTAGCCATTCTGATCAGCCGCTGGGTGCGATGGCTCGTACCGCAGGGTAAAGTCGGCAGCGTCCCGCGTTACGCCCGCAGACTGCACAATCGCCGCGCCGGTGGCCGGATCTGTACCGCTTTCGAATGAAATGGCCTTGCGCTGATAGGGATCGCCCCCAGCCGTTTGCGCGGTCGAACTCGCGTTGGCAAGGTTCTCAGACACAATGCGCAACCGATCACCCTGCGCGCGCATCCCACTGGCTGCTGTTGTTGAAATTCTGGAAAGAGAATCCATCGCGCCCGCCTCCTATTACCGTCGACCTGCAACGGCATAAACCATCTCATGCGCCTTGCGGTACAAACTGGCTGCCATCTGAAACTGCCCCGAAGCACTATTCGCCTCGACCAACTGCTCTTCGAGATTCACGTTATTCCCGGTCATGGTCGCGCCCGAAAGAACTTTTGCCTCGACCACTTCGGCCTCCTGCAACCGCTGCGACCTGCCGGTGTCCTCAAGATAGCTTGCGAAGCTTTGGACGCCCTGCGCCCGATATCCTGAGATATTTGCGTTAGCGATATTCTCGGACACGACGTTTTGCCGCGTGGCAAGCCACTGCAAACGCTTAGGGGCAAGACTGAACAAGGATGTAGGATCTGTATTCATACTAGACTCATAATTTATCCTTGATATATAGCAAGGATAGAATATTTTCGAAAGAGTATATTTTGACTTCTGCCTTCGCAAATCTGCAAAAGTCCATCTATTCATGCGCCAGCGCAAAGATCTCGGGCACCGTCAAATCAATCACCGGCATGACCCTGACGGTCGGCGGGCTGGAAGCAATGGCAGCCATCGGTAGCCAATGCAGAGTACACACCCCTGCAGGGCATATTGACGGTGAAGTCGTGAGCGCGCAGGGAAGCGACCTTTGTGTTTTGCCCTTTGGCACATGGGAAGGCGTGTCGGTCGGAAACGCGGTCGAATTGATCGAACATGACGATATGGTTTTTCCCGACGAGAGCTGGATCGGCACGGTGGTCGATGCGCTTGGCCGCCCGCTCACTCAATATGCACGCGCCCGACGCCCACGGCGAAAAACCCGCTTTCGCGCCAATCCTCCCGGTGCGTTCGACCGTAAAAAGGTCGGCGAGAAGCTAGAGACCCAGATCAAATGCATCGACATCTTTACTCCAATCTGCCGCGGACAGCGGATGGGGGTTTTCGCGGGCTCCGGCGTTGGAAAATCGACGATGATGGCCATGCTCGCACGCAATACGGATGCCGATGTGATCGTGATCGGGCTTATCGGAGAGCGCGGACGCGAGGTACAACAGTTCATCCAAGAGGATTTGGGCGAAGAAGGCATGGCGCGCGCGGTGGTCGTTGTCTCTACCGGGGATGAGGCGCCGCTGCTGCGCAAACAAGCCGCGCTGACCACGACCGCGATTGCGGAATACTTCAAATCGACGGGCAAACAGGTGCTGTTGCTGATCGACAGTGTCACGCGTTTCGCCATGGCGCAGCGCGAAATCGGCCTCGCCCGTGGCGAGCCACCGACCCTACGGGGCTATCCGCCGTCGGTCTTCAGCGAGCTTCCGCATTTACTAGAGCGCGCAGGCCCCGGCATGGCGGCCGAGGGCGACATAACAGGGCTTTATACCGTGTTGGTGGACGGGGATGACATGAACGAACCGATCGCGGATGCGGTGCGCGGCATCGTGGACGGGCATCTGGTTTTGGATCGACGCATCGCTGAACAGGGGCGTTTTCCTGCGATCGACCTGCAGAAATCGCTGTCACGGATGCTGCCGGGGTGCCACTCCCCCGAGGAGTATGAAATCACCAAAGTCGCGCGCAAGGCTTTGGGCCGCTACGCCGATATGGAGGATCTGATCCGCCTTGGGGCCTATAAATCAGGGTCCGATCCCGAAACCGATCAGGCTATTACCTTCTTTAAAGCAGCAAGCCCGTTTCTGTCACAAAGCCGTGGCGACAAAACGCCCGCCGCCGAGGGGTTTGCAGATACCTATCGGATGATCCTTGAATCCGGCATCGACGACCCGCTGCGTAGTTTTTTCGAGGAACGCGCCCGCGCCGAGGCTGCTCAGGCGCAATAAAAAACCGGCGGGACGCATGTCCGGGCCGGTGGTTTGTGTCGTCAGGGCCCCTCCCCACCAAAGGCGGAGAGGGTATTTTCATAAAACGCCGAAGCCGAATTAACGGAACAAGCTCAGGATATTCTGAGGGGCTTGGTTGGCAATCGACAAGGACTGCGTCGCCAGCTGCTGCTGAACCTGATAGGCCTGCAGACGTGCCGCTTCTTCTTCCATATCAGCATCAACCATCGAGCTCACGCCGGAATCCAGAGTGTCTGTCAGGGCGTCGATGAACTCCATCTGACCTTCCAGAGCGTTCTCGGTGATGCCGAGGGATGTGGCCGCAGTAATTGACGCTGCCAACTGAGCCTCAGCTGTTTCCAGTTTTGCAGCCATGGTTGTGCCACCCGTATCAGCTGCAAGAGATTCCAGATCGATTTCAGCGAATGCCGCCTTAATATCGTTCAGGTTAACACCTTCAAACGAGAAGGTCGTTGTCCCGAAACCAGACGCATCCCGCTTTACACCGTTGACGACAGTTACAGGTGTACCTGCCGTACGCCCGCCAGCGCCGTCATCGACCCCGAGAGTTGTCTTTGTTCCGTCAACCAAATTATCACCGTTGAACGTGGCTTGCTCAATTGCGGTTCCCATATTTTTGACAAGTGCATCAATTTCCAGCTGAACATCGGCACGGTCAACACCATCGGTTTGGGCGAACGCCACGCGCTCTACGATCTGTTGTGCGATATCTGAAACAGTTTCGGCACCTAGACGAGCTGTCGCAACGGAGTTCTTGGTTGCGGTCATGCCTTCGTTGATGGCTTTGAACGTACCACTGTCGCCTTTCATCGTCTCTGAGACGGCGAAATAGGCAGCGTTGTCTTTACCAGACGCCACTTTCAGACCCGTGGAAACACGGTCCTGCGTTTGGTTCAGCCCACGGTTCACGTCTTTCAACGTGGCCAGAGCGTTCATTGCGGAGCTATTGGTGAGAATGGACGACATTTAATGTTCTCCTCGTTTCTCGTATTGATCCAGTCTTCTGACTGATGCTGACAGGGGGCCAGCTTTACTTACATTTTACTCAGTTGAAAGCGGGCTGGACAATTGTCAGTGCCAGCCCTCCCCCACCAAAGGCGGAGAGGGTATTGTCATAAAACGCCGAAGCCGAATTAACGGAACAAGCTCAGGATGTTCTGAGGGGCCTGGTTGGCAATCGACAAGGACTGCGTCGCCAGCTGTTGCTGAACCTGATAGGCCTGCAGACGTGCCGCTTCTTCTTCCATATCAGCATCAACCATCGAGCTCACGCCGGAATCCAGAGTGTCTGTCAGGGCGTCGATGAACTCCATCTGACCTTCCAGAGCGTTCTCGGTGATGCCGAGAGAGGTCGCTGCCGTGATAGATGCAGCCAGTTGGGTTTCGGCATTCGTTAGTGCGGTGGCAACATCAGGTTGCGGATCGTCGGCGACGCCGGCTGTTTCAGTATAGACCTTGATTGTTTTGAATTGCGTTTCAATATCGGCAAGGTCCACACCCTCAAATACGAACGACGTAGTGGAGAATGTAGCACCGCGCTTTACACCATTGGTGACTGTTACTTCGTTACCAGCACCGGTTTTAGTACCGTCAACTAGGTTATCACCGTTGAATGTGGCCTGCTCGATTGCAGTGCCCATGTTCTTTACCAGTGCATCGATTTCCAGTTGGACATCTTTTCTGTCAACGCCTTCAGTTTGCGCGAAAGCAACGCGCTCTACGATCTGTTGTGCGATGTCAGAAACAGTTTCGGCACCCAGACGGGCTGTCGCGACGGAGTTCTTGGTCGCGGTCATGCCTTCGTTAATGGCTTTGAACATGCCGCTGTCGCCCTTCATCGTCTCGGAGACGGCGAAATAGGCAGCGTTGTCTTTACCAGACGCCACTTTCAGACCCGTGGAAACACGGTCCTGTGTTTGGTTCAGCCCGCGGTTCACGTCTTTCAACGTGGCCAAAGCATTCATCGCAGAGCTATTGGTGAGAATGGACGACATTTAATGTTCTCCTTGCTTCTCGTATTGATCCAGTCTTCTGACTGAGGTCAGCCGTAGAAAGGCTAACCTGAACTACTTAGCAGCTCAGGTTAAAGCGGGGTTAACAAAATGGGTAAATCGGTAGAAAGAGGATCAGAATTTCTGATCAACACGCATATTCTTGTCGGCAACACCGCTGACACGTTGCCCCATCTTCCCGTAATTCCCGTCTAGATCATTGCGATTGCTGATCTTTTTCACCTCGCGTAGAATGGTGCGCGCCGCGACCGCCATGCGGGACAAAATGGCGCTGTCTTCTTCAATCGCGCTTTTGAGGTGCTTGAGGTGCCGCTTGACCTCCAGCTCTGTCATAATCGGGTGATCGATAAAGGGCTCTACCAGCGGCGTTTGCAGTTCCAACCATTTCAGCGCGCGGGATTTCTCCTCGAAGATCGCGCTCACGACGTCCAGATCACCGGCCTTGATCGCGTCTATCTCGCGGTTCAGCACGTCGATTGTATCGTGGATCTTCGCCACATAGGCGTGGATGTTTTCTTCGTCCTGCGGGGTTAAAGCAGGCTGGTCCGTCGCCTCCCCCTCTGGGGTGCTGCCGCGTTGACCAAAGCGGAAGGTGCGCGACATCATTCGCCCTGCCCTTCGACCGTGGATTTACCCTGACCGTAGGCATCCAGCATCTGCGACACGCTGCCCGAGAACCCGAAACCGCCCTGTTCGACAAGCTGGCCAGCAACGGCTTCTGACATGAACGACCGCCACATATCGGCTTGCTGCTCGCCACCAAACGCAGATGAGCCGGCCGTCTTCATCATCTCATCGACAAACTGGGTCAGAAACACCTTTTCGAATTCCTTGCCCGTCTGTGCCGCGCGATCGGGCTTGGCGATGTCGAAAGCAGGCAGCGCCGGAGTAATTGGACCCGTCATCAGATAATCTCCAGATCCGCATGTAGGGCACCGGCGGCTTTGATCGCTTGCAGGATCGCGATTGTCTGTCGTGCGCCAACGCCAATGGCGTTCAGCCCATCGACCAGCTCTTGAAGGCTCACGTCGCCATTCAGAATACTAAAGCTGCCGTCGGTTTCCTGGATATCGATCTCGGTTTCGGGCACGATCACGGTCGTCCCCCCGATAGAGATAGGTTTCTCGCTGATCACAGCTGTATTGCCACCGACACTGAACGGGCCGGGCTGACTAACGCCAAAGTTCTCGCGCACGCGAACGGTCAATCCGCCTTGGCTGATGGCAACCTGCGCGATCCGCACATCGGACCCCATGACGATGGTGCCGGATTTTTCGTCGATCACAACCCGCGCAACGGCATCCGGCGTGACCAGCAGATTTTCGACTGCCATGATCGTTTCGGGGGCGTTGCGCTTGTCACCGACCCAGACCTCGATCGTGCCGGAATCCAGCACTTCGACCTGACTAGACCCGAGGTGTCGGGCAATCGCCTCGCGTACACGGTCAGCGGTCGTAAAATCAGGGTTGTTCAGCGCAATCCGGATGCTGTCGAGCTGGAAGAGGCTAAATTCGATCTCGCGCTCAACGATGGCACCGTTTTCGATCCGCGCGATGGTCGGCACGCCGTCCACGACACTCGCAGCATTGCCGTCCACGCGATACCCCGAGGCCGCGACCGCGCCCTGCCCGACGGCATAGACCTCACCGTCTGCACCGGTCAGCGGCGTGATCAACAAGGTACCACCGCGCAGGCTGGTCGCATCGCCCAAGGACGACACCGTGATATCAATGGGCGATCCGCGCCGCGCAAAAGGCGGCAGCTTGGCCGTAACCATCACAGCTGCGGTATTTTTGGTTTTCAGCGTCTCGCCATCCAGATTGGCCACGCCCAAACGTTCAAGCATGCCGCGAATGGATTCACGCGTGAAGGGGCTGGAATTCAGCTTGTCCCCCGTCCCCAAAAGGCCAACGACCAAGCCATAGCCGATCAAATGGTTTTCCCGAACCCCTTCGAAATGCGCGATGTCCTTGATCCGAACCTGCGCGCCCGCGGGTACTGCCGGCAACGCGAGCAGCGCGGCAGCCGCAATCGCCTGCAGGCCGCGCAGCCATGCTGAGAAAGGGGGTCGCTGGCGGTGCGCCATTGCGAAATCTCCGGTACAAGAACAGTTCAACTATCCTTGCCATAATCACGTAGCAGACCGTTTTATACAAGTTAAATCATCTATTAATTGTTGCTACCGCAGAATATACTTGCTACCGATAGGAATAGTCAGGATTTAGGGCAGAATAAAATGCGCATGTATATTTTCGAACAGCGGAAAGAACGATGCGCCGGCCTAACCGCAGAGCTGCGCAGCGCAGGTATCGAGCTTCAGTTCGTCACAGCCGAGTTTTTCACCACTGGGCTTGGCCCCTTGCTGCAACCTGGCCACCAGACCAACGCGGTGTTGATTGGTGAAGGTGACGACACGCGTGACTATATCCGTGCGATGCGCACGGCGGGCTGCGTCAATCCGGTCATCGTCCTCAAGGATTTCCGCAACGCCAAAGACACCTCAGATCTGCTGAACCTCGGGGCCGATGATGTTATCGTTAGCCCGATCCGCGGTGCAGAGGTGCTGTCGCGGACAAATTCGATTATCCGGCGGCACTATGGTCACGCCTCTGAAAGCGTGATTGTCGGAGAGCTGACGGCCTATTTCGACGGGCGCGACCCGATTGTGTCTGGCAGCCGGATTAAGCTTTCGAAACGGGAATACTCGGTGTTCCAGCATCTTGCGCTGAACTCGAACAAGGTCATCTCAAAAAACGCGATCTATGACGCCATCTATGGCAGCAGCATCGATCAGCCGTTTGACAAGGTGATTGACGTCTACATCTGCAAGCTGCGCAAAAAGCTCGCGTCGGCGTCAAAGTCGGGCTGGCAGTATATCGAAACCGTACATGGTCGTGGTTATAAGCTCAGCTCGCCCGAGGTGACCTCCAAGGCAAGCTGATCAGCGCAGATAGTTCAGGATCGACAGGCTCGAGAGCCGCGATGTCACCTGATAGCTCGCTTGCAACTGCGTCTCCAGACTGTTCATCCGCGTGGCTGCCTCATAGGGGTCAACGCTCTCGTAGTTCGAAATCTGCGTGCGCTGGACCAAAGACAGATCGTTCAGCTGCATCTGCGTTTTCTCGACGATCTGCTGATTGAAACCGATCCGTGCAGAGATATCCAACATCCCTTCTTGCGACGCTGAAAGGCTATCGACGACCTCTGACATCCATGTGCTATAGGCCGCGTCATCCATCTGACTCACATCCGAAACAGCCAGCATCGCCAAGCCCTTATAGGCATCGCGAAAGGATTGTTCATTCGCACGCACGCCATATACCACCTCTTGGCCAGTATTCACCCAAGCGCTAAGTTGCTTGGTCTCGTTGCCGGCTGCATCGGCTTCGGGCGACGCTTGATAAAAAGTGCCTTGGAAATTTCGGCTTGCATCGGCGTTTTGAGACTGGAAAACCGCGTCGATTTGATCTGCAATCGCTTGGGCACTTGCGGGATCTGTCGGGCCGGAGCCGAAGATTTCTTCCATCACAGATTGCGGTGACCGCCCGGTTTCTGCACTGTTTTCTGGCCAACGTGTCAGCGCGGTCTTATTGGATTCCAGACCCGAAAACAGGTTTTCGCCGTTATACGAGGTGTTCATCGTCGACACGAGGCTTTCAAGGGCCGCCCGCGCCTGCATCTGGAGCACTTCGGCCCCATTGTTGTCCCGCGTCGCATTGACCAACGCGCTTTCCAGCACCGATTGCACCTGCGTGCGCGCAGCGTCGACCGAGGCAAGCATCGCGTCAAGCTTACTGCCGAGGACCTTGTTCGACGTTATAAAGGTTTGCGTGTTCGCCTCACGGCCGTGCAGTTTCATGACCGACGCGGCGCGCGGGCCCAGATCGGCATAGATGTCGGCCTTTTTTCCGGTGGCTACTTCCTCGCTCGCACGCTGCAACGCCATTGTGTTGCGCTGCACATTCTGCCGGTTGAAAAGGTTAAACTGAAACGACGAAAAGCTGCTGATGCCTAGAACCATTTTATCCGCCTCATACCGCTGCGATCAGCGTGTCGATCATCTCTGACACTGCTGCGAGCACTCTGGAATTTGCCGCGTAGCTTTGTTCGATCAACAACAATTGCTGCATCTCGTCGTCGATATTGACGCCTTCGGAATTGCGTCGCGCCGACATCACCACCTCGGCCGCAGAGGCCGCTGCATTGAAATCATTCTCGGCCCGCGCGCGCTCTGCCGCCTGACTGGTGATCATCTCGGCAGAGAAATCACGTAATGAGACTTCGCTCGGAATACCTGTGCCTTTCGCGGCTTTCATGGGGTCATCAAGCGCTGTCAAAAAGGCGTTGATCTGCGCCATTTCAGACCCCGCACCAGGGGAATCCGCCCCTAACCCGTCGCGAATACGCCAAACCTCGGCATCCCCATTTGACGAAATCTTGTCGTTCACCTGCAAGCGGCTGGCCAGTCCGGTGAGGTTATCGGGATCAAAAGCACTGCCGTTGTCGGTGAACAAGCCTGCCTCGTTCGGTGCCAGGCTGGCGTCGGCCCCTTCGAAGGTCTGGATCAACCCGCGGGCGAATTCATCCAACTGTTGACTAAACTTCGGTATCGTCTCTCGTTTCAGTTCGGACAGCCCCGCAAGACTGCCGTGCTGCACACCGCGGACGCCGTCTTTGAACGGGGTGATGTCTTGCTTGCCCGCCATCAGCGTCCCGTCACTGGGGTTAAAGGTCACGTCCTGAACCACTTGCCCTTCAAGCAAAGCCGCACCGCTGACGGTATATAGGCTGATCGACCCATTAGACGACCGGTGCATCCGCGTATCCACAATGCCCGATATCTGATCAAGGATCGTATCTACTTTTTCATCGAACTGCGCAGACTCTAGCGATCCGGGCGCGAAACTGCTGCCCGAGGCGTTCAGATCACGCAGCTGATACAGTGCCGTGTTCAAATCCGCGACTTCATAGCGGATTTGCATGTTCACGTCGCTCAGCGTGGTCGACAAGGTCGTCGCGGCCCCTTTGACCGACCGCGCTAGGTCCTCTGCAGCCAGCGCAACCGCAGTCTGCGCCCCATTTGACGACGGCATATTCACCAGCGTTGTCAGACTGTTCTGGAAATCGTTGAACCGGTCGGCGGGCGACGTACCATCGCCGGGCTGCCCCAGATAGGAAGTATAGCTGGTCAGCCCTTCCTGAATGGATTGGTACTGCGTCATCCGAGAATTTTCGAGGCGCGACATCCGCTGCAGCGTCGCATCGACTTCGCGGCGGATCTCGCTGATCACAGCGCCGCCCTGCCCGCCGCTGGCGGTGACAAGCACCGCCTCGCGCCGGACATACCCCGGGTTCATCGCATTCGACACGTTATCCGCCGCGACCCGCGACTGACCCTGTGTGGTATATAACCCGGCCGTGGCCGAATTCAGCGCGCCCGTAAGGCTCATGTCATGCTCCGGTCAGACCGTCTGGATTAACGCTTCAGACGGGTGGTTTCATCCATCATATCGTCGACGGTCGTGATAACTTTGGCGTTGGTAGAAAACGCGCGCTGCGCCTTGATCAAATCGGTCATCTCTTGCGCAATGTCCACGTTAGAGCCTTCAAGCGCCCCGGCGTTGATCGACCCAACGGTAGAGGAGTTGGCCTGCAACGCAGAGAACGACCCGGTCTCGCCAGACAGGCGATAGGCGTTGCCCTTCACCTCGACCAGCCCGTTGGGGTTGGCCACAACAGCGACAGGAATATCGTATAGGGCGCGGCGCATACCATTGTCGAAAATGCCGAACAAAGTGCCTTCTTCGGTGATCTCGGTACGTACCAGTTCCCCGGCGCTGGACCCGTCGCGATCAAACGCGAGGCTAAAGTCACCTGCGAACTGGCTGATCCCGTCAAAGCCACCCGGCTTGCCCAGAGTAATGTCGATTTCTTGCGGGACGACACCGTTATTCAACGTGATGGTCGCCACACCTGTTGCGGGATCAACTGAGAACGCAGCCGGCGCTGTCGCGGTCGACGTGGCGTTTGTATACCCCAGCGGCGAACCGGCTGCGGGGCCTGCGTTGTTGAATTCCATCGTGACGCTGCCCAAGGCATCGCCGTTCTGGTCCGCGATTGCCAGATCCCACGTATTTGCCGTCGTGCCGGGGGCCCAGGAAAAGCTCACCCGCTGGCTTTCGCCCAAGGCGGTAAACACTTCGGATGATGTCACAAAAGGCGCACCGGGTTCGGCCTGCCCCGTATCCTGCGACGGTAGGTTGCCAAAGGAAGAAATGGTCGTCGTCACCCCGGCAGAGATATTCAGGTTACCGATGTTTACGGTCTCCATATCGCTAAACGATGTGCGGTCGACGGATCCGATGCCGCCATCCAGCTGGTAGGGATAGCCGGCAAGGTAATATCCCGCCGCGTTTTGCAGATTGCCCTTTTCATCCGGCAGGAAAGATCCCGCACGTGTGAGCATATAGTTGGTCTGAACTGTCTCGTTCGGGTTCATCGACACCGAGAAAAAACCGTTCCCGCCGATCGCCAGATCGGTAGGGGAGTTGGTCGAGATCAAGCCGCCCGCCGTCGAGATGTCTATCTCTTCGACGGCATTAACCGACAAAACCCCGTCACCATTTCCGCCCGAAGCCGTGGTCGTGACCATATGCGCGAACCCGCGGCGGTACCCCACTGTGTTCGAGTTTGCGATGTTCTCGGAGATGCTGCCAACCGCTTTTGAGTTGGCGCGCAACCCGCTGACACCGGTCTGAAGCGCACTTGAAATGCTCATATTACTACCTCGTTATCGTTCTTGGTATTCTTGCCTAATAGGACAAATAGACGAATTAGTTTAAAGAAGGTTAAATTTTTGCGTTTTATTTTTGCCTAACCTTGCAATTTCGACGCATCAGGATGCGAGTTCATGGAGATATCCCTGAGTTGGCGATACTTTCAAAAGCGTTTTCCAGCTGCTCCAGCCGCTTTGCAGCGCTGTCTGCGCTTAGCGGGTCAACCCCGTCGCGTGTTTCTGAAATACTATTTGCGAGTGATATCAGATCTTTAGACGGCGTAAGACTAGGAAAGGATCGGGTAACCTTCTCTAGCGTGCCCTGATCTTCGGACCGGTAGGCCGCAATCAGCAACCGTGTGGCATCTTGCAAGGAAAAAGCCTGAGGGTAGTCCCGCCAAAGCTGCGATAAAGCATCTGATGCCTGCGGCCAGCGCTCTTCTTCGGACAGCGCCAAGGCAACATCGCGCAGATGTTGTGCCGTCGGCGTGTTGACCGACGCTCGCAACAACGCGGGCTTATCCCCCAGTTTTGACAGGGCTTCTGCCAACAACGTCTGATGCGCCTGCGTCAGGTCTGGCGCGACGCTTGGGTCCATCACCTCGAGCGTCAGCCGGGCCTCAGCGAACTGACCGCCGCGCATCTGTGCCTGCGCAAGCTTCAGGTGCAGGCGGAAAATATCCGCTTCACGCGACGCACCCTGTTCTTCCTGCTTTTCTTGCAAGATGCGCACCGCACGGCGGTATTCCTTGGCAGCAAGGTCGGTTGACCCGAGCTTCAGCACATAGTCGCCCAACGTTTCAATCTGCGCCGTGAACCCTTCGGTGTACCGAAAATGTGGAAGCAGCCGTAGGTGTAGCGCCATCCACGCCGACAGGGGATATTGCCCCTCACCCCCCGCAGCATAGATGCGCGCCAACAATTCTTGTGCACGTGCCTCGATCGAGGCCGCCTCGGCTCGCTCGGGGAAGCGCAGCAATATTCGGCCAAGCGCCAGCACCGCTTCGGGATCATTGCCAAGCGCATGATAGACGCGCTCTTGGCGATACAGTACTTCCAGCTCATAACGACCGCCGCGCCACGCCTCTGATCCGCTCTTTAGGGTCGATTGTGCGGCAAGCAACGCCCCCTTCCCGCCCTCGGCAAGCGCCATATCCGCCACCGCCATCCGCGCACGCACGGCATATTGGTCCCAGCCCTCGGCGGCCTCTAGATAGGTCCTAAGCGCCGTGGCGGCATCGCCCCGCTTTTGTGCCGCCCGTGCACGCAGGAATGTTCCGGACGAGGCACCCGCGAGATCCGGCATTTCATCCATCAAGCGCAGCGTCGCATCGACATATTCGCGCTTGTCCAACTCTATCGCCGCCTCTAGCAGAACCGGCAGCACCGCGCGTACAACCGATTCAGGCTGCGTGCTGAGCCCGCCAAAGCTGGCCTCGATATTGAGAGACAGCCGCCGCACATCCGATGTCGCGATAGCATCAAGGCTAGCCCAAAAGGCCCGATCCGGTCGACTACCCGCCAGCGGAGAGGTCGAAAAAGGTGGCGTCATAGCCGTCGGGGCTTCCCCCGCGAGCAGCCGCACCGCGTCCGATAGCGCCCGATGACGACGCGTGGGGCCGGGGATGTCAGGAGTCATATCGGCCAGTATCGCCCCTGCCTCGTCCAGGAGCATATGTGACAGATACAGCTCTGCGATATCCAGCATCACGCCTACCTGGTCGGGGCCGCGCTGGCGGCCCAGCTTGTCGATGTTGTGCCGCATATCGGCGCGCAAGCCATCCGCAGACCAACGCCGCAAATCCACATCGCGCCGCCAGCTCCGCCCCGCATCTAAAATGCTGTGGTCAAGAGTATCCACGACATCCGTCGGCGCCGCCACAAGGACACCCGCCGGAACAGCAAGAACCAGCACCCCTTTCAGCACAGTAAGACAAATATATCGGCGCACAACTATCCTTGGTATAGTAATTACAGCTTGCCTTATCCTTGTATTCATGAAAATTTATATTTGCAATAACATGTACAATGCGGTTTTTGTTTTGCGTTAGCACCATCGGGGGATGAGATGACCAATATCAGTTACGTGTCGCTTTCTCAGGCAACCGCGCTGACGCGCAGCATGGATACTGCGGCGCATAACCTCGCCAACGCCACAACCTCGGGCTACAAGGCGATCCACCCTGTGACCCAATCTGTCCCAGATGGCAGCGGTCAAGACGCCATCAATTATGTGCGCGAAAGCGGGACCTACCTCGAACTCTCCGACGGCCCTCTCACGCAAACCGGCAACCCGATGGACATCGCTATTGCCGGTGAAGGCTGGTTCCAGTTTCAGATGCCCGGCGGCGAGACGGGCTATAGCCGCCACGGGCGCCTTGTGGTCGACGTGGACGGTCAGTTGAAAACCGCAGGCGGCATGCCCCTGCTAGGTGTCGGCGGCGGCCCCGTGGTCTTGCCCGATGACGTGGGTGACGAGGTGGTGATCACGACCAGCGGCACGGTCACTAACCCACAAGGTGCCGTACTGGGGGCGGTCAGCGTTGTGGCGATTAACCAAGCGGCGCAGATGCTGCCGATGGGCGCGGGCATGTATCAACTGCCCCCCAATGCAGGCCAGCCACAGCAGATGGAAAACCCGCAGGTCAAACAGGGCTTTGTCGAAGGCAGCAACGTGAACGCTGTCCTTGAAATGACCCGGCTTATCGACATCCAGCGGGCCTATGAAAACTCGGTCAAGCTGATGGGGTCTGACGATGATCTGACCCGCACAGCCATCCAGAAACTTGGGCGCGTATAACGCCCCCGAAAGGAGCATAAGATGAAAGCACTCGGGATCGCGGCCACAGGGATGTTGGCACAGCAAACCAACGTTGATGTCATCGCCAACAACATCGCCAACGCAAACACCACCGGTTTTAAAAGCGGTCGTGCGGCGTTTCAGGATCTGGTTTATCAAAGCTTTGCCAGCGCCGGTTCGTTGACCTCGGAAGAAGGCACTGCGCGGCCCGTAGGCACTGATATTGGCCTAGGTGTCCAAGCGGCAGGGGTGATCCGCCACAACATGCAAGGCGGGTTGATCCAGACGGAAAACCAAATGGACCTCGCCATCGAAGGGCGCGGCTATTTCACCGTTAACCGCCCCGACGGGACACAGGCATTCACCCGCGATGGGAATTTCCAGCTTAGCGCCGAAGGTCAATTGGTCACGTTAAACGGCTATGAGGTCGAACCCGCGATCATCGTACCAGAGCTGACCCGTCAGGTCGAGATCAACCAAGAAGGCGTGGTCATGGCGTATGTCGAAAACCAGCCTGAACCGGTGGAACTCGGTCAGTTGAACTTTGCGACTTTCCTGAACGAGGCCGGCCTGAAACCTGTCGGCGACAACTTGATGGAGCAGACAGCCGCATCCGGTGAGCCTGTGCAAAACGTCCCAGGCACCCCCGGCGTCGGCATCACGCGCCAAGGCTATCTTGAGCAGTCGAACGTTAATATTATCCAGCAAATCACCGATCTGATCTCGGCACAGCGCGCCTACGAGATGAACTCGAAAGCGATTGAAACCGCCGATCAGATCATGACCACAACCAACCAGATCAAGTAACGGGTTAGACCGATGAAACGTGTTGCCATTGCCCTGTTCGTCCTGTTCCAGCTTGCGACCTTTATGGTCCCGGGCCCTGCAGCCGCGCAATCCGTGTCGGTGACTGACCTGATCGAAGAACGTGCTGTGGGAGAACTGGGCGCAACTCTGCCCGCAAAAGCCAAGCTGGAAATCCGCATGGCCGAGGGGATGATCAAGGAAGGGAACTTTGTCCAGGAGTTCTGGATTGATCCTGACTCGGGCCAATTTATCGCGAATATCGTGACGGACAGCGGTCTGCCGCAGCGGGTCTGGGGCTTGGCGATGGTCACGCTGACCGTACCGGTCCCGAACCGCCGTATCGTGCCCGACGAAATCGTGCGCGCGCAAGATGTGTCGCTGGTCGAGATGCCCATGCAGCGGGTCGGGAGCTATGCGATCAACGAATATGAACAACTTGTCGGGCAGCAGGTCCGGCGCATGTTGGTGACCGGTCGCCCCGTGCCCCGCAATTCAGTCATGCCGCCCCGTATCATCAGCCGCGGCGAAAAAGTTAAGATCCGCTTGACCCATGGCGGGCTGCAACTGACCGCAAAAGGACGCGCCCTGGATGATGCCCACAAGGGGCAGGAACTACGCGTCGTCAACCTTTCCAGCAACAAGGCCCTGTCCACCATCGCGATGGCAGCAGGCGTCGTCGAGGTCGTAGAATGACATCCCTTCGTTTTTCCGCCCGCTTGGGCTGCATCCTTGCGGCGTCGGCGCTTTTGCTTTCGGCCTGTGGTGACTTCAAGGAAACCCACAACCCGACGGTCAGCGATCTGACGCTTAGCCCTGACCATATGGGCGAGGTCAACCGCATCAGCATTCCGATGCCCCTGCCCACGCCAGCCGACCAGCCCAAACGTGCGGATCAGGCCAGCCTCTGGAGCAAATCCACACCGCGTCTGTTTCAAGACCGCCGCGCGGGTGATGTCGGTGACCTTGTGACTGTCCTGATCGATATTGATGACCGTGCGCAGCTGCAAAACGCCACCGGGCGCAGCCGCTCGTCGTCGACAGGGGTTGATGACCCCGATATCCTGAACTTTGATACCTCCACTGAAAGCGGGAAACTGATCGGGCTTTCCAGCAGCTCATCAAGCGAAGGCGAAGGATCGATCCGCCGCAACGAAAGCATTCGTCTGCGCGTCGCAGCGCTTGTCATCCAGACCCTGCCAAACGGAAATTTCGTGATCGCAGGGCGCCAGGAGGTCAAGGTGAACAACGAACTGCGCGAGCTCCGCATCGCCGGTATCATCCGCCAGTCGGATATCAACGTCGGCAACACCATCGACTATGACAAGATCGCCGAAGCGCGGATTACTTATGGCGGACGCGGACAGATTTCGACGGTACAAACTGCACGCTACGGTCAGGACGCGCTTGAAGTGTTCCTGCCCTACTGACGCGGGCCGCGGCTGTGATTAAATACATCATCATAGCCGCATGCGTTATAGGCGCAGGGGCCATGGGCTATGTCGGCGAACGCTTTATGCGGCCGACGCCTTCGGCTCCCTCCGGTCAGGCGGTGACGCAAGAACTGATGTTCAAAATGCCTCTGGGCAAGTTCACCATGCAGATTATGCAAAGTCGCAAGGTCCTGCATCTGATGTTCGACATGGATGTCTTTGTCATGGGGGAAGTGTCTTTTCACGAGATCAACGGTGCCGTGGGGCGTGCCCGTTTGCGCGACGCCACCGTGTCAGCGATTGCCGAACTGGCCGAAACAGACCAAAGCCTTGCGCAACCGATCGCGGAAGAAACCCGCAAGGCGGAGCTTGCAGCACAGATTGTACGCAAATTATACGTTAATTTTCCTGCGGTACGTACCGCGCGGCTGAACAGCTTTTACAGCAATATCAGCCTGCGCGACTAAAAGATCCGTATTTAGCTGGCTGACTTCACGGTGATTGACGATGCCGTTTCACCGCCATCCAGACCAAAAATGATCTCTCCCTCGCGAAAGCGCACGTCTTCGACGCGGGCACTGCGGGACGGCTGGATCGAGATGTTGTTGCCCGCCGCGTCTTTCGCGGTCAGTACGACAGTATATTTCCCCGCCAATTGCGCATTGCCATAATCATCGAGACCGTCCCATTCGAGCGGGTTCGATGTGCCGGATACCGCGGGCAAGCCGGTCATCGTGCGCACATTCCGCCCCAGCGGGTCAAAGATCTTCGCTGTCACATTAGACGCACCGGCACCAACCTCATAGGTAGAGGCCGTCTTGCCATCCGCCAGCATCACCACGTCGGATTGTACCGTCACGTCGCGCCCCAAAAGTTCCGTACCGCCAAGGTTCAGCAAGCCGCTGATCTGGCTGGTCAGCGTCTCGAGCTGGGTGTTTGTCTGCACCGCTTGTTCGACCTGCGACAGTTGCGCCAACTGTGCCACGAACTGTGTGCTGTCGACCGGTTCAAGCGGATCCTGGTTCTGGATTTGCGCCGTCAGCAGGGTCAGGAATTTGGTATAGTCTTCCCCCAGCTGGCCCAGTGAATCCTGCGCCGAGCTCTGGCTCGTGCTGGTGACGTTGTTCAACAGTGTCTGGCTTGTAAGCATGGATCACACCCCCTTAGGTGAGAATATCAAGTTGTCCGTCATCCACCACATTTTTGTGCTGAACGCCAGCGGTCAAAGTGCCCGCTCCGTCGTCATTTCCCCCGCCAAGCGGCACATGGGGCTGTTGTTGGTCGCGTGTACGGTCCTCCGAGAAACCTTGCTGGAATTCAAAGCTACCCGCATCGGTGAACCCGAGGCCCTGCGCCAGCAGTTGCCGTTCATCGCGCAGCGTTTGCAGCACGGCGGGGTTTTCAACGCGCACGACGACGCGGGTGCCATGTTCCTTGTCCGTCACGACATCGATCTCGATCTGCCCCAAACCGCGCGGATGCAGGCTGACCGACGTGCGTCCCTCTTTTGCCTCAACGGACTTCACCTGCGAGATCAGCGCATCGGCAAAGGGTTTTGGGGCGGGCTTGCTTTGCATTTCAGGGCTTGGCGCGGCCGCTTTCAGGTCGCTCGCCTGATCGGCCAAGACCAACGGGTTACTTTCGACGGGTTGCGCCGGCAACACATCCGCGGGGCGCAGCGTTGCAGTCAGATCAAGCGCGGGTTTGCCCTGCGCGGCGGCGTTGTTGAGGAAGGTTGGCTGCTCTGCCCCAAAAGTCGCCTGCCGTAGCGGCGCAACGGGGGTATCGGTATCAACAGGGCTATCCTGAGCAACGGCCCCTTCGATCACGGGGGCCACAGTCTGCGAGGGTGTACGCTGAGCCGCGGTTACTTTGTCACTAAACTGCGGTTTAGGGACAGCTTGGATACCAGGGGCCGCTTGTGTCTGCGCGACGGTTTGAACTTCCGCGACAGCAACGACAGGTTGTTGAGTTGCTGCCGTCGCTGAAGTCGCAGCTTGCACGACGACCGGTGTCTGGATCGCGGGCGCAGCGACGTTACCATCAGCAATTGGCACAACCGCAGCAGCCGTAGATACGGCCGATGGTGCGCTCGCCGTTTGTGCTGAGGCCGTCGCCCCTGCCGGCGCCAAACCCACCCCGAGCGGATCAGCGGCAGGCGCCACAACTGTCGGTGCCGACGAAATAACATGCCCATTATCGCCGGTGCCATTGGCCTGCATCGAAACCTGAAGTGCCGCCACGACCGGCCCGCCAGTAGCCATTCCCGATGCCAATAACATCACAGGCACCGTCGTCTGCGGTGCATTCATCAAGCCAGCAAAAGACGGCTCCATCGACAGGGCCGTAGGATCGCCCCCTTCCATCGCAGTCATCCCGACATCTATCGCATCTGCAGTACCTTCAGCAGTGGCACTTTCGCCCGTCAGCAAAACAGCCTCACCCTCCGCTGCCACGGTGAACGGTGCTACAACGCCCCCCCCCTCGCCCGTGGGCACCTCCCCCATCAATGCGGCAAATCCTTCGGGCACAGCGGCATCGCCCTTGCCCGGTTTCACACCCGACTGTCCCGTCATCAAGGCTGAGAGAGCGACATTCATATCAATGCATCTTGCTGGTCAGAACGCCACGTGCAGCGAGTTCGTATTTCAACCGTGTCATCGCGCGGCGTTCAATCTGGCGCAGCTTGGCCGGCGTGACCTCCATCCGGGTCGCTAAATCTTGGATGCTCTCTGGTGGCTGCCGAAGCGTACGTGCTTGCAGCACCTCGCGGTCCATCGCTGGCAGCAAGGCCATCGCTTCAAACAGACGGGCGCGGATCAGACTTTGCGACGATTGCGCGATCACCGCTTCTTCGGGGTTGGGGTCTTCGGAAGCAAGTAGCGCAAAGCTTTCGTCGTCATCAATCGAATGCTGCACAGTGCGTTGCACGCCCGCCGGTGTCTCAACGATTGTACGCAAGTGATTGCGCGCCGTCATTGTCGCGTTCTTGACCCACCATTTCGCATAGGTCGAAAAGCGCACATCACGGTCCAGATCAAACAGATCGGCGGCGTGGATCAGGCCCAATATACCCTCTGAAATCAGGTCTTCGCGTTCGGCTTGATTATCGCTGAGCTTCCTTGCCCAGTAGAACACGATACGCGCATGAGAAAGCACCAAGGATTCAAGTGCGAACTTATCTTTGCTGTCCTGCCAATCCTTTAGCAGGACACGTTCATCTTCCAACGCCAACATCGGCGCATTGCGCGCTGCTGCATAAGTTATTGTCATTGCCTGCCCAACTTTTTCCCCAACATGACCACAGTTCACGAATCTGGGAAAGTTTATTATGCTTAAGGCAGGGTTAAATTGGCATTTATCCTTGGCAAATAGGCCGATAACAAAGGACAGTTGCCCTTAGAAACCGCTGAGCGTTGGCAACCACGTGGACAGCGCAGGGATAAAGGTGATCAGCAGCAGCGCCCCCATCAAAGCGATAAAAAACGGCGGCATCTCTTTGATCAGGGCAGAGGGTTTGATGTTCACTGCCGACGAGACCACGAAAATCAGGCTCCCCACCGGCGGGGTGGTCAGGCCAAGGGTCAGGTTCACGATCACGATAATCGCGAAATGATCCGGATCAATCCCAAGGGCAAAGCTGATCGGTGCAAGGATCGGCACAAGGATCATCACCCCGGGCAGCGGGTCCATGAACAGACCAAACACCAGCAGCAGCGCATTCACCGCAAGCAGAAAGACAATCGGCGACAGGTCCCATGCGATGATGGTTTCCGCCAGAAACTGCGGCACGCCTTCGATGATGAGTATCCATGCGAAAGCCCGCGCCGCACCAAGGATCAATAACACTGCGCCCGATACCAACGCCGCCCGCAAGATAATCGCGGGCAGGTCCGCGACATGCAGCGACCGATAGATGAACATACCGACAAACAGCGCATAAAACACCGCGATCACGGAGGCCTCGGTCGGGGTGAACACGCCAAAGCGGATACCGCCGACGATCAGCACCACGAGCATCAACGCGGGCAGCGCGTAGAGGGCGATCCGCGCGATTTCCGCGATGGGTGGCATCGGCGCACCGCTGGCATAGCCGCGTTTGTGGCTGACCCGCGCATTGGCGACCAGTACCGCTAGGGTGATCAGAACACCCGGCAGCACGCCTGCCATGAACAACGACCCGACAGAAACCTGCTGGTCCTGCATCGCGTAAATAATCATTGTGATCGACGGCGGGATAATCGGCCCCACGACCGAGCTTGAGATGGTCAACGCCCCCGCATAGGCGCGGCCATAGCCGCCCTTTTCCATCATCCGGATCATCATCGTTCCCGGCCCGGCCGCATCGGCAAGCGCGGAGCCCGAAATCCCCGCGAACATGGCAGAGCTGACCACATTCGCATGCCCCAGCCCGCCCTTCAGATGCCCTACCAGCGATTGGGCCAGCCGCAACATCGCGAGGGTCACCGCCCCGCCGGTCATGATTTCAGCCGCGAGGATAAAGAACGGCACCGCCAGCAACGGAAAGCTATCGAGGCCCGAGAACATCTCTTTCACGACCACCAGATTTGGGTAGGACGACCCAAAGCTCAGCGCGACAAACACCGAAATCGCCATGGCGAAGGCCACCGGCAAGCCAAGTGCGAGCAGCACGAACAGCGCAGGAAAAAGGATCTCAGCCATTTGCGCCTCCGGGCAGAGGATCGGCGGTGTCACCATCCATACGTTTGTAGTCCCCCGCCATAATGAAAGGGCGGACAATCAGCAGCAGATGCACGATCAACAGGGCAAACCCGACCGGCATCGCGGCGTAGACATAAAGAAAAGGTATCCGCAGCGCAGGGGTCACCTGATACTGCATACGCTGCGCGTACTGGATGCCGACATAAACCATAAAACCGAAAAAGACCAAAAGCCCCAGAGCGATCGCCGCCCGCAGCAGCTTTTGCCCGATGTCAGGTAGCGCCTCCTGCAGATTGGTGATTGCCACATGCCCGCCCGTGCGCAGCACAAGACCGGCACCGGAAAAGGTCATCCAGATCATCAGATAGCGCGCCGCCTCGTCCGCCCATGGCAGCGAATGCGCGGTCACATAGCGCAGCGTGATATTGGCACCGACGACCAGCGTCATTGCAGAGAGCATGAGGATCAGCGCCCAACCGTTCAACGCCACGAAAATGGTTTCCAGTTTCTTCACGGCTTCCCCTCGCCCGATGTCGCCGGCACCCTTTGGATGCCGGCGGTTTTGTCTCACTCGAAGTTTACGATCGAGTCGACCAGCTCTTGGCTGTAGGTCTCATAGTAGCCTTCATATGCCGATTTGATCGACGCCTGAAACGCTGCTTTCTCTTCGGCGGACAGAACGTTCACTTCCATCCCGCGCTCTTTCAGCGTTTCCACGCCCGACGTTTCCACATCGTCAACATAACCCCGCATCGCGGCAGCAGCTTCGGTCGCGGCTTTTTCCATCGCGGCTTTCTGATCGTCGTCCAGCCCCTCCCAGAACGGTTTGGACACCAGCAGCATTGCGGGCGAATAGACGTGACCCGACACGGTCAGATACTTCTGCACTTCGTTCAGCTTGACCGACACGATCACTGACAGCGGGTTTTCCTGCCCGTCAATCACACCTTGCTGCAACGAGGAAATCACCTCGGGCCATGCCATCGGCGTGGGGGCAGCACCCATGGCGTCAAACGCCGCGAGGTGCACGGGGTTTTCCATCGTGCGGATCTTTAGCCCTTCGACATCGGCGGGCGTGTGGATCGCATTGCGGTTGTTGGTGATGTGGCGAAAGCCTTGTTCGCCCCACGCCAGACCGTGCAAACCAACATTGTCGAACTCGCCCAAAATCTCTTGGCCGATGGGTCCGTCCAGCACCGCGCGGGCGTGGTCCAGACCGCTGAACAGAAACGGAATGTCAAAGACCCCGGTGGACGGCACGAAGTTTGCCAATGTGCCCGAGGATACGATCGTCGCCTCGATGGTGCCCAGTTGCAGCCCCTCGATCACTTCGCGTTCGCCACCCAGACCCGACGACGGGAAGTGTTTGAACGTGAACTGGTCGCCGGTCTCTGCCAGCACGACTTCTTCGAACTTCTGCGCCGCGACGCCGTAGTGGCTGTCAGGTGCCAGTGCGTAGCCGATCTTGATCTCGGTTTGCGCAGCAGCAGGACCAGCCAAAGCGACAAACGCGCTTGCAGCCGCAAAATGTGTCAGATTGAATTTCATGGTAACCTCCCAGTAACCTTGTGGATGTGCTATCTAAACCCACCAAAGCTGACAAGATGCAGCCTCGGTGGTACCGCGCAATGCTGCATTAGCCTTGCGGGGATTTCCTGAACAACTTTACCAGCTCGGGCACATAGGCCTGACCATGCCCCGCCTCGACCGTTCGGGCGAGCGCAGCAGAGACGTTATCGGCGACGGTCTGCTGCGCCCCCGATGCGGTCGACATGGCGCGGTAATAGTCGATGTCTTTTTGTGCATTGCTGACGAAAAAGGGTAGCCCTTCGCGGTCGCCTTGCGTGATGTAGGGGGCCAAACGCTCAAGCGCAACACTCGCCCCGCCCCCGCCAGCCAGAACGTCCACGAACACCTGCGGATCGATCTGCGCATCGGCTGCCTGTGCCGCGGCTTCGGCCAACAGGGTCATGAAGCCCACCGACACATAGTTATGCAGCAGCTTCAGCCGGTGCCCGTGGCCAAGCGCGCCAACGTGGTCGACCGTGTCGGTAAAGCTCGCTAATACAGGTCGGACTTTTTCCAGTACAGCGGCATCGCCACCCACCAACAAGTTCAGCGCGCCGTCATGGGCGTGTTTCGCCGTGCGTGTCATCGGCGCATCAAGATAGGCGCCGCCCGCGTCCTTTACGGCGGCCCCCATACGCAGAGTGCTGTCGGGCAGTGCGGTCGAACAATCGACGACCACCGCACCGGGCTTCAGCCCCGAAACCAGCCCGTCTGTGCCGGTCACAATCGCCTCGACCTGAGGCGATCCTGTGACGCAAAGAATAATCACATCGCACGCCGCCGCCAGCGCGGCAGGGGTGTCATAGGCGACCGCGCCCAGGCCGGTGATCTCATCCACCGGCTGGTTGCCCGGATGATCCAGAAAGCCCAGATCGAACTTGCCCTTGCGCAAGACGTTTCGCGCAATCCCGTGGCCCATCAGACCAACACCGATAATGCCAACTTTCATCGTTCCCCTCCCCCTTCGACTTTACGCGCAGCTTAGTCCGCGTTGATCCAGATCGCTTTAGTGTCCAGATATTCTTCCAGATGCTCGGTCCCGCCTTCGCGGCCATAACCCGACATCTTCACCCCGCCAAACGGCACCGCCGGATCAATCGCGTGGTACATATTCACCCAGACAGAGCCTGCCTTGAGCCGATGCGCCAGCTTGTGCGCCGTGCCCAGATTGGTCGAAAACACACCCGCAGCCAGCCCATAAGGCGTGTCATTGGCGCGGGTGACGACCTCGTCCAGATCATCAAACGGAAGCGCAGAAATCACGGGGCCGAAAATCTCTTCGCGGGCGATGCGCATGTTGTCGGTGACGCCACTAAAAACGGTGGGCTGGATGTAATGCCCGCCTTTCAGCGCAGCTCCTTCGGCGCGTTGCCCGCCGGTCAGGACAGTTGCGCCTTCACCCGGACCATCCGACAAAAAGCCCGCAATCCGGTCGGCCTGACGGGCCGAGATGATGGGCCCGATGTCAGTCCCCTCGTCAATCCCTTGCCCGATCTTCAGTCCCGCGGCAAACTCTGCCACACGGCGGGTAAATTCATCATGGATTTCGCGCGCCACGAACAGCCGCGATCCGGCGATGCAAATCTGACCCGAGTTTGCAAAGACAGACATCGCGGCCACGGGCACCGCCTTGTCGATATCCGCGTCCTTGCACACGATAACGGGTGATTTTCCCCCCAGCTCGAGCGAAACCCGTTTCAACGTACCCGTCGCCGCGCGGGCAATCGCCTGACCGGTGGCCGTTGAACCGGTGAACACGATCTTGTCCACATCCGCATGCGCCGCCAGCGCCGCACCGGCGTCGGCACCCAGTCCGGTCACCACATTCAGCACCCCGTCGGGCAGCCCCGCTTCTTGCATCAACCGTGCGATCATCAGCACAGTCAGCGACGCTTCCTCGGAGGGTTTCAGCACCACGGTGCAGCCGGTCGCAAGCGCGGGCGCGATCTTCCAGACGGAACCGGCGATTGGCGCATTCCACGGAATGATCGCCCCCACCACGCCCACGGGTTCACGCACAGTGGATGAATAAATCTCGCCGGGGAAGGAGTTCGGGATCGTCTGCCCGTGGATCATCACCGCCTGCCCCGCATAAAACCGCAGCATCCCCAACACGCGACGGCTGTTGGCCAGCGTCCGCTGGATCGGCATCCCCATATCGAGCGTATCGGACAGGCACAGGCTTTCCCACTCGGCCTCGAACTTGTCGGCAATACGCAGCAAAAGCGCCTGTCGCTCAAACGGGGTAAACTTGGACCAAGGCCCCTCGAACGCTGCACGGGCAGCTTTCACCGCTGCATCTATATCCGCGGTGCCACCCTGTGGCACGGTCGCCAACAAAGACCCGTTTGCCGGATTGCATGCGTCCATCTCTGCGCCCGATTGGGCCGGGCACCATTTGCCATTGATGAACATGGGGCGAAAGCTGCCATCATAAAGGCCGCTCGCCAAAGCGCTCCAGTCTTTCATACGTGTCTCCCTTGCTTTGCAGAACACCGTGATACGGCGTCTTTCTGCACCTCGGATCGACGCCCCGCAAGGTAAGGTAGGCGAATTAATTCAATTTTTTGAAAGTTTTACGTGGATCTCTTTTCCGAATGTCCTGCAAACCTGTGTTTTGTCAGGTTAAACGGGGCACACAGTAGGCGGTTGCAGGAAGGGCCCACCGGCCCCCCCCTCTCAGAACTTCATCGACAGGCTCGCCCCGATGTCGTGGCTGTCATAATCGAACAAGGCCACATTCGATTTCGCCCGCGTATAGGTATAGGTGATCCGGGGCACGTATTTCCCGATCTGCAACTTGTTGTGCTGCATGGTAAAGGTGATGCTGGTGGTGTCATCCTCGCGTGGGGTCACCGTACCGGGGAAAATGCCGTCGTATTTGTCGTGTTCAAACGCAAGAACCACACCGGTAGACAGGCCCGATTTCCACTGCTTATCGACGCCCACCGAGACGCCGGTTTCACGGTGATCAAGATGCGCGCGCTGCGTCGTTTCGCGCAGGTGCGACACGCCAAACGACAGCCCGAGTGTCGGCGTCACCCGATGCTGATACGACGCCGACGCCCGCATCCGGTGCCCGTCGCGAAACGGGCTTTGGTCATAGGTCTGACGATCGAACCGCAGCGCCCCCGACACCACATCACGCGGACGCAGCTGATAGGCTCCTCGCACCTCTGCCCCCCAGCGGCGGCGCACGATGTCAGAATCCGAAAAGCTCAGCTCTGTGATCGGGCCGAACGAAAACCGCCCCCGCTGCCCGCCACGAATAACGTCGAAACGGGCGATGGCGGTGGTTTCGGTGTTCAACGCTGAATCGTAGAACTTGGCATCCAGACTGGCTGAGCCGACGCCCGACCACTTCTCGTTCCACTGCCAGCGCCGCCATGCGGTGCCGCCGATCGACAGCCCCACACCCGAAGACGCCCGCGAACTGGGGTTCAACGTGAACGGCACCCCGCCAACCAAGATCTCCTGCTTGGCACTGCCGCGTGTCTGGTTCGACGATGGCAGCAACGCAAACCGCAGCGCAAAGCCGCTGGGTTTGCGCGAGGTGTTGTTCAAGATGTAGGTCTGCAACCCGGCCCGCAGCTGTTCGTCGGCGGTTTCCGCCACCAGCCGCTCTGCGTGATAACGCGCGGCGGTCACATCGCCACGATGGGCCAGCAGCAAGGTCAGCTCCCGTCGGGCCGGTTCATAGGCGGGCGCGATGCGCACCAGATCGCGGAACAACTCAATCGCCGCCGCAGGCTGGTTTTTCCGCAGCAAAATCTGCCCTTCCAGATAGGCCTGATGCAACGGCCCGTTGGGGTCATTCGCTACCAGCTTGGCCAGACTGGACCGCGCCGCGTCATACTCCCCCTGTTTCAGATAGTCTTGCGGTGTCGCGGCCTGCGCCGATCCAGGCGATTGCCACACCAACAGAACGCCCATCAGGGCGGCATAAAATAGATGTTTCATGGTTTAACCCTCAAGCAGTTAAATCGGCGTGAACCCTGATCTCTTCCCTGCGTCTCCCACATGAAATAATGGGGAGACGCAGGCATGGCTTGAGGTCATGCCCACGCCCAGAGAAGCGGCACCCTTAATTTGATCCCGCATCTCTATCCCGTTGTACCGACGTTATTGTTTGTCGGCGGTGAAGAAGCCGCTACCGTTCATGCTTTCAGCCCCGTCGGTTAGGCCCAGTTTCAGAACGCCAGCAACTTCGTCAGCATCCGGCCCATAGAACGCGCCAGAATAGGTCCCTGATCCGCTGTCGACTTCCAGCTCGTTGATGAAGGTCTGGTCAGCGGTCAGCGTCCCGGCAAAGCCGTTATTATCAAAACTGGTCTTGTTCATCTTGACCGTTCCGCCAATGGCATCAAGTACATCGCTTCCGGGGTCTTGGACCGTTGTATTGCCGATGGTCCCCCAGACTTCGCCCGCACCGAAATCGGCCGTCATCGCCACCTCACTGCGCACTTTGTATCGGCTTTCAGAGTTCGATTTGAAACCGGAATTCGGGATCACATCCACCCGTGATCGACCCGAATAGACCGCCTTGGGCAAGGTCTTCAGATCCGCGTCCGCGGTCTCGGTGCCGATGACCGCAAAAGCGCTTTCATGCAATCCGGGGTTATCGGGATCCTTGAGGTCACGCTGGATTCCCACCACCTGCGAATAGCCATTGCCAGCGGTCAGAAAGTTCGCAATCGGGTCCGTGTAGCTGTAGACACCGATATAACCGGCAGCCCCGTCCACTTCATATCCATCGCCTTCGGCCGTTATATCGCTTGGCTTAAAGGCTTTCTCTACGCCGTTGATGGTCACCGTCAGCGCGCCCGCGTCATTGCGTCTGATAGACGCCGTTCCCCCGGATTTCAGGCTGGTTTTGCCAGTTTCTTGGTTCAGGCTTTTCAGGCTCACCCCGACGGCACGCGCGGTCAGCGTCTTGCCTGCTGCGATGGCACCACCAGCATCGACCGTATTGCCGTCTTTATCAGTGGCAAAGGTCCGTTTGGCCTGCGCCTCTTTCGTGATGTCGGTGACGTCGAAGACCTTGTCGATCCCTTTCGACGATCCGCAGGCCGCGACGCTTAGCGCCAATGCCGTTGTGGTCATCAGTTTCATATAAAGTTTCATCTTAATGCCCTTTCTAAATAGCCCCAAGCGGGCGGGTACCTGCCAAAAAATCGCGGCAGGTTAAGAAAGGTTAAGATTGGACCGTGAATGTACCGTAATTTTCGAACACCCCTTCCGTGAAAAAATCGTGAAAAAACGGCGCATCCGAAGGTTTTGCGCGCCTAAAAGGATAGGACGCGTAACCTATAGTTGTGTCAGGTACCGCAGCGCCTGTTTGCTTGGCATAAAGAAGTAGCCCCCCGCCACCGTGCGCGTGAAATCTACCGGTGCGGGCGTGTCGCCACCGCCCGTCATCGGACACATATCCAGCGCCAGCGACTCCTCCGACCCCGGAATGACAAATTCATCCCCCTGCTGTTTCGGCGTGATCAACGGGTCCGGCCCGTGCCGCCCGCCGTGGAACCCGTCGGCATTGATCCACGTCTGCTGCACAAACTCGAACTGCCGCTCTATGTTGGCGTTGAAACACATGAAAAACGTGCCTTCCTCTGAATAGACGGCGGGTTCGACTTGGCTGTCGTGGCGTATCCATCCGGCATCGACCAGACCGCTATCCTGCGGTGTCTCAAAGGTGCTGCTATAGGTACGCCCACGCCGCAACAGCCGGTGGCGGTTGTTGATCTCAAGCGTGATCTCGTGACCGGGGCGGAAACTGTCGCGCGGATTGGCGCGGCGGATATGGGATCCGATCGGGCAGTACAGGCCCAAGGGATCGTCCTCGCCGTGGCGAAAATCATTGTCGGGCCTAACCGGTTTCAGCAGGTCCTTCGGTATGCCAAGGGGGCCGACCTCGCGCTCCAGCTCTGACAAGGCGTCGTTGAAAAGGGTCCACCCCTGCGTGGTCCAGATCGTATCATCCATCCCGAACGGTCCATCCACCCCCAGCCGTCCTGTACCACTTCGCGTCCGCGTGAGCGTAAAGAAGCGGTGCAGCGCGGCCAGATCGGCGTCGGTGCTGGGGCGTTGGCCTTGGGCCGCCTTTAATCCCTTGACCCGCAACCCGACATACCGGCGCACCAGACTGTGATATCGCGCGCGATTGCGCACGCTGCGCGACACCGACGGGTTGCGCGCCAGCGAACTGCCATCGGCCCACCGGCCAATGATCTTGGCGGTAATCCATTGTTCGATCCAGATCTGGCGCGTGCGCGGGTTCATCGGCACCTCGTCATAAGGCCGCTGATCCATATCCCCATCCACGTCCAAGTCCCGTCTATCGCTTGTCACGATATCCTTGTCGTCGGGCCCCTGCCCGATGCGCCTGGTCTTGATGTCAAAGGACACATCTTCCCTGATCGCATCCGCGACGCCTTTTTGCGGCACGTGCCGCGCCTCAAGCACTGATGCCTTGTCGGACACAAACGCCTGCAAGGCTTTGTCGTTATGCAAAATCTGGCGCACAGCGAGAAAGCTGCCGCCCCGCCCGAAATCGCGCTGATCCCCGAGTTCGGACCGTCCGAACTGTGGTACCAGATCTGTCACCGGATTTTGTATCGAGGACAGCCCCGCCGCGGCAGGCGTATCGGCGGGCACGGTGATCGCCAAAGGCAAATAGCCGCGCGAATCCGGATACCCCAGAATGAACTCTCCTGCGCCAACCACGTCGTCCCGCGTGGCCTTGCCTTTGGCAAAGGCCTGCGTGTGGCGCATGATCGGCTGCGAGATCCCGTCGCGCGTGCCAAACCCGTCGCTATGCGCTAGCCCGCGCCGCTGCACATCCGCCCGCACAGTGTTTTGGACCGTCACGCCAAAATGTCCGGCCAAAACCTGCACAGTGTCATCTGTCTCCTTTTGTTCGCCTGCATCGCGTGCATAGGACAGCAGCAAGGCGTGGGCGGAACCGTCGCTCCACCGCCAATGGGCCGGATCGGCGGGCGTGTCCGCATCGCCCAGGACCCGCGCCCGCGCAGCCATTCCGCTGGCAAAGGCATGGGGCAGCGTGCCGCGCCCCTCATAGGGTGTGTCGGGAAAGCCAAGCTGCGACAGCCCCGCCGAAGACAAAGCGATAAAATGCGCGGGATAGTCAGGATAGGCATCGCCAAAGCTCAGCCGCGCATCCCAGGGCGCACCGGGCACTTCGGCGTTGCGCGCGTCTTGCAGCAGCTGCCCGATGAAACGCTTGCCGCCCTGCGCCGTGTCGAAACGGATCACCCGCGCGGTCATCAGCGGATGCCGCCCCAGCCCGTTGAACAACAGCGTCTGCACCTGATCCGTCTCAATCGCATCCGCTGGCCGCGGGGCGGTGTAGAACAGATTGGCCCATGCGCGACATTCATCATGGGTCAACGCCCGCGCCAGCCCATCGCGCACCAGCGCATTCGTGCGGATCATCCCCGTGGTGAGCTGCGGAAAACGGCTGTACCAGAACTGCGTTTGCACCTGCTGGCGGCGCACCCATCGTTTGAATTTGTCCCCGTCCTGTGCGCCATCCAGAAAGAACCACCGGCTGCGCGGAAAGCCCGCGCAATTGTTCCACGCCATCGTTTGCCCGCGGTGCACCTTGGTGATGAAATCCTCAAGATAGCTTTCCCAACTGCCGTCATAATTCCCTTGAAAAATCAGCTTTTGGCTGCCTTTGGGGCAGTACCACCGTGCATAATGAATGGTGGCGAAATCCGTGACAAAGCCGGGGCGGAACCACAGGATTTTCATGTATTTGATGATGTGAAAGGCCAGCGCCGTGGTCAGCCGCCGCAGCACGCCGGGTTTCAGCGCACTGACAGATGTGATGTGGTTCTGCGCATAGCACGGCAGATCCTCCATCTGCTGCACGGCGGCGACGTGATCATGCGGCGCAAAGCGGTCGTCGGGGGCTTCACCCGTCTCCACCCGTCGCAGCCATGCCAACGCAATGCCCGTTGCGGTCAATGCCAACAGCAGCGGCACCATCCACAGCGAGACATAGACATCCGCCGCCTGCAGCAAGGTGACCACGCCAAAAGCCACCAACCCCACAGGCAACAGCAGCGCCAATACCGCGAAAGCTGCCAAGGGTTTCAGCCCCAGCCCCGCATATTTCGCGATAAAGCCCGAGAACGGGAAATCCTTGTGCCGCGAGAACCGCGGATATCGATGTGATGGACGATACAGAAGCGCGGCGTGCGCGGAGTCGTTCCGCATCTCCTTTCGGATTTCGGTCATCACAGCAACCGGGTCCGTGGTCCCCTCCTGTGAAAGCTTCCGGACAAGCGGCTCCGCCCACTCATACAGCTCCTTTTCAGCCGCGATCTGCCGGACGGGCATATGCTCTGTGCCGTTGAAACTCACCCCGATGGTGCCCCAAGGCTTGGTATCGGGGTGCAGCAAATGGGCACGCAATGCCGCCACAAAGCCGCCGCTTGCCCCTTCAAGATAGGGCAAAAGCACTGTGCAGGGCGTGTCGATCATCTGCGCCAGCCGCGCCAGCGCATCGCGTTGCGTGCCGTCAGTATTGAACTCTGCCAGCAGATGGGTCGGGCGCGCATCCAACCGCGTTTCCGGCCCCAGATTGACGAGGTTCAGGCTGGCGAAATGCACAATCCCTGTCGTGCCCAACCCCTGCTTCAGGTCCGACCCTTCGTCAAGCATCCCCTTCAGAGCAGCCCGCAGCGCGTCAATATCAACCCCTTGCTTCAACGGCAGGGGTGAAACGATCGTGGACTGCGCCTGATGCCCTTCGACCATATCAAACCGCATCCGCAGACGCCCCAGATACGGGCCATAGAGCTTTGGCCTTTCGGGCAGAAAGGCGATACCCGGCCGCGACAGAATGACCTGAAACGCCTCGGTGATAATTTCATGCGCCATGTCGTGACCCAGACAATGGTGCATCCCCAACCCGAATGACAAATCCGGCAAAACCTGTCCGTCCTTGCCCAAGAACCCCTCCCCCGGGGCAAAGCGGTTGGGATGTTTCACCACCCGCGGATCATGCAGCCCCACGGCGGTCGCGAGGATGACCGGCGCACCGGGCTTGATGCGGCGCAGCGCGTCGGGCAAGCCTTGCGTGTCCACACCGTCTTTGCGCAACCGAAACTGACCGGGAAACAACGACGGATTAAAGCGCGCGATCTCGAACAGCATGTCTCGCAACGCGGTACGGGCTTGCGCATCATCGGGTGCGGCTTCGGCCCGCGCGGCACAGCGCATTGCGTGGTGAAACTGGTCGGGTTTGCGGCGCATCTGATCAAGTATCTTGCCCGCCGCCAGCGCCGTCGTGGGTACAAAGCCGGTGATGACCCCGAACAGGATCACGCGCACCGTGTCCTTGTCCGACTGCGTCCAGACCGCCCCGTCCGGACCTGCCTGCGCCACCTCGTCCATCAACCCTTGCAAGAACCCCGCCTGTGCGGGTGCCTTACGTTCTCTGGCCGATAAATTGGCATAGGCGTTAATGCTGATGTCCAGCAGATCGCAAATCCGTTTCGCCCCGATCATCGCCTGGCGTCGCACCGCAGGCGTGCCGGTGGGATCGGCAAAGATCAGCGACGAACAGGCCGCCGAAAACGCCGCGAAATTTTCAGCACTCGGGGCCGCGATGCCAAAGGTCTTCAGACAGGCCTCAGCCGTGACGCGCATAAAGACATCACGCGCCATATCGATCTGCCCGCCGCTGTCCTCCAGCAAGGCTTCGGTCACGCGGCGCACCACGGGGCGCACATGGGTCACAGGATCAATCGCCGCCCAAGGACCGCGCAAAATCGCCATCTGCGCGGCATGCGTGCCCCCGTCATCGCCCAGGGCAAATACGGGCGGACCCGCCATTTCTTCCATCTCGGGGCCAAAGGGTACACCAAAGATATCAGGCCGGTGCAGCGCGGCAACGATCTCGGCATGGCGGGTGACGAAATAATAGGGGCCCAACCGCACCACCGGCCCGATCCGCTGCATCAACCGCAACCCACCGTGCTTCATCAGCGTTTGGGTGATCCGGCTGCGCAGCTGCGCAAACCAGCTGCCATTCAGCGCATCCAGCGAAAAATGTCGCGTGCCCAGATCAGAGGGATGCGCCCGTTCATCAGCCTGCGCCTGTCGGATACCCGCATAGTTATCTGCATATTTCGTCATGGAACGGATGCCTTGTGCAAGGGCCCCCCAAGCGACGACGCGCCCTACCTAAAACATCTCGTCAATCATACGCGCGTTCAGCGACCGGTCGGAGAAAGGAAGCCAGTTAATGTAGCTGCGGTTGAAACGGGGTTCGAACTCGTACAACGCGCGCTTTGCCCGCGCCACCGCATCAGGGCGGCCCATGCGATGCAGCGCCAACACTTTGACCATATGGGAATACCAATAGGCCGGACGCAGCAACAACGCATGGTCCGCATGCTGCAAGGCTGCGGATAAATCGCCCGCCAAAAGGGCGGCCAGCGCATATTCCCCTTCAAAACAAAAGCGCTGCGGGTGGTGCGGCGCCAGACGGATCGCGCGCTCTAACGCGTTGATCGCTGCCAGCGGGTCCCCGTCATAGGCCAGATTGGTGCCACGCTGGTCATGGGCAAAGGCGAGAGACGGACACAAACGAATGGCCTCGTCCGTGTAATGCACCGCGGCGGTTTTATTGCCCAGCCAACATTCCGCACAGCCCGCGATCCAATAGCCGCGCCCGTCCGACACATCCAGTTTGATCGCCCGCTGCGCTTGCCGCCGCGCCAATTTGATATCACGCGGATCGGCGCGGCAGGTCCAGACCCGCCACAGCGTGGTCAGCGCAAGATAGATATGCGCCTCTACATGGCCGGGATTGCGGGTCGTGATATCCTCGAAGATCAGCCGCGCCTTTTCGAAATCCTCGGGCGTGAGCCGGTTGATATGCCACCGCCCCTGCCAGACCAGCGCCGCATCGCTTTGTGCCTGCCGCGACTGGGACCGCTGTTCGTAGGCTTGCGCCAGCGCACAGCTAAAGTTCCCTGCCACTTCGATCGCCAGTTCGCGGGCAACCGCGGCAAGATCAGGCCCAGTATCAGCCGGATCCGCTGCGAGGGCGGTGAATTGGGCGCGTTTGACCGACTGGCCGGTCGTTAGATGCGTCAACTCTGCCGTCAGGATCAGCTGCGTCCCGTCGGTGCGCAGCTGTCCCGTCACCGCATAGTTGGCCGTCGCGGGCCGCGCCGCCCCTGCGGCACTGCGGGCATTGTGCACCGTCCAATCCATAAATGAAATCCAGCGATGCCGCGACAACTGGTCCAGCACCTGTTCCCCCAGCTCTTGCGCTTGGGGGGCCAGATGATCGGCATTGGCAAAGGGCATCAACGTCACACAGGGCACATCAAGCGGGGGGGCAACCGGAGCCACCGTGCCCGCGCCGCCGCCCTGATGTGCGTCTATTTGGCGGGCCCAGAAACCGCGCTGCTCGCGCAGCCAGTTGTCAAACTCCGGATCTTTGACATCGAGCCCCTCAAGGAACTCTTCCTGCCCCGTTAGGTGATCGGCAAGCCTGCCCAGATCCAGCGCATCAACGCCCACCTGATCCAACGACAACGTGACCGTGGTACGATCCGCCTGCAACACCTCCTCCATCGGGGCCAAGGCACGGCGCAAGGCAGACAGCGTCTGGCGCAGGCTCGCTGCACCCTCACGCTCTCCGCGTTCGCTCCATAATTTGTATTGCAACCACCGTCTTTCGCGCCTGCCACCGGGGGCGACGGCCAGCAGCGCCAGCACCGCGCGCGCTTTCTTCGACGTGATTGTAACACCCGACCCATCGCTCAGCCGCAGGTCAAAGGGCCCGATGACATTCAGCTTTAAGCCTAAGGTCTTATGAGATCCATCCGCCACAACAACCACACCATCTCCGTATCGGTTGAGTGTGCGGGATGCGCCGCGATCCGTCAAATTCTAATTCCGCGCACATGTTTCCCCAACGGCATTGCAAAACCCGCCCCGGCGTGGTGCATCTTTGCCAACCGAAAAATACCAGATGACATGGACGGAGCCCGACCAATGACCCAGAACGCCCCCCTTAACCGCCGAACCGGCGGACAGGTCCTTGTAGACCAGCTTTTGATCCACGGGGCCGACACGGCCTATTGCGTGCCCGGTGAAAGCTACCTCGAGGTGCTGGACGCGCTGCATGACGTGCAGGACCGCTTTACCCTGATCAACGCCCGCCACGAGGCAGGTGCCGCAAATATGGCCGAGACCTACGGCAAGCTGAATGGCACCCCCGGCATCTGCATGGTCACCCGCGGCCCCGGTGCCTGCCATGCCGCCATCGGCGTGCATATCGCGCAACAAGACAGCACGCCCATGATCCTGCTGGTAGGCCAGATCGCCCGCGACACCACCGACCGCGAGGCCTTTCAGGAGGTCGACTACCGCGCCATGTTTGGCCCCATCGCCAAATGGGCGACCCAGATCGATGATGCATCCCGCGTGCCCGAATATATGGCCCGGGCTTTCCGCGTCGCCACCTCGGGCCGGCCCGGTCCGGTCGTTATCGCACTGCCCGAAGACATGCTGACCGACATCGTCGAAGTCGCCGACGCCCGCCCCTATACCGCGACCCAAGCTCAGCTTTCGACAGCAAATGTCGACGCGCTGACGGCAGAGATCGCGCAGGCCAAACGCCCGCTGATGCTGCTTGGCGGGTCCGGCTGGTCCGAGGACGCCGCCGCCGCGATCACCCGCTTTGCCGAGACCAACAACATCCCCGTCGCGACGTCCTTCCGGCGGCAGGACATCGTGCACAACCTATCCCCCGTCTTTGCCGGCGATTTTGGCACCTCCACCGCGCCGACGCTGTTTGCCCGTCAAAAAGAGGCGGACCTGCTGATCGTCATCGGGGCTCGCCTTGGCGAAATGACCACCAAGACCTACACCACTCTACAGTCGCCCAACCCCGACACGCGTCTGGTGCATCTGCATCCCGACGCTGATGAAATCGGGCGGGTGTATTCCCCCGACCTCGGGTTTGCCGCCTGCCCCGCCGCCGCCGCGATGGCACTGGCCAAAGTTGATCTGGGCCGCGCTGGCGATTGGCAGGACTGGTGCGCCAAGCTGCACGGGGATTACCTGACCGACACCGACAGCCCCAATGGTGACGACTGGGAGCTCGACATGGGCGTCGCCCTTTGCCAGATCCGCGACAGCCTCCCCCAGGACACAATCGTGACGCTGGACGCTGGCAACCACACCGGCTGGGCGCAACGCTATCTGCGCTTTGGCCGCCCGGGCCGCATCGTAGGCTCGACCTGCGGCGCGATGGGATATTCCGTTCCAGCGGGCGTTGCTGCCGCGCTGGCACATCCCGATCAGCTGGTGCTGTCCTTTGTCGGTGACGGCGGTTTCATGATGAGCGGTCAGGAACTCGCCACCGCCGCGCAATACGGTGCGACGCCCATCGTGCTGCTGTTCAACAACGGCATTTACGGCACCATCCGCATGCATCAGGAACGCGACCACCCCGAACGCATTTCAGGCACCACGCTGATCAATCAGGATTTCTGCAAAATGGCCGAAGGCTATGGGGCCCATGCGGAGCGTGTGACAAAGACGTCCGACTTTGCAGCCGCCTTTGAGCGGGCCCGCACCAGTGGCCGTCCCGCGTTGATCGAATTGGTAACCAACCTCGAACAGATCTCGACCCGCACAACAATCACGAAATTGCGCGATGCGGCGAAAAGCAAATAGTCTCTAAACTTAATATTAGAGCCAGATACAGCGCCCCGCCCGCAGTTTGAACTTGGGCGGGGCACCCTTCCCCAGAACGTAGACCAAAGGATGCAGCGATGATTGACCTCTATACTTGGACCACCCCAAATGGCCGTAAGGTCTCCATTCTGCTCGAAGAGTTGGGCGTGGACTATACCGCCCATGCGATCGATATCACCGCCGACGCACAGTTCGCCCCCGATTTCCTGGCCATAAGCCCGAATAACAAGATCCCCGCGATCAAGGACCATGACAACGGCCTGACCTTGATGGAATCTGGCGCAATCATGTGGTATCTTGCTGATAAATATGGACAATTCCTGCCATTAGACGCGATCGGGCGTGCCAAGGTACACGAATGGCTGATGTGGCAGATGGGCGGTCTAGGCCCGATGGCCGGACAGGCGCATCACTTCTTACAGTTCAACCTGGGCAAGGCCCCCTACGCCGAAACCCGATACGCGACCGAGGTGCAGCGGCTGTATGGCGTGTTGGATAAGCAGCTTGAGGGGCAGGATTATATCTGCGGTGACTATTCAATCGCGGATATGGCCTGCTGGCCGTGGGTTGCGCGGTATGAATGGCAGCGTGTGGATTTGACGCAGTTTCCGAATGTGCTGCGCTGGTACAGGGCGCTGCGGTCGCGTGACGCTGTGGTCAAGGGTTACCAAGTGCCAAAAGACGTGGGCGAAATTCCCCGCGGGGAACCATAAGCGCGACCCGGCTGACGTTAAACTGAAATGAGGCAGAACGTTCCGCCCTGCCCCGTTTCAATCTTCAGTCTTTCTTATCAAGCGCCGCTAGGAACGCTTCGATACCGCGCTGCAATCGCGCCTTGCTCACAGCCGAGAAATCTCGGGGCAAGCGCATCTCGACCTTTCCATCTGACGCGATCACCCGCATCTCGCCCTGCGGCAACCCAAGGCGCAAAGACGTTTTGGCTGAGCTGCGGCCCGCGGGTTTTGGCGCGGTTTTCTTGGCTGTAATACCCGCACGCAAGATCGCCAGTTCGGCATCGCCGTCGCGGTCGGGTTGCCTGATCAATGCCTTTTTCAGCGCCATAGCGTGTCCGGCGTTCGCATCCAGATAGCGATACACATCCAAGCCGAGCGCGCGCGGGATCACCTCGGGGTGTCGCAGCGCACCGTCCAGATCTGCCAAAACCCGCGCGAACTGCCGGATATAGGTCTTTTTCTGCTTCAACGCTGAGGCATATAACGTGCTGACCGCGTCGCTGACATCAATGCCGGAATCCTGCGCATATGACAGGGCCAGCCGCGCCATTTCCCCAAAGGATAGGTCTTTGCGCACGAGGTTCTCATCGACCATTTTGCGGTAAAGATCGGCCAAGGGTTCCCCACGGGGAACCAGCGCTGCGGGGATGCGGGAATAGCGCGGATCGCCCGTTTCAGCAGCAAGCTCGCGAAAGGCGGTCAGACGGCGGAAGCCCTGAATGAGCTCATAGCCGTTGTCCGTCTGCTCTACACGAATGGGGTTCGACAAGCCGACCGATTGGATCGACTGTTTCAGCTCTGCCAGCTCGGGATCGACACTCGCCGATCGGTCTCGGGTCAGCTTGTCGGTATGAACATCCGACGTCTGGATCAGATCAGTGATCAACCCTAACCGTTTTAACCGCACATGCTCATGCGCCAAGGCGTCGTTTTCGGCACGAATAGCGGCCTCTGCCGTGGCGCGCTCAGTGGTCGCCTCCAACGTCTCCGAGATCGCGCTGGCCATCGGGCCACGGCGCGCAGGGGCAGGGGCGGGGCTCGACGTGGGCGCAGCGCTCGGGGCTTGAGAAACAACTGGGTCGCTGTTCTGCAGCGGGTGTCCCTGAATGTTGTATTCCTTCACGACCGGCGGCGCAGGCTTATCGTTCCCCGCGGGGAACCCGGCCGCTTCTTCCTCGTCATCCAGTTCAAAGTTGATGTCGAAAACAGAACGCTTCTTAACCATTATTCATCCTCCAGCTTATCCCACGCGTCCACCAGCGTGGTACGGAATTCATCATAGGCCCGATCAAAGGAAGCTCGTGCGCGGCGCCAAGTCTCGCGGGTCATCTGACGATAATCCATTTCATAGATCGACGATAGGAACCGGCCTGACTGCTCGACCGCGCGGGTCATTTCAATTGGGTGCTCTGTTACATGTGGCTTAAAAACCTGATGAAAGGCTGACTGCATCGCACGGTGCAGGTCGTTATTAGGCTCGAAACGGGTCAATAGAAACTTGATGTCGGCAAACGCCTTGACCGGATCTGTGCCCGACGGCAGCCGCCCACGGAAACGTCCCAGATCCTCCAGCGCCTCAGAGAGCTGGCCGATAAAGCTGGTAGTGCTGTCATACTCCCAATAGCCGGGGCCCGACGGGATGTACAAAACATCGGCCGCAAAAACCGCGTTCATCGACTGGTACCCGATGGCGGGCGGACAGTCGAAGATGATCAGGTCGTAGGCGTCTGGCGGGATCGTATCAAGGTAGCGCGACACGGCGGCAAAGAATGACCATTCGGGATTCAGGTGCCGGTACTGCGCGCTGGCAAATTCGACAAAGGCCGCATTGGCGCAGCTTGGGACAAGATCGATCGTCGGCCAGCTGGTCGGCTTGATGAAATCGGTGGCGCGCAGTTCGCTCAACCCCATGCCGGTTACCGAGGCGGGCAGCTTGCGTTGGGGCAGGGTGGCACCGCTTTCGGCGCCGCCCTGAACCGCATTCATCCGCTCTGTCTCGCGGATAAGATCGCGGGCCATGATGCCCCAGACCGTCACCTCTTCGGACACGTCGGACAGCCCCATCGAATGGCTCAGCGTGGCTTGCGGATCGAAATCCACCGCCAGCACGCGGTAGCCGTCCAGTGCGGCGGCATGGGCGAAATGTAGCGCGACGGTCGATTTGCCAGCGCCGCCCTTAAAGTTGGCAATCGCCGCACGCACCGCGCGTTTGCCCGCAGGGCGCGGCGGCATCAGCGACCGGTTCTTGATCTTCAACTTGCGGCGCAGCTCGTTGATCTCTTCCAGTGAATACCAGCGCTGGCGGCCTTCTTCTTCGACTTGCCCCTCGGGCAGGGACGGGTCTGCCGCCAGCCTGCCGCGCAGGGTCGAGGGGTTGGTCTTAAAGATCAGCTCCGCCACCTCCCAGCTTGAAAACCGACGCAGGGTCTTTTCCATCTCGGGCGAATACGTCTGATGCCGGATGTGCCCCTGCATCTTGAGCGACTGCGCCTGAAGCTTTGCCAGGTCCGCATAGGTAAACATAAGCTGTCCTTTTCCCTACCCGTTCCCCGCGGGGAACCCCCATCCCGCAAGCTGTGGCGGCACTGGAAAACCCTAAAGAGAACGCTAATTACTACTCAATTTGGATTTACGCTGAATTTGCATCTTATGGAAAGACATTTATTCTATAATTAGGTTCGCAATATCCCTTATGCCACAGGGCCCCGACGCGATTCGCCGCATAGCACCCGCTTTATAGCCCAGGTACGGAAATATAGGGGGACAGCAGGATCGGCACCGCGACATATTGGGGGACATAATCGCCCTATTAGGGGACGTCCTGACTGTCCCTCTATACCAGTAATACCTTAACTTTTAAATTTGAATGAGGAAGAAAGAGGGTCAGGGCAAAACCAATCCTTGACAGAATCGGGTTTCCGGACGCAAATCAGGGAAGAGGCGGAAAGGACGTTGTCTACGCCCCGAGGATCCACAAAGAGATCGAACTGAGGCTGCACATTCACGTCGTGCCAGATCGGAGCAGCTATGCTTTCACCCAAACCCGTGGGGCGTGACGCCGCCGCGCGCAAGTATGACATCATCACTGCCTTGGGGGCCTATGCCCTTGCCGGTGGTAAACACGATCACCGTTTGGTGCTGCGCTTCATTACACTAGTGACGGCGCGCTACAACTGGGCCCGCAACGAACTGGCCGTCGGTCAGCGCGAGATTGCCCAGCTGTGGTCGGTAGACGAACGCACCGTCAAACGCGAGATGGCAAAGCTGCGCGGTTGTGGCTGGCTTGTGGTCAAACGACAGGGCGCGCGCGGACGTGTGACGGAGTACGGGCTCGACCTTGATGCGATCCTTGAAATGACGCGGCCGCAGTGGCCGCATGTTGGCCCCGACTTTGATCTACGGATGCAAGGGGCACCCGAACCTACGCGCGTTGTGCCATTGCCGGTACGCGGCACCGCGCCGACACCACCGGTTGAGGGCGGGAGCGAATGGGCGCTGGCACAGGCCGTGCTCCATGCCGAAGACGCGGGTGTTTATGGCAGTTGGCTGCATAACCTCACGCGGCAGGATCGGGCAGGGGGGCGCGTGACGCTTCAAGCCCCAAGCCGTTTTCACGGCGCCTATGTCCAGACCCACCTGACCACCCGCGTGCTGGCTGCACTGCAAGCGGTCGATAGTGATGTCTCCGACGTCGTGATCATCGCCTGAAACAGGCTGCCAGATTTGCCTGACCAATTGCACCACGCTTTACCATTGTAATCTGCCAAGACGCGGGCGACATTCGCCGCAAATGGGGGAGCATATCATGCAATTGAACGGACAAGCGGCCATCGTCACAGGCGGTGCATCAGGATTGGGCGGGGCCACGGCTGAATTTCTGGCACAAGCCGGGGCCAAGGTAACCATCTTTGATATGAACGCCGAATTGGGCGAAGAAAAAGCCGCCGCCATTGATGGCAAATTCCTGCGTGTTGATGTGACCGACGAAAGCGCCGTCGAGGCGGCGATTGCCGAGGCCGAAGGGCTGCACGGCAAGGCGCGTATTCTAGTGAACTGTGCAGGCATCGGGCCGCCCGCGAAAGTGGTGGACCGGGATGGCGCGGCGCTGCCCTTGGCGAGCTTTGCAAACGTGGTGAATGTGAACCTGTTGGGGTCATTCAACGTGCTGTCGAAATTCGCAGCCGCTTTGCACAAGGCGGACCCCATCGGCGAAGAGCGTGGCGTCATTATCAACACGGCGTCGGTCGCGGCCTTCGACGGGCAGATCGGGCAGGCGGCCTACGCCGCGTCCAAGGGCGGGATTGTCGGAATGACTTTGCCCGTTGCCCGCGAACTGGCGCGCTATGGCATCCGCGTGATGACGATTGCGCCGGGGCTGTTTCTGACTCCGCTTCTGGCCAGTCTGCCGCAAGAGGCGCAGGATTCGCTCGGCGCGCAGGTGCCCTTTCCCAGCCGCTTGGGCGACCCGTCCGAATACGCCAAAATGGTCGGGGCGATCATCGATAACCCGATGTTGAACGGTGAAACGATCCGCCTTGATGGCGCAATCCGGATGGCTCCGAAATAGAGACTACTTAGGGAGGAAAGCACAATGGCACATGCCTATATCGTAGAGACAGCCCGCACCGCAGGGGGGCGCCGTGGCGGCGCGCTGCGCGACTGGCACCCTGCCAATCTGGGGGCCGAGGTATTGAACGCGCTGGTCGCGCGCGCGGGGATTGACGGCGCGGTCATTGATGACGTGATCGTCGGCTGCGTCAGTCAGGGCGGAGAGCAATCCTTTGCCTTCGGGCGCAACTGTGTGCTGGCGTCGACCCTGCCGCAATCCGTGCCTGCGGTGACCATCGACCGGCAATGCGGCAGCTCGCAACAAGCGGTGCAATTCGCGGCACAGGCCGTGATGTCGGGCACGCAGGATGTGGTTGTCGCTATGGGCGTCGAAAGCATGACGCGGGTGCCCATGGGATCGAACGTGTCGCTATATGCCAAGGCGGGATTGGGCGAGGGACCGTTCAGCGACCGGATCGAAGCGCGTTTCGGCACCAAGAATTTCAGCCAGTTCATCGGCGCAGAGATGGTCGCGCAAAAGCATGGCTTTACCCGCGCCGAGCTGGACGCCTATGCGCTGGAAAGCCACCGCCGTGCAACGGCGGCGCGAGATGGCGGGGCCTTTGACGCCGAGATCATTCCGCTGGCCATCGACGGCGGGATGCACACCCGTGACGAAGGTATCCGCGATGATGCCTCGCTTGCGTCGATCTCTGGCGTGAAGCTGTTGGACCCTGACGGGATGATCTCTGCCGCGAATGCATCGCAGATTTGTGACGGCGCGGCGGGGGTGCTGGTCGTGTCCGAGGCGGCGCTGAAGAAATACAACCTGACCCCAAAGGCGCGGATCGTGAACCTGACCGTGACGGCGGGCGACCCTGTGATCATGCTTGAGGAACCTTTGCCTGCCACCGACCGCGCGTTGGAACGGGCAGGTATGAAGATCGACGATATTGATTTGTTCGAGGTCAACGAAGCCTTTGCGCCAATCCCGATGGCATGGGCGAAACACACAGGTGCCGATCCGGCCAAGCTGAATGTAAACGGCGGCGCGATTGCGCTTGGGCATCCGTTGGGCGCATCCGGGGCGCGGCTGATGACGACGCTGGTGCACAGCCTGCATGCGCGCGGCAAGAAATACGGTTTGCAGACCATGTGCGAAGGCGGCGGCATTGCCAACGTCACGATCATCGAGGCGCTATAGTCGCAACCATAAGAAGGAGATGAGGGACGTAACGTCCGTCATTTCCAAAGGCCGCACATCCTGACAAGTTGCAGGAAAATAATACGTCCCGGAGGAATAAAATGACGCTACCCGCCCTTTTCGACAATTTGCGTATCCCGCTGATTGGCAGCCCGCTGTTCATTATCTCGAACCCTGATCTGGTGATTGCACAGTGCAAGGCCGGTATCGTGGGCAGTTTTCCTGCGCTGAATGCACGCGAAGCAGAAGGGGAGCCGATTGAGCTGGACCGCTGGCTGACGCGCATCAAGGAAGAGCTGGACCGTTATAACCAAGCCAACCCCGACACCCCCGCCGCCCCCTATGCGGTGAACCAGATCGTGCACAAATCCAACACCCGTCTCGAGCGCGACGTAGAGATTTGCGTCAAGCACGAGGTGCCGCTGTGGATCACGTCCTTGGGCGCGCAGGAATGGCTGAACGACGCGGCGCATGGTGCGGGTGGTGTGGTCTTGCATGACATCATCAACAACCGCTTTGCACATAAGGCGATTGAAAAAGGGGCCGATGGTCTGATTGCTGTGGCGGCTGGGGCAGGGGGCCACGCCGGGGCGTTGTCACCGCTGGCGCTGATTCAGGAAATTCGCGAATGGTTTAACGGGCCGGTATTCTTGTCCGGTGCGATTGCCAAAGGCGACAGCATTCTGGCGGCGCAGGCTATGGGTGCGGATGGCGGCTATGCCGGGTCGGCGTTTATCGCCACGCAAGAAGCCAATGCTGACGATCGCTATAAACAGATGATCGCGGACTCGGGTGCGTCGGATATTGTTTATTCCGATTTGTTCACCGGCGTTTGGGGCAACTATCTGAAGTCCTCTATCGAGGCGCAGGGGATGGACCCGAACAACCTTGAACGGTCCGACCCGTCGAACATGAACTTTGGGGCCGATCGCGAAAAGCCCAAAAGCTGGAAAGAGATTTGGGGGGCCGGGCAGGGGATTGGCGCAGTCAAAGAGGTGCGCCCCGCCGCTGAGGTGGTAGAGCGTCTGGCAACAGAATACGCCGCCGCCCGCAAACGTCTGTTCGATCAGACCGCGTGAGTGTAAAACAGGCCGTCCCTTCGGGGGCGGCTTTTTTGATGCGAGGACAGGGATAGCGATGCACGACACACCGCAGACGACATTGCGCCGATTGTTCGACCGGGCGGTCGCGGTGGCGGACCCGATGCAATCGCTGGCAGCGCATCTGCCGCCAAAACCGGCGGGCCGCGTCGTGGTGATCGGCGCGGGCAAGGCAAGCGCGCGCATGGCAGAGGCCGTCGAGGCGGCGTGGGGTCCTTGTGACGGTTTGGTGATCACCCGCTATGGATATACGCGCCCCTGTCAGGGGATCGAGATTGTCGAGGCCGCGCACCCCGTGCCCGATGCAGCCGGACAGGCGGCGACCGCGCGTATGCTGGAGCTGTTGAAGGGCTTGGGGGAGGGCGACTTTGTGCTGGCGCTGATCTCGGGCGGGGCGTCGGCACTGCTGACCGCGCCCTTGGGGGATATTACACTGGCCGAAAAGCAGGCGGTAAACGCGGGTTTACTGGCCTCTGGTGCGCCGATTTCCCAGATGAATGTGGTGCGCAAGCATCTGTCGCAGGTCAAAGGCGGGCAGCTGGCGGCGGCGGCCTATCCGGCGGTGATGCATACGTTGATGATCTCGGATGTGCCGGGGGATGATATGGCGATGATCGGGTCCGGCCCGACGGTGGGCGATGCCACCACATCGCACGACGCGCAGGCAATTTTGACGCAGTGGGGCGTGGCGGTTCCGGCCTCGGTCACGCGGGCGTTGGCCGCGGGGTCGCAGGTGGTGCCGCCCGGTGATCCGCAGTTATCGCGTGTGATGAACCGGATTTATGCAGCCCCCAAGCAGTCACTTGATGCGGCGCAGGCTTTGGCCGAGGCAGAGGGGTATCGCGTGATCCGTCTGGGCAACGATCTGGAGGGCGAGGCCCGCGAGGTCGCCCGCGCCCATGCCGCCTTGGCCCTGCAAGAACAGGCGCGTCTACGCCCCGGCGATGCACCGCTCCTCATCCTGTCGGGCGGAGAGTTGACCGTCACGCGGCGCGGTGATGGCGTTGGCGGACCGAATGCGGAATACGCCTTGGCGCTGATGCTGGCCCTGAACGAGGCGGCGGGCATCTGGGGGTTGGCGTGCGATACCGACGGCGTCGACGGCGCGGCAGAGGTGGCGGGTGCGATCATCGGGCCCGACAGTCTGGCGCGGGCGAGGGCCGCGGGTGTTAACGCAGAATCGGCGTTATCGGTAAATAACGCCCACGGTTTCTTTGACCGTATCGGCGGTCAGGTGGTGACCGGACCGACGCTAACTAACGTCAATGACTTCCGTTCTATGATTGTGCACTCTTATGATGCACAACCCTAAGTTGGGTTGCGTTTAGATTCTATTGAGGTTTCTGGCTTAATCCTGTGGGCAAGTAACAATTAACGTTGGCAGGGAAACCAGTGCTACTTATAAGCGAAGGATGCCGGTAACATAATCAGCGGTTGGCTTGTATCAAATTAGGCGCTGTTTTCAGTTTTGCGAAATGTGAGAGAGTAGTTTTGTTCAAGCGCTTAGATTTGATTTTGGTCGTCGTATGCCTTCTCGTGACCTTCGGGATCTACGCTGAAGGCGCGCGGATGAACCGCGCCGCGGCCAAGGCTGAATTCGCACGCATCACCGAAGATGGGCTACAGGCGCTAGACAGCCGGATGAATATCTACCTGCAAAGCCTGAACGGTGCCGCGGGGATGATGCAGGCATCCGAGAACATCGAGTCTGACGATTTCGAAACCTTCGTCGAAAGTGTCGATATCGAAAATTACCTGCCCGGAATCAACGGGATCGGATTCATCGAACCTGTCGCGAGGGTGGACGAAGCGGCCTTTGTAGCCCAGATGCAGGCCAACGGGTCGCCGGGGTTTGAAGTCCGGCCTGAAACCAATCACGACCAGAAATATGTGATCAAATACATTGCGCCGGTTCTGCCCAACAAGGAAGCGGTGGGGCTGGATATCAGCTTTGAAAAGGGGCGACGCGAGGCGGCAAATCGGGCGCGTGAAACGAACACGCCACAGCTGACGCCGCGTATCCTGCTGGTACAGGACGCGATGAAGGAGCCGGGGTTCTTGTTGCTGCGCCCGCTGTTTTATAGCTCGGGACCGCGCGACGGGGAGTTTCGCGGTTGGGTATATGCGCCCTTTGTTGGCCGGAACCTGCTGCAAGACCTGACGCCGAACCAGAACAACGTTTATGATTTCCACGTATATGACGGCGACACGACCGATCCTGAGGCGCTGATTTATGCCAGTCAGGATCACGATCATACGGCCGGCAAATATGGTACCACCTATACCACCGAATTTTTTGGGCGGACCTGGACGGTGCAATTTGAAAGCACGCCGCAGTTCGAAGCGCTCTTTCCCGGTGGTACCCCACTTTTGGCGCTGGTCGCGGGGATCGCGTTGACGGCAATGTTGATGATTGTGCTGCGTGCCATCCGTCAGCGCGGAGATTCTTTGGCCGAGATCGCGGAGCTGCGCGAACAGCAAATCAGCGCCCGCGAGGAGGAAAACCGGTCGATCATTGAAAACAGCGTCGTGGGCATTGTTATTCTGGATCACCGGCGGCAGGTTCTATTTGCCAACCATGCCGCGCTTGAGGTTTTCAACGAGGTTGAGGATGGAATGGGTGGGCGCCCCCTTTCTGACTTTGTCACCCCTGCCCAAGGGATTCACGATGACGCCGGTTATAACGCGACGGGCACGACGCGCGACGGGGCCGAGCTGTATCTTGATGTGCACCACAACGACTGGGTCACGCTGAATGGCGTCAAACGGGTCACGGCTATTGTGCGCGACGTCACCGCCGAAGTGGGGGCCGTCGGGGAACTGGCCGTGATCAAGGAACGCTACGATCTTGCGTTGGCAGGGTCAGAGATTGGTGTCTTTGAAATTCACCTCGAGACTGGAAAATCGGTTGTCTCGCCGACTTGGCGAAAGATTACGCAAGTGGCCCCCGAGGTCGAGGATACCCAAGAGGCCTTCCTGAACCGTATCCACCCCGACGATTTGCCCCGGCTGCTTGAGGCAGATAAAAACTGCATAACCGGCAAGGCCGAAAGATCGCTCACAGAATTTCGGATGCAGTTTGGCGACAGCTGGCGTTGGATGCGGTCCGACGCTGTGGTCGTGGATCGCGCGGCCGATGGCACGGCGACACGGATGGTCGGCACGCAAAGCGACATAACCGCCCTGCGCCACGCTCGAAACGCGCTTGAGGCAAGTGAAAAGCGGTTCCGCACCGTGCTGAATGCGGCCCCCGTCGGCATGGCAACGCTGAACAGCGACGGCCAGTTTACCAGTGTGAACAATGCTATGTGCGAGCTTACGGGCTATTCCCAAAAGGAGATGACCGACAGCTTTACCCTTGGTCAGGTCATCCCTAAAAAAGACGTAAAGATGATGCGGGAGATCGTCACCCAGTTTACCGAAAGCGGGTCAAACGAAGTTTATAGGGGCGAACATCCTATCCTGCACAAAGACGGTGGCGAACGATGGGGGTTGTTCAACATCACCTGGACCTATGACAAGAATGAAGACGCTTTTGTCTTTATCGCGCAGGTCAACGACATCACCGATCAAAAGAAGATCGACGAGATCAAGAACGAGTTTGTCTCTACCGTTAGCCATGAATTGCGCACGCCATTGACGTCGATCAAAGGTGCGCTTGGGCTCATTGAAATGTCGGCGCGGGACGCGCTGCCCGCATCCGCCCTGCGTCTGATCGAGATCGCGCGGAACAATGCGGACCGACTGACCACCATCGTGAACGACATCCTGGACCTCGAAAAAATCTCATCGGGCAAGATCGATTTCGACCTCGACCATATGAGCCTCAACGAGGTGATTGATTCCGCTGTCCACGAGATGATGCCTTTTGCGGTAACGCACGGGACCAGCCTTCAGATTGATCTGCCCGAGACGCCGATCCATGTGACGGCGGATTGGTCGCGGATGATGCAGGTCCTGGCGAACCTGATTTCCAATGCCTGTAAATATTCAAGCGAAGGCACAGCTGTTACCATCAAGGCGGAATCGATTGGCGAAATGGCGATCGTCTATGTGCAGAACTTTGGCCCCGGCGTGCCCGAGAATTTCAAGAACCGCATCTTCCAGGCTTTTTCGCAGGCGGATGGATCAGACACACGTGCAAAGGGCGGCACCGGCCTTGGGCTGAACATCACGCGGCAGATCGTATGGCGTCAGGGCGGGAATATCGGGTTCGAAAGCAAGCCGAGCGGGACGACTATCTTCTGGTTCACGTGCCCGTTGAGCAGTGGTCCTGCCGACGTGCAGGGGCCGGTTCACCCGCCGCAGCTCGAGGCCGTTCACGGCACGGAGCGCAACCTGAGGGTGTTGCACCTTGAGGATGATGAAGAGTTTGCAGAGGTGCTTCGCGAGGGGTTGAAGCCCTTTGCCGACGTCCAGAATGTAACGCGCCTGAACGAGGTCCCTGCCGCGCTGAATACGGGGCCGTTGGACGTTATCATTCTGGATTGGACTGTGCCGGATGGGGATGCAAGTGCGGTTCTGGACGACATAGCAAGGTTTCAGCCCCAAGCGCGGGTGGTCGGACTGACATCGGATGGGGCACGCGACAAGGATAGCCGGGTGGGCACGCATCTTGTAAAATCGCAGGCTGAGCTATCTCATATTATCAACAGCATTGTCGGGTCGACATAAGGCCCGAGCTGATCTATCTCAGGTTGTGTTAAATTTGCTTAAAGTCGCCTTAAAAATGACTAGATGCTTTTGTCTATAGGGGCGCAAGGGATAAGAGGGTGCTGAATTTGGGATGGTGCCTTCTTTTTGTAGATAAGGACGGCGTATGTCTTGGAACGAAAAGAAGAGCCGCATCGCGACTGGTTTCGTCGCAGGGTCGGCTTTGGCCGGAGGGTGGTACACCTCAAGCGCGGCGCTCTTGTCGGGGGGGGCCGCCCAGACTGTTCCCATCATCGGCGCGATTGCACTTGCCGGTCTTGTTCCCCTGATTGCATTCAATTTTCGATCTACGCCGCCGCGGGCCACGATAGATGACAGCCTTGTGCAACAGCTCAGTGTCTTGAAGATGCACACGATGGTGAATGTCGTCGATACCGATAACCTGCTGGTAGAGGTGAATGACCTGCTGCTTCAGGCGACAGGGTATACGCGCGACGAACTGATCGGCCAACCGGTCAAGATGCTGTATGCCGCCGACAACCACATCACCACCACTGAAATTCGCGATTTTCTAAGCCAAGGCAAAGGCTGGCAAGGCCAGACCACATTGCGCCACCGTGATGGCTCTAGCTGTGTGACCCAGACGACTGTAACGCCGTTGCGGGACGCCGCTGGCAATTGGATCGGGTCGATTTCGGCGCGCACGGATATTACGGCAACCACCAAGCTGATCGCCCGACGTGATACGGCCATGACATTGCACGAGCTACGCGATGACATCTGGATTGTGTCTGAACAGGATTTGGAACTGCGGTATATGAACCTCGCGGCGAAGGCGCGGTTCGGATGGGTGAAACGCCCTGACAATGGGCTGACTGTACGCGATATGTCGCGGGACAACGGGTGCGAGGACGTGCTTGAGGCGTGTTTGCGGATAATGGACACGGGCGAGACGTTTACCACTTTTAGCGCCCAGATTGCGTCTAAGAAATTCGACGGGTCGATCAAATGGTTGAACAAGGGGACCGCCGATGGTCGCTTGTTGATCATGTTGCACGACATCACCGAACGTCTTGAACAAGACCAGCTTCAGGCGGATTTCATTTCGATGGTCAGCCACGAGCTGCGGTCGCCGCTGACCTCTATCAAGGGGTCAATGGGGTTATTGTTGTCGAAGGCCGCGGGGGAGCTGCCGCCAAAGGCCGAAGGGCTACTGGAGATCGCGCATCGCAACGCTGACCGTTTGGTGCTGATTATCAACGATATTCTGGACATCGAAAAGATTTCGTCGGGACGTTTGGATTTCGAGATGGAAACTGCAGATCTGTCAGAGTTGATCGCAGAATCGCTGCGGTCCAACGGGATGGCGCATCAGCGGTTCGGTTTGCAAGTCAAGTGCCACGGCGTCGATACTTCGACGTTTATCGAAACCGACGCCAACCGTATCATTCAAGTTTTAACCAATCTTATGTCGAATGCCGCGAAGTTTTCCAAACCCGGCGGCGTCGTCGAAATTTCTGTTATACTCCGAGTCCTGCGGAATCCGATTTTGATGGCTTGACGGCTGGGTTTGAAACGATTCAGCTATGCCTATGATCCGCCCCGGCTTTCTTTCCTCAGCAGACCGCCTCGAGCTTGAGGCTTGCG
>Ga0163216_100355_pt1 | contig 84571 bp, 72 predicted proteins | sample SynspAceP_FD_167610 | JGI IMG/M metagenome (GOLD analysis project Ga0163216, IMG submission 167610) | Saline lake microbial communities from Ace Lake in Antarctica - Synechococcus sp. Ace-P (Illumina Assembly) | ecosystem: Environmental > Aquatic > Non-marine Saline and Alkaline > Saline ... | reverse complement strand
CCTTGGCAAAGCCACACCAGACGAAGCATATGGAAACGAAATGGACATAAGAAAAGCGGCCTGATCAACAACCCGGATATACCTTAGCAAGGCCGGAAATCTGTGCAGGAAAACAGGACCAGCTCACAGGTCATAGCCGACCATGAACAGAGCTTGCTCCCAATCCCTGACGGACACTCCTGTTGCCTTCGCGACATCGGCGATAAGGCGGCTTGCGAGAATCTTACCTTGGCTGTGTGTTGCGAATCGGCGGGCATTTGAACCTGTCGGTGGAAATTTCAATGAGCCGAAGCTTGGGTTTCGGTTGCGGCCGAGTCCTCGGCTGGCTTTTCGCCACGGCGGGATCGGGAAACAAAGGTCTGGTGGTACTTCGGTCGCGCCAATTTCGAGCAGATATAACCTCGCCAGGTAAGCCAATGCAGCGGCTACACGGCTATCGTAGATAATCACGCCATAGTCATCGGTATCGGCCAGCGCCATGATCTTCGTGGCCGCTGAATCCATTGGTCTATCTTGATTAAAGAAGCCAGCATTTCCGGCATGCAACGCTTGAAGATTATCGTAAATCGCCGTTACCAAAGTTCCGGCTCTCAAACACTTTTCGATCCATATAGGCGTTGCGTGTTGGGGATTCTGACCAACTTTTCCCCACCGCATCACCTTGTGGCAGATGGCCGCGGTTTCGTCGTTGTTACCTGAACGAAGTGCCATTTGAAGTTGGCGCGAAAAGTCGTCGAGTTTGAGATTTGTGTTTTCCCGATTTTGGCCGTTCCAGACGTACTTTTGACTGGCTTCGCTTAGCGAAGAACATGCCCATTTCTTGCGTGCTCTGGCGTCGATGTAGGAGTGATCGAAAAGAACCCACCGTTCGGTGACCCATTTTTGCCAGTCCGGATTAGTCATCACCAAGCCTTAGTTGCACGGACCTTTTGACTCAACCCAAAAGTCCAAACCTCAATCTACGCGTCCAATCGTTATCTGAAAGTTTTCAGAAAGTGCGCGCCTATTGAGAGCGATATGCATTCGGAGGGCAGGTAGGTTCTCTAAACTCAATGAAGTTATCGAGATTCCCTAGTCCGGCCTGATGTCACACAAATGATCGTTTGTGTGGCGTCCAGCCCTTTTCCGTCCAATGTCGGGACCATGCTCTATCAGAACTGCGATTGATTATATATTCTTTGAGAGAAGCGACAGGGAGTACGTTCTGGATGGTTGCTATCGGATGTGTATCGCAGCGCTGCGGCCCGACCATTCATTGCGAAAATTGTATATCAAGCCCCTTTTTGGTTCCACTTTCCCATGCCTCCATCGTTTCGCCGAATAGAATTTCACCGACATCACCGGATGGGATTTTGAAGTCTTCAGAAACAATCAACTCCCACACTTCAAAAATATCATCCCTGTAGAACCTCACTTCGGAAAGTACGTTTTCTTCTAGTAGCGTATCTGCGATCCTCTCAATCTCATTGAGTATACCTCTTATCATTCCATTGAAGGGGTGATTATTAAGGGTGGCCTCCCGTTTTAGACCGTGTCCGGAAATGCTCGTATATTGAAACCGATCCATCTCGAAGTCGGGAACGTCTGGCTGATGCTTCAAGTATCTCTCAACATCCACGGATAAGTCCAGTGACCAGATTTGCAGACCTCCAGTCAGAAAGTTCGATGCTGGAAATGCACTTATGGCGTGTTCCGATACTGCATCGGCCAAGAACCTTTCCATGTTAGTCGCAATTGACTCAATTTCCTCCAGGCTAACTAGCGTACGAACAATGGCACTAGACATTCCTGGAGTCATTGCACCTGCGTATCGTTCTAAGTCCTGCTGCAGTAAATTTCTGGCATCATCTATTGTGCGTCTCAGTTTCTTCGGAACATTTGCATTGAACCTTAGCGCGATAGGTGCGCTTGGAACCTGCCCTATGCTGTCCTTTCTGTTGACCGACGCGTCGCACAGGAATGCTGCGGGTGATAAACACAAGATTATGTTGTCTATCGTTTTCCCCATCACGTTGATGATCCCGCCATAGGCGGTCGACCTCGTCGAATACCACAATTCGTCATCTGCTAGCTTCGCTCGACGTTGGATTGCCCTCGGAAGGACCACGCTGAACAGGATCGTGAATAAACAAGCCTCAACGGTCAACGATGACAGTTCCGCAACGAAATTCCCTTGATCAATGACACCGGGGACTGGACTAAACCCAATCGCAAACAGCGTCATCAGCGCCAATATCGACAGCCCGATTATAGCAAGGACAACGGCAAGTATTTTCCAAAACATGGCATTCCTCCCCAGTTAGATAAGGATTTCATAGCGAACTAGTCGAAGCAACTGGATTAGTGGCGATCGCCCCCAAGTGCAGTGCTGCGAAGTCTTAATGTCCTGGATTGTATGGTGTGCCCATAGAATGGAAGACGCCTTGCAGAGTAAAACTGGGTGCAAGGAGTATAGGCCCATGTCGGCGGATTTGGCCGTCACATCCGCACGCAGGGTCGTTAATAGTATAGAGCATCCGGATGATGATTCTCCGGTAAACATCCTTTTTTTAAGCGGCTTGGTTCCTGGAATTCACGCAGCGAAATTCGGTTTCATGGTGGGTAACCCCAACGTCGGGTGGTCACCGGCCGGATGTCACACACACGAACGTTTTTGATCCTGGCGCTATTCGACAGCAGCAAGTTCATTCCAGCGATCGGCGGCCAGTATGTGAGACGGTGCCCATGCGGCCCACCTGCAACGCCACCTTACCGAGTTTGACTTCCGCTATAACCGCCACACGAAACTGGGCGTCGATGACACGGCACGCCACAACCAATTACTCCAGATGATCGGTGGCAAGCGCCCGACCGATCGGCCTGCTGATGACGTCCGTCTCGCACAAGCAGCGAGTGAAGCGCTTCACTCGCTGGCGTAAAAAGCAGAATCGCCCTTAAGTGGGTTTCCCCCGCAGCCTGTTGACGCAGACCAGGGGCTCAGTTCAACCGCTGGAGCGCAATTGGTAGTGATCACATCCCTTTTTCTCAGAGTCGGGATTCACCGTCAATTGCCTCCTAGTTATGGAGGCCGAGATGGCTGACAATACCGTAGTTCACATTGGCGAAAACTCGCCGGAGCAAGTTGCTTACAAGCTTATGCTGGATATTGCGAAAGTGGAGGGCAGAGACATGTATTCTCATGGCGATCATCCGGTTGATCGTGCGTGGATTCTACAGACATTCTCCCAGTGCTTTCGGGCAACGCGGGGCCTGTCGCAAGTATAAAATTCGGATGGCGAGCCGCATCGTCTACCGAACCGGGCCCTCGTGCTTCGATTGCTAGTTTTGGCGCCGTCAGTCGGTTCTGGTCCAACTTCACTCCCCTTTGGGTCGCGCCCCTTTTTCCTATTCCATACGGTTTCGGTTCTTGCCCTATTATCCACTTGAGGGTTTCGTTGATCTGTTGGTCCTCTGTGGAGTGGGTTATGAATGATTCCGGAAAGTGGGAGAGCGTGGCGAGATTCTCTCAGATCGCGCATGATATTCGAGACGCGCCAGCATTTTCTGGCGCTAGGGCAAAGATCAATCGTGCCAAACACCACTGGCCCGAAATCGAAAAGATCATCACTGACCATCTTAACAGTGATTGGTACACAATCGAAACCTTCAAGGAAGACGGCATACCCACCGTGAAGGTTGAGGTGTTTTCACCAGGCTTTGACTTGAGTGTCGCGATTGGTGACTTCGTACATAACCTTCGATCCGCACTCGATCACATGGCCGTCTCTTGTGTTGAGCTAAACTCTCAGAGCCCGAAAGACGTATATTTTCCTTTTGCGCCTGAAGTTTCAAAGCTTGAAGGCTTCATCCGAAAAGCGAAGTTTCATCGCGCGCCCGCTGACGCAATAGACTTGCTCCGCTCTTACAAACCATACCGAGGCGGCAACGCTGCGCTGCGCGCCATTCACGATCTTGATGTGGCCGACAAGCACCGTGCACTTGTTCCAGCTGTGGCGACAACAAGGATGACCGGAAACGTTGACCCCCGAAAACCTTTCGAACTTCAGGACTTTCATGTCGCGCCGCCCAAACTAGTCTTTCACCCGCAAGGGCCGCTCGGCGACAAAGAAATTCTCCCAACGCTGAAAAGTCTCCTCGAACTTACGGCAGGCATCGTTGATGCGTTTGAGATGCGCCTGATCTCCGGCGGCCCCAGATAGTACCCCATTGAGTTCCGGCATGTCTTCAATGGAATTTGTCATTATCTCCGCTCTGCAAGGGATATAACTCGGAGCATATTCCTATATCAAAAGTCCCCGATAGCTGACGTCTTCTGTCAGAATCATACGAGACGAGACCTGACAGGGCGTTTCGAGTAGGTCAGATGTTTTGACGCCCTCAGATCATAGCCTTCACAATTCGGACCCATCGTCCTCCGTCGCCAAGAGTTGCTGGCACGCTCTATCGATACCATGGTGATCGTCACACTCTGCTGACCCCAAGCGTTCCAGGCCCCATTTGATCTGGCTGTGCTGGCTATCATCTTTCAGCACGGTGATGCCGCTGGCAGTCAAGGCTGTTCGGATCAGGTTACTGGTTGCAGAGCTGACCGAGCTGTTACGGATGCCACGGATTTCGGTAATGACGTAACCACCGATGCGGGGTTCAATCGAGAACACTGCTGGTTCAGGGCCGCCGAGCACATAGAATGCCACCTTTCCGGACACCATCTCATCGATATAACTCCGCAGGCAATTGCGAAAGTGTCTGGCAACGTCGGTAAGTTGGCGGGCGTTCAAGATCGGTTCGATCAGGTCGTGATCAATATAAGGCGGGATCGGCATCGCTGTTGACGTGTCTGCGAACTCAATCAGTTTTCTGAAGAAATCCGAACGCTTCTCGACATGCTGAAGCGTGCGCACGAGAGTCTCGGCTTTGATGTCGTCGTCGCAAATACGTTCCAGAACTGCACCTTCAATCGGGCGACGCAGGTGGCGAACAACCTTCTCTGCACGCAGCGCAGGACGAAGCTGGTCCAAGATGGATACCAGAACGGGTTCAATGGTTTTGGTATGGGTCAGAATCTTCTTTGCTTTGGCGCATTGCAACAAGCGCCAGAGTGTCCGGTAGGATGCCGCTGGCCACAATGGAAATGTCAAAGACGCCAGGATACCATGCAGACCGATCGGGTATGGGTCTGCAAGAATGCTGACGGCGTCGGCCCACTTCTTGGCATTCAGCTGTTCGACATCGATTGAGTCAGCCTGGATGCCAGCGACAGCAAGACCGACCAAGTGCATGCGGGCCGGGGGCAGGGCCAGAAAATCGAAGTGGGGGAACTCGAACAGTTCAGCAATATCGGCAGCCATTTCGCCTGCAGAATTGATCAAGCCGCATGAGACACGGATGTTTGCTCGGTTAAAGAGATCGCCAATACCGAGGCTGGGATGGGAGTCTGACATGAGAGTGAGGTCCTTCTGAAACTCATAATCTCATGGTGGTCTCCTGATTGGTTCGCCCGCCGAGATGGCCTGCTCATCACATTGATGTGGGGGACGTGTATCGAAGTTCAATGGGAAGGTTGTCGTCGAAACGTGTGAAGACACGTCAGGAGACTATGTGCAGCCGCCGCTGCCACCCAGATTGATAGTGTGGGTGTTGGCAGGGATCGCCTTCCTGGGAATGTTCATCGCATTCGCTGCCTTATCCCAGATCGGCTAGTAATCATCCCCGAATTCAAGTGACTCGAAAACTGGACTTTTCCGGCTTTTACCAATCTGAATCTTCAGCTTGCTGTTCTTCCGGTCCGGTTTGTGCGCCGTCCAATTCAGAAGACTCTATTTCGTTTGCCGAATGCGAACGTACATTTTGAACGCTTGTTTTCGTTGGGCCATTCTCCTCGTTTGACGACTGTACATTCTCCGACACAGCGTCTCGTAGTTCAATTTCACCTGGTTTGAAATTTGTCAGTTCCGATCCAGTTGATGGAGTGAGGACGCCATAAGAAATGCTGACGTCTGTTCGATCTACTAACACGGTTCCGATTTGGGTTTCTTGGCGGCCGAGTGACTGCCCTGTTTGTGGGTCGGTATATTCGACACCCTTTTTGATGGCTTGATAAGTTGTCCCTGTCTGTAGTGACGATCCACCTTGGCTCAGCACAACGATGTCACCGTCGATCGCTATCACCGAAACTGGAAATGTGCGGCGGTTCAAATCCGAAATGAACTCGGCAGTGATCTCGATGAGGGCTGTTTCGAGTTCGCGTTGTGGGTTGACGGATGCCCCTAAAGTCGTTGGTTGGGGCGTGACAGGTGAAATTTGGTACGACTTCGAAAAAATGGTCTGACCGGTCGTGGCATTGATGACATCATAGCGCACGTCCAAGCCTGCATTGAATGAAACCAAGTTCCTGTCACTGGTTTTAAGTTCACGAACCGACTTGGTGTATGTGGCATCATGCACTGTGGGCACCACAACGACTTCAGCACTGAGAAGTTGGCCAACCCGAGCCTCTTGCTCTATAGGTGACAAGCCGGATTGGGCTAGGGAGAGTTCGGCGAGAGCTTCACCCGTAAGCGCTCTGTTGACCACAGCGAAGCGGTTGGTGCTGCCAATTGCATCTTCGGTATGCTGCTTAACTGCTGCCGCAAAGGCCTCCTCTGAAAACGAGCCGGCGCTGACTGAAATTCGATCGATTCGTGGGACAGCAACGATCAGCGCTGGTCGCAATGAAGCGTCAGGGCGATTATATTTCGCGATTTTTGCCGAAATCGCCACTCGCCACTGATCATCAATTCCTCCGGCGGATTCATTAAGCTTAGCCGGACTACCCTCATCAATAGAAAAAGCTGACACACTTCCACTGGAAGCCGAAACTATCGCTTCCGCAAAACCTGCGCTTTTAATATCTATGTCCCCCAGAGAAGACCGGATATAGGTCGCTCCAGTGTACTGAACACTCGTACCCGAAATAGACGCCCCGTTCACTTGGCGGATAGCCGAATACAATGCTTCATCTATTGCCATCGTCGGGGTGGGGCCGACGCCAACAGCTTTGACATCAGCATACGAGACTGACCCAATGTCGGTGCTGCGAACCGAACCAGAATTTTGCGTGACTTCACTTTCCGAATTCTGTGCGGCTTCACCAGCAACTGTTGTAGCCGTTGGATCAGCTTCCTTCCCGGCCATCGAAGGAGAGCACCCGTTGACCATAAGCAATGCGGTGAACAGCGATACAGCGAACAGCAAAGATGAAGAGCGTGACATCACAGGTCGCCGAGAGCGTCGGTAGCATCTTCAGGAATAGGCAAATTATTCTGTTGACCGTAACTAACGACTTTTTTGTAACAGTCGAATGTTGACCGCACGAAACCGGGTACTGCAGTGGCCACGGTGGCAGTGGGCGCCACAAGCTTTGCGGCCTGTACCTTTTGCATCATGTTTCCATTCTGTGCAGTCGATTTTACTCCGTCTGCCAAAGCCTGGGCTTCTGCGGGAAGCTTGGAAGCCAAGACGGTTCCTTGGAGCAAGAACGGGAGAGATTGGATGAAATATTCCTTGCCCTCATCAGACAGTTCGACGCCTTCTGACATCTTTTCGCTGACGGCAGTGTTGGCGCTTTGGCTAATCTGCATGCTGTTCTTGATGCCCTGGGTGTCTATTTCTCCAGTGCTGATGTAGTTGGCCTCGATCTGCAGGGCTTCAGCCAACTCTTTCAAGTCGAACGCCTTGGCGAGCAGGATTTGGGCTTGAAGTACCTGAGATTGTGCTGAACCGAACGAAGAGAAGAATCCAGCCTGGCCGCCTTGAAGATCAAAACTTGATGAGGCGCCGCCACCAAAGGCGTTCGGCACGCCCGGAACCTTGAGGTTACCGAACTGGGCGGTTGCTTGCATCGGGGCTGTCGCCAAAAGAACGATGGTGCCTGCCCCCAAAATATATCGGAAATTCATGTTCATTCTCCTGTTGGTTCAGTTTCCAGCCCGTACGGCAAAATCATCGACTAGCCGCATTGCAACTTCTTCGGCGGCAGCTTTCATTGCGTTGGTTCGGGCCACAGTTTCGGTAGGTCCAATGCCGGCAAACTGGATTGGACCTATGGAGGACACCACTCGAGGGAACTTGCCCGTTACGTCCAAGATGCGACCATTCACCATGACATGCGATCGCACGTTGCCGCTCATTGGGTCGGTATCTGAAAGTTCGCTATCCAGTGTGCCCAATAAAAGCATGGGAATATCATTTGATTTGACAGAACTCACCAAGGCTCGAAGTGTTTGTGGGGAAAGGTCATCTCCGGACCCGAAATCATTTCGCACGGCTGCCAGGTCCAGGTTTTCGATGAATTCCGATGGGACTACATCAACGCCACGGTCCGCCAAAATGCCCGTAATCTGCTGATCAATTCCACTGCTTTGCGCAATGGCCCAAGAAATTTTGTCGGCCTTGCGTGTGGTGCTGCCGCCCATCTCGACGGTGGCTGTCGCTTTGCTGTTCGCTTCAGATGTCCCTGAATATGAATCAGACGTGCTTATGGAATCTGATCTGATACGTTCAGATTCAACTCCATCCTGCCGATAGCTACCATCGTTTTGGACAGCAACGCTGACATCCGTGCGTTCGTATCGACGCGCATCAAACTCTTGAATCGAGTTTGGCGATCGTGCGACGAAAACGACCGCCACGATGGACGCATTTCCCGCGCCTTGAAGTACTGGTGAGTATTGGGCCAGATCGAGATCAAGTTTCGTCTCGTTGATATCTGCACGAACAACCACCTGGTAGGCATGGGCAGACGAATCTTGCTGCTCGGAAATCAGAACCCAGTTTGAAATGTACAGATCGTTGGAAGCCATGATCGATGGCTTTGCCGAATTGAAGAGTTGCTGACGTGAGGCACTGGTACCCGCAAAGTATCGTTCCAAGGCGTTCTGCTTAGCCTGCTCAATTGCAGACGCCCGATCTGCAGGTAATAGCTTCTTTGCATAGACAATTGTTGCCATGCCTTTTTCAGACGCTTGCGCAGATGCGAATCCTTGGATGCCCCAAAAAACCGATATCACGACAAGCGCAGCCCATTTGACTATCTGCATGAGTCGAAAATCTCCTTGAATTTGCTTATAGCGCCTGGTCGGGATTGCGCTCCAGATAGATGTGATTTTTCCCATGTTAAATCGGCGCTGGATGCAGCCTGCGCAAAGTCTTCCAACAATACATGAGTCACTGCGTCAAAGGCTGCCTGATCTGACAAGATAGTAACGGACGCAGGGACCGTTTTTGTCTCTCCATGCTTGTAGGAGTTCTTCACGAGCACACGCTGACTCAGCGGTTCGATGATGGAGATCGTGGCAAAAGTTCCGTACACGTACACGGTGCCCGCGCTGCTAGAGGCGCTATTGACCTTCTTAAATCCATCGAAAACAAGCTGTACCGCATAGTCTTCTTCGGGCGTCTTGAATTGAAATACCTCTGCGTTGGCAATGCGAGAAGCCATCTTGCCGCTTAGAGCTTGACTGTTCGAATAGGGGAGCATTGCGATGTGGGCAGACTTGCCTATGCTCCGGCTGAGGAAACGAGCGGAGTCGTCGCCGAAGACTTTGAGAGTTTCAGGATCAGCCCAATCTATGCCAGCGGGAAGAATGGCTGGTGATACTCGAATGCGTCGTGCACCAGGCTCGGGAATGACCAATTCGGTAAGAGATGCCCAAAACTTTGACCTCATCGACTCGGGTTGATCGCCGATGGCTAGTGCTCGGAAAAGGTCTTCATAATAATCAGTCGGTGGCGCCGAGCGTAACAAGTCCACGATCCGAACGGTCATAGGTATTGAAGAGATGATTTCCTTTGAATCGAAATCAAAGATGCATGTGCTGAAGGATATGCTCGAAACGATCTTGTAGTCGGTTCCAATTCTCGAAATCGATGTTGATTCTTTGTCAACGATTAGCGCGAGTACGAGCGCGCCATTTTCACCATCCAATGCACCATATTCATCCCCAATCAGGCGGAATGACCTTCCTGCCGATGTCTTCGGCAAGTCCGTGAAAAGCAGGTGGTCAAAATTTGACTGCTCTAGAGCGAATGTACTGGAAAGATGGGGAAATCGAGTGGGGACTTCTTCAAACGTAGAGGCGTATCCGAATCCAGCAAAGTATATTGTTCTTGATGAGTCTGTATCCGCAAATACCAAGGATGCGGGCAGGGTGGCGAACAAGATAATCAGCGCGAAAAGCTGCCTGATACGCACAACGCTCCAGTGCTGCCATTCGCCGATCATAATCCGCCCCCACGCGTCGCTCCCTTAAACCCAGAAGTTATTTGTTAACCACACTGCCTCGCCATCTGGTTGTCAACGGATAAAAGTCAATTGAATAAGCCCAAGCTCAGGCAATGTCAGGGCAAACGGCCTTGTGGCGAAGGTCAGGGGCGTTCGTCTTCTGAAGCTTGCAGCGTGAAGTTCAGGAACCAGGTCGCTTAAGATGGGATGATTGACGCATCGAGAAGCTGCCGTTTCTGACGTATGTCGTCACTGGAAACCTCTAACGGCATTCAGTTTGCGGGAAATCGTTTCAATTACGTGATTGCATTCCGAATATTAGTCAGCGTGTCAGAACGAGCCGAGAACTGACCTGCACCGTTTCTGCACTGTTCTGAGCCGGAATCTCCCGTTTGTTCACGTCTTGAGCCGTCAGCACCAAATGCATGGGCCAGACATGCGTTGATTGAGAACGGCGCTGCCGCATTGTTTTTATTGGTATTTCTGGCGGAGAGGAAGGGATTCGAACCCTCGATACGCGTTAACGTATACACCCTTAGCAGGGGCGCGCCTTCAGCCACTCGGCCACCTCTCCGCACGAAGCTAGTCGTCTAGTGAAACCGGCGCCGCACCGCAAGCCCTCGGTGCTGTGAAACTCAGGATAGCTGAGACCGGGGCCGATCCGGCGTCGGCTGCGAACACAACGCTTCTGCCTCTCCCAGCCTCGCAGGCACCCGTCGAAAGCCACACCGTGGCGATCGAACCTCGAATTCACGAGAATATAGGGTGGCGGAGGCTACAGGCGACCTAGACGTTGAAACGGAAGTGGAGCACGTCGCCGTCCTGGACCACGTATTCCTTGCCTTCGGAGCGCATCTTGCCGGCTTCCTTGGCGCCCGCTTCGCCGCCATGGGCAATGAAATCCGGGTATGCGATGGTTTCGGCCCGAATGAAGCCCTTCTCGAAGTCACCATGGATCACACCCGCCGCCTTGGGCGCGGACGCGCCACGCCGGATGGTCCAGGCGCGGGCCTCCTTCGGGCCGACAGTAAAATAGGTCTGCAGGTCGAGCAGGTCGTAACCGGCATGGATGAGGCGGGTCAGACCGGGTTCTTCGAGGCCAAGGGTCTCCAGGTATTCGGCGCGGTCGGCTTCGTCGAGCATGGCGAGCTCGCTTTCGATCTGCGCCGAAAAGACGACACAGCCGGCGCCTTCTTCCCTGGCGCGCTCGATGACGCGGGCCGAGTGGGCATTGCCGGTAGCGGCGCTTTCTTCATCGACATTTGCGACGAAGAGAACGGGCTTGGAGGTCAGCAGCTGCAGCATATTCCAGGCGCGCTGGTCATCCTTCGACACCTTGGCCTTGCGGGCAGGGCGGCCTGCGTTGAGCTCCTCCAGGGCCAGGTCGATCAGGGCGACCTGGGCCTTGGCATCCTTGTCGCCGGACTTGGCCTTCTTCTCGACGCCGGCCTTACGCTTCTCAAGGCTTTCCAGGTCCGCCAGCATCAGCTCGGTCTCGACCACTTCGAAATCCGCGATCGGGTCGACCGTGCCGCGCACATGCGTGATGTCATCATTCTCGAAACAGCGCAGCACGTAGATGATGGCATCCGTCTCGCGGATATTGGCGAGGAACTGGTTGCCGAGACCTTCGCCCTTGGACGCGCCCTCGACGAGGCCGGCAATGTCCACGAAGTTCATGCGCGCCGGAATGATCTCCTTCGAACCGGCAACCCGCGCCAGTTCGTTCAATCGGGGCTCCGGCACGGCCACTTCGCCGACATTTGGCTCGATGGTGCAGAACGGGTAATTGGCCGCCTGTGCCGCAGCCGTCTGCGTCAGCGCATTGAAAAGCGTGGATTTGCCTACATTGGGAAGGCCCACAATTCCGCATTTGAAGCCCATTTCGGCCTCCTCTTTTTGTCTGTCTGTGCGGGGCCTTAGCGCTATTTCGCCGATAAAAACAGGCCGTTTTGTCGCCTGAGAGCGGAATCGGGTGGTCAAGCAGGGCAGGATTGCTATTCTCGGCACAATAGTTGCAGGAATGACCCCATGGCATATGACGTCTTTCTGGTTTCCGCGAACGAAGATCGCGATACGGCGAAACTGATCGCGCGGCGGCTTCGCGCCCTCAAGTTCAAGGTCTGGTTCAACCAGAAGCAGGTCGATGAGACCTTCGACGCCAAGGACGCACGCAACGCGACGAACTCCACATCCATGCTCGTGCTGTGGTCTGAGAACGCGGTGAAGAGCGACTGGGTGAGGGCCGCAGCGTCTGTCGGGCATTCCCGCCCGGGCACGCTGGTGCAGATCGCGCTCGACAAAACCATTCCGTATGAGCCGTTCCGGACGACCAAGCGGTTTTCCGTCGCAACGATGACGTCACGAAAGACGCCGGAAGGCTTCTATCAGGCCATTGAGGCCCTCGGCAGCCGGGACGGACGTACTGACCTGCGCGAATGGATGGGCTACGGCTCGAAGGACGAAGATGAACGGGCCGACTGGCTCGCCGCGCACCCGGATGACCCGTTGGCGCTCCACGCGAAGGCTCAGCGCGAAAAAGACCTCGGCATGAAGCCTGCGCCTGCGCCGGCTGCGCAAGGGGCTGCTGCGCTCGCTGCCGCCTCCCTGAAGGGGGCTTCGAACGGAAACGGGCATCGCTCGGTCGCAGGTGTAACGATTGCCGCCGCTGCCGCCCGCCCTGCTGTGGCGCCGGCGCCGGCAACGGATGCAGAGACTGGTATAGGCTGGGGGACGATGGGCGCGATCTGCTTGGCCATCCTTGCCATGTTGGTCCTTGCCTGGTTCTTCCGATCGCAACCCATCGCTCCCGGGATGCGCGCGGCAATTCCGGCCGTCGGCAATGGCGTGACTGTGGCCGCAACCTGCCCGTCTGGACAGGTGCCGCGGTCTCTCATGAATGAGGTGCTGCAGCCAGGGCCGATCATCAACGACACGGTCGAATAGATTGACGGGATGTCCCCGCAACGAAAAGCGCCGCCGGAGACAGTCCGGCGGCGCTTTTCGTTTATTCCGGAGTCTTGAAGCCTAGCTCAGCGCGCGGTCGATATCGCGTGCGGCTGCCTCGAACTGGTCAACACTGGTATCTTCGCTGAGAATTCGACGTGCGGCCGCGACGGCAGCATCCGCAGCAGCGCGGCGCACCTGTTCGGTGGCTTCAGCTTCGGCGCGTGCGATACGGGCTTCAGCCAGCGCTTCACGCCGCACCAAACGGTCTGCGATGTCCTTGCGGGCCTCCGCCATGATCTGCTTGGCGTCTGCCTTGGCCTGATCAATCATGGCCTCGGCTTCCTTGTCAGCGTCCTGCTGGCGGCGTTCGGCGTGGGCCAGCGCCTCGGCAGCGCGTTCGCGCAGGTTGCGGGCGTCTTCCAGTTCTGCAGCGATTGCGCTGGAGCGGGAGTCGAGCCCGCCAAGGACGGTCTTGAATGCGCCCATGCGGGCGGCAATCAGGAGGAAAACAACAAGCGCCAGGAAAGCGACGAAGGTAACGGGGTCGCTTGCCGAATATGCGAGGCCGCCCATGAAGCCTTCGCCATGACCTTCAGCCTCGGCAAAGGCTGGCAGCGCTGTCATGGCGCAAAGTACAGCCAAAGGAAGGAGGTGTTTCAGCGTCCGCATAGGGCTACTCCATCGCCGTGGTAACGGCTTTTTTCAGTTCAGCCTTGGAAGCCGAGACACCGAAGCGACCGACAATCACGTCAGCCGCGTCGACGGCGATCTGTTCGACATTCTTCATGGCATCGGCTCGCAAGCTGGAGATACGCGTATCTGCGGCCGCCAGTTTCTTCTCGAGTTCCGCATCCACGCGTGCCGTTTCGGCCGCCATTTCAGCATCCATCTTGCCGCGGGCCTTGTCGGACGTTTCGCGCGCCTTGGCCTTGGCCTGCGCAATGCGCAGTTCAAGGGCCTGCTGGGCTTCCGTTGCCTGATCGTTCAGGCGAGCGGCCTGGTCGAGGTCAGACGCGATCCGGTCGGAACGCTTTTCCAGCGTGTCCGACAATTTCGGCAGGATGACCCGCGACATGGTGAGGTAGAGAATGCTGAACAGCACCGCCAGCCAGAACAGCTGCGATGGCATGTGCCAGGTTTCGAACGGCGGGAATGGCGGTTTGCCGGCCGCGCCGTGTTCTGCCCCATGGGCCGCAGTTTCTGCAAGAAATGCGATCAGCATCGAAAAGTCCTCGGTTTCGTGTCCAGTCGTGAGAGCCAGCGGCGACGCCGCCAGCCCCGGAGCAAAATTTGCTTAGACGACGAACAGGATCAGGATGGCGACGAGGAACGACAGGATGCCGAGCGCTTCGGAAAGGGCCATACCGATGAAGAGGTTGCCGGTCTGCTGCGGGGCAGCCGATGGGTTGCGCATCGCGGCGTCGAGGAACGAGCCGAAGATGTTGCCCACACCGATAGCAGCACCGATCATGCCGAGCGTTGCGAGGCCTGCGCCGACGTATTTGAGGCCGAGGGTGATATCGCCTTCCATGGGGATCTCCTTATGGGAATGCTGTAGTTCTACAAAGTGCCGCTCGTGAAGCGTGTTCCGTCTGCGGCGTCAAGCGGTTTGGTGTGGCCACGTGGCCGCACCGGCGAAGTGGTTTCTAGTGCGCCGGGTGAAGCGCGTCGTTGAGATAAACACATGTCAGGATGGCGAAGACGTAGGCCTGCAGGCCAGCGACGAGCAGTTCCAGCGCATTCAGGGCGACGCCCATGGCAAATGCGAAGGGCGCTATCACGACATATGCGCCGCCAGCGGCGATCAGCGCCACTGTGAATCCTGCGAAAAGCTTCAACATGATGTGTCCTGCCAGCATGTTGGCGAACAGGCGCAGGGACAAGGTTAGCGGACGAGCAAAAAACGAAATGATCTCGATCGGCACCAGCAGGAAGTAAATGATGAAGGGCGCGCCGGAAGGGGCGAAGAGTTTCAGGAACTTGAAGCCGTTCTTGTAGAAACCGTAACCGATCACGATCGAAATCACGAGCAGGGCAAGAGCGGCCGTCACAATGATGTGGCTGGTCGTGGTGAACGCGTAGGGCACCATGCCGATCATGTTGGCGAAGAAGATGAAGAAGAAGAGCGTGAATACGAAGGGGAAGAATTTCAGGCCTTCCTCGCCAGCGGCGCCGCGCACCATGTCGGCCACGAAGCCATAGCCGATCTCGGCCAGTGACTGCAGGCGCGATGGTACGAGCTGGCCTTTCGAGGCGGCGAAACCGAAGAATGCAATGGTCAGGATGACGCCGAACGCCATGAAGCCGGATGCGTTCGTGAACGACAGGTCAATGCCGCCGACACTGAAGTCGAGCCATTTCGTGATCTTGAACTGGTGGATCGGATCCAGCGCAATGCTCGGCATAAACAGGTTCATCCGTCCTAATTCCCGTCTTCCGGAGCCTGTGGCTCCTGTGTCTGTTTCAGCGCCCGAGCATTCAGCTCATTATAGGCGCGTATAATGGCCCTTGTGCCCGCTGCGAAGCCAAAAGCTCCCATGATCAGCAAGCCCCAGGGTTTCGTTCCTGCGAAGACGTCGATCCAGTAGCCAATAAAGCCACCGACAAAGACGGAGGTGCCAAATTCCGCACCGTATCGCAGGGCATAGGCCCCAGCCGAAATGCTTCCATCGTCTGCTTTGGTCGCTCGCTGCTTTACGGCTTCACGTTCAGCCCGGGCCGCTCTTGCCCTGGCGATCTCATCACCAAGGCCGTCTGGACCGTCACTGGACATATTTCAAAGTGCTCCGCAGCCGCGATTCCCTGCCGACGAGGATACCCCCGGATTTCGGCGCAAACTATGAGGGGGTGGGACCCAAGTCAACCGCCATTGCAGAAACTCAGTCCCTTGTTTTTATTGCAATTCCCGAGGGCGCGTCTGCGCTACTCCGCCGCAACGAGCTGTTCGGCGGCTTCGAGGTCGACGGAAACCAGTTTTGAAACGCCTTTTTCGCGCATCGTGACGCCAAAAAGCCGGTCCATCCGGCTCATCGTCACCGGGTTGTGGGTAATGATCACGAAACGCGTGTCCGTGCGTTGGCGCATCTCGTTCAGCATGTTGCAGAACCGATCGACATTGGCATCGTCGAGCGGGGCATCGACCTCGTCGAGCACGCAGATCGGTGCCGGGCGCGACAGGAACACCGCGAAGATCAACGCCGCTGCCGTCAGGGCCTGTTCACCGCCTGACATCAGGGCCAGCGTACCGAGCTTCTTGCCTGGAGGCTGGGCGTATATCTCCAGCCCGGCATTCAGCGGGTCTTCGGCGTCAACGAGGCGGAGTTCGGCCTGGCCGCCCTGGAACAGGGCCGTGAACAATGCCTTGAAATGCGCGTTGACGGTCTCGAATGCTGCCAGCAGCCGTTCGCGACCTTCCGCGTTGAGCGCATCGACGCCCTCGCGCAGCTTGGCGATGGCCGCCGTCAGGTCCTCTTTCTCGTTGACCTGGCTACCCAGGCGTTCTTCGAGTTCCGCAGCTTCTTCCTCGGCATTCATGTTGACGCCGCCCAACTGGTCACGATCGCGGCGCAGGTCCTCGACCTTGCGTTCGGCGTCACGCGGCGTGAATTCGCCCATCTCGGTCTCATCAAGACCGGCTTCGGCGATGGCCAGCAGGCCCTCCGGCGTGCGCTGGAACGTGTTGCGCGCGATTTCGACGCTTTCCTCAAGCCGGGCTTCGGCCGTTTCGAGTTTCACTTTCCATCCGGCGAATCTCTCGCGCGCTTCGGATGCGGCAATCGCCGCCCGGCGTGCGGCCGTTTCGGACTCGCGAACGGCGGTTTCTTTCTGCGACAGCTGATCCGCAATCCGTTTGCGCTCGTCTTCGCGACGTTCGACATCTGCAGACATGGTTTCGATTTCGGAAGCGAGTTCTTCTGGACGGGACTTCGCAGCGATCGCTTCTGCGGCGGCTGACGCGCGGCGCTCAAGCAGGCGCTGCACACGCTCACCCGCAGAAATCGCGCGGGCGGACCATGTTTCCACATCACGCTCAAGACCGGCACGGCGCGCAGCGGCCTGTTCGCGGCCGCGGGTGATATCCGTCAGCCGGCCACGGGATTCGATTTCATCGTCACGCGCTTCGGTCACCCGGATACGCGCCTGGGTCAGGGTCAATTCAAGGACCGATTCTTCATCCGCCGACGATTGCGGTGACATCAGCGACAGGGCTTCCTTGACGACCGCCAGGTCAGCATTCGCACGCGCGAGGGCTTCGCCCGTCGTGTCGCGCTTCATCGCAGCGCGTTCGGACGCTTGCGAGGCTTCTGTCACGCGCGTGCGTGCCTCGCTCAGAGCACGTTGGGCCGGCGCGATGGTCTGCCTAAGGCCTCGCAGCGACTCTTCAGCACCGAGTCGCGCATCGCGGGCCTCGGTCAGGGCGCCAGTGCAGCGTTCAAGCTGCGCCTGCAGCGGTGCGATCTCTTTCATTGCGGCTTCAAGGCGGGCCTGTTGTTCGAGGCGGGCCGCAGCACTTACCGGCGCATCTGGTGTTCGGGTAAAACCGTCCCAACGCCAAAGATGGCCTTCGCGCGACACGAGGCGCTGGCCCGGCTTGAGGTCAGCCATGAGGCGGGCACCTTCGGCATGGTCAACGACGCCGCATTGGGACAGGCGCGCGGCCAGCTCGTCAGGCGCGTCCACGAATGCGTTCAGGGCCGTTGCGCCATTTGGCAACGCCTGGCTTGCGGTGGCTGCACCGCTCCAGAACATCGCCGCGTTCCTGTCGGTTGGTGCCTCGATGTCGTCACCCAAGGCTGCAGCCACAGCCTTTTCGTAACCGTCTTTCGTGCGGATCCGGTCGACGACCGGCGGGGCGCTTGGTCCATCGGGTTTGCGGAGCAGTTTTTGGAGGCCTGCAATTTCGCCTTCGAGCGCGCGCACGTCCTTGTCGGTGGCATCGCGGGGTGGCTGGGCAAGTGTTTCAGATTCGCGGGCCGCGTTCAGCTGTGCCTCGGCCGCTTCGACGGCGCGCTCGGCATCGTGTAGCGCCGTTTCGGCCTGCTCCTCGGCATCTTTGGCATCTTTCAGCTTGCGGACGAGAGAAACCGCATCTTCAAGGCCAGCCATGTCACTGGTCAGGCGATTGATTTCAGCGGCGATCTGGTCGCGCCGTCGGGTCTGCGCGCCGACATTCTCTTCAGACGCCTTCCTGTGGGCGCGGACTTCGGAGAGCTGTTCCTGAGCTGCATCGGCTGCTTCTTCCGCGGCAGACAGGCGATTGCGTGCGGCTTCCAGCGAGGCGCGGATTTCCGCTTCGATCTCGTCATTGCGCGCTTCGTCCATCACCGGCAGGGCCGACAATTCGTGGCGGGCGTTCTCTGTCGCCGCTTCGGCTTCGCTCTTGGCGGCCTGTTCGCGCTCAAGGTCTTCGATAAGGCGAGCAGCCTCGGCTTCGAGCCGCGCATGCGCATCGGCGGCGACCTTGCGCTCGGTTTCAAGCCGGGCCAGCGCGATGCGAGACTGGCCAAGCTTGGCGGACGCAACGCTTTCGGCCTCACGCAGCGGCCCGAGGCCTTCGCCGGCTTCGATGCGCTGGCGTTCGCAGACGGCATCCTGACGTGTCAGGTCTTCAACCGCGCGGCGTGTCTCCTCGAGTTTTTCGCGGGCGATGTCGCAGGCGAGCTTGGCTTCGCTCCAGCGCAGGTGTGCGACGAGCGCGTCCAGCGCCTGGATCTCGTCAGACAGGCGGCGGTATTTGCGCGCCTTGCTGGCCTGGCGCTTGAGGCTGGCGAGCTGGCGCTCGACCTCGGCGGAGACTTCGGTGAGGCGTTCAAGATTCGTCTCGGCGCCATTCAGTTTCAGTTCTGCCTCATGGCGGCGGGTATTCAGGCCGGCGATGCCGGCGGCTTCTTCAAGAATGCGGCGGCGGTTCTGCGGCTTCGACCCGATCAGCTCCGAAATCTGGCCCTGGCGCACGAGGGCTGGGGAGTTGGCGCCTGTCGATGCGTCAGCGAACAGGAGCTGGATATCCTTGCCGCGAACGGTTCGACCATTCAGCTTGTACGAAGTGCCCGCGCCGCGACGCAACTTGCGCACGATTTCCAGCGTATCGGACGAGTTGAATTCCGGTGGGGCCGTACGTTGGGTATTGTCCAGCACCAGCGTCACTTCGGCGGTTTCACGCGCGGGGCGGCCCTGGGCGCCCGAGAAGATCAGGTCGTCCATCTCGCCGCCGCGCATCGCCTTGGCCGAGCTTGCACCCATGGCCCAGCGCAGCGCTTCGAGCAGGTTTGACTTGCCGCAGCCGTTCGGGCCCACGATGCCCGTGAGGCCCGGTTCCACGGGAATGGTTTGCGGGTCGACGAACGACTTGAAGCCAGCGATGCGGAGTTCTGTTATCTGCATGCTGGCCTCATATCCTTATTGTCCTGCCGCGTTGGCGAGAAGTGTGTCGAGCTTTGCTGAAAAGCCTTCGACATTGCGAATATCGCCTTCAAACCGAGACATTTCACCGTCAAAAATGAAGGTCGGCGTACTGTCGACACCGTCTTTTTGGGCTTCGTCATAGGTCGTCTTCAGGCGTTGCCGGATCGACTCGTCTGCCATGCAGGCGTCAAACGCGGCTTCGTCGGCGATGCCATGACGTTGACCGATGGCGACGAGCGCGGCCTTCAAGACACCATTGCTCGCAGCATCCGTGATGCCGGACTGATGCTCGAACAAATCATCCAGAACATCGAAAAAGTTGGCCTCGCCAGTGCACAGCGCCATCGCATAGACCGGAACGTCGATTTCATGGACCGGGTATTCGCGGTAGATGAAGCGCACTTTGCCTGTCGAGACATATTTTTCCTCAATCTCGGGCAGGACCGTATCATGGAAGTACTTGCAGGCGGGGCAGGTGGGTGATGCATATTCGATGACGGTGACCGGCGCGTCTGCGGAACCGATGACATGCCCAATGGCGGCCGGGTCGGATTCGCCCTTGCCGGACACCGCGCTGCTTTCATTTTCATTATTGCCACAGGCAACCAGCGCCAGCGCCGAAACGGCGGCCAAAGCAGTTCGTCTGGAGATGCGTTCCATCATCATAACCTTTGCGTTAAGAATTGAGTCGTCTTGGTTGCCAAATCGTTAATGCGGTGCGCGGCTGGCTATTGCGCCAGCTTTTCCAACTCACCATTCACATAAGCCTCGAATGCTTCGGGGCTGCGCACGTCGCCATCGGCAGGCTTGACCTTACCGTTGACGATGAATGTCGGCGTGGCCTGCACACCGAATGTATCGCCTGTCATCATCGTGTCTGCGATGCGCTGGCGGATCGGTCGATCGGCGATGCAGGCATCAAAGGCGGCCTCATCAGCGATACCGTGCCGGGCAGCGATACCGAGGAAAACCTGCTTGACCGCGCCGGTCTTCGAGGCTTCGAAGACATCCAGCTGGTGTTCGAACAGGTCATCGAGCACGTCGAAGAACTTGTCCTCGCCAGCGCAATTGGCCATCGCATAAGCGACGACGTCGAGATCGTTCAGCGGGTACTCCCGGAAAATGAACTTCACTTTTCCCGTCGAGATGAATTTCCCTTCGAGGGTCGGCATGATGTCATCATGGAAATGCTTGCAGTGCGAGCAGGTGGGAGAAGCGTACTCGATGATTGTGAGAGGCGCGTCTTCTGCGCCTTTGACGTGGCCGAGGACGGCGGGCGCTGTGACTTCAGCCGGGGCGGGCGTGGTATCATCGCCTGTCGCATTGCCGCAGGCGGCGATCACCAGTGCGAGGACCGAGACGAGGGCAGAGGGGCGGGAGACGAGAGCCATGGGGAAGAGCCTTCAAGGATGGGGGCTATTTTTTCGGACCTGGGTCCGGAACGGGCGAAATAGGTGAGTCGTCTGCGGTTAGCACAGCTGTCCCCAGCGCAACAATCGCTGCGCGCAGGGCGGAGCTTTCGATTGCCGCCGTGCTGTCTTCAAGTTGCTTGCGCTGGGCTGCCGTCAGGGGCGGCGTCTTGCGCCGCGGCTTGGTCGGTTCGCTGGTATTGAGCGCGCCCTGTACGATCTTGATAGCGATGATGTCGCCGCCAGCCGACACTGACACGCGCTGACGAATGGTCTCGACCTGGTGCTGGACGATGGGTGCGGCCTGCGGGATGACCCGCAAGGTCAGCACGCGGCCATCCTTGCCGCCGGTGATCTTCTCGGGCCGGCAGAAGGGATAGAGTTTCTCGCCGACGATTTCGCGCCAGCGCCGCTGCAACAGCTGCACGGCAGGCAGTTTCTTGGCGCCAACCTTGCGACCCAGCCGTTCGGCGGCGAGGCCGATCTGGGGGATTCCCGGATGCACCTTGCGTGCCCTCTGGTAACGAAGTCGCACGCGCGCGCGCGCCTCTTCAATCGGGTCGAGGGTTGATCTTGTGACCATTCCCCAAGACAAGCACGGCTTGATGGCTAGGAAAAGACGCAGGTGCCCGGCAAGGTGAAATTGAAGGAACTCCCGGCCCGGCTGCTGGCTTGGTATGACGGGCACGCGCGCGATCTGCCGTGGCGGGTGTCTCCGGCTGACAGGACGGCCGGAAAACGCCCTGATCCTTACAGGATATGGCTATCCGAGATCATGCTGCAGCAGACGACGATCCCGCACGGGACGCCGTATTTCCATACATTCACGCAGCGCTGGCCGGATGTGGGGGCGCTTGCAAATTCTCGTGATGAGGAGGTGATGGCGGCCTGGGCCGGGCTTGGTTACTATGCGCGGGCCCGCAACCTGTTGAAATGCGCGCGCGAAGTGGTGGCATTGGGCGGGTTTCCGGAGACCGAAGCGGAACTCGTCAAACTGCCCGGTATCGGCCCCTATACGGCGGGCGCCATCGCGGCGATCGCCTTCGACCAGCAGGCCGCCGCCGTAGACGGCAATGTGGATCGCGTGTTTTCGCGCCTGCTGGCGCTGAAGGGCGAATGGCAGGCCGAGAAGAAGGTGATTGCGGCGGCTGTTCGTGCACTTGTGCCTGCGCAAAGACCCGGGGAATTTGCCGAAGCCCTGATGGACCTTGGCGCGACGATCTGCACGCCGACCCGACCGAATTGCCTCATTTGCCCGTTGTCAGACCTCTGCGCAGCGCGTGCGGAAGGGGTGCCGGAACGGTATCCGATGAAGCCTGCCAAGGGGGTGGCAAGGGTGAGGCAAGGGTGTGCCTATGTCCTGGTTGACGGCGACGAGGTCCTGCTTGTGCGACGCCCTGACAAGGGTCTGCTCGGCGGGATGCTGGCGCTGCCGAGCACCGATTGGCCCAAGACAGGAATCCCCGACGAGGCTCCGCCGGCAGAGGCCGACTGGCAGGCGGTCGGCGACGTCCGCCACGTGTTCACGCATTTTGCCCTGACGCTGAGCGTGAAGCGCGCGGCGCTGAACGGCAAGCGCCCGGACGGGGTGTGGACACCCATCCGGGACGTTGAGGGATTGCCGACGGTCTTTGCCAAGGCGTTTCGCCTTGCGACGACGGATGCCTAGTTGAGGCCCATCTCATCGCGATAGCGGCGGCGCAGCAGGTCGATCGGTGCCAGGTCGCGCTTGTCGGTCTCGAAGTGCCAATAGGTCCAGCCATTGCAGGCCGGTGCCTGCTGGACATGGGCGCCGAGACGGTGGATCGAGCCCGATACTGCGCCGGTGGTCAGTGAGCCGTCGACTCGGATGCGGGCCTGGAAACGGCGCTGCGGCGAGAACAGCCGGTCGCCTGGCTTCAGCCAGCCATTGTCGATGAGCGCGCCGAACGGCACGCGGGGCAGGGATTTCTTGCTGCGCTCGGTTTCCAGCATCTCGCCTTCAATCGGCGTGATGGCATTGATGCGTGCGCGCGACAGGCGGACATATTCAGGATCGCGTTCGATGCCGACAAAGTCGCGCCCCAGGCGCCGGGCTGCCGCAGCTGTGGTGCCGGTGCCCGAGAACGGGTCGAGCACAACATCGCCGGGATTGGTTGTGGCCAGCAGGACGCGCGAGAGGAGGCTTTCCGGCTTTTGCGTCGGGTGGGCCTTCTTGCCGGCCTCGTCCTTCAGGCGTTCGCCGCCGGTGCAGAGCGGGATGATCCAGTCGGAGCGCATCTGCTTGTCTTCGTTGAAGGCTTTCAGGGCGTCATAATTGAACGTGACTCGCGAGGCTTCGGACTTGCCGGCCCAGATCAGCGTTTCATGCGCGTTCTGGAAGCGGGTACCCTTGAAGTTCGGCATCGGATTCGACTTGAGCCAGATGACGTCGTTCTGGATCCAGAAGCCCTGGTCCTGCAGCACGGTGCCGACGCGGAAAATATTGTGGTAGGAACCGATGACCCAGATTGCGCCATCATCCTTCAGGACGCGGCGGCATTCCGACATCCATTCATGTGTGAACAGGTCATAGGCGTCGAAGCTGTCGAACTTGTCCCAGTCATCATTGCAGCCGTCGACGACTGACTGGTCCGGACGTGTCAGCCCACCGCCAAGCTGGAGATTGTAAGGAGGGTCAGCGAAAACCAGATCGACAGACTGGTCGGGCAGGCGCCGCAGGATATCGATGCAGTCGCCCTGCATGATCGTATTTCTTTTCAATTCCATTTTGCCAGCCCCGTAAGCAACGCGTGTTTCGTGAAGCCGAATCAGTGAGGGGCACCGGTTTCCAGAAGGTTACCCGCACCCGCATTCGCCGCCCCGATTCGTTTCGGAATCGAAACTAACCGATTCGGAAGCCTGTGGATAACCCTGTGGATGCTTTTTTGAGGTTCCTGGGGATAGACTGTTAGAAACCCAGCAATAACTGGCCTTCCGGTGTTTCCAGCGGGCGGAACAGATCGGTCCGCAGGTCGGGACGCGGAATGTCCAGTCCGAGTCGCTTTGTCTCCCGCGCAAATCTCTGGCCAATCATGTGGGCAATGGGACCGCGCCCGGTTCCGCGTTCGAACCAGCGGGCGTCATAGTCCTGGCCCCGGCGCATTTCGCGGATCGTGTTGATCACTTTCGCGGCCCGGTCGGGCACATGCGCAACCAGCCATTCGTGGAAGAGGTCCTTGATCTCGTAAGGCAGGCGAAGAAGCACATAGCCTGCACCAGTGGCGCCATGCGCAGCGGCGGCGTCGAGCAGGGATTCGATTTCGTGATCGGTGAGGCCGGGGATCACCGGCGCCGTCATCACAGTGACAGGTACGCCAGCATCTGCCAGCGCGCGAATGGTCTGCAGGCGTCTTGCCGGGGTCGCCGCCCGTGGTTCCATCTTCCGTGCGAGTGCACGGTCGAGCGTCGTGATCGACACGCCGACCTTGGCGAGGCCCTTCTCGGCCATCGGGCCGATAATATCGATGTCGCGTTCGATCAGGGAGGACTTGGTCAAAAGGCTGACCGGGTGATTGTGCGCGGCCAGGATTTCCAGCAATTCCCGCGTCATGCCCGTGTCGCGATCAGCCGGCTGGTAGGCATCCGTGTTCACGCCCAGCGCGATTGGGCGCGCCATATAGCCGGGACGTGACAGTTCGCGTTGCAGAAGTTCGACCGCGTTGGACTTGATGTAGAGCTTGCTTTCGAAATCGAGCCCCGCCGAAAGTCCGCCATAGGCGTGGCTGGGCCGGGCGAAACAATAGATGCAGCCATGCTCGCAGCCGCGATAGGGATTGATCGACCGGTCAAACGAGATGTCGGGCGACTTGTTGAACGTGATGATCGTCCGGGCGGTCTCTTTCGTCAGCTCCGTCTTGAGGCGTGACGGCGGCGCTTCCAGCCCGTCCCAGCCATCATCGAAAGCGTGCCGTGTCTCGGGTTCGTAGCGCCCGGTCTGGTTGGACACGGCCCCGCGCCCGCGCTGCTCAAGGCGCTCGGCAGCCTGCCTGGTATCCAGCAGTGTGACACGCCCCGTGGGCGTCAGTTTCTGTCCGCTTCTCATGGTTCTCATGTGCCCACAAGCATCAGAACAAAACAAGAACAAATTCTATTGTGCCGTATAAAATATGTGGATGGATCGCGCCCGATCAATCCTGGGAGGGGAATCGAAATTGGTAATGATCTTGCGCACGGGGTCCGGCATTTTCAGCGCCATCACATCTGCCATATCAATGCGCGCATCCTGAGCAGGCGAATTGGCGGGCCATGTTTTGAACAGCATCGCCGACGGGTCAAAGATCCGCGTCTGGGCATTTTTGGTCACGATGGTGGAGACGGACACGTGCCGATTGTCTTCCGCGAAGCGGGCAAAGAGCCCTTCGGCGCCGGGCTGTCCGTGCCCGAGCACCTGCATGAACTTCGTGTTCTTAAACAGGAGCAGGCCGGTGATCGACATTCTGGCATTTTGATCGGCGCCGGCCGCGACAATGTCCTCAAGGTCTTGATCGGACGACGTTGATCGCTGGCCAATTCATCACCCGGATGAAACTGTGCGACCGAGACGGGTATGCGTTCTGTTCTTGTTTGTCGCCTGCAGCGAAAACGCGCCGGAGTCGATTGACAGCGTCGGATTTTCATTGTCCAAACGGATAACAAAAAGCCGGGCTGAAGCGAATGAGCGAGAATAGTGTGGCGTCGAAAGTCCGCCTGGGAGCTGGCCAGCGCGTCGGGTTTGGCGTCGCGGATTTCGGGTTCAACCTTTACTATACGGGGCTGAACCTCTTCCTCCTCTACTACTATACGGATGTGCTGGGCATACGCCCGGCCGTTGCGGGCCTCATCTTTGCGATCCCCTTGTTCTGGGATGCCGTGACGGACCCGGCGATGGGAATGATTGCGAGCCGAACCCGGAGCCGCTTCGGCAGCTACCGACCCTACATCCTTTTCGGGGCAATTCCGCTGGCCTTGAGCTTTGTCTTGATGTTTGCCGCGCCATTGCTGTTTCCGAGCGCCGTCGTTGCGGTTTCCGCCGCGGCCCACATCCTGTTTCGCACCTGCTATACCGTGGTGTCAGTGCCTTACAGCGCCATGTCGGCCAAGATTACGCAGGATAGTGGTGAACGCGGCGCGCTGGCCGGTGTCCGGATCCTGTTTGCTGCAACCGGCGGACTGTTCACCGTGTTCGTGATGCTGCCCTTCGCCGCCAGATTTGGCGGGGGAGACCTGAAAGTGGGGTTTTTCTATGTGAGCGTCGTCTTTGCGGTGGTTGCAACGGCGCTATTCATGACGACATTCAAGGCGACCCGTGAGCGTGTGGAGCTCACTCCCGGTTTTCGATCTGCGCCGGCCGACCTGTGGCGGTTTCTTTCCCGGAACCGTGCCCTGCTGCTGCTGATCTCAGCCATTGTTTTTGGCGGAATGGGGGGCGCGATTTTCGGCAAAGCGCTTGTCTATTATGTTCTCTACGTCGCCGGCCTGGATATCAGCGTCACGCTTGCGCTGATCACCTTGACTGCGTCAGTCACACTGGGCGTGCCGATCTGGATGGCTGCTTCGCGCTGGCTCTCGAAGCGAATGGTCTGGCTCTTGGGAGCTGGTTTGGGAATGACGGCCCAATTGGTGCTCTTCGCGGCGCCGCCCGCGACCGTTGGGCCATTCCTTGTGCTGCTTGTAATGCTGGGTATTGGCAACGCAGCCTTCGCGGTGACGTTCTGGTCGATGCTGCCCGACACGGTCGAATACGGGCAATTTCGATCAGGTGTCAGGGATGAAGGGCTCGTGTTCGGCCTGAACCAGCTTGCGCTGAAAGCGGCGACCGGCCTGGGTATTGGATTGCTGGGATTCCTGCTCGAAGCGATTGGCTACGTGGCGAACGAAGCGCAGGCGCCTGACACCGTGCAGGGCTTGCGTCTGCTCAGCACGCTGGTGCCGTTTGCGTGCAGTTTTTGTGCTGCGGCATTGATAGCGTTTTATCCGGTCGACAAGCCCCTTCATGCGCGGCTGGTTCGGGCGATTGACTGGCGAAACCGGAAGCGGAGCCTGGTTCCCCAAACGAACGATACGCCTTGACGGATCGGCAGGTTCAATGGATTTCATTATCCAAAACAGATAATGAAAAGGTTCCGGAATGGGCAAAACAAAGAAATTGGTGCTGGCTCAAAAGATCGAGAAAACTGAAACGCGTGCTGAGCAAAAGGCCCGCACGCGCGCGCGTATACTCGAGTGTGCGCTCGAGGCTTTCGCCGAGCGCGGGTTTGAAGGCGCGACTGTCCGAGACATTGCGGCGGCCGCTGGCGTCAATCATGGTCTCATCAAGTATCATTTCGGCGATAAGGATAATCTCTGGAAGTCTGCGGTCGAATTCCTGTTCATCCGGATGCATGACGAAATCTCGCCCCCGGAAGGTGACGACAAACTGCCTGCCTTTGAGCAGCTCAAGTCATGGATACGCCGATACGTTGCCTATTGTGCCCGTCATCCCGAGCATGCCCGAATCATGGTGCAGGAATCCATTCGCGATTCTGACCGTCTCAGGTGGGCGGTCGACAATTTCATCAAGCCAGATCATGACAGCCGCACATGGCTGTACGACAAGAATGTAAAAAACGGTCTCTACCCTAATATTTCCCGCCATTCGATGACGTACATTATTGTCGCCGTGTCGCAGTACCTGTTCATGCTTGGGCATGAGGTGAAGCTGATTTACGGGATCGACACCTCCGACCCGAAGGTGATTGAAGCCCACGCTGACGCGATCATCGAGCTCTTCTTCAATCACTCCGTTGTAAACGCGGCGAAAACTCCAAGGCTCAGCTGAGAAGGATAAATTCACCCGTTATCCGTTCGGATAATGGATTGACACGGGGGTCTTCGAATATATTATCCGATTGGATAATAGAACCAGCTATTGTGAGCTGGCTCATTCGGGAGGAATCGAAAATGCAGAACCGCCTTCTTTCAGGCGCGACCATCGCTGTTATGGCGTTTGCGAGCCTGGCGCCTTCAGTGGGTGCGCAAGAGCAGGAGTCGTCACAGGACGACCGTCGGCTCAACATCGTGACCATCACCGCCCAGCGTGTCGAACAGAACCTGCAGGTTGTGCCGATTTCCGTGACGGCGATCGATGGGGACGCGCTCGATGCGCGCCAGATCGACAGTTTTGACCAGCTGCAATACATAGCCCCGGGCCTGAGCTTCAATGCCGGCCTGAACGCGCGTCAATCGGCGTCTACCATTCGCGGAATTGGTACCAGCCTGTTCAATATCGGTATTGAGGGCAGCGTTGCGATCGCGGTCGATGGCGTGGTGCTCGGACGCGAAGGTGCGGGCATCTTCGATTTTTCTGATGTCGAACGCGTCGAGGTCCTTCGCGGACCACAAGGAACCTTGTTCGGGAAGAACGCTTCTGCCGGTGTTATCTCGATTGTCACCAAACAGCCTACAGATGAGTTTGCTGCCGAATTCGACGCTTCATATGGTTCGTTCAACGAAACATCGGTGTCTGCTGCCATTTCCGGCCCGATCACCGATGGTGTGAAGGGGCGACTGAGCGGATACAACAACACGCGCGACGGCTATATAACGAATATCAACCCGGCCGCGCCGCAGAGCGACGTCAACGAACGCAATGAGTTCGGCGTCCGCGGGAAGCTCAAATTCGATTCCTCCGACACATTCGACCTGACGCTCGGCGCGGACTATTCCAAACGTGACCAGTCAGCAGGCGCGTTGACGCTGCGCTCCGTATCGTCACCAGGACCCGGCACAGGATTGCTGGGGTTTGGCGTTCAGGTCATCGGCCCGGTCTCTGCGTCCGTTGGCATCAAGCCCGGCCCGGACAACAAGCAAATCGCGTCCAACGGTACCTTCGAATCGGAGATGGAATCGTATGGCGTATATGCTGAAGCCAACAAGCAGTTTGGCGATTTTGACCTTGTCTCGCTGACATCGATTCGTGAATGGAAAAGCTTTGACAATAACGACGCGGATCTGATCCCACTGCCATTCCTTGCCGTGAACAATGCCGACTTGGACCAGAACCAGTTCAGTCAGGAATTCCGGCTTGTATCGCCGCGCGACCAGGCCCTGACATACACGGTTGGCGCCTATTATTTCCATCAGGAAATTGATCAGACCAATACCCAGTCCGGCACGGCAGGCCTCAATCTGCTCGGCGCGCTGCCGCCCGGTCTTCTGTTGGGCACGGACCTTATCTCGACAGTTGAAGAAACCAACATGGCGCTGTTTGGCCAGGCCGAGTACGCGCTGACTGACAAGCTGACCGCGATTGGCGGCTTACGCGTACTGAACTCAGACATTTCGGCCAGCCTCTCGCGCAGCATCACGCCCGGCGCGGTTGGTCCATTCGCCGGCCAGAGCATCACAGCATCACCTTTGACGGGTGATACTGACGATACTGCAGTCGTGTGGCGTCTTGGCCTGCAATACTTCATCAATGATGACGTCAACGTGTTCACCACGGTCTCGCGTGGCTACAAGTCGGCCGGCATCGTATCGGGTTTGACGATCAACGCAACGCAAGTCGGTGGAACCGCGCTTCCTATAGTCGAACCAGAAGTGCCGGTTCAGATCGAAGCGGGTATCCGCGCCGTTTCGATGGACGGGCGACTGGTTACGAATTTCACGGCATTTCGATCTGAAATAGAAGACTTCCAGGCGCAGGCCCTCGTGCCGGGACCATCTGGCACGTCGATTTTCTCGGTGACGAATGCGGGTAGCGTAGAGACGTATGGACTTGAGGGCGACATCACACTGTTGCCTGTTGATGGCCTCACATTGTCGACGTCATTTGCCTACACGCACGCAACCTTCCAGGACTTTCCCGATGCGCCTTGCTACGCGCTTCAGATGGTTGGACCGAATGGTTGCATCGATACGAACGCGGATGGACGCGGCGAATTCCAGAACCTGAATGGCAAGGATCTCGCCCAGTCGCCGGAATGGATCATCAACGCTCTGGCCCGGTATGATTTCGCCCTGACCCAGAACCTTGACGCATTCGTACAGGTCGGTGCGCAGTATCGTGGTGATGCGATTTCGAGCAATACCAACGATCCGAACACGGTGCTGGATGCCTATACGCTGGTCGATGCGTCGCTGGGTGTGAAGTTCTGGGACGGTCGTGGCGCGCTCAGCATATTCGGTCGTAATCTGACGGATGAGAAATTCGTGGAAGCGATTGTTGGCCAGGCATTTGACACGGGCGGCTATTCCCAGTTCCAGTCCTTTGAATCGGAACAGAGCTTCGGCGTGAAGCTCTCTCTCGACTATTAAGTAAACCAGGTTTCCTCCCAGACGCCTGCCGGCCTGTACCTCTTACGGGCTGGCAGGTTTTTGACTTACAGTTCAAACATGTTGCCGAGACCATAAACCAATAGGATCACGCTTGACCGATTTCTCTCCCCAAAAAGGGTTGACGCCTGAAGACATTCGCGAACTCGTCGACTCCGTAATTGTCGAAGCGACGCTTGAAGAAAAAGTGGCCATGATGTCGGGTCGTGGCTTCTTTGCGCTGCACAAGGCATCAGGCGTATGGGGATCGGATCCCTATCGTGCGGGCGGCGGTGTTGAGCGCCTTGGCATTCCGCCCTTCTACTTTACCGACGGTCCGCGCGGTGTCGCGCGCGGGCGGTCCACGGCGTTCCCATGCACGATGGCGCGCGGCGCCAGCTTCGACACAGACCTTGAGCGACGTGTCGGCGAGGTCATGGGTATCGAGATCAGGGCCCAGGGATGCAACCTGTCGGGTGCGGTCTGCGTCAACCTGCTGCGTCATCCGGCCTGGGGACGGGCGCAGGAAACCTATGGCGAGGATTCATACCATCTCGGCGAGATGGGGGCCGCCTTGTCGGAGGGCATTCAGGTCCACAATGTCGCTGCTACCGTGAAACATTTCGCGGTCAACAGTATCGAAAACTGCCGCTTCAAAGTTGATGTGCGTGTCGAGGAACGGGCGCTGCGGGAAGTTTACCTGCCCCATTTCAAACGTATTCTTGAAGCTGGCTGCGCAACAGTGATGAGCGCCTACAACAAGCTGAATGGTGAATATTGCGGTGAAAACCAGCGGCTGCTGACGGACATTCTGCGGCATGAATGGGGATTTGACGGGTTCGTTCACTCGGACTGGATCATGGGTGTGCGCTCGCCCTGGGGCGCCGTGGCGGGGCTCGATATTGAGAATCCGGAACCGGTGCATTATGCGGCCAGGCTGATCGGGGCTGTCGAAAACGGACAGATCGCGAAATCGGTTGTTGATACGGCCTGTCGACGCATCCTGAACACCTATTACCGCTTTGCTTGTGCGCAAGATCCACTGGAAGACTATCCGCTGGAACTCGTTGCGGCGCCTCAGCACCGGGCGCTCGCGCTGGAGGTGGCTGAAAAGTCAGCCGTTCTGTTGCGCAATGAAGACCTGTTGCCGCTGGATCTGGCGACAGTCGGCTGCGTGGCGGTTTTCGGAAATCTGGCGGATCTGCCCAACACGGGCGACAATGGATCGTCCCGCGTGCGCGCCCCCTACACGATCACCCCGCTTGGCGGTCTGCAGGAATATGCAGGGGAATCGAAAGTCATCCTGGGCGGCAATGAGAGCGACGTTGATGTTGCCGCACAGGCCGCATCTGCGGCTGACGTCGCGGTGGTCATCGTCGGCTACACGGCGGATGAGGAGGGCGAATACATTCCCGGCGACCTGAACCTCGGTCAGGATGTACTCGCAGCCGACATTGTCGAGGCGCTTGAAGGTGCGAGCGCCGGAAACAATAACGGACCACGCGGGGGTGATCGCGACAGTCTCGCCCTGCCGGAAAGCCAGGTCGCGCTGATCGAAGCCGTGTCTGCTGCAAACCCGAGAACGATTGTCGTCGTGCTGGCCGGATCGGCCGTCTTGTTCGGCCCGTGGGTGTCGAAGGTCGGCGCTGTGCTGCAAACATTCTATTCGGGCATGGAAGGTGGGCGCGCCCTCGCGCGCCTTGTGTTTGGGGAGGTCAGTCCCTCGGGAAAGTTGCCGTTTACGGTCGCCTCTGACCCAGCTCACTATCCGCATTTCGACAAGAATGCCGACGCCATCGACTACGGGTATTGGCATGGCTACGCCTTGCTGGACAGGGATGGCATCGCGCCCGCATTCTGCTTTGGATATGGACTGAACTACGGCGATTTCTCGTATCGCGCCTTGAGCGCGCGATGCGCGCCAAGCGGCGACATCATTGCCCAGGTTTCAGTCCGCAACGACGGCGCACATGCGGCGACGGAAGTGGCGCAGCTCTACCTGGCACCGCCGGGAATTGCTGCAGAACGTCCAAAGAAGATCTTGCGTGGTTTCCAGCGAGTCGAGCTGGCGCCCGGTGAGACAAAGACCGTTCGCTTCACGGTTCCGGCTGATGGCCTCGATTGGTACGACCCTGAAACGGCAACGTGGAAGACGGAGTCGGGGGCGCACGGGATTCTTGTCGGTGGCTCGAGCCTGATGGCTGAACGTCTGCAGGTTTCGGTGAAACTCTAACTTTGAAAAGGCTGTCTCATGATCCATCTGCGGACACTTGTTCTCACATCAATATTGTCGCTTTCTGCGTGTTCATCGGTGGCGGACGTAAACGATGCCAGTACGAACACGCCTGCATCTGACCGCCCGAACATCATTATCATCCTGACGGACGATCTGGGGTGGGCGGATATCAGCCTGAATGGCAATGAGCTCATCAAGACGCCCAATATCGACCGGATTGGCCGGGAAGGCATTCAGCTGACGAGTTTCTATGCCGGTTCAAATGTCTGCACACCGTCACGCGCGGCTCTTCTGACGGGGCGCTATCCGGTCCGCACCGGCATGCAGCATGTTGTCTATCCGCAATCGACCGACGGGCTGCCCGCGAGTGAAATCACGATCGCCGAGATCGTCAAGACGCGCGACTATGCGACGAAGATGATCGGAAAATGGCACCTTGGACACTATGATGCGTTCTGGCCGACAAATCAGGGATTCGATTCCTTCTACGGCGTGGCCTATTCAAACGACATGAAACCATTCGATCTTTACAAAGACAAGACTGTCATCCAAAGCCCGGCAGACCAGAAGCGGCTGACCCGGATGTATTCGGCTGAGGCAGAAGAATTCATCGCGGCACATGCTGATCAGCCATTTCTTCTCTATGTGGCGGAGAATGCACCGCATGCGCCGCTGCTGGTGCCTGATGAGGTTGCGGGCCAATCTCAAGCCGGGCTTTATGGCGACGTGGTCGAGGAACTGGATCGCGGTGTCGGGCAGATACTTGATGCGGTTGATCGCGCCGGTATTGCGGACAATACACTGATCATCTTCACCAGTGATAATGGCCCCTGGTTTGAAGGCGATACAGGCGGCTTGCGTGATCGCAAGGGTGGCACTTACGAGGGCAGCTATCGCGTGCCGATGCTCGCGCGCTGGCCCGGAAAAATTGCGCCCGGCAGCGTTAGCGATCAGATGACCATGGCGATTGATTTGCTGCCGACGATCGCGCGAATTTCGGGCGCACAATTGCCGGACGACCGCGTGATTGATGGCCGGGACCTCACGGGATTGCTGTCCGGTGCGGCCGAGCCAATCCACGAAACCCTCTTTTTCTTCAATGGCGATGATATCGTCAGTGTGCGTAACGATCGGTTCAAACTCGTGCTGAACCAGTACTACCGTAACTTTTATGTGCCGCTGGAGGTCTATGGCGTCACCATGCTGTTCGATCTGGTCACAGATCCGTCAGAGCGTTTCAGCTTCATGCGGGAACAGCCAGGCGTGGCCGCACACCTTCTGGCGCAGGTCAACAAGCTGAGAGAAGAGATCGAACCGATGAAGAAGGAGGCTTACAACCCCTTCAAGCCGTCAAACCCGGATGCGCCCATCGGACCGCAGCTGACCAGCGATGTTGCGGTCGGCGCAGACTAGGCGGTCAGCCGTTGGTCGAGCGTTCCTCGTTCCAGTCGCGCCAGTCTTCCGACGCGTCGATATCGATAAGTGTCGGCAGACGTGCAACCGCGGCGTCTGCCGGAAGATTGTTCCAGACGTCCTCCATGGCGTGCGGGCCGGACCACCGGACGTTTTCAAAGGGAGACCGGGAGCGTACGCGTTTATTGATCCCGAAGAGCCAGAAGCCGCCATCGCGTGCCGGACCAAAAACGGCATCATGGCGCTGCAAGGCACGGATGGCTGCGCGCAGGAGGGCAGATGTCACATCAGGCGCATCGGCGCCGATGAACACGACCGGGCCGGGAGGCGATTCGGCCAGGCCACGGTCCAGCCGTGCGGTCAGCCCGCCTATGCCCTGGCTGCGACGGACAAGATGGGCCGGCCAGATGCCGCCAAGGCTTTCGCCAAGGGCGCCGTCAGGCGCAGTATAAAGGATGGGAGTCCAGGGCCCCGACAGGGCTGCCCGCATCGTTCGGGAAAGGGTGAAATGGGCGACCCGGCGTGCCTCGGTCAGGCCCAGCCCTTTTGCCAGCCGCGTCTTGGCAAGGCCCATGCGCGGCGGTTTGGCGTAAATGAGGACGGTCGCTTTTTTCATTCCATGGCCTTACTTTCGACCTCAATCAGAGGAAAGCTCCAAATCAATCAAGGGAGACATGCCATGTTACCGTCCCGGATTCTTGCAGCCCTGATCGGACTGATCACGCTGTCCGCCTGTTTCTACAGCGAGGTGCCGTTGATCCCGCCCGGCGAGCAAGTCACATTACCGTACAATGGCGTCGTGCTCTGTCTTGACGACGATTGCCGCATCGTGATGGCGGATGAGGACGGCGTGTACGAGATTTCGCCCCCGGAGGATGAAGACGACAAGCCGCTATTCGTCCGCTTCCAGGTCCTGATCGCGAACGAAGACAATCCGGTCTACCTCGCCGAAGCTGAAATGCGCGATGATGATGACCAGGACGTGAGCTACCAATACCTCGTCGCCCACATGAGGATGGACGCCACAACCCATGTGCCGACCTACGAATTTGCCATGCCGTCGTGCAATGATGCGCCCGACGGGATGCTGGAGACGTTCGGCATCGAGCGGGCGGACAATTATGCTTGCCGGGTGACCGACCTGGACGCGTTCAAGCAATACCTGATTGCGGTTCACAGTGCGGATTTCGAAACCGAGGCATTCTGGAAAGAGGACTAGGTATAGTCTTCCGCCAGCTTGTCGGGGCTGGCACCGAGCAGGAAGCGTGCCAGCATCCAGGCATTTTTCCACGCCCGCTTGCGCCAGCCGTCGCGCTCGTATTTCACGGCAGAGGTTCGCGCGTCAGCGTCAAGGAAGGTCAGGTTGTCCTTGCCGACAGCGCGGACAATCATGACATCTTCCATCAGGCGCACGTCCGGGTATCCGCCAACCTGGTCATAGAGTTTCCGGGAGATCAGCAGGCCCTGGTCGCCATAGGGCAGGCCGAGCCAGCGGGCCCGGCGATTGGCGCGGGTTTCCAGCCAGCGCGCGCCCTTGTCGTCCGAGCGGTACTTGAGACGGAAGATGCCCGCCTTGCCCGGCCGGTCGCGTATATGGTCGCCGACGCGTTCGGCCCATTCCCGCGAGAGGGCCGTGTCGGCATGCAGGAACAGGAACCAGTCACCGCGCGCGGCCTCGGCCCCGGCGACCAGCTGGCGTCCGCGGCCTTTGGCGGAGGCAAGGAAGGTCGCACCCGAGGCCTCGGCGATGGCGGCGGTCTCATCCTCCGAGAAGCCGTCCGACACGATCACTTCGCGTATGAGGCCGGACTCGAGGCCGGGCATCAGGCTTTCGAGGCATAACGGCAGGTCGGCCGCTGCGTTGAGTGTGGGAATAATGATCGAGAGAGGAGCGGTCATGGAAAATCCCTGGCAGGCGCTTGTGATCTCAGGAACTCTCTTGGGCCAGTCGCGTTCCATCTGCAATCCAACTTGCACAAGGACGCCACCCATGACGACCATCTATGACCGCCTGAAGTCAGACCATGACACCCACCGTGCGCTTTTGGCCAACCTTGCCGAAACGTCCGGCGACAGCAGTGACCGGCGCAAACTGTGGAGACGTTTCTACTATGATGTTGGTGCGCATGCGGCCGCGGAAGAAGAGGCTTTCTATGCGCCGCTCATGGAGGCATCGAAGGGCCAGCCCAAGGCGCGGCACTCGGTCTCCGAGCACCACGAACTCGACGAGATGATCCAGGACATCGAAGGCATGGACTTCAGCTCGCCGGGCTGGCTGGCTCGGTTCAAGACGATGCGCGACCGCTACGAGCACCATATCGACGAAGAAGAGAACGAAATCTTCGAAACGGCGCGCAAGGTTCTGGGCGCGGATGCACCGGGCGAAATCGCCGCCACGTTCGACACGTGCAAGAAGAAGGAACGCAGCCTCGTCGACAAGAAGGCCGAATCCGAACTGGAAGAATAGCAGTCAGGCGAGTTCGCTGAGCCGCTGTTCCACCAGCAGGAGATCGCGCCAGGCGCGGCTCTTGTCCTGGGGGCGGCGGAGCAGGTAGGCCGGGTGCAGGATCGGGATCAGCGGCACAGTGGCACCGCCGGGCGTGGTGAAGACGTGCTCTGTCCCGCGTATCTTCATGATGCCGTCGGAGCCGTCCAGGAGAGCCTTGGCCGGTACGCCGCCCGCCGCGATGATCAGTTTCGGTTTTCCCAGTTCGACCATCCGGTCGACGAAGGGGCGGCAGACGTCCAGCTCTTCCGCGTCCGGGCTCCGGTTGCCGGGCGGACGCCAGTAGTTCACGTTGGTGATGAAGGTATTCTCGGTGCGCGAGCGCCCGATGGCTGCCAGCATCCGGTCGAGCAACTGGCCCGCCTTGCCGACAAACGGCAGGCCTTGCCGATCCTCTTCGGCGCCGGGGCCCTCGCCAATGACCATCAGGTCGGCGCCCGGGACGCCGTCATACACAACGGTGTGCTCGCCTGCGGCTTTCAGCGGGCAGCCGTCGAATGCCTCGATGGCGGCTTTCAGCGCGTCGAGCGAATCGCAGGCGGCAGCTGCCTTCGTGGCCTCGGCGACCCAGTCGACGGGCCCACGGCTACGCCGCGACGTGGTTTTGGGTGCGACTTTTACAGCGTCGCCAATCTCTTTCAGCACGGGCGACGCGGCCTTCATTTCCCGCATCAGCGCGTCGATCCGGGCGGAATCCACTTCGACGCCCATGTCCTGCCACCAGTCGGTCAGGGCCTGAAGGGCCTCACTTGACGCGGGGTTTGGCATTGCGACGCTCTGGACCTTCCTGAAACAGGCTGTAATTGCTTAGTGTTTGAAATGTACGGCGTTATCCTACACGCCAAAATGAGGAGTTACCAATGGCCGATGACGCCCCGCAGCGCGAGTCGATGGAATATGATGTGGTCATCGTCGGCGGTGGCCCGGCCGGCCTGTCGGCGGCGATCCGGTTCAAACAGGTTGCCAATGAAGCTGGCGAAGACCTGTCGGTTGTCGTGCTGGAAAAGGGCGGCGAAATCGGCGCGCACATCCTTTCGGGCATCGTGCTCGACCCGAAGGCGCTGGACGAGCTCCTGCCCGACTGGCGCAACAATAGCGATTGCCCGCTGAAGACCGAAGTCAAGATCGACCGCTACAAGCTGCTTGGCGAGAGCGGATCGGCCGAACTCGGCTGGCTGCCCTTCCCGCCGCTGATGAGCAATCATGGCTGCTATGCCGGGTCGCTGGCGAATGTCTGCCGCTGGCTCGGCCGCGAGGCGGAAGCGCTGGGCGTGGAAATCTATCCGGGCTTTGCCGCCTCTGACGTCGTTTACGGCGAAAACGGCGAAGTGCGCGGCGTCGTTGCCGGCGTCATGGGCATCGGTGCGGACGGCCAGAAGAAGCCTGACTACGAGCCCGGCATGGAATTGCTTGGCAAATATGTCCTGTTCGCGGAAGGCGCGCGCGGCTCGCTGACCAAGCAGGTCATGCACAAGTACGACCTGCAGGCCGATTGCGACCCGCAGAAATTCGGCATCGGCCTGAAGGAAGTCTGGTCCGTGCCGGAAGAGATTTTTGTCGATGGCCTGGTGCAGCACTCATTCGGCTGGCCGGTTCAGGACAAGGACGGCAATGGCGGCGGCTTCCTCTACCATTTCCGCGACAATGGCGAGCCCTTCGTGTCGGTCGGCTACGTCGTCCACCTCAATTACAAGAATCCCTACCTCGCGCCGTACGAGGAATTCCAGCGTTACAAGCACCATCCCGACATCAAGCGCTATCTCGAAGGCGGCAAGCGCGTCGCCTATGGCGCCCGGGCGATCACGTCGGGCGGCCTGCAGTCGATTCCGAAGCTCAGCTTCCCGGGTGGCGCGCTGATTGGCTGCTGCGCCGGGTTCGTGAACCTGCCGCGCATCAAGGGTACGCATAATGCCATGAAAACCGGCATGCTCGGCGCCGAAGCGGCGTTCGAAGCGATCAAGGCTGGCCGGTCTGGCGACGAGATGACCGAGTATGACGATGCGATGCATGCCAGCTGGGTGCAGAAGGACCTGTCGACCGTGCGCAACATGAAGCCGTTGATGTCGCGCTTCGGTACGATGATCGGCGCCATGATCGGCGTGCCCGACATGTGGATGCGTTCGCTGCTCGGGTTTGGTTTCCTGCCCACGCTGAAGCACGGCAAGACGGATGCGGCGTCTCTGAAGCCGGCCAAGGACTATACGCCGATCACCTATCCGAAGCCGGATGGCGTGCTCAGCTTCGACAAGCTGACCAATGTGTCCTTCACCAACACATTCCATGGCGAGGACCAGCCGGTTCACCTGAAAGTGCTGGATATGGCCCTGCAGAAATCGTCCGAGCATGACGTTTATGCCGGCCCCTCGGCGCGTTACTGCCCGGCGGGTGTCTATGAATGGATCGAAGAGGGTGGCGAGCTGAAGTTCCAGATCAACGCGCAAAACTGCATCCACTGCAAGACGTGCGACATCAAGGACCCGAACCAGAACATCAACTGGACCGTGCCCGAAGGCGGCGGTGGCCCGGCCTATCCGAATATGTAGGTTTGCCAACACGTAGGCGTGACGAGAGCGCGGGCAGGGGAACCTGTCCGCGCTTTTACCATATGGGGCCTTGTTCTCGCCTCACGGGACTGCTTCATTCTTCGCACATGCGAAACGGAGAAACCTGACGCTCATGCGCTTCAAGCCTGTCTTAGCCGCCTCTGCCCTTTCAATCGCCATTTCGCTTGCAGGCTGCGCCTCAACCGAACCCGCCCAGATCGTTGATGGGGCTGCTTCCGCATACGCGGACGCAGGTCTGTCGGCGGCAGCCCGTTCGACGGCCGTGATCGGCGCGAATGGAAAGCCCGTCGGCATTTCGGCCTATCCGGCGCCGATCGACGCGGTGAAGGCGGGCGACATGGCGGCGTTCCTGCTGATGACGCAAGGGCTGGCTCCGGAAGACAAGGAGTCCAATCCGCTTTTCAACGCATTCCTGGCGATCGACCGCGCGGCGGCTGGCGACACGGCCGGCGCGCGGGTGATCCTGGATATCCAGGATGACGCGGACGAGACCACCAGCCGGTCGCGGCTGTATGGCTATCTTGATGCCTGGTTCCTCGCGATGGACGGACAGACCGATGCCGCCATCGAACGGCATCGCGGGACGTCGTCCGGAATGCCCGGACTGACGGGCGACCTGTCGCTGGCCGCCATGCTGGAAGCTGTTGGCCGACCGGAACAGGCGCTGGCAGTTTACGAGTCCCTGACGCCGTCAAAGATCGAGGCCCCCGAGCACCAGTTTGATCCCAAGGGGCTGCTTTACTCACACGTGAAAACCGTGATTTCGCGCCATGCCCTTTTGCTGCAGCGGCTCGGGCGCATTGATGAAGCGAAGGCCGTCTACCAGCGCCTTGCCGATGCCGAACCCGAAGAGGCCATCAGCTATGCTGCCGCACTCGACAGTCTCGAGACGGGCAAGAACCTGAGGAATAAGCCCCTGACCGTGCGGGCCGCTTTTGCGCAGTCGCTGGCCGATGTGTCGCGGGCCATGCAGGAACAACGGATCATCCGCAAGATCATGATGGGCGGGCGCCCGGACGGGTTTGATGACCAGCGCTCGGCGCTCGACCAGGTGGCCTTGCTTGTCTATCCCGAAGACGAGGGCCTGCGCACATCCATCGTGGATGATTTCTACGAAAACGCGCTTTACGAATCCGCCGCGCATGTCGCTCTTGCAGGTCCGAAGTCGACGGCGCCGCTGGAAATCGCAGCCGGCCAGGCCCTGCTCATGGCGGGGCAGGAGGATGCGGCCCGGGCAGCCATCGACCGGGCGATCGCGCTGTCAGACGATGAAAACCGTCTGCAAACGCTTTACGGCGCGCTCCAGTTGCGCACCTTGCTTGATGACGAAGCCGCCGCGGGAGGCTTGCTGGACGACCTGCTTGCGTCCGCCCAGGGGCCTGCAGAAAGAGCCGCCGCGCATGGGCTCGCGGCCGAAATCTATGGCCAGTTCGGCAATTATGCGAAAGCGGCTGCGAACGCTGAGCAGGCCCGCGAACTCGACGACACGCATGACCGGCGTCTCGCGCTGGCAGACGCGTGGGGCAAGGCGGGCAAGGTCAATGAGGCGATCATCCTGCTGCGCACCGAGCGGCTGGCCCGCCCGAATGATCCCTACACGCTGAATTCTCTGGGTTATTTCCTTATCGTCAATACGGACAAGTATGAGGAAGGATACCGCATCCTCGCCCGCGCCAAGGCGCTGGCGCAGCATGATCCGTATATTTCCGACTCGTTCGGCTGGGCCTTGTTCAAGATGGGCGACCTGAAAGCTGCGCGCCGACTGGTGGAATCCTCGCGCAAGGAATTGCAGCCGCACCGGCACTGGGAGATCGAAAGCCATCTCGGCGACATCTATTGGTATCTCGACCTCAAGGATGACGCGCGCGAGGCCTGGCAATATGCCCTCGACAATCGCCCGCCGGTTGTCGAGCGTCGCAAGCTGGAAGAGAAACTTGCATCAGGCCTGTCCGCGCCGGCGCCCGAGAAGCGACCGCTGCCTGATGTTTCACTGACCGACGGCGAAGTTGATCGGCAGGACATCTGACACTGGGCTCTTTAACGCGCCGCCAACGCGCCTTAGTATCGCCGGAAACGGATGCGATTCCGGCGCTTGATGCCAGGGATCTCTGGCCCTTGTAACAGGACGAGCACATGGCTGATGCCTACGAGAAACCCCGCATTCCGACCTGGGTTTGGCCCGTGGCGAAGTGGAGCGTCATTGCCGGTTTTGTTCTGGCCGTAATCGGTTTCATTGCGATCTGGCTTTATTTTGCCGCGCTGGGCCGGGATGTGCCGAGTATTTCGAAGTTAAAACAGTATGAACCGCCGATCACGTCGCGGGTTCATGCCGGCGACGGGACTCTGATTGCCGAGTTCGCCGACGAGCACCGCGTATTCGTGCCCTACGAGTCGATCCCCAAGCACGTCATCGACGCTTTCGTGGCAGCAGAGGACAAGAATTTCTTCACGCATGACGGGCTCGATTATGTCGGCATCACGCGCGGCGCCGTGAATTCGGCCAAGAACAAGGTCACCGGATCGGGGGGCCTGCAGGGCGGCTCGACGATCACGCAGCAGGTTGCCAAGAACATGCTGCTGACCCGCGACCAGAATCTCAAGCGCAAGGCGAAGGAAGCGATTGTCGCCCAGCGCATGGAGAAAGAGTTCACGAAGGGCGAGATCCTGGAGCTTTATCTCAACGAGATCTATCTCGGCGGACGCTCCTATGGCGTCGGGTCCGCTGCGCTCAACTATTTCAACAAGTCCCTGCCGGAGCTGAACATTTCGGAAGCCGCTGTGCTGGCGTCACTGGCCAAGGCGCCGTCGGCGGTGAACCCCTACACTAACCCGGAAAAGCTTCTCTTCCGCCGCAACTACGTTCTCAACCGCATGGTCGAGGACGGGTATATTACGCGTGATCAGGCCGATGAGGCGATCGCACTGCCGCTGACCACGACCAAGCGCCTGCGCGGCCCGGAATATGCGGCCGCCACCTATTTCGTGCAGGAACTGCGCCGCGACCTGATCAAGACCTATGGTGAGGAAACGCTGGAGCAGGGCGGATTGTCGATCCGTTCGACCATCGATACGCGCATGCAGCTGGCCGCCCAGCAGGCCCTGCAGGACGGCCTTGTCGCGTATGACCGGCGCCACGGCTATCGCGGACCCGTGGCAACGCTGCCGATTGGCGATGGTATGCTTGAGGCGCTGAACGCCGTCGACCTGCCCGGCGGCTACGGCACATGGGAAGCCGGCCTCGTAACCTCGATCAGTTCCAAGGGCGCAGAGCTCCTGTTGACCGATGGCGCAAAGATCAAGCTGCCGGCCGAAGAGCTAGAATGGGCCAAGACGTTCGATCCGGAGGTCGGCAAGCCCGGCCTGCAGGTCGGTTATGTCGTCCTGGCCGAGCTGAAGCGCCAGGTCCTGAATGCGAGGGAGACTGGCGCGCCTGACCCCGAGACGCCGGAACTCGACGAAGAGGGCAATCCGATTGCCAGGCCTGTTGCTCAATCCATGTTCCTGCCTGTCGGCAACGCCATGCTGCGCCAGGTGCCGGAGGTCGATGGATCTCTGATCGCAATCGACCCGCATACTGGCCGGATACTGGCCATGCAGGGCGGCTATTCCTTCTTCAAGAGCAACTATAACCGCGTCACGCAGTCGAAGCGCCAGCCCGGCTCAAGCTTCAAGCCTTTCGTCTATGCGGCGGCGCTCGAAAAAGGCTACACGCCGGCGACCCGGATGCTGGACGCGCCGTTCGTGTCGTTCGACATATCGACTGGCGATTACTGGCGTCCGGCCAACTATACCGAAGGGCGTTCCTACGGCATGGTCACGCTGCGCATCGCGCTGGAGAAATCCCTCAACCAGGTTACGGCGCGTGTCGCCCAGGACATCGGTATGGAATCCGTGTCCGAGCTGTCCGAGCGCTTGGGCGTCTATGACAAGCTGCCGGCTTACTCGGCCATGTCCCTTGGTGCAGGCGATGTCTACCTGATCAATCTGGCGCGCGGTTACGCCGCTTTCGTCAATGGCGGCAAGATGGTGACCCCGACGCTGCTCGACCGCGTGCAGGACCGTCACGGACGCACCCTGTTCCGTCACGACGAACGCGCCTGCACGGGTTGCGAGGCCGAGGAATGGAACGGGCAGGCCCCACCGGAACTGCCTGACAATCGCGCACAGGTGCTCGACCCGATCATCGCCTACCAGATCACCCACATGCTGGAAGGCGTGGTCGAGCGCGGGACCGGCCGCCGGGCCCTGCGGGTTGGCAAGCCGCTGGCTGGCAAGACTGGTACGACAGATGACTATCGCGACGCGGTGTTCATGGGCTTCTCGCCTGACATTGTGGTCGGCGTGCGCGTCGGGTTCGACGACAACCGCTCGCTGGGTGAAGGCGAGGCCGGCGGCTCCGTGGCTGCGCCAATCTTCACTGACTTCATGGAAAAGGCCCTCGAGTTCACGCCCGCCATCCCGTTCCGGATCCCTCCCGGCGTGCGGCTGGTGAAGATCGATGCCCGCACCGGTGAGCTGCCGGGGCCCGGTACATCGGTCATCATCGACGAGGCGTTCCGCCCGGGTACCGAGCCCGGCATGGCAGCCTTCAACGGTACCGATGACTGCCTATCGATTTCGGGTGCGTGTGGAAATTCCGGCTCAGGTTCGGGCACGTTCGGAACCTTCGATCCGCGCACCGGCGAACAGCCGGTCCCGGAGGACGGTCAGCCGCGCAAGGCGCCTGAAAAGTCTGCCGACGACAATCTCGACGGTATTTTCTGACCAGGCTTTTGACCGCAGGGAGTTGCTCGGCTATCCCGGCTCCTGCTGTTCCCTTTCCGCAATTGCGCCCAACAAGGCTTGTTCACATGTCCGCAGAAATAAAATCCCTGATCGACCAGATTCGCCAGTCGTCCGACCTGCTACGGAGGCGTCTTTGACTGGGATACTGCCACGAAACGTCTTGATGAGCTGACCAGCCTTTCCGAGCGTCCGGACTTCTGGGACGATTCCCAGGCGGCGCAGGCCATGATGCGCGAACGCCAGCGCCTTTCCGATGGGATTGCGATGGTCGAGACGCTGCGCACGGAAGCGGACGATGCCGAGGAATTGCTCGAGCTCGCCGATGGTGATGCGTCGATGATTGCAGACATTGAACGCACCTTGTCCAAGGCGGCCGAACGCGCCGAGAAGGCCGAACTCGCGGCGCTCTTGTCCGGCGAAGTGGATGCGAATGATGCGTTCGTCCAGATTAATGCGGGTGAAGGCGGCACCGAGAGCCAGGACTGGGCCAATATTCTCAGACGCATGTACATGCGATGGGCAGATGCCCACGGCATGCAGGTCGAGGAACTCGACGAGCGCGAGGGTGAAGAGGCGGGCATCAAGTCTGCCACGATCCAGATCAAGGGCGAAAATGCCTATGGCTGGCTGAAATCGGAGCAGGGCGTACACCGGCTTGTGCGGATCTCGCCATTCGACAGTTCGGCGCGGCGCCATACGAGCTTTGCCTCGGTCAGCGTCTCCCCCGTGATCGACGACACGATCGAAATAGAAATCAATCCGTCCGATGTGCGCACCGATACTTACCGGGCTTCAGGCGCTGGCGGGCAGCATATCAACAAGACTGACAGTGCTGTGCGCCTGACCCACGCGCCCAGTGGCATCGTTGTGGCCTGCCAGGTCTCGCGGTCGCAGCACCAGAACCGTGACCAGGCCTGGCGCATGCTGCGCTCGAAACTCTATGAGCAGGAATTGCAGAAACGCCGGGATGCGGCCTCCGATGCGAACGCATCCAAGAGTGCCATCGGCTTTGGTCACCAGATCCGCTCTTATGTGCTGCAACCCTATCAGATGGTGAAGGACCTGCGCACTGAGGTTGAAACCTCAGACACTCAGGGTGTACTCGACGGTGACATTGATCGCTTCCTCAGCGCGGCCCTGGCGGCAGCTGTGGAACAAGGAAACGGAACTGACGATGCGACGTGAAGGCCGGCTTGTTGAATGGTACGCGGACCGCGGTTTCGGTTTCCTCGCGCCAGACGATGGTGGGCCGAACGTATTCCTGCATATCAAGAACCTGCCCAAGGCCGACAAACGGCTCGATATCGGCCAAGCCTATGCTTTCGATGCCGTGCTCGATCCGACCGGTCGCGAGCGGGCTGAAAACGCCGTACCGATCATCGCACCCGTCGTGGTGGAGAAACGGCCCGTTCTATCGTACCTGCGTCATGTTCCGCCCTTCCTGGTGATCGCGGCGTTTTTCGGGATTGTCGCATCCGTCGCCAGCATCATTCCCGTTTCGACGAACTGGTACATCATTTATGGTGTCGCGAGCTTCGGCTGCATCATTGGCTACTGGATCGACAAGAATGCAGCGATCCAGAAGAACTGGCGGATATCGGAAACGGTCCTGCTGCTGCTCGGCCTGGTCGGCGGCTGGCCGGGTGCGATCGTCGCGCAGGAGGTTTTCCGCCACAAGACGCGCAAGGGCACGTTCCGTTACCTGTTCTGGATGACTGTTGCCATCAACATGGCCGCGTTCGTGCAGATCAACGTGCTGGGCGTACCTCACCCATAGGCGCTGAGCACCTCGTCGACGGCGCGTTCAAGATCTTTCAGCGTCGCGACATGGCTCATCTGTGTGCAGAAAGGCAGGTAGCGCGGAATGGCGCTGTCGCCGGTGCCCCATTGCGAGCGGCCTTCGGGGTTGAGCCAGATCATGCTTTTCGCCCGCTGGGCAAAGTCGCGGAACAGGTCGGCGCGCGGGTCACCGTAATTTGAGCGCCCGTCGCCGAGGACGATCACCGTCGTGCGCCGGTCGATGATGCTTTCATGCTCGACCTTCAGGTCAGACCAGGCCTGGCCATAATCGGTCGAGCCCATGCCGAGTTCGCGGATGATCTTGGCCATCGCGGCCTCGAACTCGTTGTCGGCGAGAATGTCGTCGACAGGCTTCAGGCGGTGGGAGAAGGCGAAGGCGTGAATGTCCGGTACCGCGTCTGCGAGGGAATAGAGCAGCAGCAGCAGAAAGCGCACATATTGGGCAACTGAGCCGGAGACATCGCAAATCGCCACGATCTTGGGGCGGTCCTTCTTCTTCTGGCGCCAGATGACGTTGAACGGCACGCCGTCGAGCCCGGCATTGGCGCGCATCGTGCGGCGCACGTCGAGCTGGCCGCGATTGCGCTTGCGACGGCGGCGCGAGTGTTTGACCGCTAGGCGTTTGGCGATCTTGGCGATCAGGCCCTTCATGCGCTCCATGTCGTAGCGGTCGAGCGCGTTGAGCCGTTTCTCGGCGGCGAAATCGTCGCGGAATTGCTGAGTTTCGCCGGCGCCGAAGACATCGAAGGCGCGCTCGGCCCGCTCGCGCGCGCGCATGGTCAGGTCGCGGCGGAGGTCGATGAGGTCCTGGGCCTCGGCCTCGTCGCCGGGCTCACGGCCCTGCAGGGCTTCGAGCAGGCGTTGCTGCAGGCCTTCGCCGCCCATCTGCTTGATGATCTGCTGGGCGTAATAAGCCACCTGGGTCGAGAAGCGGATATCGTCGATCCCGGCGGCTTCGGCGGCGCGTTCCATGGCGGTCGAGATCGCGGACTCGTCCCCTGACTGGAGCAGTTCGACAAGGTCTTCGGGCGGTGGCTGGGAGGCGCCGTCTTCTGCCTCATTGCCTGTTGCACTCGCCGCGTTGTCTGCCTGCGATTCCGAATGGGAAAAGTAGAGATCGAACAGGCGGTCGTGGACCTGTTTTTCCTGATCCGATTTGGCAAGCACGCAGCCAAGGGAATCCTTCAGCAGGGACCGGTCGCCATAGCCGATCAGGGCGACAGCGCGGGTCGCGTCGAGGGCTTCGCCGGTGGAGACACGCACTTCAGAAGAGCGCAGCGCCCGGATAAAATTGGTGAGCGTTCGCTCCATTCTCCGCTACCCGAGTTCGGGATAGCCGGAGGCGGTGCGTCCGGCCTTGTCCGGTCCGGTGGCCTCGCGAACGAGCCGGGGGACTTCCTTGGAGACGGCGGCAATATCGCTCTCATGCTTGAGCAGGACGTTCAGCGTGGTGCGCACGAATTCTTCATCGAGCGCCGTTGTGTGCATGAGGAGAAGCGTGCGGGCCCAGTCGACGGTTTCCGAGATGGAAGGGCGTTTCTTGACGTCGGTTTCGCGCACGCCCTGAACAAAGCTGACCAGCTGTTTCAACAGGATGTCGGATACATCCGGCACCCGGGCCTGGACGATCATGCGTTCGCGGGCGGCATCGGGGAAACCGATATGAAGGTGCAGGCAGCGGCGCTTGAGGGCGTCGCCGAGTTCGCGGACATTGTTCGAGGTCAGGATCACCAGCGGCGGGACATTGGCGCGGATCGTGCCGATTTCGGGGACGGTGACCTGGTAGTCTGACAGGACTTCCAGAAGGAAGGCCTCGAACTCCTCATCCGACTTGTCGATCTCGTCGATCAGCAGGACAGACCCAGCAGGTTGCTGCATGGCTGTCAGCAGGGGGCGCGATTCGAGGAATTGCTCGGAGAAGAAAAGGTCTTCGAAGGAGGCGAGCTTGCCGAGCGAGGTGGAAAGATTGTCCGCCGAGCCGATCAGCTCGTTCAGCTTCTCCTTGAGAATCTGGGTGTAGAGCAGCTGCTTGCCGTATTTCCATTCATACAGCGCCTTGCCCTCGTCGAGGCCTTCATAGCATTGCAGGCGCAGGACCGGGAGGCTGAGCCATTTGGCGAGCGACTGGGCCAGATCGGTCTTGCCGACGCCGGCCGGGCCTTCGATCAGGATCGGCTTGCGCAGGCCATGGGCCAGGAACACCGCCGTCGAAATCTCGCGTGTGGAAATATAGCCAACGGTGGCGAGTCCTGCGGTGACTGCATCGATGGAACTGAGCGGCTCGTAGCCGGTGGAAATGTCTTTTGCCATGCCAAAAGGGGTAGGGGGCGGGTGAAAGGCTGGCAAGGCATATCGCTGGGGCAACGGTGCGCCTGTAGCGGGAAACACGTCGCAGTGCCCGGCGAAGGGGACTGATTGGGTGTGGGTTTCAGCCTCAGTTCTCCCAGCTTGTAGACCCTACCTTCGCCATGAATTCAGAGCGGCAAGGGGCCAGCATCACTGGTTCAGGTAGCTGAGGGCACGAGAATTGCTGTTCCGGTGGCCACGCGCTTTTCCTTGCCTTGCTTCACGGCAAATAGGTCGGCGGAGGTGAAGATTTGCTTTCGGCCGGCCCGGATGACACGTCCGCGGGAGATGAAACGCTCTCCCACAGCTGGGGCGAGGCAGTTGACGGTGAAGGTGGAAGCGAGGACGGCGCCCGAGAGCGTCACTGCCGCAAAGCCACAGGCTGTATCAATTAGTGCGCCGGAGAGGCCTGCATGCAGGAACCCGGCATACTGGCCGAGATCGTCGCGCCATACGAGGGTGAGATCTGCTTCGCCGGGAGCAGCGTGCGAGACTGTGAAGCCTGCCCAGCGATTGAAAGCGGCACGATCATTGATGTCGCGGAGTGTGGTGAGAAGGTCAGTGGTGGTCATGATGTAGGGGACTTTTCTGACATGAGGGCGCGGAAGGTGGCGTTGGCGCGGGCGCAGAGCGTGTCGTTTGCATGTACGGTGGCGGCGCAGAAAGAGAGGTTGCGTCCTGATTTCAGGACGACAGGGCGTATCTCGAGCCATTGGCCGAGCCGGGCCGTGGCAATGAAGTCGACCGAGACGCCGACGGTGACGAGGCCGGTCGCGCCCTCAAGCTTCAGGCCGCAGCTCAGCCCCATGGCATTGTCGGCAAGGGCGGTGATCAGCGCGCCGTGGACGAAGCCACGTGAATTGGCGTGGGCCGGTCCGGCACGCAGTCCCAAGAAGATGGCGTCGCCTGTGTTGCGGGAATAGAGCGGCTCCCACGGATCGGTCATTCCGCTCTTGCGGAAGTGGGGCGAAAAGCCTTCGGGAATGTCCTGATTCATCGTCGGACCTCATTGTCTGTTAACCCGAGAACGTATAGGCTAAATATGTAGACCGGTCTATATAATAATCTTGAGGTTGCCTGCATGCCCGCTCCCCGCAAACACCGTGAGGCCATTCTTGCGAGCGCCGTGAAACTGTTTCGCCGGCAGGGCTATGCCGCGACGGGGATTGCCGAAATCCTGTCGGAGAGTGGCGCACCAAAGGGGTCGCTCTATCATTACTTTCCGGGCGGCAAGTCGGAGATCGGGGCTGAGGCGGTGACCGTAGCTGGCGCGAAAGTGGCGGGAACGCTGGATGAACTAGCGACGCGAGTGACCGACCCGGGTGAGTTGGTGGCGCAGTACCTGACACTTATGGCCGGCTGGATGGCGCAATCGGGTTTTCGCGATGGCTGTCCCATCACGACGACCCTGCTGGAAACGGTACCGCAGCACGAGGCGATTCATGTGGCCGGGCGCGCGGCGTTTGGCTCATGGGTAGAGACGATTGCGCGTGTGGCGCATGATAGCGGAATCGCGCCGGATCGTGCCGCAACGCTGGCCCGGTTCTCGATATCGGCACTGGAGGGTGCGCTGATCCAATGCCGGGTATCGGGCGACGAGTCGCCGCTGGTCGAGGCTGCGGTAGAGTTGAGGGCGCTGTTCGAGGCGGCCCGGGCGGGACGCAGCGGGTTCGTCTGAAGGCGAGTTCGTGACCCACGAATTGCATGCACCCAACGCCGCCGGAACAGGAGTGGCGGCGTCACCGCCGATTCCGACAAGCGCGACCGGGGGAGCCAGGCATATTCGATGCTCAACCCATCGCTGGCCATAAATTTCTGCGTTGCTTGTGACGAAACGTGGCGGGGCTAACCTTTGCTTGGCTTCCGCACGGGCAATGTTGTCATCAAGTCATGCATGGCATGGCCGACTGGGTCGAATGATAACGGGAAAATCGATATGAGCACGACCGCACTGGACAAGGATGCAATCCAGAAAAAGTACAAGGCTGAACGTGACAAGCGGCTGAGACCGGAGGGAAACGCACAGTACAAGCGACTGGTGGAGTTTGAAGACCTCGCTCAGGATCCCCATTCGCCATGGGTGGATCGTGCTCCCGTCACCGATCACGTGACCTTTGCCTTTATCGGCGGTGGTTTCGCTGGCCTCGTTGTTGGGGCTCAGCTGAAGCAGGCGGGAATCGATGATTTCCGCGTCATCGAAAAGGGCGGTGACTTTGGCGGTACCTGGTACTGGAATCGCTATCCCGGCGCGCAGTGCGACACGGCTTCGATGATCTATATGCCTTTGCTCGAAGAGACCGGGCATATGCCGTCTGAGAAGTATGCCCACGCGCCCGAAATTCGCGAACATTGCCAGCGTATCGCCAATCAGTTCGGGCTTTACGATAATGCGCTTTTTCAGACGGAAGTCACGGATCTGGAATGGGATGATGCCAATAGCTGCTGGGTGGTCAGAACCTCGCGGGGCGACGCCTTTACGGCGAAATATATCGGCATGGGCACGGGGCCGCTGCATGTCGCCAAGTTGCCGGGCATTGCCGGCATCGAAACCTTCAAGGGCAAGTCGTTTCATACCAGCCGCTGGGACTATGATTATACAGGCGGCGACCCACTGGGGGCACCGTTGGCAAACCTTGCCGACAAGCGTGTCGCATTGATTGGCACGGGGGCGACGTCTGTGCAGTGCGTACCGCATTTGGCCAAGTCAGCGAAGCAATTGCTCGTGTTCCAGCGCACGCCGTCTTCTGTGGACGCGCGCAACAATGGACCGATTGATCCGGACTGGTTCAAGAGCATTGCCGAGCCGGGGTGGCAGCAGCGCTGGTTCGACAATTTCGTCGAAAACCAGTCTCAGGGAATGCCGCAAGTCGACCTCGTAATGGACGGCTGGACGGAAATCTCCCGCCGGATCCGCGAGAAGGTCATGTCGCTGCCGCCGTCGGATTGGACGCCGGAGAACATGATGATGGCATTTGAGGATGCCGACTTCGAAAAGATGGAAGAAATCCGCAACCGCGTCGATTCCATCGTCGATGACGGCGAGACGGCGGAAAATTTGAAGGCGTGGTATCGGCAGCTCTGCAAGCGGCCTTGTTTCCATGATGCCTACTTGCAGGCCTTCAATGAGCCGGGCACGCAACTTGTCGACACTGACGGCAAGGGTGTCGAGCGCATCACCGAAACCGGCGTGGTGGTGAATGGCAAAGAATACGAAGTAGATTGCATCATCTACGCGTCGGGCTTCGAAGTCGGGTCGGATTATACCGCGCGTGCGGGCTTTGACATGACGGGGCGCGATGGCCAGAAATTGTCCGAGTACTGGGCAAACGGCATGCGCACCCAGCACGGCATCCAGGTTCACGGCTTTCCGAATGCATTTATCGTCCAGCCCAGCCAGGCAGCGAACCTGATTTCCAACGTGCCGCACAATATTGTTGATCACGCCAAGACAATTGCGGCGATTGTTTCCCATTCAGAGGCGGCGGGTCACGCGCAGGTGGACGTCACCAAAGAGGCCGAAGATGCCTGGGTCGAGCTGATCCTCAGCGGCGCAGGCATGATGATCGGTTCGCCAGACTGTACCCCCGGCTACTACAACAATGAAGGCAAGGGCCTGACCGAGACCAACAAGTATGCAGTTGGCCATCCGGGCGGTGCGGGCGCGTATTTCAAGCATATCGCCGCATGGCGGGAGTCAGGCGCGTTTGATGGACTGACGTTTCGCTAGATTGCACCAACTGGCTGCGGGCCGGGTTGGCATTGAGCCTGACCAGACGGGATGACGGGCGGTGCTATCGGCGCTAAGCCGTGCGCCATGCCTGTCGCCCGGATTCTCTTCGTCCTGCCGCTACCCGAACCGTTTGATTATGCGGTGCCGGAGGGAATGGATGTCAGCGTCGGCTCCTACGTGACCGCGCCGCTGGGACAGACCGAGCGGCTGGGGGTTGTGTGGGACCTTCTGGGTGATGAAGCGGTGGCAGGGCGGGCGCTAAAGCCGGTGCTTTCCGTCTATCCGGTGCCGCCGATGCGGCAGGCGATGCGCGACTTTATATCATGGGCAGCGAAATATACGGTGTCGCATCCGGGGCATGTGCTGGGCATGACGCTGCGCGCTCGGGGCGGGCTGTTGCCGTCGCCGACCGAGACGGTGTTCCACCTGACGGGCGAGGAACCGAAGAACCTGACCGATACGCGGCGGCGCGTGCTGGATGCGGCTGAGGAGGCGGGCCCGGCGAATGCGGCGACACTGGCGGCGGCGGCAGGCGTGTCGAGCGGCGTCGTGAAGGGGCTGGTGAGTGCGGGGGCGCTCAGGGCCGAGGAGATGGCGGCGGATGCGCCGTTTGCGGTGCCGCAGCCGGACCTGCCGGGCGCCGACCTGACAGGCGAGCAGGCCGAGGCAGCGGATGCCCTCAAAGCCGCGATGCGGGCGGGGGGCTTTGCGGCCTTCCTGCTGGATGGCGTCACCGGTTCGGGCAAGACGGAAGTGTATTTCGAGGCGATCGCCGAGGCGCTGCGGGTGGATCCCAATGCACAGGTGATGGTTTTGCTGCCGGAGATCGCGCTGACGCAGGCGATCCTGTCACGGTTCGAGGAACGGTTCGGGGCGGCGCCGGCGCCGTGGCATTCGGGCCTGTCTGACAAGGAGCGCCGCCGGACCTGGCGCGAGACGGCGCATGGGCGGGCGCGGATCGTGATCGGGGCGCGTTCGGCGCTGTTCCTGCCCTATGCCAACCTGAAGCTGATCATTGTCGATGAAGAACATGATGGCAGCTATAAGCAGGAAGACGGCGTCACCTATCATGCGCGCGACATGGCGGTGATGCGGGCGAAGCTGGAGGGGGCAGGCGTGGTGCTTGCCTCGGCGACGCCAGCGCTGGAGACGGTGGTGAATGCCGAAGCTGGACGCTATGCGCGACTGATGCTGGCGGCGCGGCCGGGCGCGGCGCGGTTGCCGGACGTCGAGCTGGTGGACTTGCGCAGGGCACCGCCGGAGAAGAATCACTGGCTGTCGCCGCACCTGATCCATGCGATGCGGGACACATTGGCGGCCGGCGAGCAGACGCTGCTGTTCCTGAACAGGCGGGGCTATGCGCCGCTGGTCCTGTGCAAGGCGTGCGGCGAACGGCTGAAGACGCCGGGCACCGAGAACTGGCTGACTGAGCACCGCTATAGCGGGCGGCTGGTGTGCCATGTGACCGGCTATTCGATTCCGAAGCCAACCGTGTGCCCGAGTTGCGGGGCGAAGGATTCGCTGATCGGGGTCGGCCCGGGGGTGGAACGGGTGGCCGAGGAGGTGCGCGTGCTGATGCCGGAGGCCCGGATCGAGATATTCTCGTCGGACACGGCGATGGGCGGGGACGCGACGCGCGGCATCATCGAGCGTATGGAGACGGGCGAGATCGACGTGCTGATCGGGACGCAGATCGTGGCCAAGGGGCACAATTTCCCGAACCTGACGCTGGTCGGCGTGGTCGACGCCGATTCGGGCATGAAGGGCGGTGACCTGCGGGCTGGGGAGCGGACCTACCAGCTGCTGAGCCAGGTGGCGGGCCGGGCCGGGCGGGCCGAGCGGCCCGGGCGGGCGCTGGTGCAGACCTATGCGCCGGACAATCCGGCCATGATGGCGCTGGCCGACGGGGACCGGGACGGCTTCCTGCAGATCGAGCGGGATGTGCGGGCGGAGCTTGGCCTGCCACCATTCGGGCGGCTTGCGGCCCTGATTGTCTCGGCGCCAAGTGCGGAAATGGTGGAAGAGGCCTGCCGCGATATATCGCTGGCGGCGCCGAATGGGGCGGGAATCGAGCTGTTCGGGCCAGCCCCGGCGCCGATCACCGTGCTGCGCGGACGCCACAGGCGGCGATTCCTCGTCAAAAGCCCCAGAAACGTTGATCTTTCAGCCTATATGGCTGCCTGGACGGTCCGCCTGAAGCTGCCGCGCCCGGTAAGGATATCGGTAGATATCGACCCTTACTCGTTCATGTAGGCGGCGTTCTGCCTGTCACGTGCCATTCCGCCGCAGAAATTGGCGCTGCGGTCGAGTTGTCAGGGTGATTTTCTGGTGCTAAGCGGCGCACAGATCAATGGGGCGCGCGTGTCGGGCACGCTGTTCCTTTAATATAATTCCGGGCCTTACCCGCCCCGACAAGCAACGGATCCTGGACCCTTGGCGGCATCGACATCTACACATGCGAGTGAAGCTGCCCGGCGCTATGCGCGGGCATTGTTCGAACTGGCGCAGGACAAGGGCCAGCTGGCCGAGGTCCACAGCGATTTCAAAGCCTTCGTCGCGATGGCGAAAAGCTCGAAAGACCTGACCATCCTGCTTGATTCCCCAGCCTTCTCGCGCGGCGAGAAAGTCGACTCACTGGCCGCGATCATGGCCAAGTCCGGTCTTGGCGCCCTGATGTCGAATTTCGTCGGCGTGATGGCAACGAATGGCCGGTCGGGCGAGATATCACAGGCGCAGATCGCCTTTGACGAACTTTACGCGAAGCAGCGCGGCGTCCAGCGCGCCGTTGTCCGCACCGCAAAAGACATGACGGGCGCCCAGCGCGCCCGCATCGAATCGATCCTCGCCAAGGCCGTTGGCGGCGAGGTTGAACTTACAAGCGAGGTTGATGCCTCGCTCATCGGCGGTATCCAGCTGCGCATCGGGTCGAAACTCGTTGATGCCAGCATTGCCGCCAAACTTGATCGCATGAACACCGCCATGAAGGGAGCATAGTCAGCTCGATGGATATCAGCGCAGCAGAAATTTCGGGCATCCTGAAAACCCAGATCGAAAACTTTGGCGTCGACGCCGAAGTGTCCGATGTCGGCCAGGTGCTTTCAGTCGGTGACGGTATTGCCCGCATCTACGGCCTCGACAGCGTGCAGGCTGGCGAACTCGTCGAGTTCGACGGCGGCATCAAGGGCATGGCCCTGAACCTTGAAAGCGACAATGTCGGCGTCGTGATCTTTGGCAGCGACAGCGCCATCAAGGAAGGCGACACCGTCAAGCGTTCGGGCGAGATCGTGTCTGCCCCTATCGGCAAGGGCCTGCTCGGCCGCGTTGTTGACCCGCTGGGTGAGCCAATCGACGGCAAGGGCCCGCTGAAGGACCTCGCCGGTCGTTCGCGCGTCGACGTCAAGGCGCCGGGCATCATCCCGCGCAAGGGCGTGCACGAGCCCATGATGACAGGCATCAAGGCCATCGATGCCATGATCCCGGTTGGCCGCGGCCAGCGCGAACTCGTCATCGGTGACCGCCAGACCGGCAAGACCGCTGTCTGCATCGATACGATCCTGAACCAGAAACAGACCAATGACGCGGCCAAGTCCGACAAGGACAAGCTGTTCTGCATCTATGTCGCCATCGGCCAGAAGCGTTCGACGGTTGCCCAGGTCGTGAAGACGCTCGAAGAGCGCGGCGCGCTTGACTATACGATCGTTGTTTCCGCCACGGCGTCCGAGCCCGCCCCGCTCCAGTACCTTGCGCCGTTCACCGGCTGCACGATGGGCGAATGGTTCCGCGACAATGGCATGCACGCCCTGATCATCTATGATGACTTGTCCAAGCAGGCTGTTGCGTATCGCCAGATGTCGCTTCTGCTGCGTCGTCCTCCGGGCCGTGAAGCCTATCCGGGCGACGTGTTCTATCTCCACTCGCGCCTGCTTGAGCGCGCGGCGAAGATGGGTGATGCGGCTGGTGCCGGTTCGCTGACGGCCCTGCCGATCATCGAAACCCAGGCCAATGACGTGTCGGCCTACATTCCAACCAACGTGATTTCGATCACCGACGGCCAGATCTTCCTTGAAACCGACCTGTTCTACCAGGGCATCCGCCCGGCCGTGAACGTCGGCCTCTCGGTGTCGCGTGTGGGCTCTGCCGCCCAGACGAAGGCGATGAAGAAGGTTGCCGGCTCGATGAAGGGGGAACTCGCCCAGTATCGCGAGATGGCCGCTTTCGCGAAATTCGGTTCCGACCTTGATGTCGCCACCCAGCGCCTGCTGAACCGTGGTGCGCGCCTGACCGAACTGCTGAAGCAGCCGCAATACTCGCCGCTGCTGATGGAAGAGCAGGTCTGCGTGATCTATGCCGGTACGCGCGGCTATATCGACAAGGTGCCCGTCAATGACGTGACCCGTTACGAGAAAGAGCTCCTGGCCCACCTTCGCGGTGCCAAGAAAGCCATGCTCGCAACGATCCGCGACGAGAAGGCTGTGTCTGACAAGACCGAAGCGGAGCTGAAGGCTGCGCTGGAAGACTTCACGTCGAAATTCGCCTGATCCCGCCCGTCCTGACGCACCGTTTGAACAACCAGAAGGCCTGACATGCCCAGCTTGAAGGACCTCAAGAACCGGATCGCCAGCGTGAAATCCACGCGGAAGATCACGAAGGCCATGCAAATGGTGGCCGCAGCGAAGCTGAAGCGCGCGCAAGACGCCGCGACGGCCGCGCGGCCCTATGCCTCGCGCATGGCGTCGGTGCTGGCGAACCTGTCGGCCTCGGCCGGTGCAGGCGGGCCGCGCCTGCTTTCGGGTACCGGTGATGACAAGACCCACTTGATTGTCGTCATGACTGCCGAGCGCGGCCTGGCGGGCGGTTTCAACACGTATGTGGTGAAACGTGCCAAGCAGACGATTGGCGAGCTGCGGGCGGAAGGCAAGACGGTCAAGATCCTGACCGTCGGCAAGAAGGGCCGTGAGCAGCTGTCGCGCGAGTATGGCGACATGTTCATTGCGCATATTGACCTGGGCGGTGTCAAAGGCGGCAACTTCACAGAATTCGCGATTGGTCTTGGCCACTCGCTGACCAAGCGTTTCGATGACGGCGAATTCGACGTTGCGACCCTGATTTACTCGCGGTTCAAGAACGTACTGACCCAGGTGCCAACGGCGCAGCAGATCATTCCGGCGTCCGCGCCGGCTGATGCCGAGACTGTCGACCTCAAGGGTGCGATCTATCGCTACGAGCCTTCGGAAATGGAGATTCTCGAGACGCTCCTGCCACGGTACATTAATACGCAGATCCTGTCGGCCATGCTGGAAAGCGCAGCCGGCGAGGAAGCCAGCCGCATGACCGCGATGGACAATGCCACGCGCAATGCCGGCGACATGATCGACGCGCTCTCGCTGCAATATAACCGTGCCCGTCAGGCGCAGATCACCAAGGAGCTGATCGAGATCATCTCCGGTGCAGAGGCGGTATAGGTAAAACGATGAGCTTCTGGATCTACGAAAACTTTGGCAGCAAGCGGGCGCGTATCCACGCGTCCGACTGCCGCTATTGCAATAATGGCGCCGGCGTTGGTGGCGATGCCACGAACGACGACGACAAGTGGCATGGGCCCTTCGCCGCGTTCGCTGACGCCGATGCCGCCGCCAAGGCGCTCGGCCAGAAAGACACCCGCGCGTGCGGCGTCTGCAAGCCTGCCCAAGCCAAGACATCCTCTTCACCCGCTGCCGCGCCCGTCCCGGCTGCAGCCGCCCCCGTTTCAACACAAAAGACGACATCCGCTCCAAAGGAGACGACCCGCATGAGCACTCCAGCAAACGCAACAGGCCGCGTATCACAGGTCATCGGCGCCGTGGTCGACGTCGAGTTCGACGGCGAGCTGCCAAGCATCCTCAATGCACTTGAGACCTTCAACAATGGCAACCGCCTTGTTCTCGAGGTCGCCCAGCACCTTGGCGAGAGCACGGTCCGCACGATCGCCATGGACTCGACCGAAGGTCTCGTCCGCGGGAACCCGGTGGCTGACCTTGGCCGTCCGATCTTCGTGCCGGTTGGCCCGGCAACACTCGGTCGCATCATGAACGTCATCGGCGAGCCGATCGACGAGCGCGGCCCGATCGGGTCGACCATGGAGCGCTCGATCCACGCTGACGCGCCACCATTCACCGACCAGTCGACCGAGTCCGAAGTGCTCGTCACCGGTATCAAGGTGATCGACCTGCTCTGCCCATACGTGAAGGGCGGCAAGATCGGCCTGTTCGGCGGTGCCGGCGTTGGCAAGACGGTCCTGATCATGGAACTGATCAACAATATCGCGAAACTGTTCGGCGGCTATTCGGTGTTTGCCGGCGTCGGCGAGCGGACACGTGAAGGTAACGACCTTTACCACGAGATGATCGAATCCAAGGTTATCAACCTGGAAGGTGAAAGCCGCATCGCGCTGGTCTACGGCCAGATGAACGAGCCTCCGGGCGCGCGTGCCCGCGTCGCCCTGACCGGCCTGGCCCAGGCAGAATACTTCCGCGATGAAGAAGGCAAGGACGTCCTGTTCTTCGTCGACAACATCTTCCGCTTCACGCAAGCTGGCGCCGAAGTGTCGGCCCTGCTCGGCCGTATTCCTTCGGCTGTGGGTTACCAGCCAACACTGGCCACCGACATGGGCATGCTGCAGGAACGCATCACATCGACCAACAAGGGATCGATCACGTCGGTTCAGGCCGTGTACGTGCCTGCAGATGACCTGACCGACCCTGCGCCTGCAACCTCGTTTGCCCACCTTGACGCGACCACGGTTCTAAACCGCTCTATCGCTGAAAAAGGCATCTATCCGGCTGTCGACCCGCTCGACTCGACCAGCCGCATCCTTGACCCGCGTATCGTTGGCGAAGACCATTACAACATTGCGCGCGGCGTGCAGGAGATCCTTCAGAAATACAAGGAACTGCAGGATATCATCGCCATTCTCGGCATGGACGAACTGTCGGAAGACGACAAGCTGGCCGTGGCCCGTGCCCGGAAAGTGGAACGCTTCCTGTCGCAGCCGTTCGACGTGGCTGAAATCTTCACCGGTTCACCAGGCGTGCAGGTGAAACTCGAAGACACGATCAAGGGCTTCCAGGGCCTCATCGCCGGCGAGTTCGACCACCTGCCAGAGCAGGCCTTCTACATGGTCGGCAATATCGACGAAGCGAGAGCCAAAGCCGCCAAGATGACGGCAGACGCCGCTTAAGACACAGGATCAGCCTTATGGCCGACAAACTGCACTTTTCTCTCGTGTCGCCCGCCAGGGAGCTTTTCTCTGGCGAGGTCGACCATGTGATCGCGCCAGGTACGGACGGCGAATTCGGCGTTCTGGTGAACCACGCGCCGTTCATGACCACGCTGAAGAACGGCGTCGTGCGCGTGCTTGAAGGCGACGCCGTGAAGATGCGTATCTTCGTGCGCGGCGGCTTTGCCGACATCACGCCTGACGGCCTGACAATCCTCGCCGAAGAAGCGCGCAACCTTGAAGGCGTGAAAGCCGAAGAGGTCCAGGCGGAAATGAATGCGACGCTGCTGAAGATCCAGTCACTCGACAAGGATGATTCGGCAAAGGCCGCATTGCAGGCACATTTCGATTATCTCGAAAGCCTGAAAGCCGTGCTCGTCCACTAGGACAGGCAGGCCAGCCTACCCAAAAATAGCAATCGTCTGGCGGCCGATCATCATCGGTTCGCCAGCCGTGTTCCACAGGGTCATGGCTTGGCTGGAATAACCGTCGCGAGCCGTCTCTGCGACGTGGCGTGCGAGGAACCAGCCATCCGTGGTGGTGATCTCGTCGGTCAGGAATTCCGCCATCCATGTCATCGAGCTGATGCGGGCAGGTGCCTTGAACATGGACATGGCTGCCGGAGGCGGAGCGTCGGCAATGGCGAGCAGCGCCACGGCGTCGGTCGGGGCCGCCGGATCGACATGGCGCATCCAGATCGACACGTCGCCCCTGTCCGATCCCGAGATTGGCCGCGTACCCGCAGCCATGCGCATGTTGAAATTGCGCGTGAAATTGGGGCGGTTCGGATTATCGCCGAAATAGCTTGCCGTCTCTTCCGGTGAGGTGACGTCAGGAGCCGGGAGGTCTGCAAACCGCAGCGCCGACTCGCGCGCCAGGCCAAACGCGAAAATGGCTTCAGCGGCGATACCCTCAGCGCCCATCATGCGGACCGATACGAAGACCGTGTTCTTGCCCTGACGCAGCAAGGTTGGCGTGCAGGTCACTTCGCCGCCAACCGGTCCGACAAAGGCGACCTGCGCCGACCGGATCGGCATGCCGGGTGCCAGTGGCGCAGCGGCCTCGAGACACAGCGCAGCGGTGAGGCCACCATAGGTCGTGCGTCCCTGCATCCATGAGTCCGGAATGACCACAGTGGCAGCGTTCGCGCCATCACGTGTGATGCCGGCGAGGAGATCTGTATAGGCGGCCAAAGACTAGTGCTGGCTTTCCGGCGTCGTGACCTTGAGGCCGTCGAGTGCATCGGAGATCGTGATCTGGCAGGACAGGCGTGAATTGGGCTGAACGTTCTCGGCAAAGTCGAGCATCGACTTTTCCATTTCCTGCTGCTCGCCGACCTTGTCCATGAAAGAGGCGTCTACATAGACGTGGCAGGTTGCGCAGGCGCAGGCACCGCCGCAGTCGGCATCAATGCCGGGAATTGAATTCTTCACGGCTGCTTCCATGACGGATTCGCCATTCGTTGCCTCGACGACGCGTTCAGTGCCGTCATTGTCTACGTAAATAATCTTGGTCATGGGCTGTATTGTCTCCTTCAGGCGGCAAGGGCTGCCGCTGCAATGTCTTTCATGGATATTGATGTATCGCCAAGCACGTCAGGCGCAAGCTTTGCCCCTGACATGATGAGCTTTTTCGAGGCGAGGAACTCCGGCGGGCTGTTGATGGCATCCACTGCAATCAGGGTGCCATTGCGCAGGTAGAAGGCCGCAAACTTGCGGTCCTTTGGGTCGCCGCGCACAACGATTTCGTCATAATCCTGACTGAGGCCCGCGATCTGGAGCTTCAGGTCGTACTGGTCAGACCAGAACCACGGGCAATCTTCAGCCGGGCGCGGCTTGCCAAGGATGGCAGCGGCGGCGAGCTTGCCCTGTTCGATGGCATTGTGGACGCTCTCGAGCCGACCGGAGCGACCGTAGTGCACGAGCGGGCGACTGGCGCAGTCGCCGGCAGCAAAGACGCGCGGATCGGAAGTGCGGGCGTCGCGGTCGACCAGGATGCCATTGTTGCAGGCGATGCCGGCGTCCTTGGCGAGTTCCTCGTTGGGGAGGATGCCGATGCCGACGAGCACGATGTCGGCTTCGATACGGGTGCCGTCCGCGAGAATGGCGGCGGTGACGTTGTTGCCTTCGCCGTCGAGATGGTCGAGGCGGGCGCCGGTGAGAATCTGCACGCCCTGAGCGCGATGTTCGGTTTCGAAGAACTCGCTCAGTACCGGGCTGGTGACGCGGGCGAGCACGCGCGGTGCCATTTCCAGCACCGTGACGTCGAGGCCCATTTGGCGCGCCACGGCGGCGGCTTCAAGGCCGATATAGCCAGCCCCGATAATGACCATCTTGCGACCGGCGATCATGTTCGGGCGGATCCGCTCAACATCTGACAGGTCGCGCAGGTCGTGGACGCCGTGAAGTGTCGCGCCTTTGGTCGGCAGGACGCGGGGGCGCGAACCGGTCGCGATGATCAGCGCGTCATAGTCGAGTTGGCCGCCGTGAGCGAGTTCGACCTTGCGATTGACCCGGTCGATGCTCTTGGCGGGTGTCGAGAGGATGACTTCGATATTCTGGTCCTGATACCAGGGAGCCGGCCGGAAATAGAGACGCTCCTCGGCCATTTCGCCCTTCATATAAGCCTTGGAGAGCGGCGGGCGCTGGTAGGGCAGGGCGGGTTCATCACCGACGAGCGTCAATGCGCCAGCATAGCCACCCTGGCGCAGCGACTGCAAAGCCTGCGCGCCAGCCTGGCCACCGCCGATAACGACGATACGTGATGCGCCTGTCAGGTCCAAAGTCCCCCTCCCAATTCGGTTTGTGCAAATTATGACGCCAGCGTCAACTTTGCAATACTTTCTCGCACCGGAGTTCCAGTCGCGGGGCCGGGTGTCAAGAACTGCCCCGACGCGCACCGGTAAATGACGATAGCGAATGCGGCCTTATCCTTTATATACCCCATCATGGAACACAGGTTCACCCTTGCGGACGATGCGGCGACTCGCGCCCTCGGCGCGGCGCTGGTCGGCCTGTTGAAGGCGGGAGATGTGATCGCGCTGCACGGCGAACTGGGCGCCGGCAAGACCACCCTGACGCGCGGCCTGATCCAGGCGATCTGCGGGGCGGGCGAGGAGGTGCCGAGCCCGACCTATACGTTGGTGCAGTCCTATGACGGCCCCGATTTTCCCATATGGCACTTCGATTTGTACCGCCTGGACAGGCCGGATGAGGTGCGGGAGCTTGGCTGGGACGAAACGCAGGAGGGCGTGGCCCTGATCGAGTGGCCGGAACGGGCGGGACGGCATTTGCCGGCGGTGCGACTGGACCTGACGCTTGAAATGCTTGGGGAGCAGCGTCGGGCAAGGCTGGAACCGGTCGGCGAAGACTGGCAGAAGCGGCTGGATGGATTTCGATTCTCGTCACCGTAACGCACTGATCGACACTTTCCTGGCGAAAGCCGGGTGGGGCGATGCCGTGCGCACGCCGCTCGGACAGGATGCCTCGACACGCCGATATATCCGGCTGGTGCGGCCAGATGCCGCGCAGGCCCTGCTGATGGATGCCCCGCGCCTCGAGGCTGATCCGTGCCCGCCGGACGCCGATGAATCAGTGCGCAATGCGATGGGCTGGAACGCGCAGACCCGTTTGGCGGCCTCGCGGGTGGACGCGTTCGTGCTGCTGGCCGGGCATCTCGCATCGCTGGGTTTTCACCCGCCGCGGGTGCTGGCGCACGATACTGAAGCTGGCCTCGCTCTGATCGAGGATTTCGGCGACAGCAGGGAACTCGCCCGGCAGATCGAACGGGGACTGGTCGACGAGACCGAGGCCTACGTTGCCGCCGCCGATGTGTTGACGAAACTGCACGCCGCGCCTGTGCCCGACCGGCTGGAAGCGCATGGTGAAGTTTGGCCGATCCTGGAATTCGACCGGCTGGCGCTGGCGACCAATGCCGACCTCTATGCCGACTGGCTGCCGCAGCAGGCGGGTGGGGATGCGTTGACCGGGCCGACGCGGGCGCGCTGGGAGCGCGAGCGTGACGCGCTAATCGAACAGGCCATGGCCTTCCCCCGCACATTTACCCTGCGCGACTTTCACGCCGAGAACCTGCTCTGGCTGGAGGGCGGGCGGATCGGCCTGCTCGACTTCCAGGATGCCGTCAAAGGCTGGGATGCCTGGGACATGGCGATGCTGACGCAGGATGCCCGCCGGGCCGTGTCGCCTGAGGCGGCGGAAGCGGCGATCCGTCACTATCTCGACCGGACCGGCAAGTCGCGCACCGAATTCGATGAGCGCCTCGCTGTGATCGGCGCTCTGAACGCGCTGCGGATCGCGGGCGTGTTTGCGCGGCTGATGATCCGCGATGGCAAGCCGCGTTATGGCGAGTTCCAGCCGCGACAATTGTCGATCCTCGCAAAGAACCTGTCGCACCCGGCGCTTGAGGGCATGTCGGCCTTCGTACGCGAGACGACGCCTTTCGTCTTCGAGGCCAAGCCATGAGTGTTCCTGTTCCGCATACGGCCATGGTGCTCGCCGCCGGTCTTGGCACCCGCATGCGCCCGCTGACGGACGAGATGCCCAAGCCGCTGATTGCGGTGGCCGGCAAACGGCTGATTGACCGGATGCTCGATCCGCTTGCCGCCGCCGGGGTAAAGCGGGTGATCGTGAACGTGCACTACCTTCCCGAACAGGTGGAGGCGCACCTGGCTGCGCGCACGGACCTCGAGGTCGTGATTTCGGACGAGCGCGGCGAGGTGCTTGAAACAGGTGGGGCGCTGGCCAAGGCGCGGCCATCGCTCGGCGACGATCCGATCTTGGTCATCAACACGGATGCCTTCTGGGCGCCGGAATCGGGCGCGCCCCTTATCGCGCTGGCAGATGCGTTTGATCCTGACCATGCGGACGCCCTGTTGATGGTGGCCGATACGGGGCGATGCCTCGGCTTTGACGGCGCGGGCGATTTCTTCCTTGGTGAGGACCATCGGATGGTGCGGCGCGGCGACGCCAAGTCGGCGCCCTGGGCCTATGCCGGTGCGCGGATCATCAAGCCGCAATTATATGATGCCGAACCGGTCGAGCGCTTTTCGGCGCTGCGGGTCTGGGACCGGCTCATTGCGGAGCGCCGCCTGATGGGCTGGCCGCTGGACCGGTTCTGGCTGCATGTCGGCGATCCGGGCGCGCTGAAGGATGCCGAGATGTGGCTGCGCTGCCATGGCGAATGAGGCGCAGGTCTTCGGTGCGGGGCGCCCGAAAGTCTGGTCGATCCCACCGGGTGCGAATTTTCTGCGCGTCCTGGCGGAAACGCTGGCGCGAGAGGCGGGCCTCTCTGACCGACCCGATGCCCTGAGTGAGGCGATCATCTATGTGCCCAACAGCCGGTCGGCACGAGCGCTGATGCTTGCCCTGTTCGACGCGGCAGGCGGCAAGCCGATCCTGGCGCCGGACGTGCGTACGCTGGGCGATCTCGAGAGCGAGGAAGCGCCGCCGAACGCGGAGACGGCGCTGGCCGGCCTGCCACCTGCCATGTCGCCTGCGCGGCGGCTGGGGGCGCTCGCCAGTCTCGTTCGCGGCTATTATGCGGCCAGGTACAGGATCGACCTGCCGCCTGCATCGGCGCTAGCGGCGGCGCGCGAACTGTCTCGCCTGCTGGACCAGGCCGCGCTCAGCGACAACGTGGACTGGTCGAAACTGGACGGACTGGTCGCGGACTCCGACCTTGCGGCGCACTGGCACGGCTCGGTCGAATTCCTGAAGATCATCACCGAGGCGTGGCCGCAATGGCTGGACGCCAATAATGCGATGGATCCGTTTGCCCGGCGGCTGGCGGCGGCCCGGGCGCTCGCGGCGGACTGGGCGGCCAAGCCGCCTGCCGCGCCAGTCGTGATCGCGGGTTCGACGGGCGCGACGCCTGCCGGGCGGGTGCTGATGAAAGCCGCGCTTGAATTGCCCAAGGGGCTGATCGTGCTGCCGGGGCTCGACATGGATGCGGATGACGCCGCGTGGAATGCGATCCGCGCGTCGGTGAGCCACCCGCAGAACGCGCTGATCGATGCGCTGGACCAGTTGAATGTGGCGCCCGTCGCAGTCGGCACCTGGCCCGGCATTGCCCAAAGCGCAATCGACGCCGCCCGCCGCCGAATGATTCACGAGGCGTTGGCCCCTGCCGATGCGACGGCGGACTGGCGTGACACGCTGAAGACGCTGGCCAAGGCCACAGGCTCGACGGTTCCCGGATTCGCGACGGATGCGCTGGACGGGCTTGTCGTGATCGAGGCGCCGGACGAGGCCGCAGAGGCCGAGGCCGCCGCCCTGCTGATGCGCGAGACGCTGGAAACGCCCGGCGAGACAGCGGCGCTGGTGACGCCCGACGCGGGCATGGCGCGGCGCGTGTCGGCCCTGTTGAAGCGGTGGGGCGTGGACGTGCCGCCGTCGGCGGGCGTGCCGCTCGGGCGGACGCCTGCGGGCAGCCTGATCGGCTTGTGCGCGACATGGGCCATAGATCCATCTGAACCGGTCGCGCTGGCGTCCGCGATGAAACATGATTTCGTGAAGGACCGCGAAGGGCTGGCGACGCTGGAACGGCATTTCCTGAGAGGCCCGCGGCGTTGGCGGGACCTGTCAGGCCTGCGGGAGAGTATCGACACGCGTCACGAGATCGAGCCCTATCCGAGCTTTGACCGCGCCGATCAGGACAAGGCGATTACCCTTGTCGACCGGTTGATTGCGGATTTCGCCGAGACAGGCGCGGATTTGTCCGAACAGGCCGAAGTTGATGGGAGTGATGCAGCTGAAAAGATAGCTGCGCTGGCGGGCCGGATCAGCGAAGCGCCGCTGCCATGGGCGGGCGAGGATGGGCGCAAGGCGTCCGACCTGTTCATCAGCATGAGGGAAATCTCCGAACAGCTGGGGCCGATGCCGCCGCATGCGCTGGTCGAGCTGATCCATGCGCAGAGCGCGCAGGTGACGGTCAGCGCCGGATTGGTGGAGCATCCGCGTCTCGCGATCTGGGGGCCGCTGGAAGCGCGCCTGCAATCGGCCGGGCGGGTGATCCTGGCTGGCCTCAACGAGGATGTGTGGCCACATCGTCCGCCACCCGACGCATTCCTGCCGCGGCGATTCCGGGCCGAACTTGGCCTGAATGACCCGGAAGACCGGCTCGGCCTGTCGGCGCATGATTTCGCGCAGCTGGCCTGTGCGCCGAAGGTCGTGATGTTGTACGCCGCGCGGCGCGATGATGCGCCAGCGGTCGCCTCGCGCTGGGTCTGGCGCCTGAAGACGCTCGTTGAAGGCGCGTTGGAGGACAAGGCCGCTGCTGCACTGGCGCCGGACAAGGGGTGTCCCTTGGAATGGGTCTGCGCGATGCAATCGCGGAGCACGGGCACCCTGCCGGCGGACTTTGCCGAGCCGAAACCCGCACGGCGTCCGGAAGGGTGGCCGAAGCGCTTGTCCGTGACCCGTATCGACCTGCTGCAGCGCGATCCCTACGCGATGTGGGCCGAGAATGTGCTTGGCCTGTCACCGCTTGATCCGATGAACGCCCTGCTCGGCCCAGCGCCGCGTGGCACGGCGATCCACCACGCGCTGGAACTGCTGGAAGACGATGGTACGCCCAAGACAGCGGCGCACCTGATGCTGCTGCTGGAGCAGGAACTCGCCCGCGTCGGCGAGCCGGCAGAGGAATGGGCCGCGCGCCGTGCCGTCTGGCAGCGGACGGTCGACTGGTACCTGACCTGGCGCGCGGGACGCGACACAGGCGGGGCCAAGCCGAAGCTGGAAGTGAACGGTCGGCTGGAATTCGACATTGCGGGCTATCCGTTCACACTTTCGGCCAATGCCGACAGGATTGAGCGCACAGCTCATGGCGATCTGGTGATTGTCGATTTCAAGACGGGTAGTCCGCCCTCGGACAAGGAGATCGCGACGGAGCTGAGCCAGCAGATGCCGCTTCAGGCGCTGATCGCCCGCGAGGGTGGCTACAGGGGCATACCGGCAGCGACCGTTGCGGCGCTGGAATACGTGGCGTTCAAGGCCAAGCCGGAAGCCAGGCTGGTGGGCGTGTCAAAGGCGCTAACCGCGACGCCCGGCGAGTTGGCCGACACGGCGGAGGCGGGCATCAAGCGCCTGATCGCCAATTATCGCCAGCCTGACACGACGTTCCTGTCGGCGCCGCGCGTGAAATTCGTGAAGTATGACAATGGTTTCAACCGGCTTGCGCGGCGCGCCGAATGGGCGGGCGATACCGAGGATGGGGAGAGCGACAATGGCTGATCCCTTCGAACCGGTCTTCGAAAGCGACGAAGCCGACGCTTTCCTGAGCGCAATCGGCGTGCAGGCCGCCGTCGCCAATCCGGCGATTCCGGCTTTCGTGTCGGCGAATGCCGGCAGCGGCAAGACCAAGGTCCTGATCGACCGGGTGGCGCGCCTGCTGCTGCGCCGGGAGGATGGACGGCCGGGGGCGGCGCCTGATTCCATTCTCTGCATCACGTATACGAAGGCGGCGGCAAGCGAGATGCTGTCTCGCCTGTTCAAAACACTCGGCCGCTGGTCGGTGATGGAGGATGCGCGGCTCCGCACGGAACTGGCCAAACTCGAAGGGCGGACCGACGCCGCCTACAAGCCCGACGATTTGAAAGCGGCGCGGGCGCTGTTCGCCCGCGCGCTCGAATCTCCCGGTGGCCTGCGCATCGAAACCATCCATGCTTTTTGCGCACGTATCCTGAGGCGGTTCCCGCAGGAGGCGGGCGTGCTGCCAGGCTTTACCGAGATCGAGGAAGATGAGGCGGCGGCGCTGTGGCAAGCCGCGCGCGGCCGCGCCGTGCTGCAGGCCCGGGACGCGTCGCCCGCGCTTCTCGACCTGCTGGCGCTGGAGGGCGGACATGACGGGGCGCTGGCTGGCCTCGACATGCTGCGCTGGTCGGCCAGCGCTGTGCTCGATTTTGCCGAGGCGCACGGTTCTGATTTCGACTCGATGGATTTCGCGCTGCGTGAGGGCCTGAATGCGCCAGAAGCAAGCGCCGGTGAAATGCTGGACCTGGCGATGGACGAAGAGCTGCCGGTGGCTGATATCAAAGCGGCCATCCCGGTTCTGCTGGGTGGCGCCGCGACGGACCAGAAGACAGCCGAGGCGCTGATCGCGGTTCTCGAAACAACCCAGTCGGAAGACCGGTGGGAAATCTATCTCGGTATCTTCACCACGGGCAGTGGCGATTATCGCAAGTCGAACCCCTACACGGCCGCCAGCGTGAAACAGTCGCCCCTGATCCCCGACCTGTTCCAGATGAAGGATGGCGAAGGCCGGGAAGTCGCCCGTGTGCGCCAACTGGCCGAATTGCTCGCCCGCGCGCGGGCCTTCGAGCGCACGTCAGCGCTGCTGCGCGTCGGCGTTCCCGCCCTGCAGGCCTACCAGCAAGCCAAGGCGGCGCGCGCGGCGCTCGACTTTGACGACCTGATCCACAAGACGCGCCTCTTGCTGACACAGAACGGCATGTCCGACTGGGTGCTCTACAAGCTCGACGGCGGCCTCAGCCATGTCCTGCTGGACGAGGCGCAGGATACGAGCCCGCCGCAATGGGAGCTGATCACGGCCCTCACGACAGAATTCTTTTCCGGTCTGGGCCCTGAACGCCAGCAGGATCCGCGCACCTTGTTCATTGTCGGTGACGAGAAACAGTCGATCTATTCGTTCCAGGGGGCTGACCCGTCGAAGTTCCGGGACAAGGCGCAGGAGCTGAGCCTGCAGTCGGCCGACATGCTCCGGCTGTCGATGGACATGTCGTTCCGGTCCTCGCCGCAGGTGCTGGAATTCGTCGACCAGGTCTGGAACAGCGCGCCGCCGATTGATGTCGCGCATGCGCCGTCGGCGCCGCTTACAGCCGATATCGTGATGCATACCGCGCGACGGGCGAGCCAGCCGGGCTGTGTCGAATTGTGGCCTATCGAGCCGATGGCCGAGGATGTTCCCGAGGATGCGTGGGACCGGCCCGTGAACGCCATGCGCTCAGCCTCACCCAAGGCGCAGCTGGCCAAACGGCTCGCGACCCAGATCAAGACGATGATCGACAGCGGCGAAACGATCTGGGTTGAACTGCCGGACCGGTCATGGGTACGCCGGCCGATGGAGCCGCAGGATGTGCTGGTGCTGGTACGCGGGCGGACGGGCGGCCTGTTCGACGCGATGATCGGGGCGCTTAAATCGCTCAACCTGCCGGTCGCGGGCGCCGACCGGCTGAAGCTGCTCGACCATATCGGGGTGCAGGACTGCCTGAATCTGTTGCGCTTCGCAGTGTTGCCGGAAGCGGACCTGACGCTGGCGGAAATCCTTCGCGGGCCTTTCCTCGGCCTGGTGGACGATGATCGCTATCTCTATCCGCTTGCTGGCGAACGCGACAAGGGCATGTCGCTGTGGAGTCGTATCCAGGACAGCAAGGATCCCGACGTGCAGGCAGCAGCGGATTTCCTGCGTGGCCTGCTGGAACGTACGCATCTGGCACCCTACGAATTCCTGTCATCCGTGTTGGACCAGCCTGGTAGGGATGGTCAGACCGGCTGGGAAAAGATCAATGCACGGCTGGGGACGCCGGCACGCGATCCGGTCGAGGCGCTGATGTCGCGGGCGCTGGCTCATGACTCCGCGAAACCGGCGTCTCTGCAGGGGTTCCTTGCGGCGATGGAGGCGCATGACACTGAAATCAAACGGGATTTGGCGGCGCCGGAGCGCGAAGTGCGGGTGATGACGGTGCATGGGGCCAAGGGCCTGCAGGCACCGGTCGTGGTGTTGCCGGACACGACGGCCGGACCGCGTGGGGGATCGGCGCGCATGTTCGACCTGGACGGCGTGCCGGTCTGGTCACCGCGCAAGGATGCCGACACGCCGGAGCTGGCCGCTGCTCGGGCCATTGCAGATGCCAAGGCGGAGGAGGAGCACCGGCGGCTGCTCTATGTGGCGCTGACGCGGGCGCAGGACAGGCTGATCATTGCCGGGCACTGGCATGGTGGCGGCAAGGAAGGCCATCACAAAAAATCCTGGTACGCGCTGTGTGCGGAGGCGATGAATGCATTCGCGCCAGAGGGCAATGAGGCCGTTCGTCGGCATGGGGTGCCGGGGCCGTTGAAGGGCGGTGAGGGGGCGGCAAGGGGGCGGCAAGGGGGCGTTCCGGACTGGGCATTGCGCCCGCCGCGAGTCGATAGCCCGGCGCGCCGCCTGAGTGCGCCGACGGGTCTCCTGTCGCGTCGCACGCCGGTGCTGGCGCCGTTTGGACCGCATCGTGAGGCGCAGATGAAGCGCGGGCGGCTGATCCACTCCTTGCTGCAATACCTGCCGGAACTTCCTGAGGCGAGACGTGAAGATGCGGGCCGGGAATTCCTCGGGCGGGACGTCGACCTGAATGATGCCCAGCGGACCGAGATGCTGGGTGCAGCGATGGGCGTGCTGGAGAATCCGGCGATGGCGGACGTGTTCGCGCCAGGCGGGCGGGCCGAGGCGGCGGTGATTGGCACGGATCCGGAGTTGCTGGGAAGTACCATCATCAATGGCCGGGTCGACCGCCTTGTGGTGACGCCCGACCGGGTGCTGGTGGTGGACTTCAAGACCGACCAGCCCGCGCCTGACAAGGTTTCGGGGGTCGCGGCCACGTACATGACCCAGATGGCGGCCTATTGGGCGGTGCTGAAGCAGGCCTATAGCGGTCGGGAGGTCGTGGCGGCGCTTTGCTGGACGGACGGGCCGAAACTGATGGTCCTGCCCCAAGCGGACCTGTTAGCGGCGCTAAAGCGTGCGCAGAGCGAGGTTTGACTTCGGCGCTGAGTCCCTATGTATCATCCAGTGAAGCAAGATAGAGGAGCCTGTCATGGCTGCAATTAACGTGACCGACGACGAATTCGACAATGTGATCGCGACGTCCGACGTGCCTGTCGTGGTGGATTTCTGGGCGGAATGGTGCGGCCCGTGCAAGCAGATGGCGCCGCATCTCGAAGCCGTTTCGATTGATATGGCCGGCAAGGTCAAGGTCGCCAAGATCAATGTCGACGAGAACCCGATGGCCGCCTCCAAATATGGTGTGCGCGGTATGCCGACCCTGATGGTGTTCAAGGATGGCAAGGTTGCCGCGACCCATCTCGGCGCGATGAGCAAGCAGGCCATCGCCGACTGGATCAAAGCGAGCGTCTAGGCCGTCTCTGGCTCGCGGGTCAGCGACAAGAAGACATCTTCCAGGTCGGGGGCTTCGGTAACGAGGTCCCCGATACTGATTCCAGCACTGCGGACCTGTTCGAGCAGTCGGCCGATACCGGTCTCGCTGGTGCGGAACGTGATCGCCAGCGTGCCGTCCGGGCGGATCTGGGCATCGAGGCCCACCAGGCTTGCCGGTACGGCGCTGAGTGCTTCTTTCGGGGTGATCACCAGTGTCTTGTAGTCGAGGCGCGCCAGCAAATTCGGCGTCGGCTCGCAGGCAACGATCTCGCCATGATTCACGATGGCGATGGAATCGCAGAGCTCTTCGGCTTCTTCGAGGTAGTGCGTGGTCAGGATGATCGTGGTGCCGCGGTCATGCAATTCGCGCACATAGGTCCAGAGCGAACGGCGCAGTTCCACGTCGACACCAGCAGTCGGCTCGTCGAGAATCAGAACGGGCGGATTGTGGACAAGGGCCTTGGCGACCATAAGCCGGCGCTTCATGCCGCCAGACAGCTGGCGCACATAGGCGTCAGCCTTATCGTCGAGACCGAGGGCGGTGAGAATTTCAAGGCTGCGGCGCTCTTTCTTCGGCACACCATAGAACCCGGCCATCAGCTCCAGCATCTCCATGGGCGTGAAGAAGGGATCGGCGACGATTTCCTGGTTCACGACACCGATGGCGGCGCGGCTCTGGCGCGGATGCTTGTCAATATCGAGGCCCCAGATGCGGGCTGTGCCCGAGGTCTTGTTCACGAGACCGGCGAGGATGTTGATAAAGGTGGACTTGCCAGCGCCATTGGGGCCCAGCAGGCCGAATACCGAGCCGCGCGGGATGCGCAGGCTGATATCCTTGAGGGCGTGCTTTTCCGGCATCTTGCCGGACGCATGGTAGATTTTCTCGAGGTGTTCGACTTCGATGGCGTATTCGGGGGCGGTCGTCGCGTCGGTCATTCGGGCCTCAATGCTATGGCAGGGCGATCTTGCGCAGCGCGGCCCTGCGGACTAGTTAAGTCGATGAAGCAGCGCGAACAAGGACTCGCGCCGTAAACTCCATGGAAAGCCGCGACCGATGGAAAAACCCCGTGATGTCTTCAGTCCACCTGAAATCGTGCTGGCGACCAGCCGCAAGGTGTCCTGCAATGGCGGCGGCGGAGCCCTTGGCCACCCGAAAGTCTGGTACGAGATGGGCGATGAGGACTTTGTCGAGTGCAAGTATTGCGACCGGCGATACATCCTGCTCGGCGGCAAGGAAGATCGTCGCAAAACGCCCAGGTGAGGCTGAGTCATGAAAATCCTGATTGCAGGGGGCGGTATCGGCGGGCTGACAGCCGCACTGGCGCTCACGCAATTCGGGCATGATGTGACGGTTCTGGAGCAGGCCGATTCGCTGGGCGAAGTCGGCGCCGGACTTCAGATAAGCCCCAATGGCATGAAAGTGTTCGAGGCGCTGGGCCTGTCCGACCGGATCGCCGAGAATGCGTTCCAGCCGGAAGGCATCGAAATGCGTCTCGGCCAGAGCGGCCGTGTCGTCTTTGACATCCCGCTGGGCCTGGCTGCAGCTGACCGCTGGGGCGGACCCTATCTTCACATGCACCGGGCAGACCTGGTCACGGCACTGAGCGATGAATTGGCCGAGCGTGCGCCGCAGGCCGTGAAGCTGGGCGCGAGGCTGGCCTGTTACGTCCAGGATGAAAACGGCGTTACGGCCCAACTCGAAGATGGCACGCGCCTCAGTGCAGACGTGCTGGTCGGGGCCGATGGCATGCATTCAGTCGTGCGCGAGCAGATGCTGGGGCCCGACATGCCGCGTTTCACCGGCAATGTGGCGTGGCGTGCCGTCGTGCCGATTGACCTGTTGGGCAAGGACCTGCCGCCGCCGACCGCCTGTGCGTGGGTGGGCAAGGGCCGCCATGCCGTGACCTACCGATTGCGCAGCGGGTTGCTCGCGAATTTTGTCGGCGTGGTGGAACATGACGGGTGGCAGGTGGAATCATGGTCTGGCGAAGGCGCCAAGCAAGACGCGCTGAACGACTTCGCTGCGTTCCACCCCGTGATCGTGAACCTGATCCGGAAAGCGACCAAGCTGAACCGATGGGCGCTGTTCGATCGCGCACCGCTGACCCGCTGGAGCGATGGCCGGGTCGTGCTGCTGGGCGATGCCTGTCATCCGATGCTGCCCTTTCTCGCCCAGGGCGCTGTGATGGCCGTGGAGGATGCGTGGGTGCTTGCTGCGCGACTGTCTGAGGGAACCGATATCGCGACGTCTTTCGCAGATTATGAAGCGGATCGACAGAGGCGGACGAGTGCCGTGCAGGCGGGCGCACGGGCGAATGCGAAACTGTTTCACCGGCACAATCCGCTCACCCAACTGGCGACGTATGGACCGATGTGGCTGGCGGGCCGCGCCGCACCGGGCTTCGTGCACTCCCGCAATGACTGGATCTATGGCCATGACGTGACGGCCACCCAGCGCGGGAAACCCTTGCCTTAGTGTGCAGCAACGGGCAGGCATTGTCCCTCCTGCCAGCTATTTACGGGCACAATCATGCTTTCGGTCCTCGATCTCTTTCGCGTCGGCATTGGCCCGTCGAGTTCCCATACTGTGGGGCCGATCCGGATCGCCAACCGATTCGCGGCGTCACTGGGTGAGGCCGGCGTTCTGGGGCAGGTGGCGCGCATAGAGGTCGAGCTTCAGGGTTCGCTCGCGCTGACCGGCGTGGGGCATGCGACGCCAAAGGCTGTGGTGCTGGGCCTGCTGGGACTGGAGCCGGAGACACTGGACCCGAACACCGCCGACGCGCAGGTGGCCGAGGTCTATACCGGCAAGCGCCTCCCTCTTGCTGATGGCAGAGTGATCGCTTTCAATCCGGAGACGGACATTGTCTTTGCCTATCATGTTCTGCCCGAGCTACATCCGAACGGCATGATGCTGCGCGCCTTTTCGGCGAACGGCGGCGTATTGCTGGAAGAGACCCTTTATTCCACCGGCGGCGGGTTCATCGCCACCGCCAAACAGCTGAAGGCGCCGCCAGTCGACGATATCGTGAAGACGGGGAAAGAGGTTCCGCATCCGTTTGCATCCGCCGCAGACCTTCTGTCGATCTGCGCTGACCAGCGCGTTGCCATTCACGATGTGATTCTTGCCAACGAGGACGCAATGCGTCCGCGGGTGGAGACGGAAGCGGCGCTCGACCGGATTGCGGATGTCATGCTGGGCTGTATTCAGAGGGGACTGGCACGCGAGGGTGTCTTGCCGGGCGGCCTGAAGGTGCGGCGCAGGGCGCCCGAGATATGGAAGAAGTTGCAGGCGTCGCCACAGTCGAATGAGCGTGAACAGATCTTTGACTGGCTGAATGTCTATGCCATGGCCGTGAACGAAGAGAATGCCAGCGGCGGGCAGGTCGTGACCGCGCCCACGAACGGGGCCGCCGGGATCATTCCATCTGTCATCAAGCATTATTGCGTCGATGCGGACGATGCCGCAGAGCGGCTGCGCAAGTTCCTGCTGACGGCGGGCGGCGTGGGCCTCTTGTACAAGCAGCGCGCCTCCATTTCCGGTGCAGAGATGGGATGCCAGGGCGAGGTGGGTGTCGCTTGCTCCATGGCGGCCGCCGGACTGGCTGCGGTGTGGGGCGGCACGCCGCAGCAATGTGCCAATGCCGCCGAGATAGGTATGGAGCATAATTTGGGCCTGACTTGCGACCCGGTCGGCGGGCTGGTCCAGATACCCTGTATCGAACGCAATGCGATCGGCGCGGTGAAGGCGGTCAACGCTGCGCGGCTCGCGCTTCACTCGGTGGAACAGACCAAGGTATCGCTCGACCAGGTGATCGAGACGATGCGCCAGACCGGCATCGACATGTCATCCAAGTACAAGGAAACGAGCCAGGGCGGGCTGGCTGTCAACGTCATCGAGTGCTGAGGGTCAGCCCTTGGTGAACATGCCCTTGAGACCGCCGCTGGTCAGAATCGCGACATCGCCGAGTGCGATGGGCAAAGAGAGGCCGGCTGGCGCGACAAGATAAAGCGGTTCCCATGCCGGATCGAATTTCTTCTTGTAATTCCTGAGCCCTTCGAAGCCATAGATCTTGTTGGCGTGTTCATAGACGAAGGCGCCAAGTTTGGAGGTGAGCGTCGCGAGGCGATGGTCTTCCAGTCCGGACAGCGGCGCCATGCCGAGGTCGAAGGCATGCACGCCCTTTTCCTTGCCCCAGAGCATGAGTTCGATGAACAGGAAGTCCATGACGCCTTTGGGCGCCGCATCGCTGTAACGCATCAGGTCTATGGCCATTTCGCGCCCGTCAGCCGTCGACATCAGGTTGGCGAAGGCAACAATGTTGCCATCGAGGCGGGCGACAGCGATGGGAAAGTTGCGGACATAGCCAGGCTCGAACCGGCCCAGCGAAAAGCTTTTTTCGGCACCGCCATGGATGGCGAGCCATTGGTCAGAGATCGCGTGCAGCGTGGGCAGCACGTCATCGCACGCGCCATCCGGGATGACCTCGAATGTGAGGCCGTCGCGCAGGGCCCGCTTGTGGCTGGCGCGCAAGCCCGATCGGGCAGGCCCTTCGAGCGAGAATGCGGCCAGCGGCACAAGCGCGGTCTCGCCGATCTTTTGCGCCGTGAGGCCAAGGTCGAGCGCGAGCGGGAGGAATTCCTTCCGGACGGAATAGAATACCGGATCGGCGCCATAGAGGTCTGCCTGCTCGCGGAATGTCCAGAGCAGGGGTGCGATCTCATCGCGCTTGCCGACCGGCTCGCTCATCGCGATCCAGTGGCGTCCGCGCACACCATACATGATGAAGCTCTGACCGCTGGGGCTCATCAGGAACTGCTTGTCGCCGAGCAGGGCGAGGGCGCCATCGGAATAGCCGAATTCCGCCGTGGCAAGGATGTGCTTCAACATGGCGGGATCGACGGGATCAGACGGGATGCCCTTGGCGATGGCGGGCTGGAGCCAGCGCCAGAGCGAGACCAGCAGGAGTACGATGGGCAGGGCTGCCGCAGCGCGCAGGAAACGTGACGTCTGGCCGTTGACCGAGAAGCTCCACCAGAGTTCGTCGCGATACGCGACGTGCTCATAGGAGAAGAAGCCGAGCCAGACCGCCGCACTGATGGCGCCGAGTATGGCCATGATCCAGGGCAGGGTGAGCCGCGCCTGGCTGAGCGGCGTTTTGCGATAGAACGCCTTGCGTGATGTCGCGAGGAGCCCGAGCGACACGGCGAGCAGGATTGCCTCGCGGGGGTCGGCACCTTTGAGCAGTGTCAGGCCGATGCCAAGCACGAGCAGGATGATGCCTATGGTCCAGGCGTGATCGAGTTTCTGGCGCAGGCCCAGCGCCACGATGAGCAGCAGCACACCGACAATAGAAGCGAGGAAGTGGGACAGCTCGATCAACGGCAGCGGCAGGATGCGGCCAGCGGCTTCGAGCGGGCCTGCCAGCGTCGGAGTCGTCGCGGAAATCAGCATGAAGGCACCTGCGACGAAGGCGATCACAGAGAACAGGGTGGGTGCGAATATCTCGGTGATGTCCTGCGCCCTGGCGGTGGCGCCTTTCAGCTGGGCACCGGCGCGTGGCACCTGATGCATGGCGAGCAGGAGAGCGGCGACTCCGAGCGGGATCAGGTAGTAGAGGACACGGTAGGCGATCAGGCTGGCCGCGAGGGCTTCGTTGCTCTGCGTCGGCACTATCAGAAGGATCACCGCCTCGAACACGCCGACGCCGCCCGGCAGGCCGCTGATGCCGCCGATGAAGCACGCCGCCACGAAGACTGGCAGGAAGGCGAGATAGGAGAGGCCGGTATCGGGTGGCAGTACGGCGAACAGGACGAGGCCCGCCCCGGCCCAGTCGGCCATACTGACGAGGAGCTGGCCTGTGGCGACAGGCAGGCCCGGTGTGGTGAACTCGACCGAACGGATGTGCCGGGTCCGGCCTCGTCGCCCGGCCAGGACGAGAAATGCGCATACAATAGCGAGGCAGGCGGCGCCGAGTGCATAGGCCAGCGCGGCCGGCATGTGGAACACGGTTTCGTACCGTGGCGCTTCGACAAGCAGCACCGTGCCGCCAATGGCGAGGGCGCCGACATAAAGCGTGACGCCGGTGACAACGGCGAGAATTCCACTTTCTTTCGCGCCGAGACCCCAGCTTGAATAGAGGCGGTAGCGCACGCCACTGCCGGTCAGCCGCGGCAGGCCCAGCGTGTTGGAAAGCGCGTAAGAGGTGAAGGAAGCGAAAGCCGTCCGGGCATAGGCGAGGGGCTTGCCGGCACTGCGAAGGGCCAGCGTGTCATAGCCGGTGACCGCGAGATAGCTGAGCATGACCCCGGCCAGTGCGAGCAGGATCTGTTCGAGCGGTAGCGCGCGCAGCTCGGCATAGATCTTGTGCACCGACAGGTGGCGGATCTCGGTGTGGATCGCCACGATGGCGACAATGAAAAGGACGGCAACAAGAGCCAGTACGGCATGGCTTTTCCATGGCGGCAGAGCCGGCTTGGGAGAGGCCTGGGTGGGCGGTGCGGTGGGCTCAGACATCCTTGTGTGGGCCGTCTGACAATGCAGCAGACAGTTGTTCCAGCAGGGCCAGTTGGGCGGCCTGCGTTTCGAGGAGGCTGGTCAGCTGGGTCTGGCGCATCTCGTCCAGCTTCTCATGAAGCTGCAGGATTTCCAGCTCGGCCTTGAGGTTCACTTCATAGTCGTAATTGGCGGCGTCGCGGTCTTTGGCGGCCTGCCGGTTCTGGGACATCATGATGACGGGCGCCTGAATGGCGGCGAGCATCGACAGGATCAGATTGAGGAAGATGAAGGGGTAGGGGTCGAACGCGTGGGCCTTGTCGAGCACAAGGGCCGTGTTGCCGCCGATCCAGATCACGAGGACGAGCCCGAACAGGCTGATGAACATCCACGAGCCGCCGAACTCGGCGACCTTGTCGGCGAGCCTGTCGCCGAAGGAGGATTCCGTCTCGAGTATCCGGCCCACATTGCGGGATATCCGCCGGCGCTGGATGAAGCGTTCGAGGACGCGGCGTTCGCGGTCTGTCAGGTCTTCCAGCCGGGACTGCATCAGCTCATGTGCGAGCGTCGAGATATCCTTCATTGCCGGTCTCCTCGGATTGGCCGCTCAGGTATTGTAACCCGATTTCCGGCTGTCCACCCATGCCTGGTCGCTGGGACGGCCCTGGGCCAGCGGAACCATCATGCGTGTCATGTAGCGCACTTCCCGGGCGATGCGGGCGGCATGGGCCGGGTTCAGCAAGGATGTATGGGTTTGGCCGTCGAGCCCGAACAGGCGTCCATAGCCACCCTGGTTCGAGACGGACCGGACGAGGCCCGCATTCTCGCCGCCGTCGGCGTCACGCGAAAAGACAGATACGGGCGAGTTGACCGTGACGGCCGGGTCGAAATAAGCGGCGGCGGGATCGATTGCGGCGACTTCGTCGCGCGCAGCGGTCCAGTGATCGGGCTTGCGGAACAGGTATCGTTTCTCGGCCCGACGCTCCCGCGGCAGGTCGATATCGTCGCCGGTGAAAGGCGCGACCGCGCGCAGGAGACCGGACTTCGCGAGCACGCCGCCGGCCCGCAATAGAAGGGTAAAAGCATTGAGCAGGCGCATGGCGCCTGGCTTGCGAAGGTATTTGGGGTTCATCGCGTCGACGAAGATGCGGCCCGCCAGCTCGTCGGGATGAAGATTGGCAAAGGCGTGGAGGCGCAAGCCCGCCATGGAGTGCCCGACCAGCACGTAAGGCGGACGTGCGCCAAGCGCGACGAGCAGGCGGCGCAGGTCGGCGATATGGAATTCCGGTGTCAGGGGCGTGCCTTCGGGCGCCGGATCACTCCAGTCCATGCCAGCCCGGCCATACAGCACGACGCGGTGGTCAGTCTTCAGCGCTTCCTTGACCCACCATCCGTCGACATAGGACCCGAACGCACCGTGATCGAACACGACCCATGGCGCATTTTCCGGCCCTTCGACCAATACATGGAGGCGGCGGCCAGCTTCAACTTCGACCAGGTCAAATGGGGCGTGCATCGCGAAAATCTCCGCAGGCAAGTTCGGGAATGGGGGAGGAGAACGGAGTCGTTGAGTCGGGCGGTTTATAGGGCCATGTGCCACGGGCCGGAACCGGTCTTTGCAGGCGAGCCCTACTACTTGCCGCATGCCGGGACATGCAAGCGGTCGCCATGAGGTGGGCCCCATTCGTTCCGGACAAGAAACGACTCGGCGGCCTTGCTGGAGCTGACTGACGAAAATTCTGTTGACCATGTAATGGTAAATAAGTCTACTGAAATTGGGCGAACTATATTGTGGGCTGCTGGGTTTATGACAAAACAGATGCGGGAGATGGGTGTATTCTGGATATCCGGTGTGGCTATCCTTGCTATCGCGCAAGTAATGGTTAATGGCCTGGGCGTCTGGGAACCAAGTGCGTTACCCGGTTTTGCACTCAAGTCGGCCATTCCGCTGGCGGTCTGCGTTGCCATTGTTGCCCTGCTCTTGATCGCCGGGGAGCGTGAGCGGACGACAATTGCGCCTTATATCCTGTTCTTCGCCATTTCAGCGACGTCGATCTTCGGCCTCACAAAGACTTTGACCGGATCGCATGCCTCGTCGACCAACCTGCTGCTCTATGGATTGTCCTTCTATACTGCGTCGCTTGCCTATATTGCACGGAGCCGCTCGCTGACCCCGCGCGCGGCGGTGCTGGCCAGCAACCCGCTGCTGATCATCACGGGGCCGGTCGCCACGCAGTTCAGGGACGTTCGCTACCGCAGTCTGCGCAGCCGGGCGGACTATTATCTGCCCTTCGTCTTTCTCGGCCTGTTCCTGCAGCAGACGATCGCGACACCGCTGACCAAGACATTTGATCTTCTCAAGGAGACCGATGTTGTTTCGTCGCTGACCTTCGCGACGATTTTCGAGCTGTTTGTGTATGCCAACTTTTGCGGCTTATCGCTCATCATATTCGGCCTGGCCGGACTCCTCGGGTTCAAGATCCCGCTCAACTTCCGGCAGCCTTTCTCGTCGACGAACGTGATCGAATTCTGGCGGGGCTGGCACACGTCGCTGTCGGTCGTGCTGAAAAGCCTCTTCTACGCGCCGACCAAGAAGCAGTTTGGCACATCTGCCGCGCTCTTCACCGTCTATATGGGATCGGCCATGTAGCATGGTGTGACCCTCAATTTCGCTCTGTGGGGCCTCTTCCACGCCCTCATGTTCGTGATCACGCTGCGGCTGCTGAAGCGCGGGTTCAAGGTGCCGGCCTTCTTCGTGCTCGGCATTGCGGTCGTGATCGGACGCATGCTGTTTGCGGACTCCGATTCCGGGCGACTGTTCGAGAAACTGCATTTCCGCTTCGTCGATTTTTCCGTTGTCTACAAGTTGATCCATATGCCCTGGACGACGCTTCTCGCGCTCGGGCTGATTATCGTGTTCGTGGCGATGGAGATCCTCCTCCAGACCAAGCCGTATTTCTCTCAGCGAAACTACAAGTTCTACCGGCTTCCCGTGGTCCAGTTCGTGATGCTTGCGCTGATGCTGGCCACGATCGCAAACGGAGTGGGGATGGATTATGCCGTTTATGGTCAGCGTTAACCGTTTCGTCTGGCGATTCGGCATTCCGGCGCTGTTGCTAGCTTATGTCGGCTATCTCGTATGGGGCTACACGCAGCAGACGGATGGCGGGCGCACTGCCATCATCCGCCAGCATCTCAGCAATCTCGAAGCGATGGACCATGTCGATGGTCTCGTCCTGGGGGGGTCGAATGCCGTCTTCAGCCTGTCGGCTTCCCAGCTTGACGAACTGAGCGGCATGACCTGGTACAATGCCTCGCTGATGAATGAAGGCTATACTGATCCGAACTATCGCCGCTTTGTCACGCGCGTAGCCGAAGCGGTCGACCCGGATGCCATCAAGCTTATCGTCTATTCCACGGTGTCGCCATTGCGGGCGCATGAGTTTGATCGACGGAAGAACTTCAAGGGCGATGTCACCGGGCACGTACCACTCAGCATCAAGCCCAGCAGGAGCGCGCTCGACTATTTCATCCAGTCGGCATTCGACGGCGGGGTGAGCAAGTCCAAGGACTATCCCTTGCCGACGCGGGATGGCGACATCGACTTCAGTCATGTTGATTGTGGCGACCTGCCGGCCGAGGGGCAGTTTTTCGAATGGGAAGACGTGACGCTGTCGGCCCAGACGTTAGCGATCCAGACGGCCTTTCTGGAATCCATGTTCCCGAAGGCAAAAGTGGTGATCGTTTTGCCGAGTGAGTATTACTCCCGGCCCGAGGACATGGAGAACCGCAAGGCACTGGTCGATTCGCTGTTTGACCAGGTGAAACACGAATTCGAAGGCGTGCCTGGTATAGATGCGTCCCGTGTCAGCCTGATGGAGCAGGCGCCCTATCCGGTCTTCGGGTATGTCTGCGACTCTCGCCACCATGCGAACCAGATTGGCCGGGCGTTCCGGACTCAGGACCTGTTCGCCCGTCTGGACGCGAGCTGACGCATCGGCGCGTTTGGTTTGTGGTGTTCCATTGCATATCACTCTATCGAAATTCTTTTGTGGGGCAGTTTGTGGTGCGAAACCATATGCCAAAATTACTTAGTCAGCTGTCAGCGAAAGCTGTCGCTTCTCTGAAGCATTTGGGTGCGGGCGAAAAATCGAGGCATTCGGTGGGCGGCGTTGCCGGCAAGCATATGCGGGAGGTTCACCTGGAGGAGATCGCAGCCGGTCGAAAAGGCTTCCTGGATCAACAGACGGGGAGGCGTGCGGTGCCGCATGGGCTGCGGTCAACTTTCAGGGACTGGATTGCTGAGTGTGGCAGATACCCGGGGCGAACTCGCTGAAATCGCAATTGCTCATAAGCAAGGGTTAGAAACAGAACTGGCCTATAAGAGGCTCTCCCAAGTCGAAAAACGCCGCCCAATGATGGCTGACTGGAGCAACTATCTGGGACATCGCCCAGCCAGAGCGACCACACGCTCGAATGCGTCTCCACGGTCGATTGCCAGCCTGCACTATGATCCAGTGTAGGTCTGCCGCGGCGCACCATTAATCCATCCGACCAAAAGACAGTTATGCGCTGCAGGCGATAAAGCACTATTATGCGCTGTGGCGTATATTGACATTTTATGCGCTGTAGCGTATAGGATCCTGAATCTTCAGGAGGGTCGCCAATGTCAGAACTCGTCAGATCACCCAAGCAGCTTGGCGTCGCCTTGCGACGTTCTCGTCGTGCGCAAGCGATGACGCAGGCTGGCCTGGCTAGCCGAGCGGGCGTGAGACAAGGCACCATTTCACATGTGGAGAACGGGCTTGAGACGGTCAAGCTTTCCACGGTCATGGATATCCTGCGGGCACTCGATCTCGAGATCGTTGTCAGGCAACGCACCAAAGGCTCGCACAGTGACATCGAGGATCTGTTCTGATGTCCCGGTCACGGCGGAGCGCAAGACTGATCGTCGCCCTGAATGGCCGCGTCGTCGGGTTGCTTGATCGCGCCCCGAACGGTGCGATTTCCTTTACGTATGAAAAGGAATGGCTCGCCGATTCGCGCCGGGCCATACCTGTCTCGTTGTCGCTCCCATTGCGTGAGGAGCGTTATACCGGGGCCGACGTGTCCGCCTTCTTCGACAATCTTCTTCCCGACAATGACCAGATCAGGCGCAAGGTTGCCGCGAAGGTGGGGGCGCAGGGCACCGACGCGTTCAGCCTCCTGAACCAGATCGGCCGTGACTGCGTTGGGGCTCTGCAATTCGTACCGGAAGGCGATGAGATAACACCGCCCACACGACCTGAGTATCTCCAGCTGAGCGACGCAGACGTCGCTGAGATTATTCGCAATCTGGCCACAGCGCCGCTCGGTGTCAGGCCAAGCGGCGAACGGGAACTGCGCATCTCCATTGCAGGTGCGCAGGAAAAAACCGCCTTGTTCTGGAATGATGGCTGGTGCTTGCCAAAAGGCACAACGCCAACCACGCATATTCTGAAGCCCGGACTCGGCAAGCTCCCGAATGGACTCGACATGACCCAGAGCGTCGAGAACGAGCATTTCTGTCTAACGCTCTGCCGGGAACTCGGGCTTGAAGTGGCGCAAAGCCAGATTGTTGATGTCGATGGCATCCGCATTCTCGCTGTGGAGCGCTTTGATCGCCTGAGAGCGAGTGATGGCCGATTGCTCCGTATTCCCCAGGAAGATTTCTGCCAGGCGCTCGCGGTGCCGCCGACACGCAAGTATAACAATGACGGCGGACCAGGCATCCGCGAATGCCTCGGTCTCCTGGCTGGCAGTGACTATGCTGAAGAGGACAGGCTGGCCTTCCTAAAGGCACAGATCGTGTTCTGGCTTATTGGCGCTACCGATGGCCATGCCAAGAATTTCAGCCTCTTTCTGACACCGGGGGGACGCTACCGAATGGCGCCGCTCTACGACATAATGTCCTTGCAGCCGAATTATGCGGCGAAGCAGCTTAGGCGGAAGGAATTTCGTCTCTCCATGGCGGTTGGGGACAATCGACACTATGCGATGGAAAGTATCCTCTCGTACCACTTCCTCGAGGACGCGAAAGCGGCCGGAATGGCGCAAGATCGGGTCAGGAGTCTCTTTGGCAGTCTTGGCGAAACTATTGAGGGTGCCCTCGAGCGAACCGTCGCAATCATGCCAGACGATTTTCCGCAGCTTCTGGCCGAACGAATTGGCGATGCGATGCATAAACGCTCGGCCAAGTTGCTGACTTGAGCGGGAGTATTCAGGACCTGGTATATGTCTGCCGGGGAGCTTCCTCGATCCAGTCCTGAATTTCCTGCTCTCGCTAGCGTACCGCATCTCCAGGCAACTTTACGGGTGCTGGAAACACTTTCGCGCGCACCTTTCACGCCCGTCGCTTGACCCAAGCCTTCGCTCATGGCGTGGTCGCCGGCATATTGTTACCCGTTGACCGTAACAGACCATGCTTCGCGCTTCATCCTGGCCTGCGAGGCATTGGAGGGCACAAAGGAAGTGCCGGTCATTGCCGCCTTCCACACCCTGTTCCAGGAGCGTGGCCTGCCCGATGCCATACGTTCGGACAGTGGCGTCCCGTTTGCCAGTCCCAACGGGCTCTACAATCTCTCGAAACTCTCTGTCTGGTGGCTCAGACTCGGCATCGCCATCGAACGCATCGAGCCAAGACATCCGCAGCAGAATGGCAGGCATGAGCGCATGCGCCTGACCCTGAAGCAGGAAACCGCCCGGCCGGCCTGCGAAAATCACCTGCAACAGCAGGTGCGGTTCGATGACTTCATCAGGGAATATAACACAGAACGCCCGCATGAAGGCCTCGCCATGGCGACCCCTGCCGAGTGAGCTGGTCCCAGAAAACTGGACAGGATGCTAAGGTATATCCCGAACGAGCAAGGGATACCAAGGATGGGACGAAAGAGACGAAAGTTCACCGACAATTTCAAGGCGCAGGTGGCGCTTGAGGCA
>Ga0163216_100354_pt1 | contig 84774 bp, 53 predicted proteins | sample SynspAceP_FD_167610 | JGI IMG/M metagenome (GOLD analysis project Ga0163216, IMG submission 167610) | Saline lake microbial communities from Ace Lake in Antarctica - Synechococcus sp. Ace-P (Illumina Assembly) | ecosystem: Environmental > Aquatic > Non-marine Saline and Alkaline > Saline ... | reverse complement strand
GTTGGCTGTTGGCTGTTGGCTGTTGGCTGTTGGCTGGTGGCTGTTGGCTGTTGGCTGTTGGCTGTTGGCTGTTGGCTGGTGGCGGTTGGCCGGATGAGGGAGTTTTAACGACGCCCATCCGGCAGAACTTTTGAGAAACAATCGACGTTTCTCCAGGGGATGCCGGATCGGCGCCGAAGCAGCTTGATCAGGCCTATGATGCGACGTAAATCTATAGACTCCCAAAAGCCAAAAGCCAAAAGCCAAAAGCCAAAAGCCAAAAGCCCCCGGGCCTACCGGCCTTCGAGCACGATGTCGTCATCGGTGTTCATTTCACCATCGATTCCACCGCTGCGGATCTCGAACTGGTTTCCTTTGGTGGAAAAGTCCAGGTCGTTGCCCCAAGCGTCTTGCGGGACCGTTTCGATGATCGGTTCGACCCACTGTGCTTTCTTGGCCGAGTCGCTCGGGCCGTCGACGAGTTGTTGCAAGTCATCGGGCAGCGAGTTCGTCTTCAGTTTGTAATAAACGATGTTGCTTTTGAGCGAATTCAGTTGGGCCTGGGTCGCGTTGATGTCCGCATCCGACTTCGCACCGAGGATATTCGTGCCCACGATCCCCCCGATGACCACGAGGATGGCCAGCACCAGCAGCAGTTCCAAGAGCGTGAAACCACTGCGTTGACGAGTGCGGCGGGGCGCCACAGCCCATGGACGAGTAACTCGACGGAGGGAGGCGGGACGGGAACGGCGGGGTTTGGTGAGAGTCGTTGTCGAATTCATCGTTTTCGTTGTTAAAAGCGGGGAGAGGAATGAAACGTTTTGCCGCTAGCCACGGTTTTGTGTGAAATGGATCACTGGGGTGCGGAAGTACAGGTGAGTTGGGGTTGGTGAAGACTAATCCTCGCCAGAGGTATCTTATTCTAGAGTGGAACCCCAAAACCGCAAATAAGTTCCGTCAGCGGTGCTGAAACCGGGTGGGTAACCGGACCATTCTACCCATTCACCCTGGATTCACGGAAATGCCTTGAATCCTTCACTTTTCAAGTGTTCATGACAAAAAGACTCGATTTTTCCGAGAAAGTCGATCACGAACACCTGCCCCCCGAATTACTGTAGTATTTGGTTTGGATGATTCTTCGCTGTAATCGGTTTTTTACGGCGCCCAAATCCCCTAAAACCCACCCAGTCGATGCACAATTGAACCGCTTTTCTGATGATTTTTATTCGAAGATGCAACCGAAGCGGTGAAATTGTGTCCATTTATCCCTACGCAGTGAGTTGAACATGTCACGACGTTCCGCCAGCACCCGCCCCAGCTTCTTCCGCACGGACGCCCGCGAAAAGGGCCGATCGGCGAAGAGTCAAAACAAGTTCAGCCGCCGGCTGAACCACGAAACGCTCGAGAAAAGGGAACTGCTCGCCGCGGATCTGCTCGCCGTCCGCCCCGATGCTGGCGCGTTGATCTCAGCAGATACCGTTTTGAGTTCACCGCCTCGGGAATTCAGCCTGCTGTTCAATGGGGAGGCGGAATTAGTCGAAAGTTCGATCACTGAGGACACCGTTCGTCTGATCCGCTCCGGCGGTGACGGAACGTTCGGCGATGGGAACGACGTCATCGTCAAACTCGGCTACGTCGGGTTCGTCAACCCGAACGATACCCCGATCGAAGACCGACATAAAATCGTGTTGCGACCGGCCAGCACGGCATCGCAAAACGCGACTGACCCCACGATCGCATTTCCCGACGACTTTTATCGGATTGAAGTCGTTGGTATGGGCGCCAATTCATTGACGGGCAATGGGGGTGCGGTCAATGGTGGCGTCAATTCCATCACGAATTTCCGCCTCGATCGAGGTGCTCAAGTCGTCGCCGTTGTCCCGCAACCGGTCACGCGAAATTCGTCCGGCTTGGTGGAAAACTCGAACCGGATCGATGTCTATTTCGATGATCAGGATCTTGATCTGAACTCGGCAATCGATCCAGATTTTTACAGACTGATCCAAACCAATGGCACACTCTCGCCGAATGATGACACGGTTTCCACCCCGGACAGTGCGGTTTACAGCCCAGGAGAAAACCGTGTTGAGTTGACGTTCCTCGGTGCCATTCCGATGGGAACCTACCGACTGGATATCGGTTCGAGCGAATCAAAACCCGTTGAAGTCAGTTCGAATGTTTCCGTGGATGATGCCAACACGAGTTTCAATACCGCGACGGCGATTGATAACGTCGGGGGCGTGATTGGTGCTGGGATCTATCGATTTGAAGGCTCGATCGAATCACAATTTACGCAGTCGCTGTTGCTGCCCGGTGGCTTGGACGAACCGGGAAACCGCAGCAATCAAGTTGAACAACATTTCAAGGGTTTTGGAAATACGGCCGCTGCGGGTAACATCGATTCCACCCTTCCGAGTATCGAGTTTACCCCCGGTTCGCGTGAGTACACGACGGCAGACGCCAGGGTGGCGGCGGTCGCATATTCATTCCCACAACGTTTTCCCTTCAACTCGAACAATGTTGATTACGAAAATGTGATCACGCCGGTTCAGAAGGAGATCACTCGGGCGATCCTCGAGATCTACGCACAGGCGACGGGATACGAGTTCATTGAACGAGAGAATGGCGGGCTCAGGATTGGTCGTGGTGATTTGCGTGCATCTGACCCTGATCAATCGGCCTCCAATGTGGGCGGGACCCTTGGTTTAGGCAGTGCCGTTCAGGTTGTGATCGACGAGCAAGATTTTGACTCGGTTTCCTTCTTTGGTGATACGTTCTCCGTGACGATGTTCCATGAAATCGGGCACGCACTGGGCTTGAGTCACTCGTATGATTTGCCGTCGACCATGAGTGGGGTCGGTGGTCAGATTGCGAACGGGGTGAACCCCGGCGACCACGATTTAGTTCACTTGCAGCGTCTGGTGCCAGCGGCAAGTACCGATATCGATTTATATCGTTTTACTCCGCAAACGAGCGGCCGTGTCCAGCTCGAAACGATTGCGGAGCGAACCTCAACGGCACCACCGAACACACTGAACTCTCTTCTACGTCTGTTCGAAAGGAATGCGGACGGCACTTCCCGTTTGGTCGCGACGAACGAAAACTACTTTGGCAGCGATTCCTACATCGACGTCGAACTCGAAGGTGGCACGGAGTACTTCATCGGGGTCAGTAGTGCAGGCAACGATCAATACGACCCCGCCGTGGCAGACTCCGGATTTGGTGGCACCACGTTCGGCGATTACGAGTTGACGTTGACTTTCGAGCCGACGCCGACTCTGGCGCAGCAAATGGTTGACGCCGATGGAACCCCAATCGACGGTGATTCCGACGGGACCCCTGGCGGTGTGCACTCGTTCTGGTTCGACGCAGCTCTTCCCGGTCAAACAATCTTCGTTGATAAAGCATCGGAGGCGATCGGTGCTCCCGACGGCACTCCGACGAGTCCTTTCCGGAACATTGACGATGCTTTCGATGCGGCAGTTGCGCGTCCGGAACGATTGGTAATCCCGGACCTTTTCGCAACAAATTTTGCGGACTTGGTCGGACAAGGCTTCTCCGTCGAGCAGGGGGCCGTCTCGCATCGGTTTGCCTTCGTCGCTGCCGGAACGCTTGGTCCATTCGATTTCAATCCAATCATGATCGCCCCTGGTGCGAGTGTCGCCACCGTTGCGGCCGATATGGCAACTGCGATCAACACGCAGACAATGGCCGTAACGGCAACGAGCATCGGTTCGGAAGTCTCGGTTGCAAGTCCTGCGAAGGTCAACTTGGCCGATGCTGGGGCATTGGTGTTGCTACCTAACATCGTACGAATTGTGGGCAACTCGCACACGAGCGGCACCGTTGCCGGGCCAACGCCAGCGACCGAAGCTCTGGTGAGCCAAGACGCGTATTTGATCGGTTTGGATCCCAATGGAAACGAACTTGCGGATGGGCGAGATTTCCAAGTGCCTCATGGCACAACGGTCATGATCGATGCCGGTGTGATCATCAAAATGCGAGCGGCCAACCTCGACGTTGGGACATCGGCGATCGATGCCAAACGCACCGGCGGAGCATTGCAGGTTCTCGGAACTCCAGCGGTCCCGGTGTACCTCCGTAGCTATCACGACGACGCCTTTGGTGGTGAAGATGACGAGAACGACACCTTCGTCTCCGCCTCCGGCGATTTCGGTGGCATCGTGATTCGAGATGACTCCGATCTCGAAAGCAAGGGAATCTTCCTGAACTCGATCAACCACGTCAATATTGAGAACGGTGGCGGCAGGGTCGTTGTTAACTCCGTTGAGAGCAACTTCTCGCCGATTCACATTATCGACGCTCGGCCGAGCGTCAGTTTCAACACGATCAGCAACAGTGTTTCCTCTGCGGTGCTAGCATCACCCAACAGTTTCGATGATTCGCTCGGTCGCATCGGACCTGATATTTCCGGCAACTACTTACGTGACAACGGTATCGATGGGGTGTTCATCGAGATCCGGACCGATAACGCAGGTCGTGTGCTCGATAAAATGACCGTTTCGGGACGTTTCGATGATACGGACATCACCCACGTGTTTAAAGAGACGCTGATCATCCAGGGGAATCCGGGTGGACCCATTTTGACCAGCACGGGAGTCGACATGCGAGCGTCGGGCCGGTTGCAGATCGACCCCGGCACCGTGCTTAAACTCGATGGCGCCCGCATTGAAGCCGAACGTGGGGCGGCGAATCTGATCGCCGAGGGCACTCGGAACAACCCGATCATCTTCACTTCGTTCTCGGATGATCGGTACGGCGGCAGTGGCGATTTCGACACCAGTCGTGATCCGGGTACCCGTGGGGCTCGCGGAGATTGGGCCGGTATTTACTTCGGCCCCGGAACCTCTGGCAGCATCGATCACGCCGTCATTACCTTCGGTGGCGGTGACTCCGAAGTGCCGTTCGTCACCGGCGGTGTGTCGAATTTCAATCCGATCGAAATTCACCAAGCCGACGTGCGGGTCGCCAATACGTTGCTGACCAAAAACGCCAGTGGACTGGAATCCGGCGGCAACGCGCGATCCAACGCCCGCGATGGCCGCGGCACGAATACCGATGCCGTGATCTTTGTCCGGGGCTCCCAACCCGTTTTGATCGGCAACAAGATTCTCGACAACTCAGGAGCGGCGATCGATATCAATGTGAACTCGTTGCAGTTCCAATTCCAAGCCGACCCAGGACGTCAAACCGGACTCGCCGATCGATATAGCGAACTCGATAACAACCGAGGTCCCTTGATTCGCTACAACGAACTCGATGACAACGTGCTCAACGGGCTGCAAATTCGGGCCGCCGAATTGACGACCGAAAGCATTTGGGATGATACCGATATCGTCCACGTCGTCTCCGGTGTGATCACGGTGGAAAACCTGCACACCTACGGTGGGCTGAGATTGCAAAGTAGCGTTTCGGAAAGCCTCGTAGTGAAGATGCAGGGAGGCGGTTCCGGATTCACGGCGACCGGGGAAGGCTCGGATATTGTCGATCGGATCGGCGGCACCATTCAGGTCATCGGACAACCCGGTTACCCCGTCATCATCACGACGCTCGCCGACGATAGCGTGGGAGCCGGGTTCACTCCCGCCGGTGAGATTGTTTTCGATACCAACAACAACGGGACGACCGGTCCCGGTAACTGGCGTGGTTTCGTGTTTGATGAGTGGAGCAATGACCGCAACGTCGCCATCATCAACGAACTCGAACCGGCCTTGACGTCGGGCAACGACGTCAACAATTCTGTTCTCAACAGCAACGCCCAGGAACTCGGCACGCTGGCGCCGAACATGAAGGACGGCGATGAAAACCGTCGACTCGGATTCGAAGTCCACGGCTTCATTAGTATCAATCCGAATGCCCCGAGCGACGAAGATATCTACAGCTTCCGCGCCACCGGCGGAACCCAGGTTTGGATAGATATCGATCGCACCGCCAGCGCTCTCGATACCGTTGTCGAATTGCTCAACAGCAACGAAGTCGTCGTCGCCTCGTCGGATCCTTCTGCTCCGACGTTTGAACCCGGACTCACCGAGAACCCGCGTCTGGGTGGTGATTTTTACTCAACCAATATCAAAGACGACGGGATGAGGGTGACGCTGGGTGGAACCGGTGAAGGCACGTTTTTCGTTCGGGTACGTTCCGCCGATAGTGTGACCTCGGGTGCCTACCAGTTGCAGATTCGGATGCAACAAATCGACGAGTTCCCAGGTTCGACCGTTCGTCATGCGGACATCCGTTACGCCACCAACGCACTGGATATTCAAGGGTTGCCATCGCGCAGCCCGTTGATCGGCAATGTGGCGGAAATCGCAGGCGGCAATAATACGCTTCCCACCGCTCAACAACTCGTGAATTTACTGCAGACCGATACCGCGTCGCTGTCAATCGCAGGCGAAATTTCCAGTGCCGCCGATGTGGATATTTACTCGTTCACATTGGCTCACCAAGGATTGTCGCCCGGTGCGGACAGCGATCCACAAACCGTCGGTGTCGTCTTTGATTTGGACTACGCCGATCGGGTTTCCGGAGTGGACACCACCATCGCCGTGTTCGATCAAGACTTCCGATTGATCTACATCGGACGTGAATCGAATATCGAAGACGACCGGCCTTCGGCAACCTCGGCAGACGGGCGCGACATTGATGATTTCAGTCGCGGTTCGGTCGGTGAGAAGGATCCGTACATCGGCCCCGTGCAACTAACGCCTGGACCAGGACGGACTTACTATGTCGCTGTGATGAGCGATCAAATGATCCCGTCGGCCGCCGCAGTGCATCTCTTGGACAACCCGAGTGCGGTGATTGATTACCGTTTGAGCCGTTTGGAGCCGGTCAATTCGGTCGCCCGTATCGTCGAGGACCACATCGGATTCTCGGGGTACGACACCGGGACCAATTTGCCCAATCCCTTCGTTAACACAAGTGCAACGATTCCATCGAATCGAATTTTCGATATCAGCAGTGCCACCGAATTGGACTACCACTTAGGCACACTGAGTCTAAGTGACGTGGGCCTTTATTTGGCGACGGATCAGGTTGGAGAACCCGCGAGTGATGACGGTTTGTTTATTGTCAATCCTGCAAATGGCGGTGCTCCGATCACCAATCTGACCTCAGGGGGCGATATCGTTGCAGGGCAAGACGATTTCCAGGATATCGTGATTCGTAGCGACGGTATCCTCTACGGTTACCGCCGCCTCGCCGGCAATGGTGGCTCGGTAGGGCAGTTAGCGCGGATTGACGAGGGGAACCTGAGTCTTTCGCGGCAACAGAATGACAATATTCCCGGCACCGGCACGACGCCGAATACGGCGACTCTCGATGACGATGCTGGTAGTCACGCGGTGCGGGCGCAGGAATTCATGGATTCCGATGACGTTGATGCGTTGACGTTCGAGCGTACCGGGACGTCAGCATCCGCCCCGGTTTACGAGACATGGTACAGCGTTCGCGAAACCGCAACTCGTTTTGGTACGCAATTTGAAACTTCTCGTTTGTACCGTGGTCGGGCCAATGGTGACGCTAGCGTACGAACGGTTGACACCGACCCTCTCTACGGTTTTGTAGGCGAGATCCAGCTCGCGGGCTTGGATACGGCGACGGGGCGAATTCGGTTTAACAATGGAGAAACACCGAGCAATCGAACGGATATCTTGCTGCGTTCCAAGTTACCCGGAGAGAACGGTAACTTCACCGTCAACATCGATCGCGTGGTGGATGGAACGACGCGAATCACGAGCGTCGTCAACAACATGCATAACGGCGCGGCTTCGAGGATCGACATCGAGCTTAATATCACCGGGTCTCCGGTGACTGCCGCGCCCACCGCCCAAGCGATCGCTGATTTGATCAATGGAAACGATGATGCCAATAATATGGTCATTGCGATCATCGCTGGCGGCAACGGGGCCAATGGTGATGGTGCGAACGGGACTCAAGCCTTTACATCGAGCTATAGCCCATTAGTCACTGGTGCCACCCCGCCTGGCACGCCGTTGTTGGGCCGTGTCACCGGTATGTCGCACAGCGACATGTTCAGTCCTGGAACGCTCTTCGGTGTCACCGAGGATGGCCAGTTCATTTCGATCAATGACGCCACCGGCGAGGCGACCATTCTTTATCAGGTTGGTGCGAGCACTGGGTTCCCGGCCGAATCATTTGCAGGTTTGGCGCTCGGACCTCAGAACGTCGAGGGTGGGCGATTCCAAAACATCCTGTTTGCGACCACAACGAATGGCCGGCTTTACGCATTCGATCCACAAAATACCCTTGGTCGAGCTTCAGTAATTGATGCCAACGGGTTCGATGCGATCAATAGCCCGGCGACGATCTTCAATGGGGATACCACGACCTCGGTGCAGGTGACAGGTACCGGGGGCAACAACAAGATCGGGATCGCGTTCTCGCCGCTCGATTTCAATCTCTGGCACCCCACCGCGCAGCGTCGTGGTGATCCTGGCCACGGGATCAATTCCGCCCCCGACGACAGTCGGGCTCCCGGTTCAGTCAACAGAAACATTCCCGGTGCGTTGTCTGGTAACACATTTCAGACTCAAGCCGATGGTGGGGCGAGTTTCTACTTCGGGTTGGAAGAGTGGGACCGGACTGGGGGATCCAATACGGATAAGTACCTCAATCCAATGGGAGAGAATGCTCAGTACGGCTTGTCTGCCGAACAACACCGCGATCTATCAGCCCGCTTTGGGACGACAGGATCCAACTACGCATTGCCCGGTGTTGCCAAGGGAACGTTGTTATCGCGGACGTTTACGCTGGCCGGTTCGAACCCGGAGGATCGCCCGACGTTGTACTTCAACTACTTCTTGGACACGGAAAATGCCCCAGGAGTCGACGACAATGACGGTGCGGTCTTCCGCGATAGTGCCCGGGTGTACGTTCGAAGTACCCAGACTAATGTTTTCGGTGCCCCGGGTAACGGATGGGAATTGGTCGCGACAAACAACTCGGCGTTGACGAGTGGCGCCGTGGGTGCGGAACTGCCGGATTTCCTATCGCACTTATCCGATCCCGCATCGAATATCTTGGATGCGGACAAAAACGATCAAACTCGCCAAACCGTGCAGGAGCTGTTCGACAATTCGGGCGTATGGCGTCAAGCAAGGGTGGACCTCTCGACTTTTGCGGGTGATACGAACATCGAACTGAGATTTGATTTCAGTTCGTCCGCCTCGTCCGTTTTCGGTACTCCGGTCCTCAGAGGCGACCAGTTCGGCAGTGGTAACAATCCAAACGACAGTACGGGTATCCAAAACAACGGGAACGAAGGTTTCTACATTGACGACATCATCGTTGGTTTCGCCGAACGAGGTGAAATGGTCACCGGTGCTCCAACGGGAGGCGTTGGCAATGATGGTATTTTTACCAATCTTGCTACGAACGCCCGGACGAACATGGATTTGCCGCGTGCGGGGACGTTGAGCGGGACCTATCAGCTCGAGATTCGGCGAACCGATTTTGGAGCGATCGGTACGGGAGATCTCGGTCGGGTGACCAACGCAGTGCAGGGCGTCACCATTGATTTGGCACAGGTGCTCGATACGAACGTGCGTCATGTGATGGAGGAGATTGTTGGAACTGGCCTGCTCGCCGATGAGAATCGGGTTCGCCCGCAAGGCATCTTTATCGTCGAAAACAACGTCATTAGTGATTCGATCACGACGGGCATCCATGTCCGTCCTGGTGCGACGCAAGCGGCCGGGGCGATGCCTCACCAGGGCCCGGTTCGCAACTTCGGATTCACCGATACGAGCAACCTCGTCCCCGGTGTCGTGATCCAAAACAACGTGATCGTCGGTGCTCGTGCGATCAACTTCGAAGGTCAAGCCACCCTCGCGCCACAGCGCAGCGTTCCATACGGCCGGATCGTCAATAACACATTGGTGGGCAACGGTGGTGGCGTCTCGATCGATGTGATCGGAAACGCTCGTCCAACGATCCTCAATAATATCTTCACGCAGTACGACACGTCGGTACGCACGACCGGAGCGTCCTCCGAAACCGAAATCAACAAGAACTTCTTCCACGGTGTGCCCGAACCTGCGATCAGCAATGACGGAACCATTGTCGGTGGCGGCGCTCCGTTGTTCGATGATCCTGACTTCCGGAACCGCCGAAACTACTATCTCGCCGACAACACGCAGGCTCTTGACGCGTCGGAGAACGATTTCGCCGATGCGAACTCCACCTTCACGAGTTTGTTGGGCATCTCCCCTTCGCCCGTGCTCGCACCTGATCGCGACGCACTCGGTCAGGTCCGTGCCGGTTCCGGCGCCCCTTCCTCGGGAGGAGGCGGTTCGGCCGTCAAGGATATTGGTGCGATCGACCGGGTCGATGCCCGGAAACCGTACGCGTTTCTCCTCGATCCCACCGATTCGTTTGGAACCGTAGCGGGGGCCGATACGAACTCCAACCGAACGAAGGTTCAGTTGAGCGCCCCCCAGGTCGAAGTATTCTCGGTCCTGTTGTCCGACGGCAAAGACGCACAGTCGAAATTCGAAGGCACGAACATTGATCCCGATACGGTGATCAATCCAGATACCGGTATCTCCGATACCGTCCTGATTCGCCAAAACAACCGACTCTTGGTCGAGGGTGAGGACTTCACACTCGCGTTCAACCGGGCCACCGGTGAACTTCGAATTACCCCGATCACCGAGTTGTGGAAATCCGACAGCGTCTACGAGATCATCCTGTTCAACGACGATCACAAAGCGGTTTCGTTCAACGTCGAGAACGGCAGTGTGGTTAACGATGGCGACACGATTACCGTTGGTGACGGCGACGGTGCCAACGTGGTACTCGAGTTCGATTCGGGATACATCTTGGATCTCGGGGCCGCCGACACGATTCTCGACGGACAAACGTTTGAGTACTTCACCGATACGGGAACGCAGGGTTACACCGCTCGGTTCCAGATTGAGAAATTGGCTGGCGTCCCGACTGGCGACTTCGTCGACGAAGTGCTATTCGATGACAATCTGAACGACGACAACCTGATCCTGGAGGTCGCTGACCCGACAGTGTTCGCACTCGGTGATTTCATCCGCATCAACGACGAAATCATGGTCGTGGTGGAATTGGATGTGAACAACGGTGCATTGACCGGTGCGACGACCAATCCGGGTGAAACCGTGGCCTCGACGATTCGCGTCCGGCGCGGCGTGATGGGAACCGCTCCCGGTGCCCACCGCAGCCGCGTGGAAGTGGCGACGATGATGGATACGACGACGTTGTCGTCGATCTTCAATGACGTTCACACGGCGGGCACTTCAGCGGTCTCGGCCTTGATCTCGGTCAACAGTGCCGCCGCACTGAATTTAGTGCCGGTCGGCACCGCGACGGGTGCGGATACGATCGATTTCCTCGATAACAATCCGAGATACATCCAAATCGAAGGCGAGATTCTCCGCGTTCGTGATATCGACGGTCCGAATGTGACTGTTGAGAGAGCGGCACTGGGCACACCTCGTAGCGATCACCCCATGAGCGCCACCGTCACCCGGGTTGTGCCGGCGTTTGTGAACGACATCGAAGTGCTTGCCCAAGGCGAGCGTGCGGTGAGTCAATCATCGATCGGCGGTTCTGCGGGCGATTCGACTTTCTCGGTCTTCCAAGGCGTGGATCTCGACTTCGATCCGACCGAACTGGCTCAATCCGGTTCGATGGTGTTGATTCGCGTCAACGACGAAATCATGCGAGTCACCGGATACGATGTTGTTAGCGATACCTTGACCGTTGTCCGGGGTGCGCTCGGGACGATGATCGAAGGTCATGACCAGTATTCGGTCATCGAGGTGATTGCCACCAATCGGGCAGCGACGTTATCGCCGACCCAAAGCGTGAGCGTTGACGACGTGCTTCTCGACGGAACCACAGCCGGGCCGCTGACGATCAGGGGCGATAGCTTCCTGCAATCGGATCACGTGATCGAGATCGTTCCTGGGACAGGGTTCCAGCCGAAGATCGGCGACCTGCTACAGATCGGTACCGAGATCACACGAATCAATGCGGTCATCGGTAACTCGTTGACACTCGAGCGTGGTCTGTATGACACCGTGGTGGTCGAGCATTCGGCGATGATGACGGAAATGGTTGGCGGGGTGGAGGTGACCTACCCGACCCCGATTCGTTTGATCGATTCGGCGTTCGAAAAAATCGTGCTGTTCGAAAGCGATCCGCTCGACGACGATGATACGATCGGCAACGGAAACGTTCGGTCGGGGATTGCGACCAAGATCGCGACCGCGATAAGGAACTTCCGTGTGCCCGCACCGGGCACCGAAAGTGACCTCGACCTGCGACTTCCTCACGCCCAATCGATCGAGGGCGGACGGGTTTACCTGGGCGGCCATGCCGGTGACATGTTCATGGACATTAGCGGCACCGTCGCTGGCACCGAGTTTGGCGGATCCGTATCGGGCAATCCCGGCGTCACTCTCGACAATATCGCGGTGCCGTTCATTCCGAGCGTCGATTTCCCACAAACCGCTCTCAACGCGGCAGTAATTTCGGCGATTAATAACAGTGATGACCTGAGGTTGCGTGCGTTCTCCGAAGGCGGTGAGGGATTCTATTTGGTCGGTGATGTGGGTGTCTCGCTCAACGACATCACGATTTCGGAAAGCGGAGCCGGGTTCTCAACGTCGACAACCGATGTCAACGGGATTACGGATTTCGCCGGTAACTTGATTCGACCGAATCGTGATGATCTTACGACTCGGTTCACCATCGGACTCGGAGAGAATCCGCAATATGACTTCGGCGATGGTGTCGACACGCATGACCCAGCTTTGACAGGCGGCCCGTTTGATCGAGCTCGTCACTTGCTCTTCTCCCAGGGTGATGACCTTGCGAGCGACCCACGCCTGGGTTCGTTGACCGATCCGGCCGGTCGTGTGGTGGATGCTGAATTCGATATCGATGTGACCGCGACCCCCATTTCGCTGCCGTTCAATCTCGCCAACGTGCTGCGAGATGACGGAATTTTGCCATCGACGACGCTCGCAATTGCGATCGACGATAGTACGGGCACGGTGGAGATTCCTGCGGGCGCAGGAGTGGCATTCAATGATTTTGATGAATCCTTCTTGATGGTCGGTGACGAAGAGGTGCGATTGATCGGTATCAGTCTCGGCACGGGTACTGGTGGCAATGACGTGCTCACGGTCCTTCGTTCAGCACCAGGTGCGGTCGGAGGCGGTCAATCGCATGCACTCCCCACCACCATTGTTGCGACACCGAAGACAACCACACTGACCGGCGAAATTGATCTCGCCGCGACTGAAATCCAAGTCTCCACCACCACCGGTGCGTTCTTTGCTGATCGGATTGGTGGGCATTTGTTGCTCGGCGGTGAGATTGTGCTGCTCCGAGAAATCAACGGTGACGTGCTTACCGTCGTCCGCGGCGAACTCGACACGGTCGCCACCGGTCACGGGCCATCGACCAAGGTTTCAGTGACGGATGACGAAAACGGCATCGATTTGTCATCGGTGCGATCGACGTTCAACGTCGCTCGAACACTCGATGCCAATGGCGGACCAGTCGAGGTCGTTGTCAACGCGACCGACTACGGCGTCGTCGACGGATGGCTCGACTTCGACGGGAATGGTCGGCTCGATTCCGACGCCGAACGCATCTTCGATGGCGTCGCCGTCTGGCCCGGCGAGAATGTCCTGATGGTGCAACTGCCCGATGGATTGACCGCAACGAGCGATCTGGTGATGCGATTGCGGATCAGCACGCTTGGCGGGTTGTCGGCCAACGGCTTGGCAATCGGTGGTGAGGTCGAGGATCACGCGATCACAATCGTGCCGGGCACGCCGCCGACGCTGCTCGATCTCGTCGATCCCGCAACTGCGAGCGATCAGGTCGAATCGTTTACCTTCACCGAGAACGTGCTGGGGACGGCGTTCGTCCCGCCGGTCGTGATGCCGCAAATTTTTGGGGCTTCGGCCGACGCCGATGGCGACACCATTTCGGTACTCGAAATTGTGGACCTGCGTACCGGACGGGCTTATCCGGTGGATCCGGTGACCAATGTTGCCGTGATTCCGGAATTGCACGATTCACTCGGACGCATCGCCGGACATTTGACCGTCGATTCGGATAGCGTGGTGACGTTCGTGCCGCGGACGAATTATGACACCGGTCCGGCGGCAGGTTCGGATGGCATCCCAGGAACAGCCGATGATATCACTCCGACGTTGGCGTTCGGTTATCGCCTCGTCGATGACACCCGAGTTGCCGGTGTGGAAACGGGAACGGTCTCGTTGACGGTCACGCCGGTCAACCAACCTCCGACACTCGATATACTTTCGACAACGTCAGTCGACGGTGTCAACGTGACGATGTTGGTCGAGGATCAGGATCTCGACGGCACCGTTGGGGTCGACACGCATACGATCTCCCTGACAGGTATCTCCGCCGGTGGTGATGACGTGCAACCGGTCCGCGTGACCGTGTCGACTGAAAACCTGGCCGACGACGGGACCCCGCTGCCGATGACGTCGCCCAATGCGAATCCAGCGTTGATCACGGGTCTACAGATCGTGGGACTCGATGGCAACGCTTACGACGGTGGCAGCTCGGCTGCGAACCTCAGCTTCACGACGACGCCGGATCAGTATGGCAAAGCGACGATCACGGTGACGGTGACTGATCCGGGACCAGACGGTGATTTCAGCACGGCGGGGGACAACGAAACCGTAACGGAAGTACTGACCATCACGGTGGTTCCGGTCAACGACAAACCGGCGACGGTGGAAAGGATTTGGAATCAACTCGAGGCGGTCGAAAACGCTTCCGGAACCAACATCACTCCAGCGATTTCGTTCCCCTTCGACGCCAATGATTTAACCGGTGTCTCGGGTATCGCGAGCCCGTTTGCGGACCAAACCCAAGTCGATGCGGGTGGCAGTGGTGCGGCTCCGTTTAACGAAGTCAACCAACTCATCACGCTCGCGGTCCACAAGCTGGTCCTCGGGACCGACGCGGTGATCAGTTACGAGCAAACCGATACGGGGACGTCCGTCGTGACGCCAGTCACGCCGTCCAACCGGACGCTGGATTTCCGCAATCTGTTCGACATGACAGGCTTGATCACATTCAGCGAGGTCACGGTCACTTTCTCGGGTACCGACGGAATGACGGGCACGATGATGATCCAACACGCCGGTGGCGAATTCGTTTCGGCGGTTTACACGCCGGGAGTGGACATCAATGACAACTACAACGGCATGCCGCAGGAACTGCAGTACATCGTTTCGGACAGCGGCGTGTCGATCGCGCCGAAGGTGGACGCGGCCGACGCCGATGTGCAGCTCGCCGATGCCAATCCGACCAACGGTTTGTCGGCTCCGATCGAATCGGATCCGCAAATCATTCGCTTCTCGGTCACTCCGGCAGCGGATGCTCCGTTCTTGGGTGATTTCAATGCGGGCATCAACTTCGACGAGACCGAAGTCGATACCAACCCGGCCAACGACAGCTACGAGTTGCAACTCGCCGATCTGTTCGTCGACCCGGCCCGTGGGTTCTTGCTCGGTTCAAACACCGTCGATGCGGCTGGCACGGTGGACGCGAGCTGGATCACCATCACTGTGAATGCGGGCAACCCGGCCGGATTGTTGCCAACACCGACGATCAACCAGACCGGGACGACCGGTCCGATCTCGCTGACCTTCACTCCGGTGAACGACGCGTACGGTGTGGCAGAATTTGTCGTCACGATCACGAATCAGAACAACTCATTGGACTCCGAGACGAAGACGTTGACCGTTACGGTCAATCCGACCAACGACGCTCCGGTGACGTTTGATCGCTTGGTGACGGGCGACGAAGACATCGTGCACACGTTCACGCGTGCCGATTTGCTTGGCTTTGGAACGACCACGCCTTCGAAGCACAGCACGTTTGTGGATGACGGTGATCTGGCGACCGATCCCCGCTACGACGAAAGCGAACAAACGCTGCAAATCTACGGATTCGTTGATAGTCAAACCGGCGTGGAATACCTGTCGGCCGACTACGACTCGGGTCCTGGTGTCAATTTACCTCAGTTGGTCGAATTGCCCCATGGCGATGTGATCTTGACGTTCAGTGAAGGCGGGTTCTTGTTCGGAACGTTTACCCCTGACGCAGATTACTTTGCAGCGAATGCGGGGGCCGCATTCACGGCAGGTGACTTCTTGCAGTACCGCGTTTCCGATACGGGCTTCGATGAACTATTCGGCCCGTTTGCGGGTAACACGGTGTTGGTCGCGAACGTGCCGGTGGTCAACCCGCTCGTTCTTGGAACTCCACCGGTCTTCGATGCAGCAAACCTGACATTTTTCACACAGGCTGTCAACGATGAACCCATGATCCCGTCATTCGGATCGGCACCGAATTTCAACGACCAGACGGTAACGTTCTATGAGGACCAACCGTTGTCATTCAACGGCACGCTGAACACGACCATCTTTGCGTCGGGCAGTCGCATTCTGCCAGGGCCGCCGAACGAGCAACTCACACAATCGATCACCTCGATCACGCTGACGCAGACCAGCGGACCGGCCATGTTCCTCGCCGGTTCGATGGCGACTCTGACAGCCAACGGTCAGTTCTCGGTCACGCCGCTGCCTGATGCCAATGGCACGGCGGTGTTCGAAATGACGATCACCGACAGCGGCGGTGCGGAGATCACTCCCAAACCGCTGATCACAGTGACAATCAATGCGGTCAATGATCAACCGATCGGGTTCGATCGTTCGATCGTGACTCAGGAAGACACGAGCCGAGCCATTTCGGCGGCGGATCTGCTCAATGGGACCAGTGCATCGGAAACCGCCGCGATCGCCGCCAAACTGGGCATTCCTGCGGCGTTCAATGAGGACACGCAAACCCTCGAAGTCGCCCAGATCATTGTCCCGGATTCCAATGGCAACCCGCGTGTGTTCCGTGATGCTCCGGGCGAGCCGACGGAAGTTCTGACGGTCAATGGCGGTCGCTTGGCACTCACGTGGGGTGGTTCCACACAGGGAGCGGGCCTGCGTCAGTTCCTCTCAGCCGTTTACACCCCCGCGATCGATTACAACCAAACGACGCCGTTCTTCAACATCACCGACGATTTCTCGTATGTCGTTCGTGACAGTGGTCTCAACGCAGCAAACCCAGGTGCGGTTCCTCCCCATGACAACCTGAGCGATCCGGCGACGGTTCGAATCAGTGTCGTGGCGATGAACGATCTGCCGGTCTTCCCGATGTTCGACATCACCAACAATACGATTACGTTCGACGAAATCGAAGTCGGTAATACGTCGCCGCAATTGCGAGACGTGTACACGAACGCGACCACGCAAGTACGCCCGGGACCGTTGTCCGCTCGCGATGAAACCGCTCCGTTCCAAATCGCATCGGTTCGTTTCGTGCCGGTCACCGGATTGGTGCCGGTCGGTTTGATGACTCAGTTGCCGACGATGACCAACGACGGCGTGATTCGTGTTTTCCCAGCCGCCAATGCCTTCGGTGACGCGGTCTACAATGTTTTTGCCAACGACGGAATCGACGATTCGCTACCACAGCAGATCACGATCACGATCACCGGAACCAACGACGCTCCCGTGGCTCAGGATATCGCTGCGTTCACGACTCCCGAAAACATGCCGATCACGATTCACGACGTGGCCGGTGGTGCGGACCTGTCGACCAGTGCCACGGCGAGTTCGTTACCACTGACGTCGACGTTCGGCGAGCACGATCAAGATTTGCAAGTGGTCGGGATTGGTATCGTGTCGGGTACACCTGCGGTCAGCAATCCGACCCCGTCGGTCCTCGCCACTTCGGCAGCGATTCCGTATGGATTCGACGCCACGTTGAACACCCAAGTGGCGATGATGCAGTTCGAAACCACCCATGGCACACTGGACATCACGTTTCAACAACGTGTCAGTGGGAATCGGGCGACGGGATTCATTTCCAAGATCGATTACACACCTGACCAAAACTACAACAACACGCAGGGACAAGACGTGTTGACGTACTTCGTCAGCGATTACGGTTCGATGGCGGTCCCCGGCAGCACCCCGTCGCGGACACTCGACATTCCTGGTGATTTGGATGGTGAACTCAGTGCTCCGGCCCGGATCACAATGAACGTCACCCCGGTTAACGATACCCCGGTGATCCCTGAATTCGAGAACGCAGGCGTGTTCACGTTTGCCGAAGACGCGGTCACCCCGGCGACGGTCCGAACCCAGGTGTTCCTCGATGACAGCATGGTGATCAACGCCGGCCAGGGAGTCGATGAAGCCGCTCAAACAGTTCGTATCTCTCTATCAACGCCGACTGCGTTGCTCGCCGCTGAATTGTTCACGTCGCCACCGACATTGTCGGCTGATGGAACGCTGGAAATTTTCCCGCGTGCCAACGTGTTCGGTACGATCAACTACACAGTCAGTGTGGTCGATGTGAGTCCGGCCGGTGCGATATTGAGTGCCCCGGTGACTCGCAACTTCACGATCGAAATCGACTCGGTCAACGACCAGCCGGTCGCTTCGGCCAAGATGCTCAGTTTGACCGAGCATCGCGAACAACTCGACGTCAACGGCAATCTCGTTCCGACGAGCAACGGCATGGGACACCTCGATATCCTTGCCACCGATCTGTTGGAAATGAATGCTGCCGGTGGTGCCGCCGCAGCGAACTCGTTCTCCGCCTCCGGCATCGGATTCCCTTACGACGAAAGTGCTCAAACGCCGAGTCTGCGAGTGACCGCACTCGGTTTGCCGGGTTCAGCTACCCCGAGCCGATCGGCGACCGACGCGTCGTTGGTTTATGCTCTGGCCGGTGGTCGGATCACGGCGACCGATTCGCTCGGTACCGCCAACGGAACGTTGACGATCACGTATGAGCAAAACGCGTCGGATGCGACCGATCGGTTCATCGCCTCGGTGCGTTACACGCCTGACGTCGATTACAATTCGTCGACACCGTTCGATGCCAATGATCAATTCACGTATTTCGTCGACGATCGTGGCGACGAGAATAGCCAGAGTGCGGCGGCAACGGTCACGTTGTCGGTCACGCCAACGAACGACCTGCCGTCGATCCCGGGTCTGGCCAACGGCGGTGAGTTCACTCGTACCGAAGACAGTGGCCCGTACACGATCGACAATGTGTTCACCACCGCGGGTGCCCAAATCACACCGGGCCCCGCTGGTGCGATCGACGAGAACACGTTCTCACGCGTGGCCGTCGCGATGACCCACGCCAGTGGCACGATGGATATGTTCGCTACCGGGCCGATGTTGACCGCCGCAGGAGCACTCACGTTCGATTCCAATGCCAACGCGTTCGGATCGACGGTGTTCGATGTGACGGTGACCGAAACGGATCTGTCGGGTAACCCGATCGCCAACCCGCAATCGCGGACGACTCAGATCACGATCACGTTGACACCGGACAACGACCTCCCGACGGCTCCGAACCGGATGTTGATGATGGACGAATTCAGCGAGTTCGAGAACGTCACGGGAGACGCAGTGACGGATCCGCCGACGACGATCAGTGTCGCGGCGAGCCGGCTGCTCGATCTCGCCGGTGCCGAAGAAGGGGCCGCTCTGGCCAGCGGCAACGCGACGTTTGCCGAAACGCAATCGCTCCGTGTTACCGGCATTGGTCTGCCCGGCGGAACGAGCCCGGTCGCCAATGCGGACGCACTGACCTACGTATTGAATACGAATACGGGACGACTCGAGGCGATGCAAACGCTGAACCTCGCCAACGGTGATTTGGCGCTGACGTTCGTCGAGGTCGGTACCGGAGCGACGGCGGTGCGATCGTTCGATCGACTCGAATATGTGCCCGATACGGATTACAACTCCGCCACGCCAGGCACGACCCCGGACCGGTTCACGTACTTTGTGACCGATTCGGGAACACCGGCGGCGACGAGTCTGCCAGGCATGGTGACGTTGCAGGTCAATCCGACCAACGACGTGCCGACCTTCACGCTCAACACGGGCGTGTTCGGACCGGGCAACACGTTGTACTCGCTCGAACGTGATGACCAACGATCGACCAGTTTCCCAGCAATCGTTTCGGATCTGTCGCCAGGTCCGCAAACGGCGACCGATGAACAGGCCAATCAAACAGTCGTGTTTCGTTATCAATCGCCGACGGCCTTGGGCACGTTGGGCACGGTTTCCACCGGTAGCGGTGGCACGGTTCTCGCGGACCTGTTCCATCGTGACCCGGAATTGATCAACGGCACGTTGTTCATCTATCCGGCCAGGGACGCGTTCGGGACCGCCAAGTTGGTGTTCCGCGCCGAAGACGGTCCGGATTCACGTTTGCCCGTCGGTACGAATACGAAGTTCCAAGAGTTGACATTGCAGATCCGAATCGGCGAGGTCAACGATGCTCCGGTTCTCGATACCACGTTCGCTCCGAAACCCTTGACCGCGAACAACCTGACCAACCCGGTCACCGATCCGGCGTCGGTTCCCGATGACGTGTTCCAGGTCGAAGCCGATGGCACGATCGTTTACACGTTGCGTGAAGATGCGTCCAACATCGTCAATCCTGATTTGATCGATGGTGCTGGGGGCACTTTGGTGCTCGAAGACGGTAGGTACTTGATCCAGATACCTGCCGGTGTTCAGGATCCGAGCAACGCTCGGGCCAGTCTGCTTGATCCGTATTTGGTCGGCCCGGCCAATGAGCAGGCCACGCAGCGGTTCAGCAACATCAGCATCCCGACAACGACGCTTCAAGGGGGAACTTTGGAAACGTTGTCCGTTGGTGGTGAAGTGACCTGGTTGTACTACACGCCTCCCGCGAACATGAACCGTCTGACGAACGTCGCCGACTCGTTCATCTACACGACGACCGACAACGGACAGACGTTCAATTTGGGAACGAGTTCGTTGCAGGCCGATCCCCAATCGGTGACCGGGCGTGTCCGGTTGATCCTCAATCCGGTCAACGACGCTCCCGATTTCACTTTCGATCCGGCTCGCCTTGACGGTGCCGGCAATGCGACCGTCTCCGTGGCCGAGGGTGCATCTAATCTGACCTTCAACCTGATCTCGGCCCGAACGGCCGGACCGGTAACGGCGATCGACGAAACCGACGTGACCAACGGTCAATCGATTTCGTACACCGTCACTCCGGATGTCGCTTACCCGACGGGCACGTTCACGGCCGGACCGACGGTCAATGCTCAAGGGCGTTTGACGTTCACGCCTGGAACGGAAGTCTCCGGTAACTTTGTCTTCAACGTGTTCGCTGTCGATAGTGGTGCCAACGACCCGACCGGACGCGGTGACGTCAACCGATCGGTCTCGCGACCGTTCACGATCTCGATTGCAGAGATCAATGACCCGCCGCAATTGATCCCCGGACAAGACGGTGTAACGATGGGAACCGTGGCCGAAGATAATGTTCGTGCTGCGGGTGCTGGCGGTTTGGAAATTCTAACTGCCACATTGCTCGGCGAGTTCCAACCTGGACCCTCCGGTGCCGGAGCGGAAACCAGCCAAACCGTTGCGGTCGCCTCGGGACTCCCGACGACGGTCGGTGATTCGATGACAACGCCCCAGGGCGGAACGTTGACGCTGGAGTCCGCCGGACTCTACGTCTATTCGCCCGCGACCAACTTCGTCGGCCAGGACACGATCGTTTACCAAGTCACCGATGGTGTCACGCCGGTATTGACGGTACCGGGTACGCTGTCCATCAACGTGACGCCCGTCAACGACGCACCGGACATTTCGTCGCTCGATCTGACGATTGATGTGATCGAGGACTCGGCACCCAACGTAATCACCGGTTGGTTCAACGGTGTGTCGGTCGGACCCAACGGCGACGTTTCGGGTATCGGACGTGCGAGCGATGAAATCGATGGTCTCGGAACGACCCCGGCTCAAATGTTCGGGACGATCACGATTCTGCCCGATGGTCTCGTTTCCAACTACACGGACTTGTTCGATTTCACTTTGGGTGATCTCAGCACCATGGTTCGCCTGGTCGGCAATGACCTGGTCTTTGACGTCGCCGCAGGGGCATCGGGGTCGGCGACCTTCGACGTGACGGTGTTCGACAAAGCCACCGCCGCCGGTTCCGATCTGATCTCATCGACCGCGAAACTGACGATCAATATCACGCCGGTGAACGACGTGCCGACCTTCGATGTTCGAGGTACCGTGAGCAATCCGCTCGACGTGGTCGAAGGCAGTGGGCTCTATATTGATTTCTTTGCTGACAATATCTCCTCCGGTGTCGGTGAGTCGCAAACGACTCGCTTCCTCGTCAGTGTTCCCGCAGGTGACGAAGACCTGTTTGAAACGCTCCCAACGATCAACAGTGTCGGTGTCCTGGAATTCGAAATGACAGAGAACGCCAACGGCAGCACTGTCGTGAGCATCGTGCTGACCGACGATGCCGATCCGAATGACGGACTCAATGAGACCTCCGACGGTTTGACTGCACTGAACAGCACCCCGGTGTTGCTCACGATCAGTATCACGCCGGTGAACGATCCTCCGACGGCAACCAACAACAATTTCATCTCGACCGAGGACAGTATCCTGACGTTCTCGATCCAAGACTTGATCGTTGACGATGTCGATATCGATCCGGGCGACATACTGACGTTGGTTACCGGATCGGGAGTGAACTACGTTACGACGCCGACCGGTGCCCAAGTGACCACAGCAGAGGGCGCGGTGGTCTCAATCAACAACTCGACCGGTTTGATTACTTACAATCCGCTCGGATCCGATGCGATCCAGGGTCTGCGTGACTCGACGTTCACCAACAACTCGGTTGTCGATACGTTCGAGTACACCGTGATCGATTTGGGTGGTTTGACGAGCACGGCAATCGTCTCGCTGACCATCTCCGGTGCCAACGACATCCCGCGTGCGGTCGACGACATCATTTCGCTCGACTATGAGCTCGATGCCGGCGGCAACCCGATTGCCCGCTCGTTAATGGATGCCGGAAATTCGATCTTCACCGGTCGAGACGGCGGTGTGGGAATGGACTTTGATATCGACGAGGGCGACAGCGTCGATATCAGCACGTTCACCGTCACTCGCAACCCGCAGTTCGGCGAGATCCGCGAGATTCGGGACGCCACCACGAATGAGCTCACGGGACTGGAATACCTACCTGGACCCGACTTCCTCACCCAAGGAAATGGTCAGGACGTGTTCGAGTACACCATCAACGACAATGTGACCAACCCGGGCGGCCAACCGAGTGCTCCGGCCACGGTTCGGATCGTCACCCGTCCAACACCGGGGACCCAACCGATCCGAACGGGAACATTCAACAACGCCACCGAAACCGGCACGGCGGTGTTGGACCTCAACGACATCTTTGTCTCCACCGATGGTCTCGATCTCAGTCAAACGGTGATCAAGATCAACGGAACCAAGGGCAACGCGGTCATCAACGGTAACGGACAACTCGTCTACACGCCGAACCCAAATGAAACTGGGGAAGACGTCGTCACGATCGAGGTCCAGGACGTCAATGGTGTGAAGAGTGGTGATGTCGAAATTCAATTCAACATCACCAACAACTCGCGCACCAACCCGGTCGATCCGACGGACGTCAATCGCAGCGGATTCAATACCGCACTCGACGCCCTGTTGATCATCAACCTGCTCAACAACGGAATGGGTGCCGGATCCAACGGCATCGCGATTGACCAAATCCCAACCGGGGACACTAACCTGTACGACACCAACGACGACGGGATCATTTCTGCGGTCGACGCGTTGCGGGTCATCAACGCGCTCAACGCCCGAGGCTCGGACAACCCGACCGGCGAACAGGTGCTCGCTCCAGGTGCTCTGAGTGGGGGAATCGGGGGTGCGGCGGCTTCGGCGGCCATGCCGGTTTCTACGGTCAGTAGCAACGCGGCGAAGGTTGTCGGCGGTTCGGTGTGGGACGTCGAGGATGATTTCCTCGACTTGATCGCTTCGGATCAGGCGGACCGATCCGAGACCGGTGAGGGCGATTCGCTCGAAGCCAGCCTCGATGCCGCAATCAGCGATCTGTTCTAAAACACCTCGCTCGTGGGAACGCTACAATGAACCCTTGGTCTTGAAAAAGACCGAGGGTTTTGTATTGTCGACCGGTTCTCCGAACCGAAGGCGTTACGGAGTGACGCGTGGAACGTTGTCGGCTCGGAGAGCCGAACGACATTAACCTAACGAACTCTCAATCTGGATCATCCCCTTGTTACTCTCATCCTACATTCGCAGTCAATCCATCGTTTTCACGCTGTTGATCTGCGTTGGCTGCCTGCCTGCAATTGTCTCGGCATCGGATTTAGAACCAACGTCGGCACCGGAGTCGCGTCCGAATTTTGTGCTGATCATTGCCGATGACATCGGGTTTCGGGATGTCGGGTGTTACGGCAGTCCCGACGCACGCACGCCGCGTCTCGATGGACTGGCACGCGAAGGCTTGCGTTTGACCAACGCGTTCTTAACAGCGAGCAGTTGCAGTCCCAGTCGTGCGTCGATCATCAGTAGCCGGTATCCGCACAACAACGGCCCGGCCTGTGAACTGCACCGACCGATCCCGTGGCACTTGCCGTCGGTGACCGGCGTTCTGCGTGATGCGGGTTACTACACGGCGTTGTCAGGAAAAAACCATATCTCGTGGACGCGGACACCCGCAGGGGAAACCCCGCCGACGCCCGCGTTCGATCACGTGGACAACGGACAGAACCCGAACACCTCCCCCAAAAACAATGGCGGTCATGCCAATTGGGTCCAGACGATCCGCGATCGGCCTGCCGATCAACCCTTCATGCTGTGGTTGGCCAGCTTCGACGCCCACCGGGATTGGGAAGCCGACCGCCAATGGGATGAATCGGTTTATGGTCCGATGCACGTTGCCGAAAGCGTGACGTTGCCGCCCGCGTTTATCGAAACTTCGGCAACACGCGAGGATTTCGCGTCGTACCTCAACGAAGTCACCCGGTTCGATTATTTTGTCGGCGAGGTGATCGATGAACTCAAGGCGAGCGACGTGTGGGCGAACACGTATCTGTTCGTTTTGTCCGACAACGGTCGCCCGTTCCCACGCGGCAAAACACGGTTGAACGATGACGGCATGCAAACGTTTCTCTTCGTGAGCGGTCCGTCGATCGCTGCGCCTGGATCGGAGTCGGATTCCTTGGTCAGTGTGATCGACATCGCGCCGACCATCACGAGGCTCGCCGGGGTGGAGTCGCCCGAAACGTTTCAGGGCCGGTCGTTGGTACCGCTGTTGTCGGGCGCCGACGCCCGAGTTCGTCCTTATGCGTTCTCCGAACACAATTGGCACGACTACGAGGCACTCGGTCGAGCGGTCCGGGACGAGCGGTATTTGTTCATTCAAAACGATCGCCCGCATCTGCCGTCTCAAGGACCCGCAGATTCCGTCCGCAGCCCCACGCATCAAGACATTCGCGATGCCGCCGCGAGTGGTGCGGTCTTGACCGACGCCCAAGCCGACGTGTTGCGGCAACCACGTCCTGCACTGGAGCTGTACGACCGTCAATCCGATCGCGATCAAACCCGCAATTTGATCGAGGATCCCGAGCACCAAGTCAAGCGAATGGAATTGGCGGCGGCACTTCAGAAATGGCGGGATGAAACCGGTGACTCATCACCGACAACGATCACACCGGACAAGTTTGATCGAGACCGAGGTGTTCCGTTGCAACGTCAAAAGAAGGGTGAGAAGAAAAAAGACGTGCCAGACCAGTCGCCTCCGGGGTATGATCGTGACGCCGAGCACGTGGATGCGGAGGGGATCTGAGGCTATTCGTGCGCGGGCGCTACCACAGATGGACGCAGATACACACAGATCAAGAGGCTTATCCTGGCCTCGCGGACTACGTGCAAACGAGCAATCCAACATTAGTCATCCACTTTGGTTTTTTCTCATCTGTGTCCATCTGCATTGATCTGTGATTCAAAATCACACCTGATTCTGCGTTTCTATTATCAAATCGACGTACCATCGAGATGGCTGCGTTATGCAGGGGACAATGGAGACCATGGTCCTACAATTCAGAATTTGGATTGGCGTTGTTGCAGGTACTCGGTGAGCGCTTTGTCAAACGGCATGCTGGTGTCGAGCGCGACGTAGTCGATTCGCATTCGGTTGCATCCTTCACGATAGGCTTCTCGAAATGCTTCCATGCCGCTCAAGTACTCCTCGCGAAACCCGGTCGCGTCGACGGTGACAATCTCGCCGGTTTCAGGGTCTTCGAATTCGACGGGTCCGTCGTAGGGGAAATGCACTTCGGCTTCGTCCATGACATGGAACACGATCACGTCGTGACCGCCGTGACGAAGTCGCCCGAGCGCGGCGAGTACTTCGGCGGGATCACCGAGCAGGTCCGAGAACAACATCACCAGACTGTGGTGACGCAGCATCGTGGCGACCTGGATCAAACTCGCCGATAAATCCGTCGTGCCGTCGGGTGTCATCGCCGAAAGGGCCGCCATCACGTCGCCGAGATGCCCCCGCCGACTACGGGCGGGCAACACGGCCCGCAATTTGTCACGGAACGTTAGCAATCCGACCGGGTCTTTTTGCATCGTCATTAAATAGGTCAGCGACGCGGCGAGACAGGTCGCGTACTCGAATTTGGTCATCGATTGTCGTTCGCTGAACCCCATCGATTTCGAGAGATCCATGACTAAATAACCGGTCAGGTTCGTTTCCGCTTCGAACCGTTTGATGTAGTGCTTGTCCGTTTTCGCGTACACCAACCAATCGATCAATTTCGGGTCGTCGCCACGGCTGTAACGCCGGTGCTCGCTGAACTGGACCGAGAACCCTTGCAAGGGACTGGTGTGCAACCCCTGTAAAAAACCACGCACGACCATGCGAGCACGCAAGTCGAGTCGTTTGATTTTTTGCAGCGTTTCGGGTGAGAGCGATTGGGACATTAGGAGACGTTTGAACGCTCGACGAGTCGCCCTTCGGTCAGTTCGAATTGGCGTTCCATCGCCTCGGCGAGCGTCAACGAGTGGGTCACTGTGATCAAAACGGCGTTCTCGTCGGATTGCAATCGGAGCAGCAACTCGGTGATCTCGCTGGCGGTTTTCGCATCGAGGTTCCCGGTCGGCTCGTCAGCGAGAATCAACGTGGGCCGCATGAGCAACGCGCGTGAGATCGCGACGCGTTCCCGTTCGCCGCCGGAGAGTTCGCCGGGGAGGTGGGTCCGACGCTCGCTCAATCCGACCGCTTTGATCAACGTCTCGGCCCGCTCGATATCGGCCGCACTCGGTTTACCGATTGCGAGGGCGGGTATCAACACATTCTCGACCACCGACAATTGCGGCAGCAGATGATGATCTTGGAAAACAAACCCGATGGTTCGGTTTCGAAACGCCGCGCGTTTCTTCTCATCGAGCGAGAACGGATCGCTGCCGTTGATCTGCACGCTGCCCTCGTCGGGCTCGTCGAGCGTGCCGAGAATTTGCAAGAGCGTCGTCTTGCCGCTACCACTGGGGCCGACGATCGCAGCGGATTGGCCGGGATGCAATGACAAGGAAATGTCGCTGAGGACGCGCAGCGGTTGACCGGCGGTCGCGTAAGATTTGCTGACTTTGTCGACGATTAACAACCGTAACTCCTCGATCGAGTAATGAATTCGCTCACGCCTTGCCGATCAAGACATGCCGAGCACATCGAACATGTTGTACATGCCGGCGGGCATGAGCGAGCCGTCACGTCCTTGGATCAACCATTTCGCTGCCGCGAGCGCCCCGGTGGCGTAACAATCCCGGTTACTCGCCGCGACATTGAGTTCGATCCGTTCGCCGAGCATGCCGAACACGATCGTGTGCTCGCCCGGATTGTCACCGACACGGATCGCATGGTACCCGATTTCGTTTCGGGTGCGTTGTCCGGTGTGGCCTTCGCGGCCATGGATGTGCTCAATGGGTTCGTCTGCGTTCATTGCTTCGGCAATCATTTCTCCGAATTTCAATGCCGTGCCGCTCGGCGCGTCGGCTTTGAATCGGTGGTGACGTTCGAGGATTTCGATGTCCACTCCCCCGGTGACGTCGCGCAGAGCCGCGGTCATTTGTTGAGCCATTTTCATGGACAGATTGACCGCCAACGACATGCTCGGCGCCCACACGATCGGGATCGAGCAAGCGGCTGCTGCGAGCGATTCTTTTTGCGTTTCACTTAACCCCGTGGTGGCCACGACCAGCGGGCGGCCGTCGGCGACGCAGCGTTCGAAACAGGCATCGATCGCCTCGGGAAGTGAAAAATCGATCACGACATCGGCCGCATCGGGCCAAGACGCGGAAACGGGAACACCGAGCGGACGGACGCCCGCGACCGTCCCTGCATCCTGACCGATTTTGGGATGATTCGGGTGATCGATTGCCGAGACGAGCGAAAACGTAGATGAATCCTGATCTCCCACCGCCAACGCGACGACCCGTTGTCCCATTCGTCCAGCCGCTCCGTGAACGGCGAGTTTGATAGTTGTGTTCATAATTTGAATTTACTCGCCGAACGTGGCTTCGCCCAGCGGGAGACGTTCCAGGGTGTTTACGACTTCTACCCTCCCGAGCGCAACTGGGGAGGGTCGGAATTCGAGCGTTTAGCGAGAATTCCGGGGAGGGCCGAGCGCCTCTATCCGTACTGGAAGGTCGCATCCGGCCCTCCCCGGTGGCCTCGGGCCGACCGACCCTCGCGACTCGCCGGGAGGGTGAAGACAAGGGCAAACAGTTCACCTAGTCCTTTGCTTCGATCAACGCTTTCTCTAGGTCGTTGATGACCTTCGGGTTGATTTGTTTGGAGAGCAGTTCCCTCGTCGTGCGGAACATCTGGTCGACTTTGGTTTGTTGGTTCGGGTTGCGTCCGATCGCTTTGAGGAACATGGTTTGTTTCACCCCCATGTCGTTGGCGATGATTTCATTGGAGGGTTCATTACGGAGCAGTTCGAGTAAATCGTCGGCCTCTTTCACTTTGCCTTCTTTGATCCGCATCATGATCCGGGCCTTGAACAGTTCCCGAATCGCGACCAGATCGACGATCGCGTTTTGCACGCCGCGGATGTAGGCCTCGGCTTGCAATCGCATGTCGTCCCCGGCGAGGTCGGCGACGCCCGTTTCATGGTGACCGGGAACGATGGGCAATCGTGCCAGCACGGCGCCGCCGTTTTTAACGTAGAGCAATCGTAGCGGTCGATCGATTTTCTCGACGTCCATCCTGCCATTCCAGTCCGTGCGTCCGACGAACGTCATCGCGGAGCTTTCGAGTTCCTTGTCGTAAATCTCGTAACCGATCAACGGTTCATTCGGATTGCCTTTGGCGTGCAATCGCAGCATGGTGTCGTCGAATCGTGGATGGACGCGGATGCCCATACGATGGGTGCGATTGTTTTTGCGGCCTTGCAATCCGCCGACACGACCGGCATAGAAATCCATCTTGACGGTTGAGGGAGCGGTTTGCTGACGATTGGAAATGGGACTCGGCGTGATGGTGATCGTCTCGGTTGCTTCGCCACGCAAGACGGTAAATTTCACGTTGGGTGAGTCCGGTGTGGTGACGATGATTTGCAGGATCGCGGCGGCGTCGAGATCTTTCACACCATTGATGCTGAGGATCACGTCATTCTGTTGGAATTTCCCAGCGGCGGGCGATTCGTCGAGCACTTCCATCACGATGGTTTGCGGCCCGTCCTTGGTCCTTTTTTCACGGACGATGACGCCGAAGTACTGCGGTGTCAGAGCGAGTGTTTCGGATTTCTTGATCTTGATGTTTTCCGGTTTGCCGCCGCGTTGAACTTCGATTTCATAGGTGTCCGTGGGGATCCCTTGGATCGTCCGGGCGATCGTGTGAGGTTTCAGAATCGCTTTTTGAGCAACGGTGTTGATGCTGTCACCGAGACGCAACCCGGGGTCTGCGGCGCCGAATCCGGCGAGTTCGGGTTCGACGCTAATCAGGTACGCCCAATCGAGCGGACCGATCGCGATCGGTCTGCCGTTGCGATCGTCTTTGCGGACCAAGGGTTCGAGTACGTCGCCGATGCGGACGTGAATCGGAGAGTCCGGGTCGAGAGCCAATCCGGAGGCACGAACCAAACCGACAGCGGAATCCCGGCCCGCGTCATCGATCCGGACGACCGGCGAGAAGGCTTCGCGGATGGTAATTCCGACCGACATCGCGATTTCACCATGGGATACCAGATCACGGTGGGTGACGTGGCTGAAGTGACGCATCAGTGTGTCGAGTTCGATCACCTCGACGTTGGCCGGGTTGGTTTCGGTTTGGATCCGGGCAACGTAAATTTTGTCGAACTGTTCGATCGCATCCACGACTTGTCCCGCGAGCGGCAGGACGATGATTTTAGCTTTGGGTTCGGTGAAGGTGTCAGCCATGCCGCGAGACACCAACAATGCCTCGGTGGTTTCATCCGCCCACATTTCGGCCAACGCGACGGCGTCACCCCTGATCGCTTTGAGCTTTTCCTGCCACACAAATTTGGTCGGTGTGGTTTTCAGTTCGGGGTTCTCGGCGATGCGTCGCCGGATGTCTTGGACGCGGCCTTGGGTGCCCGGAATGGTCTGGAGAAACCGCCCCGCGTCGGAGGCGAAGTGAATCCGCAGCGAATCCTTGTGTCCGTATTTCAACGCGATGACCGGGTCCGACGCGGCGATCCGGTCGAACGTGATCGAGCCGAGGTCGCGCTGAGCGATCGAAGCCACCGCCGGCGGTGCGTCGGCAACGACGGTTCGCCAAACCGAAAAGAAATCTCGGTCGAGGTAATCCGATAACTCTTCACGAATCGAATCGGCGTCGACGCGCGGGTTGTCCGATGCGATCCAAATCAAAACGCGGTAGGGTGCGAAATCAAACGGCGGCGGTTCCTCCGGTCGCTTTTCGATCTCGGTCAATGCACCACTCGAGGGCGACTCATCGGCCGGGTCGAGCGTGGGAGTGACGATGGCGCCGGAATCCGAGGGCGGAGTCGATTCCTCATCGCTCGCACCGGCGACCGGTGCGGCATCCGGTTCGACGGCCGACGTGATCGAGAGCCTCAACAGACCGAGCAACAGCACGGTGAACGTGATCACCGCGACGCGGAACAACGGGTGACGGTTCACTGATTGAGTCTCCATTTATCCGAATTCTGATACAGGGACACGATGTCCGAACCGACACCGGCCAGGTTACGGTTGTACGCATACGAATCGACGAGTTGCCACAACGGGATCACGGGCAATTCATTGTTGGCGATGAAGTGCAGATCGAGCAACCGGTCACGAGCGTCTTTCCAGTTTCGGGATTCCTCTAAACGACGCAACCCGAGTCCGACCAATTGATCGGTGCTGCCGGCAATTCCGGACGGCCCGAGCACGCGACGGGCGTCAATGATCGGTTCCCAAACCGCAGCGGCGACATAGGCGAGATCCGCCGTTCCCGGTTCGGGGAACGCCTCGCCGACGGGCAATTCGACGAGTTCCACAACGAGGTCGAGCAGTTCCCACTGAGTCTTGATCGCCTCGCAGGCCGTTCGCGACATGTTCTCGGGTGGGAACGCCAACCGGATCGGTTTCAACTCGGGGGCAGCTTCCTTTTTCCGAGTCGCCTCACCTTCGAATCGATTACTCACCATCGTCATTAGCAATTTTGCCAGTCGGGGTTCATACCGACGGGCCGAGATTTTTTTGTCGTAGGCGTAACCGAGAGGATCGTTCGGTTCGATCCCCGCCGGGAACGGTCCCGAGAGGACTTGGCAACCGGGCACCTTCAAACTTTCGAGCAACTCACCGGCTAAAATGTCTTGCCGGTTCGTCCCGTAGACAAGAGCCCTGCGAAACATGCGGTCGGCGAGGAATGCGTGCTCGCTGCACGGGACGAGCATGTGAACGCTCGGCAGGGGATAGTTGGCGACCGCGATCTTGAGGTTGTCCTGCAGCCGGACCGCGTCGGCGGGGAACAATTGGTCGAGCACGTCGACCTCGCCTCGGAGCAATTTAGAAACACCGTCGGACGCACTTTCGGTCCGAATTTCGACGATCTCACGCGGTTGAGATACCGTTCGTTGTTCACCGACGAGGGTGTACCGGATCAGATCGCCTTCGACGACGTCGCGGCGATAATCACCCGACGGCGAGCCCGGTTCGCCACCGAACCAACTGCCGTCGACGGTCATTTGAATCAACGCGGCTGGTAAAACGTTGGGACGGCGAAGCACGCAATCAATCTGTTTCGGTCCATCGAGTCCGATCGCTTTGACGGCGGCGGCCCAGGGTGAAAAATAGACGTCCGTTTTCGGCAGGACTCGGTCAGCCAAGCGGTCGGCGATATAAAAACCGTTGACACCGTTGAGCGGTGGTTCGAGTTTTTCCGGCATCAACATCATGGAAAAATCCAAACGGTCGGCACTCTGTTCGGTCTCGCCGAACAAGAATTCATACTCGCCTCCCTCGGGACCGGCACCTTGCATTTCGAACAACACACGGTACAGCAACCGTCCGGCGCGGCGGGCGGCCCAATTGTCCAAACGTGTGGGGTCGGGGTTCTTCGCCGTTTGCAAAACGCCGACGTTCACCAACGGATAGATCCGGTCGATTTTTTGAACGAGTTCTTTTCCGTTTGGGATCGACGGTTTGAGATAGATGCTCTCGCGTGACAAGCGTCGAGCCTCGCGAAAGTCTTCGACTTTCAGCGCCGCGATGGCTCGTGTTTGGCGATCTTGTGCCATTTCGAGGAAGATCTGATTCCATTTTTTGATCGACGCGACTGATTTGCCGAGATAGTCCTTCTCCAACCGGGCCAACATCCTCTGAGCGAGTTCGAGTTTCTTCTCTTTCATCAATTGCTGCATCAACCCGTCGGTCATCATGCTGATGCCATTGAGCACGGAGTCGGTTTTGTACTCCGGTGCATAGCGATGTAACTCTTCGAGCATTGCAAGCGAGGGTCCGATCTCGCCGCCCTTGTAACGGGCCAACGCGTCACGCAGCAGGAACTCCGAACGTAGTGCTCGCAATCCTGGCCGACTCGGGTAGTCTCGGATCAAAACGGCGAGGAAGGGATACGCGCCGGTGAAGTCGTCGGTTCCCATCCGTTCTCGGGTCTCGCGTTCGAGCCGTTTTTCCCAGAAATCGATCATTTCGATCTCGTCCCATCGGACGACGAAATCTTTGGTTTCGATGCCGTTGACACGAAACTTCAATTGACCCTTGGGACTCGTTGGTATCGATCGACCGGGCAGGTCGAGTAACCTCGTTTTCACCCATCCGCCGCCGGCGGATTCTTTCACGATGATGAGGTCGTGCGGGTCCTCTTGCAACAATTCCAATCCCGGTTCCGGAGGCACGCCTCTGGCAGCGAAGTTGATGATTTCGCCGCGAGCGTTCGACTTCGGCAGGACGATCGAAATCGGCACTGCGGTCAACGTGGCGAGCAGGAGGAAACGGATCATTGGGTTGGGTACGATGAGTATAAAGATGAAACGGATAATTGTCTGATGAAGCACATCGGCGGACAAGGTTCGGCAGAACCTCACGTAGGCGAGTCTCTCTGAGACTCGCAAATTCCAGCGTCTCAGAGAGACGCTGCTACGTGGTTCCACCGCATCAGTTTTGACGATGTCCATCGGCTATGATAAAAGGCCGTCGACCCTACTGTTCCTGACGTGGCTTACTCCTGGCCTGGAATCGGCGTGATGTAGACGACACCCTCGGCGCCGGGTACCAGCAGTTTGTTGCCCGTGGGCAGGGGGCTAGCCGATAGCGGTTGGCCCAGTTCGATGGTGCCGGCCACATTGCCGCTGGCCGGATCGATCGCGACGAGCCAGCCGTCGATACCGGTCAAGATCCATCGGCCTTGGATCGAGACGACGTCGTTGACGGGTTTGCCTTGAGTCGGCATCGGTGTTTGAAATAGCTCATCGCCTGTGGAAGAGTACGCACGCAGCACGTTATCGTTCGTGATCAACAACGCGACCTCGTCACCGCCCTCGCTCGTCGCCACAGCCGGGCCCCACTCGATTCGTCCGTCGAGCAGTTTCTGGAACTTCTGCTCGAGGCTGTTTTCATCATGCCCGATCAAGAAATCAGCCGCCGGGCCGTTCACACCGCCCATGAAAACGTCTCCGACACCGATCGTCGTTCCCAGGAACGGAACCTTTAAATCGACGTTGGCGAGTTCGCGAATTTGATCACCGACCCGCAACCGGTATAGCTTCTTGCGACTGTCGGCGATCAAAATTTGATCCACATCGGTGCTCGAACGCACCGGTGTGGACCAGGCAACCTTGTTTGTCGGATCGCTCGCAGGTTGGAACGGGGCACCTTTCGACGCACCGGTTTCCCAGTTCATCAACACGACGCGTCCAGAGTCCAACGGCAGGAACATCCCGCCGCCGCTGAAGATACCCACGCCGGTCGGCTTCGGTCCGGTCAGGCCGAAAGTGATCTTGCGGAGTTTTCCTTTGCGGCGGGTCGGGTCGTACACCATCGCTTCGCCGGGTTGGGATTCGTTGAGCAGGACACGGCGCGTTTCGTCGACCGCGATCGGATGGGTGAACTTCATCTTGATCGAGTCGGCACCGGGGTTTTCGATCGGGCCTTGGGTCGAACCGCTCCCGAGTGATTCCCGATCGAGTTGGAACAAAGCCCCTTGGCTCGTCACGGCGTGGAAACCGGCTTCGTTTTTCTCCAACATCGAAATCGGCGTCCCGACGTCGGTCCGCCAGATCTCGTTTCCGGTTTTGGGTTCCGCGCCGGTCAACCGGATCGCCGACGTGCCCCGTAAACGGCGTGCGTGAATCAGCACATCTTCGAGTTCCAAGGGTTGACCGATGAACGTGTCGCCTTCATTTTTGCCCCAATCGTAAACGACGTTTCCGGTGTTGATTTGCAATTCGTAACGTCCGATTCGGGTTCCCGTGATCCACATCTGGCTGCGTCCGACCGCCATGTGTGTCAGCGTGGGTTTATCGTAGGAAGCGACTTGTTCGGCGATCAACGAGACCTGTTGGCCCTCGGCGGTCGGTTCGATGTCATACACCGCGACTTGGCCACGGTCGGTCAACACGATCATCCGGCGTTGTTGAATCACGGGTGGGACGAGCACGTTGCCGGTCAACCGGAACGGCGCCTGAGCGACTTTCAAATCGCCGCCTTTTTCGTCCATTCGCAACACATGCACGTTCGCGTAATCGGCCCCGGCGTTCTCGATCACGAACAGGTGTCCGAGCAAGGCGACCGGCGGAACGACAATGGTTCCCTCTTCATGACCGGTGTAGAAACTCTCGACGCTGTTTCCGGTGCGTGAATCGAGCACGTACAGGTTGCTGTGATCGCCGGGCAGGTAGACCCTCCGTAAACGATCGTCGATGCCAGCGGCGGCACTGATCGTTTGCGGCAATTGCGTCGCCCAGTTCGTATCGCCGGTTTCGGAATCCAGAGAGATCAAACGTCCCGAGTGGGCGGAGATGTAGATCGCGTCTTTGCCAGCGACGGGTTCAACAAACGTTTCGCCGATTCGCGATCGCCATTGCAGTTTGCCGTCTTCACCGCGAACGTTGCGAACCTCGTTCGTGTTCAACTCGCTCAACAAAACCGCTCGTCCCTCGTTGAGCCGGATCGGCGTGTGATCCTCGCCGTAACCGGTGAACTCTCGCCATAGCAAACGACCATCGAAGGCCGAAAACGCCAGCACGCTGCCGCCGGCCCGGAGGTAGTAAATCTCGTTTTCCAAACCGGGCACGGGACGGCCTTGACGTGTCGTCAACACGATCGATCGGAGCGATTCCGAATCGCTCGGGTCGGTCATCGGTTCGGGTTTGTCTTTCGAAAGCGAAACCAACGTGACCTGGATATCACTGGCCTCACGGATCAGCACGGTCAATCGCGGATCGTTGGAGAGTTCGGGGAAATCACGCAGCAATTGTTTACGGAGATCGTACGCCTGTTTCGTATCCTTGGCCGCGAGCGCCTCTTTCATGCCCGCTTCGGTTGCGTCCAAACGGATGTTGCGATCAATGTCCCGTTTGACTCCGTTGCGAGCCTCGGTGACTTCCAACAATCGACCTTCGAGCGTCGTCTTCATCGACGTCAACATGTAGTTCGGGTTATCAATGAGTTTCCATTGCTCATCGAGTCGATCGACCAAGCGTTGTTTCTCGGTAGTCTCGGTGGCTTCGTGTGCTTCCTCGGCGATGTTTTGAGCGATATCAACGAGCAGCGACGCTAGGTTGCCTCGTTCCCCGTTCATCGCCTCTTCATCGACGATCCCCGGCAGCACCTCCTCAGCTTTCTCCAGTCCCTTGGTCGTGTCGGTCATCTCCGCACTGCGATAAATCTCACACATCGCAATTTTTACTTTCGCTTCGGACGCGTACTGGCTGCCTTCGCCGAATTGGTCCAGGTAACCGATGAACGCGTCTTGGGCGGGTTGGTAACTTTGCGCGCTGTATTGCTTGTTCGCATTGTCGATCACTTCATCGATGTTGGCTTTGTTCAAGATAAAGAAGAACGAATAACCGGCAATGCAGAGAAAACCGATGATGCCGAGGTAGCCATAAATTTTGAACGAATCCCACACCGATTGATGTTCGGGTGGTTTGATGCGTCCGGGCGGTCGTTTGCGTTGGGGACGATTGACGCCGACGGGTTCGGCGTCCACCGTGACCGCTTCGACGGCCTCGGCCTCCACCGCGATCGCTTCGGCTTCATACGGTTCGGCATCGACCATCATCGGCTCGGCATCGAACACGTCATCAACGAGCACCGCGTCGTCTTCCCCGGCAAATGCGGTCAGGTCATCGTCGGCCTCGACGACTTCCACGACGTCACCATCGTCGTAGTCGTTACTGCGCAGTTCGCCGATCAATTTGGTGGCTTGGAATTTCGTCAATTGACCGTTGTCGACCAGCAGTTTGGCGACCGCTTCGGGCGTCACACGGGCACCCCCTTCGCTCAACTGTTCGCGCAGGGCTTCGATGATTTCTTGATCGAGCAGACCGCGACGTTCCAGGCGATCAATCAGTTCGTTAGCAAGCATGGAGGAGAAGAAACAATGAAGGATGAGGGAGTGAAGCCTGAATGAAAAACAGGCTTCGAAAAGTGTAATGAGAGGTCAGTTGCCAAAAGCCAAATGCCAAAAGCCAAATGCCAAATGCCAACAGCCAACAGCCAACAGCCAACAGCCAATAGCCAAATGCCAACAGCCAAAAGCCGTCTTCAATCGAACCCGTCGACTTCGGCAACTTGAATTTCCACGAACCCGGCGATGGTTCCGGCGTCCATGCCGTCGACGAGCATTTGCAATTTGGCGTTCTCGTGGACTTTGATGTCCAATCGCATCCCATCTTTGTTCGCACCGATGGCGGCTTTCAGGAAGTTGATCAAATTGTGTTTGCCGGGTGTCTCGTTCTCGCCATCTTGGGTGAGCACGAGGAAGCTGCCGTTTTCGTCGATTTCCAATTCGATCGGATCGAGTTCTTCGGTGGGTTCCTCGACATCGGAGGTACTCGGCAAGTCCGAATTTTGCCGAGGCATTTTGATCGATTTCTGTAAACTGAAACTCGCCGTCACCATGAAGAAAATTAGCAATAAGAACGTCACGTCGACCATCGGCGTCATGTCGAGTTCGCCGTCCTCCCGTTTTTGTCGTGGCGGGACACCATCGTCTTCATCATCGTCGACGAAGGCCGACGGTGCATGTTCGGCGTGGTGCACGGGTGCGGCGACGAGCGTTTCGTTCGAATCGGATTCGAGGGTGTTTTTTTCGAGCACGAGGGTGCCGCCGGTCGAACCGGCAATCGATTGCGTCGGGCCGGTGGTTGCGACGGCAGTCACGTCATCACGGACCCGGACCGCCTGCACTTCCATCACCTCGTCGTCGGCCTGGACGGGCTCGGCTTCCACCGCAATGGCTTCCTCCGCAACCGCCTCGGCAGGTATCGCCAATTCGGGGATCGTCAGTGGTTTTTCACACTTCGGGCAACGGATCTTCCGTCCGGCCAAGCGTTCGTTGACACGCCGGCGCATCCCACACGATTCACACTGCACATTGATCGACATGCGTTTGACTCCCCATGGTTATCTTTCTTTCACGGCGATGTACGTGAAATTCATATCCACGAATTCATCACCGATGATTTTTTGCACTCGGGTGACTTCGGAAACCTTCACCTCACCATCGCCGAGCAGCATGACTTGGTCTTTGTTCTTGCTGATTGATTTTTCGAGTTCGTTGGTGATGTACTCGACGATCTCGTTGGCTTGGGCCTCCTCGTCGCGGGTAAACTCACTCTGATCGCGTCGTTTCAAAATGGCTGGCGAATCGCCGCCGCCCGGTTCGATAAAGATCACGGCGGAATCTTTGGCGGAGACCGCCTCACCGTTGGTGGCATCGGGGATGTTACCCGTCTTGGTCGGGTCCATTTTCGAGGCGACGACAAAGAAGATCAGCAGCAGGAACGTGATATCGATCATCGGCGTGATGTCCATTTCCTCTTCCTCGCGTTTGGCGCGGGGCGGAAACGCATCTCCATCATCCTCGTCGACGACGTCGAGTGGTTCAGTACTCATCGCTTACACCGTTTCCGCATAGGCAGGTTCGGCTTCGACAGCTTCCTCGGTCCGGGCGGGCGCCGGGCGAGTCGCTTCGATCGCCAATCCGGCTTTGAACGCTTCGAAAAACCGGGTCAAACCCGAACCGACGAGATCCTCCATCTTGGCGATCCGAATGTTCACCGTCGCGATCAGAATCATCAACGGGATCGCGATCGCCAAACCGGACGCCGTCGTCACGAGTGCGACTTGAATGTCACCGGCGAGCAACGACGGTTCGACATTCTCGGCCGTCGCGAGCGTCTTGAACGCTCCCATCATCCCGAACACCGTCCCAAACAATCCGATCATGGGAGCACTTTTGATCACCGTACTGACCCAAGAGAGCCGGTATTCGAGATCGCTCATCACGTCACGTTGAAAACGATCCATCATGATTTGTCGAGCCCGACGGAACCCCTCGCCCCGGTTGTCAACGGCCATGTGCATCATCTGTGGGATCGCTCGGGTGTCGCCGTGGCAGTATTCATCGACGCCTTCGAAATCGGCGCCCTTGAGCATCTGCTCACAATCGTCCATGAAAATGTCCTGCTCTTCTTCGGTTTTGAAACGTTTCTGTGCCACCCGGATCCACACGACCACGATTTGATAGAGTCCCCAAAGGGCGACCAACGCCAACGCCCCGTAGGTCGAGTTGGAGATCAGCGTGTAGACGTCGAATTCGGCGAGAAAAAACAAAGGTCGGTTCCTGTCGGATGTTGGTTGAGTTGGTCGTCACCCCTGGGGGGGTGTCCCGGTCCACCAGGCTTTCCAGCCTGACTTCGGGTGGCTTACGTACGTCAGGCTTTTTAGCCTGACCTGAGTGTCAGCCTGGAAAGGCTGACGTACGTTTAGTTTGATTTCGAGTGTCAGCCTGGAAAGGCTGACGTACGGGTCCAGTATGACTAACGTTTGTTACGGTATCGTTGTTCGGTGACTTCGAATTGGTAACCCGACCCGTCCGTCTTGCTGATGAAAACGGTTTTGGCGATTTCAGTGACACTGTTGTGCCCTTTGCTCTTGGCGTACTCCAATTCGGAGTTCGCCAATTGGTTTTCCAGGTTCTGCGGGATGAACTTCAGGATCTGCCGGTTCCCCGTTTGAATTCCGGCTTGACCGAGTAATTGGATATCGAAATCCTTCAGCGGACTTTGCGTCGCCCACATAAAGTACAGCCGTTTTTCCGACTCACTGTCGTCGCTGTGCCGCGATTTCGGGCTCGTCGCCAGACTCGTGGCGTAGTCGACGCCCTGCACCCCTCCGCCGAGAGACCCGAGTTCGATTTTGTAAAAATCCAGTTGTTGAGCGTAAGGTTTGATGCCCTTGACGGCGAAATTCAACTGCCAGCGATCGAAACGGGGGATGATGTCCTGGCCCTCGCCTTCGGGCCCCGCCGGGCGGCTGTCGCCCTGGCCCGATCCCGAGGTACTCGCTGCCGCGTTGGTGTTCATCGTATCGAGCGAGGCGGCCACGCTGCTGACCGCGTCGGTGACCGCTTCGATCGTGTCCGCCAACGTGGGTTCCATCAGCTCTTCGACCTCCTCGGCCCCCGGCGGCTCGAAATCCCGCTCGAAACCCTCGGCGTTGTCAGCCCGACCGGCCGGATTCTCAAAAATCGGCTCGATCGCCTTGATGCGATCGGGCATCCGCATCGTCAACCAGATCACGAACAGCAAGAACACGAACGCGCCCAAAAACAGAATCATCGCCATGAAGAACGAGGACACCGCGTCGAACGAGCTCGTCCGCAGCTTTTCCCGTTCCTCCAGCCGTTTGGCTTGGATCGGGGTCAGTTCGGGGACGGATTTACCGCCTTTTTTACCGGTTTGCGTCGACTCCAAAGCGTCGATTTTGAGAGCCTCGGCGTCGTGTGGATCCAATTCGGGAGGTGCTGCGGTGCCCATGATGATTTTTTTGGGAAAGAGTTCGTCGTGGCCAATTGACGCCAACCCCTATGATAGCGTAGTTTTCTGTTTCGTTGAACAGAAAAGTCGCGCCCACGGCGGGATCTTGTTGTACGTTAGTATCGTCGCGTAGTACGAAACAGTCGTATTACAACCGTTTGTTCAGGTTAGATAGCTCAGTTGGTAGAGCACGGCCCTGAAAAGGCCGGTGTCCGCGGTTCGAGCCCGCGTCTAACCACTTTTCGACACCGAAACGGCTCCAGCCAGCAGCGTCCCGTGACGCCGCTGGCTTTTTTTGTGCTCGTTCGAAACGAACAGCGACTCGCCTCAGCGTTTCCCGCACGCTTCCAAGAACGCCGTTAACTCCTGGCGAACCTTCGGAAACAACAGAAACAGCCCGATCATGTTGGGGAAAACCATCGCGAAGATCATCGCGTCGGAGAAATCGATCACCGACCCGAGCGAGGCCGCCGACCCGATCACGACCACGACGCAAAACAGAAATTTGTACGACAAATCCGACGCGAGACTGCGACCGAACAGGTATTTCCAAGATTGCAGTCCATAGTAGGACCACGAAATCATCGTCGAAAATGCGAACAGGATGATCGCGAGCGTCAACACATAGCGGAATCCAGGCAACACGCTGTCAAACGCGGCGGACGTGAGGTCCACGCCACCCAGAGCAACGCCTTCAATCAGCACCTTTTTCGATTCGACGGCCCCCCAGACGAATGACGCCTCCGAATTGAACAACACAATCACGATGGCGGTCATCGTGCAAATCACGACGGTGTCGATGAATGGCTCCAACAACGCCACAATGCCTTCGGAGGCAGGGTACTTGGTTTTGACAGCCGAGTGAGCGATCGGAGCCGAGCCGGCTCCGGCCTCGTTCGAAAACGCGGCTCGCTGAAACCCTTGGATCATCACCCCCATCAATCCGCCCAGGCCCGCCAGAGGGGTGAACGCCCCCGAAATAATCTCGCCGATCGCCCATGGCACTTTACCAATGTTCATCAGGATGATCGCCAACGCCGCCAAACAGTAAATCACGGCCATCAGCGGCACGACTTTCTCAGTGACTTTCGCAATGCGTTTGATCCCGCCGATGATCACGATACCGACCAACACGGCCATCACGAGACCGATGAGCGTCCCGGAAGATCCATCGCCGGGCAGTCCCATCAACGACTGAATCTGCTGAGTCGCTTGGTTGGCCTGAAACGCGTTACCGCCCCCGAACGATCCGCCGACGCAGAAGATCGCGAACAGCACCGCGAGCACTTTCCCAACGGGTTTCATACCGATATCAGCAAGCCCCCGGTGAAGATAATACATCGGTCCGCCGTGAACGGTCCCGTCGGCGTCAATATCGCGATACTTCACCCCCAACGTGCATTCGACAAACTTGGTCGACATGCCCAGCAGCCCACAGATGATCATCCAAAACGTTGCTCCCGGACCGCCCGTCGCGACGGCGACCGCGACACCCGCGATGTTGCCCAAACCCACCGTTCCCGACACGGCGGTGGCCAGGGCCTGGAAGTGCGAAACCTCGCCCTCGCCTTCATCGCGAATCGTATCGACCAGGTCGCCGTCAACCTCCATCACTTCGACGTGTTTGGGGTTCTCCTCCCCTTCCTTTTCAATCTCGTCGTACTTCCCGCTGACGACTTGGATTGCCAACGGAAACAGTCGGATATTGATAAAACCAAACGCGACCGTGAAAAACGCGGCCCCGCAAACCAACAAAATCAGTACGAAGGGAATCGGTTCCTCCAAACCGGGGATCGGTACCGCGTAAAATATGATCCCGCCCCATGTATCCGCAATGGGCTTAAATACCCGGTCGACTTGCTGATCGAAGCCGATCGGCGATTCCTCCGCCGGGGCCGCAGGCTCCTCGGATTGCCCCCACGCGGTGCCGGACCCGATGACCTGCATGGAGGCCATGACCAAAATCAGAGGAAGTAGACGAAAAATGATGGATGTCAGTCGATGCATGAAATAATCCGAGGAATGCAGGCTGGTAACGAGCGGGTTTGCTGACTCGCACATGAAACAAATCGGGCAGCGTAACGCGTCCGAGGCTGTCCAACGGACGAACACGCGAGGGGTTGTGAGGACAGACGACACGTGTTAACGGTGGTTCCGAATCGTGTCCTCGAAGCATGGGGATGCTGCACACCATCCCCCGAAAACGGAAAAAATTCAATAGTTGATGAAACTTTGCATCCTCAATATCGTCGGCCTGACACCGGAACTGTTGGTACACGCACCGAATTTGACCCGGCTGGGCCAATGTCAACCGTGGACCAGCCCCGTGCCAGCGGTGACGGCGACGTGCCAGGCCACCCTGCTGACCGGGTTGCCGCCCCGCGATCACGGCATCGTGGGCAACGGCTGGTTGTACCGTGACACGCAGGAAATTCGTTTCTGGCAACAATCACGGCGCCTCATCCAAGCCGAACTTTTTTACGAACGTTACGAAACCGCCAAGATGTTTTGGTGGTTCAACCAAGCGACCAACGCACGCTACGGAGCCACGCCGAAACCGCACTACGGCTGCGACGGCAGCAAGGTGTTCGACGTGCTCGATTGGACGGGATGCGATCTGACCACACGTTTGGGCCCGTTTCCATTCTTCGCGTTCTGGGGACCGGGTGCGGGGCTAGCCTCGAGCGACTGGATCGCCGACGCTACCGCGATCGTGCTGCGAGAAAAACAACCGCAACTGACGCTGTGTTACCTGCCGCACCTGGACTACGATTTCCAGCGCCTCGATCATCAAGACCCGGCCCGTGTCGCGGAAGTCGACGCGGCGGCAGGACGGGTGATCGACGCCGCCGAAGAAATCGGCGCCACCGTCGTCGCCGTCAGTGAATACGGATTGACTCCAGTGAAACGGGTGGTGCATTTGAACCGCATTCTCCGTGAGCACGGTTTGCTGCGGACCCGGCAAAGTCCGTTCGGTGAATCGTTGATCGTGCCGGATTGTCAGGCCGTCGCAGTCGTCGACCATCAAGTGGCGCATGTCTACGTCAACGATGCGGCGCGGATCGACGAAATCGCAAACCTGCTGCGTGACGTGCCCGGTGTCGCGGCGGTGCTGCCGCCCGCTGAGTTGCAACTCGATCATGCTCGCAGCGGCGAACTGATCGCGCTGGCCGAATCGGACGCTTGGTTCTCGTATTACTACTGGAACGACGACGCCGACGCGCCGGATTTCGCACGCACTGTCGACATCCATCGCAAACCGGGTTACGACCCGTGTGAGCTGTTCATGACCAGCCGCGCACGTGCGGCGGCGCGATTGCTACAGAAAAAACTCGGCATGCGATACAAGATGGACGTCATCCCGTTGGACGCCGGACTCGTCCGCGGCAGTCACGGGTTGCTCCCCCAGGATCCCAACCAAGGCCCGCTCGTCATCGGCCCCGGCGACCTGCCCGACGACATGACCGGGTTCGCCGATTACGTGCATTCGTTGTTGTGAGCAGGATCTCACGTAGGCGAGTCTCTCTGAGACTCGCAAATCCAACCGTCTCAGAGAGACGCTGCTACGTGGTTCCACCCAATCAATTGTGATGCGTGCTTATCCAGCGGATTGCCGGATCGGTTTGATCCGGCCTACGTCGCTGCGTGGCTGCGGGCGAGCCGAAGCCTCGAAACGAGACCGCTAGTACCGGCTCGTGTACTGCAGGTAGAAGAAGTCGGCATCGAAATCACCGTTGAGGGCATCACGTCCCGGTGCGGCAGGAATCACCGTCTCGGAATAGTAATCACCGGCTTGGAAGTGCGAGTACCCGATGACCACGTTGTTACGTGGGTTTAAATTAATGTTGACCAAGAAATCAATCTCATGGCCGAGGTCTTTCGACGCCGCCGGGTTCGCCTTGTTGTAAGGCGACATCACCACACTGTACGGCGTGGTGGCTTGATCCAATCGGAAGTAGTGGTACCACACAATCAACGAGACCTTCTTGCTGATCGGCGTCAGCGTGAAGATATTGAAATCGTGGAGGTTTCGACGGCCGAACAAATCCATGAAACCGTTGAACTTGTGAGCCAGTGGGAACAGGTGATCGTACCCACCGTCGGCCTTATTGACATCATCGAAGTCCTCCTCACCGGACGCCCAATCGTAGTAGAACCACACCGTCGGGCTGAGCAGTTTCGTTTCGATCTTGCGACCGAGACCGGCGGTGAGGAATCCGGCCGAGTGATCGCTTGCGGTTCGATCGGCACCGAATTGGTAGGCACCTTCGAAATCATAGAGCGTGCCGTTGTCCGTCTTGCCACTGACCCGGCTGCCCACCGTCTGCAAACTCGCCCCGATCGTGCGATCGTCCAGCCCGAGCCAATAGGCCTCCATCGTACCGAGCGCCGTATTCTTTTGCGTCGCGTAAGTCCCGTAGAACTGAATGTCGCGATCACCGTAATCGAGTTCGTTAGGCAGCACCGGCACGAACGTTGTCCAAAACGCATCGATCGAGGTATCCCCTTTTTCATACATCCCACGAAGTCCGTCGAAGGTGCGCCGTGTGTTCGCCCAATCCAGTGGCGAGACCGTTCGCTCGCCGCCATAGAGCAGTTCTTGCCGTCCGAGCCGAGTGGTGAATTTACCGTTGGCCCCGTCGAGCCATTTCACATCGACGAACAGATTGAGCGCATCAAAATCATTCTCTTCGATCAGACGTGGGCTGAAGTTTTCGAACGAAGAGTTTGCATCGAGCATTTCACCGAAAATCCGAATGTCGTCAGAAATCTGCCAATCGGCATACAAGCGTGTTCGAGAAAGCAGGAAATCATCATCGCGTCCGGTGATCCCGAGACCTCGATGATTGTGTTCGCTGTGATATCGGTATCGGGATTCACCACCGAGATCGAGCGTACCCCAAGGCGTGTTCAGATTTTTAAAATCGTCTGAAAAGTAACGCGGCCCGGTGTAGTTGGGATCGTTGAGGTAGGAGAAATCGTTGGCGTAGAAGACACCGGCATAGGCACTGTTCATCTTTGCCATCGCCGCCTCTTTTTTCTTCATCGCGTCGGCCGACGGTTCGTATTGCTCGAAACGTTCCGGCGGCGGGTAGCTCACGTCGAACGTTTCGCTACCCATCGGCACTTGCAGCTCGGACGCATTCGGAACCGATGTGTCGGCGGCACTCGTCTCTTGCGGAGCGGCGGTTTGCACTACCACCGAATTCAATCCGGACTCGCTGATTCCCTGCGCGATCGCTGCACCGCCTAGAAATCCGGTCATCGCGATCGAGGACAGCGCGGCAAAGAGAATTCGCCGACGGCGTTTGACTGAGGATATCATGAACGAGATTCCTTGCCCGGAAGGGAGACCAATGTTGTTATTGCAACCTCGCCGCACGTCAGAACTTCACCAAAGTGAGCTTCTCCGCACGATCCTGGGAAACGTCCAAGAACCGTTCCCCCACCCCCGAGATTGAGAGGATGCCTTCGAAAGGATTCATCGACGCTCGAACGATCTCGTATTGGTGAAAACATGAGTTGCCATTGGTTTGATCAAAGAGGGCATGACCCTGCCCATCGATTCCGCACAACCGGTAGAATGAGACCGGTCACCGTCGTGCAGGCTGCTAGCCTGCGAGTTCACGCACGAAGCAAAAATCACCTGAACCGTCTCGGGCTTCTTGACATCCATCGACAGGATCGCGATTGGCTGTTGGCGATTGGCTCTGCAAGCTCGCGGGGATGTCAGGCCTAGTTGCCTATGGTTTCGTGGGGCGTGATAGAATCTCGGTTTTCTCCAACCGATGCCCAGGCAAACTGCCATGACCCACTACGCACACAGCTTGCCCGACAATCCCGATCGCTCAAAATGGGAGACACTGGAGGCGCATCTTCAGAGAGTGGCGGTGGGCGTCAACCAATCGGCCGGGGCAAGGCAGTTTGCTGATTCATTCGGAACAGCCGACTGGGGCGAACTTTTGGGCTGTTGGCACGATTTAGGAAAGTATTCAGATCAGTTTCAGCGGTATCTTGCCGACAGCGGAAATCCAGACGAGTTGGAGTAGTCGGGACGGGTCGACCACAGCACCTGGGCCGCCAAACATGCTTGCAGCTTTTCAAGACGGCGCTGAATCAAATGTTCGAAATCGATCGTTCCGCCGCACGAGCGAACATGCGCCCGGTCCGCTGCATCGCGTTCAAGCACGATAGCAGCCTGGGCAACGCTCGCGCCGACCAACTGTTCTCAAAGGTCGTCGTGACGGCAAACGAAGGAGTCTAACCCGTCGGCGGGTACGCATTCGCGGATGAAACACTACGTCCGCCACGTTCCAGCGGTGACGATACGATCCACGTCGATTCGAATGACTTGCCCGAAGGGGTTTCGATGGAGGAATGGTTATGAGTGCGGTGCAAACCAACGTCTCGAATCAAGCGCGCATGCCACGCTTGATGGAAGACCATCCGTCGGCGGCCTATCAAGCAGGGCGATTGTTGGCGGTTTGCCAATTGATCGCACAAATCCACACCGCCATCGAGCACCGCTTACCGGGGCAACTGAACCTGGTTGGTAAAGCTGATTTCCAACTCGGCTATTTTCATCAACACGCCTGTCGCGTCGCCGGTCATGACGCCAGCAAAACACGCTACCGCACCAACGATGGCAAGAGCGTAGGCGAGCTGCACATCGCTAACCTACCACTGAAACATTCGATTGAGTATCAATACGAACTCGTGATCCGGCTTCCGCCAGCGGTTGGTGAAAACAAATCGCTGCACCCCGACTTCGTGATCCAAGACGGTGAGCATCAACTGTTCATCGAGTATCTCGGACTCGCCGGAATCGACGATTACGATCGAACATGGCGCTGGAAACTTCGCCAAATCGAAGATCACCTTGGCGGTCGACTTTGGGTGGACGTCCAAACGGACCAAAGCCGAACACCGATCACCGTGCTATCCATCACTCCCGCGGAACTAGCATCTCGCGACGATGACCAGCGGATTCTTGATGCGATTGACGTTTGGCGAACACTTGCGTAATAGCGTTGCACTAGAATCAACCGATGCCGCTTCGTACCGAACCCTCAAAAAGGAAGCAATCCAAATGACTGGAGCCGTTTACGAAACCAATTCGGCGTACCGACGGAGCCCCATCCCCCAGCTCAACAGTGGCGATGTGTTGTCCCGTGACGAGTACCTTCGTCGGTATAAAGCCGCGCCTGAGAAATTGAAGGCAGAACGAATCAATGGAAGGGTTTATTTGATGAACGCACTTCGGGAATCCGCCCATGGAGATCCGCATTCGGTACTGAATTTTTGGCTCAGCACATTCGCGAAGCATGATCCCAATCTCATCGTCTCGGACAACGCGACTATTTATCCGGGGGCGGATCATGAACCCCAACCTGATTTGTGTTTACGTCTTCAGGAAGGAGTCCAAGCGCAGCTCAATCAAGACGGCTATCTCGTTGGCCCGCCGGAGTTGATCATTGAGATCGCGGGTTCTTCGGGCAGTTACGACTTTGGCGAAAAACGTGATGTGTACGAGGCCGCTGGCGTCGGGGAATACTTGGTCTTTGAAACATTGGAACTTTGAAACGTTGGAAGGTCGCATCGAGTGGTGGCACCACGATGGCAACCGTTTTGTCGATGTGACTCGGGATGCAATGGTTTTTAAGAGTGTTCGCTTTCCCGGGCTGTGGCTCGATGGTGAGGCGTTGCGAGTGGCCGATCGGTTTCGTTTGATCGAGACGCTGAGACGAGGAATGGAGACGTAGTTTAGGCTGCCAGCCTGAAGATACTTCTCGCTCAACGCAACCACGACCGGTGACACAGAAAACACCAACCCAGCGTTTCATGATGGATCTGACAGAAAAATTGGGGACAGAAAAATGGATGGCTGCGATCGATTCTCGATGGTCACTGCCGATTTTTCTGTCCCAAATTTTCTTGTCATTTTTCACACCAGATATTTCAGCGTGGTGGCGATTGGCGAGAAGTGTCCTTCACTGGGCAAAGGTGAGTCCACCTCCGCCACAACATTCAATCGACGTGAACGTCTGATGTTGGCGAAGGCGAGAAATGGATTCGCTTGGATTTCGCAGCATGACCTTGGACGATAACGGAAAAACGATCTGATTGGCCATCAATGACCGTTTCAACAACGGCTTCGCTGCCGACGATCGCCTCATTATGGCTCATCCGACGGAAGCGTGCTCAGACCCCAGGATCGAGGTTTTTCAAGGCATGCTCCCGTGTCCAATGATTTGATGAAAAATCGTCCTCGGTGAACCGAAATCCGCCGAGGACCGGCGGCACCATTGACGCACCGCTTTTGCAGGAAGACGCTGGCGACCGAGATCTCCCTTGTCGAGTAGAACCTCTGCATAGCTCGACTGCGTTTCTTCCGGCTCACGTAGTCTACCAGCATCCATATCTCATGCACCAATCTCGTTGGACACTGGAGTCATGCCTTAGAAACCTACGGCGCACGCTTCCGCCGGATGAACCCAGATTCTGCGAATGAGGTTTCCTTAAAAAGCTTAGTCGCGTCCTTCACGGGACGCGTGGATTTGACGAATAGACGCGCGAACCCGCTTTTGATTTACTTGCAGGCTGGCAGCCTGCACTACGGGGGATTCCGAACGCATTCAATCGGCTGATTCGAACACGTATTCGTCGCCGCGGTAGTCGACTCGGATCGTGGTGCCTTCGGGATAGCTGCTTTTCAACAACGCGGTGGCGAGCGGGTTTTGAATCTCGCGTTGGATCACGCGTTTGAGCGGTCGTGCCCCGTAGGACGGGTCATAACCGACCGCGGCGATCTCATCGACGGCGGCGGCGGTCAATTCGAGCGAGAGACCGTTGGATGCCAGGCGGCGATGCAGTTGGTCGAGTTGCAATTCGACGATCCGACGAATCTGTTCCCGACGCAGCGGATGGAAGATGACGATGTCGTCGATCCGGTTGAGAAACTCGGGCAAGAACCTGGCCTTCAACGCATCCTGGACCGCTGCTCGCATCTCGTCTTCATCGCCGCCTTCCTCGTTGACCCGCTGGATCACCTGGCTGCCCACGTTGCTGGTCATGACGACGACGGCGTTGGTGAAATTGACGGTGCGTCCTTGCCCGTCGGTCAATCGTCCGTCATCGAGCACCTGTAACAGAATATTGAAAACGTCCGGGTGCGCTTTTTCCATTTCATCGAGCAGGATCACCGCATAGGGACGACGACGGATCGCTTCGGTGAGTTTGCCGCCCTCTTCATACCCGACGTAACCGGGAGGTGCCCCGATCAACCGCGAGACGCTGTGCCGTTCCATGAACTCGCTCATGTCGATCCGCACCATGGCGGAATCGTCATCGAACATGACCTCGGCGAGTGCTTTGCACAACTCGGTCTTGCCGACACCGGTGGGGCCGAGGAACAGGAACGATCCGATCGGACGATTCGGGTCCTGCAACCCGCTGCGGCTGCGACGAACGGCATCAGAGACCGCCGAGACGGCTTCGTCTTGACCGATCACGCGTTGATGCAAACGTTCTTCCATCACGAGTAGTTTGGCTCGCTCGGTTTCCATCATGCGAGTGACCGGGACGCCGGTCCACGCACTGACGACTTCGGCGATCTCTTCCTCGGTAACCTCCTTGCGGAGTAACCGACGTTGCTGCCGCTGGGGTTTTTCAGGGTTACCATTTTCTGCACCGGAGGCGGCGTTGGTAGCCTCTTGTATCGCCTCGGCGGACTCGGCATCGTCGATCCGTTTCTGCAACACGCGTTGCCGTGTTTGAACCTCCAACATCTCGCGATACAACTCCTCGGGGCTTTCACCACGAAGTTGTTTCTCTTTCGCTTCGGCATCGAGTTTCGCAAACCGATGTTGTAACTGCTCGGCTTCCTGACGAATGGATTGGACATCATCGAGGCCCATCTTTTCGGCTTCCCATTGCTCCCGCAAACTGGCCAGTTCGGCTTTGATCGAATCCATTTCCTCTTCCACCTCGGCGTGTTTTTCAACAGCGGAGGCTTCGGATTCATCGGCGAGTTGGCGATGGGCGAGTTCGAGTTGACGCAACCGCCGCTGCAACCGATCGATCGGTTCGGGGACGGACTCCTTTTCCATGGCGAGACGACTGGCGGCCTCGTCGATCAGGTCGATCGCTTTATCGGGCAGGAATCGGTCGGCGATGTAACGGCTCGACAGATTCGCGGCGGCGACGAGAGCGCTGTCGGTGATCCGAACGCCGTGGTGCGATTCGTAACGGGATTTCAGCCCGCGCAGAATCGCGACGGTGTCTTCAATATTCGGTTCACCCACGAACACGGGTTGGAATCGTCGTTCGAGAGCGGCGTCTTTTTCGATGTGTTGTCGGTACTCGTCGAGCGTGGTGGCGCCGATGCAGCGCAGTGACCCGCGAGCGAGTTCGGGTTTGAGCAGGTTGGCCGCGTCGGCGGAGCCTTCCGCGTTGCCGGCACCGACGACGAGATGCAGTTCGTCAATGAACAGCACCACGCCGCCATCGGAATCCTTGACCTCACGTAAAACGGCTTTGAGTCGTTCTTCGAAATCGCCACGGAATTTCGCCCCGGCCACGAGCGCGCCCATGTCCAGCGAAATGACACGTTTGCCTTTGAGACTCTGTGGCACATCGCCTTCGAAAATACGCAGTGCGAGCCCTTCGGCGATGGCGGTTTTGCCCACGCCAGGTTGGCCGATCAGGACTGGATTGTTCTTGGTGCGTCGCGACAGGACTTGGATGACCCGCCGGATCTCGTTGTCGCGTCCGATGACGGGATCGAGTTTCCCGGTTTCCGCGAGCTGGGTGAGATCGATGCCGTACTTTTCGAGAGCTTGATAGGTCGACTCGGCATTGGGATCAGTAACCCGCGCCGAGCCTCGGATTTGGCTGGCCGCTTTCAGCAAATCGTCGGCTGTGACGCCGGACAGCGAGAGCAGGTTCTTGGCTTTGTTTTCAATCCGGGCCAGCCCGAGCAGCAGGTGTTCGGTGCTGACGTATTCATCCTTGAGCGACTTGGCCGCTTCGTCGGACGCTTGGAACACCTCCTGCAACTTCGAGCTGACGCGCGGTTGTCCACCGCCGCTGCTGCGAGGCAGTTTTTCGAGTTCGCTGGCGATCAACGATTGCAACGCCCCGGTGTCGACTTTAAGTTTGTCGAGCATCGGTTTGGTGATCCCGCCGGATTGCGTGAGCGCGGCGGCGAGCAAGTGCAGCGGCATGATTTCCGAGTTGCCCGCCGCGGCAGCTTGTGCCTGCGCTTCGGCCACGGTTTCTTGGGCTTGCGTGGTCAGTTTATCAATACGAAATGCCATGAGACCGCTCCGAGAGGGAAGGACGTGTGCGTGTGTGTGTGTGCAGAAAAAAGGCGAGCACTTACCATGCCGTTTCAAAGGCATCGCAAGACTCGCCAAAAGGAGAATCAATATCGTGGAACGACGTCGATGAGTTTCCCGTTTTACTAACAACCGTGGCTAACGGGCATCGGCTAACTCAAGGTGCTCGAAAGCGAGAGGCCAAAAGCTAACAGCCAATCGCCAATCGCTTCAAACTCACTCCTTGACTTCGAACTCGGCGTCGACCGCGTCGTCGTCGTCGTCTTTGCCGGCGGCGGCACCGGCGGCGGGGCCGTCACCGGAGGCTTCGGCGGCACTGGTTTTCTCGTACAGTACTTTGCTGAACGCTTGCGAGGCGGCGTCGAGTTCGTCCGAAGCGGCCTTGATCGCGGCGAGGTCTTCGCCTTCCGCGGCGGTTTTGACCTTTTCGATCGCGGCGTTCATCGGTGCCTTATCGTCGTCGGTGAGTTTGTCGGCGTTCTCGGTCATCTGCTTATCGAGCTGATAGACCTGTTGGCTGACCTTGTTCCTCGCCTCGACGAGTTCGAACTGACGTTTGTCTTCATCAGCGTTGGACTCGGCGTCTTTCCGCATTTGATCGATATCGTCATCGGACAGCGCACCGCTGTCTTTGATCTCGACGTGGGATTCCTTCCCGGATTTCAGTTCTTTGGCCGAGACGCTGAGGATGCCGTTTTGATCGATGTCAAATTTGACTTCGATTTGCGGCACACCTCGCGGCGAGGGGGGAATCCCGTCGAGGTTGAACTCGGCGAGCAACCGGTTCGCGTTCGCCATTTTACGTTCGCCTTGGAACACCCGCACGGTGACGGCGGTTTGGCCGTCGGCGGCGGTGCTAAAGACGTTCTTCTTTTCTGCTGGCACGGTCGTGTTACGTTCGACGAGCGCAGTCATCACGCCGCCTTCGGTTTCGATACCGAGTGTCAACGGGGTCACGTCGAGTAACAACACATCCGTCCGGTCGCCCGCCAAAACGCTACCCTGGATCGCTGCCCCGATCGCAACGACTTCGTCCGGGTTGACACCTTGGTGAGGTTCCTTGCCGAAGATTTCTTTGACGGTTTGACGTACCTTGGGCACGCGGGTACTGCCACCGACGAGCACAATCTCGTCGATGTCGCTGGGGCTCATGCCGGCTTCTTTAAGAGCATCGAGCACGGGGCCACGGCAACGTTCGACGAGTTTATCGATCAGTTCTTCGAACTTCGAACGGCTGATCTTCATCGTCAGGTGCTTCGGTCCCGACTCGTCCATCGTGATGAAGGGCAGGTTGATGTCGGTTTCGGGCAACGTGCTGAGTTCTTTCTTCGCCTTCTCGCAGGCTTCTTGCAAACGTTGCAACGCCATCGCGTCGTTACGCAGGTCGATGCCGTTCTCGCGTTTGAATTCGTCGGCGACGTAGTGGATCAACGCTTCGTCGAAATCGTCACCACCGAGGTGTGTATCACCCGAGGTCGAGATGACCTGGAAGACGCGACTCTCTTGGTCCTCGTCACCACTGTCGGCGACTTCGAGGACGGAAACATCGAACGTACCACCGCCGAGGTCGAACACGATGATCGATTCATCTTTCTTCTTGTCGAGGCCGTAAGCGAGTGCAGCAGCGGTCGGTTCGTTGATGATCCGTGCGACTTCGAGACCGGCGATTTGTCCGGCATCCTTGGTCGCTTGGCGCTGCGCGTCGTTGAAGTACGCCGGCACGGTGATGACGGCTTTGTTAACCTTATGACCGAGATAGGCTTCGGCCGACTCTTTGAGTTTGCGAAGGATTTTGGCCGAGATTTCCTGCGGCGTGTATTCGCTATCGCCGACTTGGATTTTGACGTAATCGCCGGGGCCACCGGTGATCCCGTAGGGCACCATTTTTTCTTCCGACTCGACTTCGTTGTGCCGACGGCCCATGAAACGTTTGGCCGAATAGACGGTCCGTTTCGGGTTGGTGACGGCTTGGCGTCGAGCTGGTTCGCCGACGATGGTGTCCTGTTTGTCGGTGAACGCGACGACGCTCGGGGTGAGCCGGTTGCCTTCGGAGTTCGGGATCACTTTCGGCTCGCTGCCCTCCATGATCGCGACCACACTATTGGTCGTGCCGAGGTCGATGCCGATGATTCTTTCGCCTTGTGCCATGATAAGTTCTCCGCTGAGAGTGTGGCCCCGAAGGTGTTTGATAAGAAACGGGGCGTTGGGTTGATAGAGTTGAGGGTCGCCGGTGGGTGAGGATGTCAGCCTTTTCCAGACGAATCCTTTGGAAGGCAAGAACCGTGCCAGAGAGCGGTTGTGCCCATCGCGTCAAAACGGCACACCCTCGAAAACACCGTCTTTTACCTGCTTTTCACGTCTTGGGTGTCGCCGAAAAAGTTTGCAGGAACAATTTGGCAGGTGTGCTTTCTGAGTCGATTCGGCCAACCAGGCGGAGTGCCAAAACGGCAGCCGGAGTCCTCGTTTGCCCCGAAGATTGCCAACCTTTTCGCAAACGCACCTTGGATCGCCCGGTGTAAGCAGGTTCGGGGAATTCATTGCGCATCACCTCATTAGCCGTTTGGGCGTTAGCCCCGGTTCCATGTGAGAACCGTGGCTAACGCCAAAACGGCTAATATCCCGAAACACGTTCCCGAACCTGCTTAAAAGCCCTCGATGAGCTACGCTTCTCGTGGGTCGAGTGCGGATTCAATGCGGGTTCGCAGTTTGTTCATCGTGGGCATTTGCACCAAGATGCCGACCATGGCGATCGCCACGAGCCCCAGGTGCAACCAGTGGTCCGAGCCCAAGAAAAAGATGAGGTTGATCACCCCGGCACCTTGCAAGGTTGCTTGGCAAACGAGTGTCGCGGTTTGGTTGTCCGCTGCAAATTTTCGCAGTGCAGGCCGCAAGTTTTCGTTGGTTTCCCATCGGATCAGTGGATTCGATTCTCTTGCTCGGGCATCCTCGGTTCCGGTCCCCAGCTCAACGTTCGACACCGCCGAGCGGAGCCGAGCACGTGCGATCCCTTGCAAAACTTGAGGTAAGAAGATCGAGACAACCAGCGAGAGGAGAAAAGCTCCTGTGCCGATCGCAAAGAAAACGAAATGAAACGGCTTCGGCACTTCATCATTGGTCAGAACCAAGAACACAAAAACGCCCGCGATGATCAAGATGCTAATCGCCAACGCGACAGAAATAAGTTGCCCGGTGCGAACCACACCGACCAAAGACAAGGGGACGTTCGTCGGATCATCGGAGGATCGATCGGAATTCGCATGCGGTGCGGAGAACGGATTGGGCTCAACGGGATGATCGGGCATGGTTTTTTTTTCGTATTCAGGTCTGGTGATGTTTGTTGGATTTTCATTTTTCTGCCCTTATCTCTCTGCCCCGCTTTTTCTCACTGCCTTGAACAGAGAACTCGCATTCACCATGAAGTTTCTTTTTTTGCGAGAATAACGGCTCGGACCGTGTCAGAAACCGTTTGGCCCTGGATTAGTTAAGATAGCGACCTATCGTCGCGATTGTTTTTTTCTGACGGTGATTTTTTGCTGCGTGAGTGGACTTGCAGGCTAGCAGCCTGCACTACGGAGGGCATTGTGCCGGAGTTTCCAGAGACCAGCGAGAGCCTGATTGTTCGGGTTCGCGATCCGTCCAATCGAGCGGCTTGGGATGAGTTTGAACAGCTCTACCGGATCACATGCAACGCCATTTTGAAAGCACTCACTCGCGGGCCGCTCGATCGAGCGGCCCGCGGATCGCAGATTCTCGATGTATTTGCGGAAATGCCGTCGGTCGATCCCGATACGAGTGCGTTGATCGATTTGGAGTACCGCCGCGAACTGTTCCAGCGGGCGGCTGAACAGGTCCGCAGCGAGGTACACGAGACCACCTGGCTGGCGTTTGAACAAACGGTTCTCAATGAAAAGTCGATCGCGCGGACGGCGAAGATGCTGGGCGTTTCCACAGGCAGCATCGTTGCCAGTGCCGACGCCACGATCGCTTCTGCCGAGAAGAGATTGGAAGCGAACCAGGCAAAGCTCGTTGAACACCGAGAAGTGCTGAAGCAAGCAATCGCCAACAACAAGCGAGAACAAGATTTAGAAGACAAGAGCAGGGCTTCCGAATTGAGACGGCAACAGGCACAACAAAAAGTGAAGGCAGCCATCGATAAGTTCGAGCAGTTGCAGGCCTTGGTTCTATCTACCGAAAATGAACTGGCTTCCAAACACAATGACCGCAAGGCAAAGGAACAGCAGGCGGAGACCGACGTGGCTAACGCGAGGTTACTGTTGAACAAAGCGAGCAGTGAACTCAATAAGACCCAAGCCGCAGTCGCGAAAGCTCAAGCCGATCTCGCGAAGGCTCAAAAAGAAGTGCTTGAGATGCAGACAAAGTTGGCTCGACAAACGACGTTTTCTATTCTCGCACCCAGCTTTGGCCCTGCGAGTGATCTGACGCGGCGACTTCGGGAACTCCGCGAACGGGTCGCGTCCTTCAGGAGCGGGGTTGAAGTGCGAGAGGCGAAACTCCGTCAAGTCACAGCCGAACGCAAAGCACTTGAAAAGCAAATAGAAAAAGCGACGGCAATCGCGGAGAAGAACGATGTCTCTGACAACCCGCAAAACCCCGATACTGCGGCGGCAGTGGATTCGATTCAGGAAGACCCGACCGTCATGATCAACACTCAGCCGCACGTAGAAAGGGGTTTAGCGTCCATACGAAGCGCACTGGAGTCCGCAAACAAGCAACTTGCCGAACCCGAGGCCGAATTGGAAACGATCATCAAAGTGCTTTCGACTCAGATCCAAGCTGCCGCAATCAAACACCGTACTCAGACGAGACTTCTTGCCATGACGCAGAGTCGATTCGAACAAGGGGACGCTGACGCCTTTGAAGCATTGCGGGCGAAACAACCCGTGGAAGAGCACGGAAGCCGAATTGGAGCAACTCGGAATTCTGCTCGACTTCCACGAGAATCTCAGTGATCCATCTACCCGCGAAATCGATCCGTAGCCAGCGAGTTCTGGCGAGACGAGCTGATCGAGACAGAGACGCACAGGCTAGACCGACGGAATCGAAAAAACGGGATCACTCATTCTTCGGAAGCAGAGCAGAAAACTCTTTTTGAAGCTCTTGAAGTTGGGCACCGAGTTGGGGGAGCGATTGTGCCGTGAGGTCTTCCATGGCGGTTACCGGTCTCCCCAGTAATTGTTCCAAGAGGCTGATTTGTCCCGCGATCACGCCCTCCTGACGACCTTCTTGACGAGCTTCGTCGGCCCATTGCTGTGCGATCGTTGGCATCAGTCGTTCTCCTTTGTCTTTGAGTGTCACACGAACCGCGTTGACCAAGTCAGCCCGGTCAACCTGGGTCGTGCCCGTGGCCAAGTAAATGATAAATTTCCGAAGGAACGCCAGCCCTTCCTCCTGTCCGTAATTCGCAACGACCATCGCCATCAATTCGAGCACTCGATCACTGAGTGAGTCGTTACGGATGTATTTTAGCACCAACAAGATCGGTTTCAATCGCTCATCTTGGCTGAGTTCCTCATCCGACAAACCGCTCAGATCAATCAAATCGAGGTCAAAATGAGGGATGTATCGCTGGAGTTCCAGCGGTGCTTTGATGATATCGTCGAGCGTCCGTGACGTGGTCCACTGGTTTTCACCGTGGTAAACCACCAACGGAATGATCGCACACAGCGGGAGACTGTCGCGAAGCCGCTGCTCCCAAATCCGAACCATGTACTTTAGTAGCTGAAACGGAGTCATCCGATCTTGGTAGCTTTTGTGCTCGGTCAGAACATAGACCAGAACGGTTTCATCGCTATCGATGTGATTGAGCGAGAACAGCAGATCGGAACTGGTCTCACGCAGTTCGTCGTCGACAAAACTGCCGCTGACCAGACCCAACGAATCAAGATCGAGGTTCGCTAGCGTGGCTGCGGGCAGATGATTGGCGAGCAAAGCGGCAGCCAACTCCAGCCGAGAAAAGGTCTGCAAGAAAAACCGATTGTGAGCCCCAGGCGTCGTTTCGTCGTTCATACGAACAGCTTAGCCGTGGAGCCGGTGCCCGTGTTTAGGCAGTCAATGAATTGGACAAGTGCATTAGCAGTGAATTTTCCGACAGAAAAAGAGACAAGCTGAAATTTTTCTGTCGTAAAATCTTTCTGTCGATCATTTTCATTTCCGTAAACCGCCAACTCGATTGAAATTCGAGAGCAGAAAACCTTGTCGCCGCAAATGAACGCCCTCGTCCCATCCCAGAGCTTCCGTCGCCGTGGTGGAGAGCTTTCGCTAACGTGATCGCCAGGCATCACGAAAAAACCCGCGCATTCGGCTAAGATACTCGTCTCGCGTCCTTATCTCCCCGCTGCCGCATCGCCTCCATGACCGAACCGAACTCGTTTTCTCATATCGACCGTGAAATTCTGCGCCTACTTGATCAGCGGCAACAACTCGTTGCCGAGCAGGGCAGCGAGCCCGACTCGGCGGTTCGTTTGGCTTCGGCTCTCGCGTCGTTGGAGGAAATAGTCCGCGAAACGTTGGTGATTTCGTCGGATCCCCCGGTCCCGGCGGGGCACTCAACTGCGGGGCTCTCGACAGCAACCGGATTACCGATCCCGGCCCGCCGCTCGATTCTCCGGCACATCGTCTCAGCCTGCTACCAAGCGTCCCGTCCGGTGCGGGCGACGTTCCTCGGACCCATCGACAGTTACAGCCATTTGGCGGCGATCGCGTACTTCGGCGAGGGCATCGATCTGTCCCCGGTGGCATCGATCGGAGCCGTGTTCGAAGCGGTCGAGCGGGGCGATTGCCAATATGGAATCGTGCCAATCGAAAACAGCACCGACGGGCGGATCGTCGACACGCTTGGAAAACTCGCTGGCGGCGAGGTCAACATCACCGGCGAGTTATTGCTCGCGATCCATCACAATTTGATTTCACTCAGCCCCCGCAACGAAATCACCGAGGTCCATAGCAAACCGCAGGCATTATCCCAGTGTCGCGGATGGCTGGCGGCGAATTTGCCCGCCGCGCGACTGGTCGAAACCGCCTCCACGACGGCCGCGGCAGAGTCGGCGGCGAGCACGCCGGGCATCGCGGCGGTCGCCAGTCTCCCGGCCGCGACGCGGTACGGTTTGAACGTGGTCGACGCCTCCATCGAAGACAACCGGAACAACATCACCCGTTTCGCGGTCCTCGGCTCAGGGTTGCCCGAGCCGAGCGGGGACGACAAAACCACGCTGTTATTTGTCGTCGAACACCGTCCGGGAGCCCTCGCGGACGTGATGGGAATCTTGCGAGACCACCAATTGAATTTGACGTGGATCGAGTCTTTCCCCCGTCCAGGACGCCCGAACGAGTATTTTTTTATCGTCGAGTTTCCCGGCCATCAAACCGACGAATCGGTCGCCGGCGTGATCACCACACTGCGGGAGCAAACGCAGCATCTCGCAGTTCTGGGCAGCTATCCGAGAGGCAAATACGAGCGGCAAAAGTAAGGGTTTTGCCGAGTCGTCTTGCGATCGAGAGCGTGGTTTCGCTACGTTGCCTGGAGTCCCTGATTGCGTCGGCCCACGACGCAAAACCGCACGTCTTGCATGGATGCTCCCGTGTTGCCCCAATCGAGCTTTTCGCCATTATCCGAGTCTTGCCCCGCCACCGAATCCCTTTCTCAAGTCGAGCGGGTACGGATCGTTCGTGATACGATGCTGGCCGAATCTGACGCCATCGCGGCCGCCGCATCGATCGCGTCCACCGCCGCGGTCGAGGCCGCCGAATACGTCGCCGCCTGTACCGGCAGCATCGTTTTAACAGGGGTAGGAAAGGCCGGCTGGATCGCACAGAAGATCGTCGCGACGTTGGCCAGCACTGGTTCCCCCTCGCATTTCCTGCACCCCTCCGAAGCGATCCACGGTGATTTGGGACGGGTTCAAAAAAACGATGTCGTGATCGCGTTCTCTAATTCCGGACGCAGCGAAGAAGTCGTCCGGGTCTGCGAACATTTAAGAAACCAAGCCGCTTGCTTGATCGCGATCACCGCCGACGACGCCAACCCGTTGGCCGAGATGTCCGATTTGGTCGTCCCGATGGGCCGTCACCGCGAGGCCTGTCATAACGGATTAGCGCCGACCACGACGACCTCCGTGATGCTCGCCGTCGGCGACGCGATCGCACTGCTCGCGTCCCGAATTCGCGGCTTCGGTCCGGAAGATTTCGCCCGCTATCATCCCGGCGGGGCACTCGGTCGGAAATTGTGCAGCGTCGATGACGTGATGCGTGGGTTGCACGAGTGCCGTATCTCACGCGATTCGCTTGCCGTCCGCGACGCGATCTCGGGAACCTCGCCGGAGCGACGCAGTGGCGCGGTGATGCTAGTCAACGCGGATCAAAAACTCAGCGGTATTTTTACCGACAGCGACCTCGTCAAACTGTTGCAACGCAGACAAGAAAACTCGCTCGATCGCCCGATCGGTGAGGTGATGACACGCACACCGATTTGTGTCTCCGCGGGCCGTCCGCTCGGTGAAGCGGTCACGCTCATCTCTCAGAAACATATCAGCGAACTGCCTGTCGTCGGTGATGACGGGCGCCCGCTCGGCATGATCGACATCACGGATCTGATCGCCGCCGGTGATATCACTTCGCGGCGTTCGACGACTCCGGTGCTCCCAATGGTATTTCCCTCGGAAGGAACCCCACGCTCGTGACCTCTCATGTTTCGATCGAAAAACGACTTCGTAGCGACGCCGAGGTGGCCGCCGAGATCACGTGCATTTTGACCGATGTCGACGGCGTGTTGACCAACGGATCGATCACCTACACCACCGGTGTGCTCGGCGAGTCCATGCAGACGAAATCGTTTCACGCTCGCGATGGGCTGGGGATCCAATTGTGGATGCGGAGCGGATTCCAGTTCGGCATCATCACGGCTCGAAACAGCCCGATCGTGGCCGAGCGAGCCAAGGAACTCGGAATCGAACATGTCGCCCAAGCCGCACGCGATAAATGGTCGGCAGCCCAGGCGATGATGAAATCAATGGGAGTGCAACCGCAACAGGTTTGTTACATCGGCGACGATTTACCCGACATCGCCGTGATGCGGAACGTCGGTTTAGCGGCCGCCCCCGACGACGCGGCGACCGACGCTCGCGAATCGGCGCACTGGACGATGCGTGGCAAAGGCGGTGAGGGCGTCGTGCGAGAATTGATCGAGCGGTTGCTACGTGGTGGCGACCGATGGAACCAACACCTAACGAAAGAGGAGTGATGGCGGGCCCGATTCGCGATTATTTTCTCGGATTGTCGTTGATCCTCGTCGCCGGCGGCGGCTACCAGATCACGGCGGCAAAGTGGCTCATGCCGCCGACGGTCGAGCACGCACCGATCGCCTCCCGACCGCTCAACGATCACGATGAATCACTCGCCGATCTGTACCCCGAGGACGCGTGGCAACGCGGACGTTCGATCCGGTTGAAAACCCAAGACGGGATGCTGCTGTTCCAAAACTGGGAACAGAACAAAGACGAACGTGACGGCGGTAAGAAATGGCGGCTGTGGCCGATCACGATGGTCATCGGTCGCGGGTTGGCGGCGAACGGCTCGGACGAACCGATTTTGATCGAAGCCGAAGACGGAGCCGTGATCGAATTCAGTTCCTCTCTCGATGTGATGAGCGGCGTCGCCCCCACGATCCAACGCGGACAACTGCTCGGAAATGTCCATATTCAACGCGCTAAACCGAAACCATCGAACGAGTCGCCGAACGCCCATGACGCAGCAGACGGCGCATCAGCGTATCAAGTGACGGAGTCGACAACGAAATCTCGTGCCGATCAAACGCTCGACATCCGCACCGCGAACGTCGGCATCGACCGACGAAAAATCTGGACAACCGAAGCGATCGAAATGCGAGTCGGTCGCGCCGTCATGATCGGTCGCGACCTGACGCTCCACCTCGCCGCATCGACCGGGGCCGCGAATTCGCAATCGAGCCTCGCTCGCTCTCTCGACCGAATGGAGTTGATCTATCTGCGTGAGTTGACGCTGCCGTTGGGGAACAGCGACCGCAATCACGGAAACACCAACGCGGGTTCCAAACCCCGTTCCAACGGCTCGGATTCGGAAAACCAAGGCGTCGTGCAAATTCACTGCGACGGACGGATCGAATACGATTTCGCACTCGATCAATTGGTGATGAATCGCAACGTCCGATTGGTCCATCGAACGGGAACCGACCTAGCGAAAGCATCTCACGGCACGAACGGGGCAATCCCCCCAGGAGCGTCCACGCCGCTTTCCTCCGAGAACGTTTCGACCGATCAATTCGAGTGCGAGTCGCTACGGCTAACACTTCGCGATCCACTCAATTCCGATCGCGTGCGTTCGACCGCGATCGATTGGATTGACCGCATCGAGGCCGGCGGTTCACCCGTTCGATTGTCGATGCCGTCTCAGGGTTTCGAACTCACCGCCGAGCAAGTCTTGTTCGATCCCTTGGAAGGATGGCTGGTCGCCGGCCCCACTCCCAACAAGGTGACCGAAAACAGTCGCGACCAGTACGTCCAACTGCGACGTGGCGACATGCGAGCGTTACTCTCACGAATCGTTTATCGATTCGATCCCAAAACACCCGAACAACTCGGCAGCATCGATGTCGACGGCCAAGGACGCCTCGATTACGACGCGATCGGATCGGTGTTCCGATCGTTCTCATGGCGTGACAGTTTGAAAGTCGCCCCGTTGGACGTTGCTACCGCCGATGACATAAACGTGCGATTCGGTGTCTGGTGCGACGGCGACATTCGCGCCGCTCTGGCAGGCAACGGATCGTTCCAAACCGACCGCATCGAAGGCGTGCTCAAACCGGTCGTCCCGCCGGCAACGGGCAACCCGACCTCCGGGACGCTCGATCATGAATGGTTCCCCGACCGATTTTCAGCCATCGGCAACGTCGAAATCCGCTCCGCCCAATTACACGCCAGCACGCCGCAAATGAACCTGTTCTTCGAACAGTCCCCCGTCGGCCCTCGAACGAAGGTCGCCGGTGCGCCCCCGAACGGGTCAGCGATGCGGCAATGGGTCAGCCAACCCGACCCAAACACCGCCCCCGGTTCCAACAAGACGGTGCCAAAAACAAACGAACCGCCCGCCACCATCCGAGGCGATCAAGTCACCGCGAAACTGACCCTCGGCGGCGGCGAGTTGTCAGCTACCGACCTGAGCGTCGTCGGCAATGTCGAGGTCACTCACGCGATGACACTGCGGAAAAACAAAACAAACCCGTCCGCGAATTTTCCCGCGGATTCGAACGCGGGCAACGATGCAACCGAAAACATGCTGGCGGTGATGACCGGGGACAATCTGCGACTACGTCATGGCGAAGGCGGCGGCGACGTGTTGCAACTCGGCAGCCAATCGCAAACGCCCGCACGACTCGAACTCGGCGACGGCTACTTCATCGGCCCCGAAATCCAAGTCCGCCCGGACGAGAACTACATTTGGATCCCCTCAGCCGGCGAATTCGTCGTACCCAGCGCGTTCCTGCCACCGCTCAGTGCCAGCGATCCCGAATCGCAGGCGCGATGGACGCAAAGTCCGCGCGGTCGATTCGGCGGCTCGATGACGTTCGACGGACGTGTCGCCAAACTCTCCGGCGGTGTGCTGCTCGATGCCGCAATCGCCCAAGGCCGACAACCGACCGAGCTGAAAATGCGCGGCGATGAACTCGCCCTCATGCTCGAAACCCCCGTCAATCTGCATTCCCCCGCAACGTTCCAGACAACCCGTTTGGCTCAGATCTCACTCAAACAAACAACCGATCAACCCGTCGAAGTCTACGTCGACCGATTCGCCGCCGATGGCAGTCGCGAATCCAGACACGAGATGTTGGTATCCGAACTGAATTGGATACCAGGCGTTGCACCGGAGCGTGAAAACAACACCCTCGCCACCTACGCGATCGGTGAACAACGCCCCGTCGATTCCAACCTCTCGGGACAAATCCTAGCACCCGGCCCGGGTTCCTATCGCGGTTGGTTCTACACCGTAGCAAGCGAACCGGAAGAATCAAAACAAACCGATCCAGTCGAAGCTGGCAATGCCGGTACCGGTGATCAAGGACCAATGTACTTACAAGGCATGATCGAGGACAACGGACGATCAAAACGAACCGGAGACGCGGGCGACTCATCGCCGTATGTCTCGGGTGTTCACCTCGTTTTCCAAGACGGAATGCGAGGCGATTTGCTCGGTCGATCGTTAACGTTCCAGCGCGGTGTTCGGATCGGACGCAAGATCGTGCCGGATTTCAACACGCGGTTTGATGCCCGCGAGATGAACCTGCTGTCCGAAGACGAGCTGACACTCGATTGCGACCAAATTCGATTATCGATCGATCCTTCGGTCGCAGCGGCCAAATCACGATTCTCGACTCAGACCGGCGGTTCGAGTCCACCGCTCGAAGTCGAAGCGTCCGGCGGCGTCGTCTTCCGCAGCCGCTCCGATGGCGGATTATCCGCAGCCACCGCGGCTCGCTGCGCGTATTCCATTCAAAAAGACCTCGTCACGATCGAAGGCGTCCCCGGCCGCGCCGCACGGTTTCAGCATACCAGTCCGACCGGCAATAACTTTGACCTCGCCATCATCAGCATGACACTCCGGCTCAAACCGTTCGAAATACTGCCATCTAAATTAGAAAGTAGCAGCACCAACCTACGTCCCGCCGACCTGCGTAAAGAACGCTAAGCTGTAAGCATTCTTCTGAGCTGTTTTGGGGCTAGCCACGGTTTCGATGCTGGACGACAACCGTGGCTAGCGTCAAAACGGCTCATTCATCGTGATCCCAAACGTAAAATTGCTGGTTCATCCGACGGAAGCGTACGCCGACCCCAGGATCAAGGTTTTTCAAGGCATGGCTCCAATGTCCAATGATTTGATGAAAAATTGTCCTCGGCGAACCGGAATCCGCCGAGGACCGTCGGCACCATGGGCGCACCGCTTTTGCAGGAAGACGCTGGCGACCGAGATCTCCCTTGTCGAGTTGAACCTCTGCAGAGCTCGACTGCGTTTGTTCCGGCTTGCGTAGTCGACCAGCATCCATACTCATGCACCAATCTCGTTGGACACTGCAGTCATGCCTGGAAAACCTCCGGCGCACGCTTCCGTTGGATGAACCCGGTTTCCGCCCATCCCGTCACCTTTTATTTGCCAATTTTCGTTGAAGAACCCTACTTCCCTGAAGAACAAATCGTTTTCCATTAATTCCAATCCGCTCGAAGTATCCGTCGCCATCGGTGTCGATAAGGACATCATCCTCGAAGTCAAAGTGCGGTTGTGGTGCTCTGTTGGTAAGATCACTTGCAATGCGATCGTTCAGCCAGAAGATAAGCTGCTCAGCTTCGTCTAGGTGCTTTCCTTTACTAAGGAAAACTGCAACTTTTTCGTCAGGAGTATCAGGGTACCGTTTTCGAATCGCTGCCAATGCTTCAATTCCATCCAGGCTAGGCGGCGAACGGCCATTATTTAGGCACCAAGCGTTAACAGCAGCTTGCAACTGGTTGAGATCGCGTGCTTGAGCGGGATGGCTCTTTGATAAACTCGCACGGACGAGCGACACGACAACAGGAGCAACCAAAGCAATGCCAAGGCCTGCTACGCTTAAAAGCAAAAAATTGCACGCGTTTTCAATGGTACTCCCACCGCTTTGGAAGTTGATGAGATGAAGTGGCATGGATGTCAGGATTGTACTTCTTCAACTCTTCGTTTCTTTTCTTGATCCAACGGGTGTCTTGCTCGAATCTTGTGTCGTCCGAAGGATAGGGAAGACGCAAGTGTTGCATATTTGACGGAACGAGAGCATTCATCAAAACAGTTGGGGACATACCAGTGGTCAGGACTCTTTGTTTCGTTGGTCGGTTGAAATGGGCTTGTTTTTCGGGCGTCCGCGTGCTCGTAGCGTCGATTCGAGGTCCAGTCGACGGGCGATCGATTCCACCCAATTCGCTTGACCGAACGGACTGCCACGCCGGATCGACCAGCGAAGCGCATCGAGTTCCTTGTCGTCAATCGCCTCGTTGACACGGCGAATCCAGTTGGCCGAACGCGCCAACAGCCACGGGGACAATCGCCGTGGCAAAGGTTCGTCCGGCTGAACCCAACGGTACAGAGACCCCCACCGCCAATCCTCTGCACGCTCGACCAACTCGGCTCGCTGCGCATTGCGTTCGACGTACCGGAAGAGTACGTGGAAATGGCCATCATCCTGGACTGAAAAACTCTTGAATCGGCCTTGGTAAACATGTCCCTCGCTCGCTGTGCGGTAATGGGCGTGATACCGCATCGTATGCGTCAGGGTGACCCAACGCAAGAAATTACTCATTCCTCCGTCTTCGGTCCGTTGGAGCACGAAGGGCCAATGATTCGGCATCAACTAATACGAAAGAATGCGGCATGGATAGCGGACAAGCCCTTTGGCAAGAATATTCTCAAACGCTTCGTAGTCGCCTTGTGGAAAATGAACGATCGTCCATTGCCACGGTTCACGGCATGGTAGATCGCATTCTTCTCGTCGGCGCGTTTGGGGCGGGACATCCACAGAGTTGAGCCACCCCCCAACCTCGCCTTTAAGAGTCCTGACCCCTTTTCTTCATCGCCGCACAAGAACGCCCGTCGAACACAACGCTGAATGGCATGAAACACCTGAACCTGAGCAGAATCAGCGAATTCGTAACGAGGCTTGCGTGGTATGAAGGTCTCCTCGGTGGGGATAGCGTTTACCTCGAAGACATCCTTCGTCGTGCGCTTGCGGGTGAAACGGACTGGGCAGCTCTTGTGCCTCGCGCCTGGAAGGCCGAGCACTCGGAATCGATCCGCGAGTACCGCCAAGACGAGCGTCGCCAAGCGGCGGACCGCAAATGGTTCTAGTATACGGTTACAGTGGGATAGGCTTCCAAATGCGTCAGTAATAGAAACGACGTCCCTTCGGGGTAAAAATGTGGGTAAAGACAAGGTGGGAAACCAGTCTTACTTACCTGCTCACTCGATACGGTTGAGCTGGATTGAGTGAACATCGACCACTTGTTTGCCCACAATCTTATCGGACTTCAGTCTCAGCGTTGCTCGGCCTTTGCTAAGGCTGAGCGTGCCGACGTCGAGTGGACGGAAGTCCTTCACGAAGTAGTGGGACTCCTTCACCCGTTCTTTGGATTTGTCATACAGCGGTGGGTCGAAGACTTCGGTGACCGACTTCTTCGCTTGATCGCCGTCATCTACCGACACGATGACGGTGGCGCCTTGGTCACCTTTGGCGCAAGTGTAAAACAGCGTTGCAGTGTAGACGCCAGCGGTCACCACATCGACGTCCCAAGTAATGGAATCATCAACGCTGGTCCAATGTGTGAAGAACGAATTATTGGGTGGCTTCGCACTCCGCATGATCGTTCCATGTTCCGCGGCATCGCGTGCTGGCAAGACGGTCTTGGCGGCGAAGCCAACCGTGAACGGCCGGTCGGCGTATTTCGCGAACTCGGCCGCGAATTCCTGACCCTGCTCCTTCGCAATCTGTCGCAACCGCTGCGCCTCCTCGGGGTGCTGTGCAGAGACATCGATTGTTTGGCCTCGATCGGAGGTAATGTCGTACAGCTTTCCGGTATCGTCCAAGCGAAACCGTTGCGTACGGATGCTCATACGCTTGCGCCAAACTGAAAATAGCTCTCGGTCCGTCCAGGCATCCGATTCCCCCAGCAGCAGTGGCTTCAAGCTTCGTCCGTCAATCGTTTTTTCAACGTCCGGCGTCACGCCAACCAAGCTGGAAATCGTCGGCAACAAGTCGATGGCGCCGCTGACCTGCTCGATCCTTGATCCGGCTTGAATGCGGTTGGGCCATCGGATAAAGAACGGTGATCGCACGCCACCTTCATCCGTCGACCCCTTCTTGCCCTTCATGCCTGCGTTCCACCGGTACGAATTGGGTCCGTTGTCGGAAAAGTAGATCACGATCGTGTTGTCTGCCAACTTCAGTTCCTCCAGTGTTTGCAGCACACGCCCCACGTTCCAATCGATGTTCTCGCACATCGCCAAGGCAGCACGCGTCATCAGCGAATCTTCACGCTCGGGATCACGATGCTTCATCGCCACATCCTTCCCCGCGAACTTATCGTAGAATCTGTCTTCCACCATCATCGGCGAATGCGGAGTGTTGAGCGGCAAGTAGCAAAAGAACGGGCGATCCTGATTGGACTTGATGAAGTCGATCGCATGGTTCGTGAAATCATCGACCACGAATCCGTCGCCACGCACCGTCTCACCGTTGTGATCCAGTGGCGGACTGAAGTAGTGCCCCCAGTGACCCGACGTGAATCCGTAGTACTCGTCGAACCCGCGATCGTTCGGGTGCAGCGGTGGTTGAGTTCCGTTGTGCCATTTCCCGAACGCTCCTGTCGCGTAGCCAGCCTCTTTCATGACATCCGCAATCGTCACTTCATCGGCATTCAATCGTCCCTCGCCGCGACTGACTCCGCTGACGCCAGTCCGCGGATGGTAACGTCCTGTCAAAAACTCCGCACGCGTGGGTGCACAAACAGCGCAAACGTAAAAGTTGTTCAAGGTCGCGCCGTCGCGGGCCAACGAATCGATGTGCGGCGTCGACAAATTTGAGTTGCCGTTAACGCTTAAGTCACCCCAACCTTGATCGTCTGTCAAAACCACAACGACGTTTGGCGAAGCAGCCTGAACGGTGGGGAAAGCGGCGATTGAGTTAGCAAGAATTGCAATGCCAAGCGTCAGCAATGAGAAAAACGAACGCATGATTAAACCTTGAGCAAATGAATTTTTCCTAAGTGTACCAAGGTTGCGTGTGCTGATGAGAAGAACCGCAAGATTTGTCTTCAGAAACGATGATTCGTATTGCGGGCGAAGAATCGGGACGTTTCGGGGGGGGCAGATTAGGCCTTCGGTCTGGCAAGCTGACCAGAGCATTGTTCTGTTAACAACGAAGAAAAGGGGTCAAATTAAGAAAAGGGATCAGGACTCTTTGCGGCGAGGTGGGGGGTGGCTAAACTCTCTGAACGTCCCGCCCGAAACGCGCCGACGAGAAGAATGCGATCTACCATGCCTTGAACCGTGGCAATGGACGAACGGTCATTTTCTACAAGGAAGACGACTACGAAGCGTTTGAGAATATTCTTGCCGAAGGGCTTGTCCGCTATCCATGCCGCATTCTTTCGTATCAGTTGATGCCGATTCATTGGTACTTCGTGCTCCAACGGACCGAAGATGGAGGAATGAGCAATTTCTTGCGTTGGGTCACCCTGACGCAACCGATGCGGTACCACGCCCACTAATCACATCCGCTGAAAAGGTTCGGCAGAACCTCACGTAGGCGAGTCTCTCTGAGACTCGTAAATTCCAGCGTCCCAGAGCGACGCTGCTACGTGGTTCCACCGAATTTATTGTGACGATGTGCTTACCGCACTGCGGGCGAGGGACATTTTTACCAAGGCCGATTCAAGAGTTTCCCAGTCGCAGGATGACGGCCATTTCCACGTTTTCTGCCGGTACGTCGAACGCAATGCACAGCGAGCCGGGTTGGTCGAGCGTGCGGAGGATTGGCGGTGGGGGTCGACGGGACCTCGAATCGACGCTACGAGCACGCGGACGCCCGAAAAAGAAGCCCATTTCAACCGACCAACGATACAAAAAGTCCTGGCACCTTTTCTTTGTTGGTCTCTTTTCTTCGTCAGTGCCGCGACACGGATCAACCGACCGCAGCGCCTCAAACAACGTGGCATGTTGGAGGACACGCTTGTCGTCTGGGGTGGCGCATTTGGGCGTACGATTTACTGTCAAGGCAAACTCACCGACAAAGTCAACGTTGTCGAAAATCCAGTGCACGTGCATGATCTGCAGGCCACCATTCTGAAACAGTTGGGCATCGACCACGAGCGATTAACCTGATCGTTATCAGGGACGATATTTCCGCCTAACGGATGTTGACGGACAAGTCGTCAACGAGATCATTGCGTGAAACGGAATTCCAGTCTTAGTCGTTTCTCAATTCCGCGAGCATCTCTTGGAGGTCCTTGACGATCAGGTCGGAGGCGTCTTTTTGCACATAATTGGTGCCCAGCCAAGTCTCGTAACCGCCGAGCCGGTGTTGTGCCGGCGTGGGCAGATAACCATAGCGCCCGTTCGCCAAGCCGATCACCATGGTTTGCGGGAAACCACTCGTTGCCTTCAGCTCGAGTCCGATTTCGACGATCGTTTCAAATGGGATCGCACAAACGGCGAGGTCACCGATCCGAATCGCTTGAAGTTTCACCGTGACAGTGTCCTCCTCGCGGTCGGCGGCCTTGATCGTTCGTCGAGCGTAATCAGTCGCCAGCCGTGGCAGCTTCTTAATGGCTTCGTCCTCGCTCATTGAGACGATCGCACGCGCCCGAGCGGTTTGTTCAGCGGTGGGACGGCGGTAGTTCAGAACCAATTCGCGTTCGCGCATCGCGAGCGAGACATTCGATCGGTAGGTTTTGATCTTTTCGGTTGCCATCCATGCGGTGTCGGCGGCCTTGGATGCCACGATTCGAATTTGCTCGAACGGTTCGCGCGGTGCCCGAGTGACGCCGAATGAAATGTTATTGATGTCCCCCGAAGCTCCGTTGGACATCATCGCAACGAAGTCATTCCCGGCGCGAAGTCGCGTCGGCATCAAACGCGAAAATTCGCCAAAGTAGTCCGCCGAGAGTTGTCCGTTGGGAATCGCGCCGACGTAGTGCAATGCATAGTTGGCAAACAGGGCGAGTGGCTTCTGCTTGGCGTCGCGAACCGAGATCACAGTGATGTCAGGATCAGTCGGCCCCGCCGGTCGATCCAAAACGTCCGGGCTACTCGACGGGTTCATCTTGACCTGGTCCAGCTCGCCGAACGGATTGATCGGCATCTTGCCTGGTCGCAGAAACCAGCGGCGGTTGAATACTTCATCGGCAAGCGGATGCGACGCGGCCCCGATCGAAGCGGGTTGAAGTGCGGCAGCCGCGTCGACGATGGACTTCGCGATTCCTTGGACCAACTCGCTTCGATAAGCCGCCGCCGGTCCGTCGTTCGCATTCGAAGGTGGCCCGCTGTGCGTGTGGGTGCTGCACACCAGCATGTGGTTGACGGGCACACCCGATTGATCGGCGGCGAGCCGTTTTGCTTCCTCGATTACCTCCGGATCGACCCCCAAATTATCGACCACCACCATCGCAACGGTGGTCATCGAATCACTCAGCACCATGGCACGAGAGTGAAAGGGATCGTGAACACGGGTCCCCATGTTGGCTCGGAAACCGCCGGGCATGTTAATCGGAAATTGCGTCGGACTGATGTCGACCGCCGCCGCGCCACAGCGAAGGACGACGGGCGAACGGTCATCCGCAATGACCGACGTGGAAAGAGAAAAGCCGCAAGCAAGTCCAAGTAGAATACGCCGCATGGTGTCGTGCCGAAAAAGGAGGGTTACGGTGAGTCGATGAGCCTGATAATCGATGAGCCTGATCAGGGTGCTTCGATCGATAGCCACATTCAAAAGTTCGACCACACCGACTTGAAAACGCTGTCACACTTGAGCGTTCAACCAAGCGAGTCGCCTGATCGATCCCCATGATACCATCCACCGCACCGAACCGTTCTCCCCATCGAAAACATTGGAACCTACGAGAGGACCTGGACTTCCTCAATCACGGATCTTTCGGTGCAACACCGATGGTGGTGCTGACGAAACAACGAGAGTTCCAGGACGCACTCGAGCGAGATCCCATCGAGTTTTTGGCTCCCGAAGGAGGTTTCCTTCCAAGACTGGACTCGGTGCGCGTTGTCATCGCCAACCAAGTCGGTGCGAACGCCAGCGACATCGCTTGGGTCGCAAGACAACATCGTCATTACCAACCATGGATACAACGCTTGCAATAACGTGGTCCGGCACGCCGCCAATCGAGCCGGCGCGGGCGTGAACGTGGCGACGATTCCATTTCCGATTTCGAGACCGTCTGAAGTGCTCGACGCCATCGATCGCGAGATCGATTCGTCGACACGCCTACTGGTGGTCGACCACATCACCAGTCCCACCGGACTGGTGTTTCCGATTCGGCAGATTGTCGAGCGTGCCCGCGATCGCGGCGTCCGCATGCTGGTGGACAGAGCGCACACGCCAGGGATGGTGTCCATCGATCTCAACGCGATCAATGCGGACTACTCCACCGGCAATCATCACAAATGGTGGTGCGCGCCCAAGGCGTCGGGTTTCTTGTGGGTGCGACGTCAGTGGCACTCGGAAGTGCGTCCCAACGTGATCAGTCACGCGGCCAATCGCCCGATCGACGGTCGCTCGCAATTCGTTTCCGAATTTGACTGGAAAGGAACGTTCGACCCCAGTGCCCTACTCAGTGTCCCAGCGGCCATCGAATTCTTAGCCTCCCTGATGCCTGGTGGGATTTCCGGTTTGATGCAAGCTAACCGGCAACTTGCGATCCGATCACGCGATCACTTATGTCATTCTTTGGGAATCGTACCGCCCGCCCCCGATGAGATGCTAGGCAGTCTGGTAGCGTTGCCCATTTCGCCGACGGATCGACCACTACAGAAACTCAAGCGTACCATCACTAATGCGGCGAACTGATGCGTCTGGATTCCCAAAACTACCCCGTCACCTTTGATCGCTCGCCGTCATCTTTGATCGCTCGCCAAGGTACAAAGCGACATCGGCAATCGTCATGATCTTTCGAAGGTCGATGACCATCCTTGCGAAACTCTTTGTATGGTTCTTGGAGGGGACGACTTTGGGCAGTTCAATCGTTCGGACACAACCACATTGTCGGCACTGCACTTTCGGTGTTTGGATGGTCATCACGGTTGCCCGTAATCCGATCGGTGGTGCATGGCCTTTTCGTGCAATGTGGCCTTTTCGAGCAATGGATCCCCGGAGAATGACATCCTTTGATTTGCATCCAGGACAACGCACAGCTATTTCTGGCGGACGCACGTTCAAATTCAGGATCCCAGCCTGATCTGAACTGCTCAAAGGGAGATAGTCTTTCATTCCAATCGCGGAGTACAATAAGTCTGTGGGCATTTCGGTTTTCCTGGTGAGAGCTTTTGCTCACTATCATTCAGAACGAATTGCCCACTCCTTTGCTACCTTGCGATTCACCAACGCACCACACTTTCGTTGAACTTTGCCGACACTTCGATTGACAGCGATTTGTGGGTTGGATTGCACCATGATGGGTTTTGGCTGCAAACAGCGCGCCGGTTCTCAGTAATTTTGTCGCTAGGCAAATCGCCAATCCTTCACATGTTCTTCGCTGCTTGGCACATCATCTGCACCCCATCTTCTACGACGTTGCGGAAAGCGGAAAGCACCGCTAGCACGACAGAAAATCGAAAAATCAAAGCAAGAGGAAGCCTGAAAAAGGCCAAATGAACCATCGTGGACGATGAGCGACCAGTCGATCGGATAGTTCCAGCCTCTACGTTCGCTGTAGCGGCAAGGTCCTGCCTGGTTGTTTTGGCAATCTCGATCGCCTGCTTTACCGTGTTGCTCTGGTTTTTGGCAACGCTCCTTGATCGCCTGGTGATTTGGATGGTTCGGTGCTGGGAACCACGCACTTGCTTTCCCTCGGCTGAGCTATTGAAATTAAATTTTAACGAGAAAGAAAGAATGATGTATAAACCTGTTCAAGCAATTACGGTCTTTTTCTCCCTTGCTATCAACTGCTGTGTGATCGGATGCCAGCAGGATTCCGTCATCACCGGCAACATTCAAGATGCTGTTGGAGTCTCTCACGCGGATGAAGGTCTCAATGCTGACTCCCAGCGAGTAGATTCCGCTACGGCGATTCTGGCGGGTGGCTGTTTTTGGTGTGTCGAGTCAGACTTTGCTAAACTTCCTGGTGTTCGTGACGTCGTGTCCGGCTACAGCGGCGGTAGGACAGCGAATCCGACGTATGAAAACTATGCTAATGGCGGGCATGTCGAAGTGGTTAAGGTCACTTACGATCCGGAAAAAGTGTCTTATACGGGCTTGGTCGAATGGCTGGTCAAGCACAGCAATCCGACCGACGCAGACGGTTCATTTGGCGATCGAGGACCACAATATCGTCCCGTCATCTACTATGAAAACGAGTCGGAAAAGGAAGCCGCCGAGTCGGTGATTGCGAAGATTAACGCGATGGATATCTACGATCAACGACTCGCGGTCCAAGTCGCCCAGCGGGAGAAATTCTGGCCCGCCGAAGAGTATCACCAAGACTACGCCAAGAACAGTTTGGTGAAATATAATTGCTATCGTTACCAATCAGGTCGCGATGCGTTCATCGAGAAACATTGGGGCGACCACGCCAAGAAGTTGGAATTGACTGGTTCGATTCCCGCTGGCCAGGAAAAAACAGCAGCGGATGAAACACTGAACAGCGCTCCGGGAGATGCTTCCGGGAAGAAGGACAAGACGAATAGTGACGAATCCGCCAATCCGCCCTGGCAAGACTTTTTAAAACCCTCGGACATCGAGCTACGACGAGAACTGAGCGATATTCAGTATGAAGTCACTCAGGAAAATGGCACGGAAATGGCGTTCCAGAACGAATATTGGGACAATAAGGAAGCGGGAATCTACGTGGATTTGCTTTCGGAAGAACCATTGTTTTCGTCAACCGACAAGTACAAGTCAGGCACCGGATGGCCTACGTTTGTTCGTCCGCTGGATTCCAATTTTATCTCGCTCAAAGAGGATAACACGCTGTTAACCTCACGAACCGAGGTGCGTTCCGAGATCGCCAACTCGCATCTTGGCCACGTCTTCAACGACGGACCGCCGCAACGCGGAGGCAAGCGGTGGTGTATGAACTCGGCCGCCATGAAATTTATCCCAAAAGACAAGATGAAAGCCAAAGGCTACGGTCAATATGTGACCCTCGTTGAGACTCCGAAATAGTCGCTAGGCGGTTGGTAAGCTTGCTTCAAATATTTATGGTTCATCCGACCGAAGCGTGCGCCGACCCCAGGATCGAGGTTTTTCAAGGCATGTCTCCAGTGTCCAGTGATTTGATGAAAAATCGTCCTTGGCGAACCGAAATCCGCTGAGGACCGTCGCCACCATGGGCGCACCGCTTTTGCAGGAAGACGCTGGCGACCGAGATATCCCTTGTCGAGTGGCACCTCTGCAGAGCTCGACTGCGTTTCTTCCGGCTTACATAGCCTACCAGCATCCCTTCTCATGCCCCAATCTCGTTGGACACTGCAGTCATGCCTTGAAAACCTCCGGCGCACGCTGCCGCCGGATGAACTGGGCTTGTCCGCTATCCATGCCGCATTCTTTCGTATCAGTTGATGCCGATTCATTGGTACTTCGTGCTCCAACGGACCGAAGATGGAGGAATGAGCAATTTCTTGCGTTGGGTCACCCTGACGCAACCGATGCGGTACCACGCCCACTAATCACATCCGCTGAAAAGGTTCGGCAGAACCTCACGTAGGCGAGTCTCTCTGAGACTCGTAAATTCCAGCGTCCCAGAGCGACGCTGCTACGTGGTTCCACCGAATTTATTGTGACGATGTGCTTACCGCACTGCGGGCGAGGGACATGTTTACCAAGGCCGATTCAGGAGTTTCCCAGTCGCAGGATGATGGCCATTTCCACGTTCTCTGCCGGTACGTCGAACGCAATGCACAGCGAGCCGGGTCGGTCGAGCGTGCGGAGGATTGGCGGTGGGGGTCGACTGGACTTCGAATCGACGCTACGAGCACGCCGACGCCCGAAAAAGAAGCCCATTTCAACCGACCAACGAAACGAAGAGTCCTGGCACCTTTTGTTCGCCTGCCCAAATCGTAAATTTACAGTTTGACCATGACAGTGCTTTTCTTCGCCTTCTTCTGCGTCGCGAAGGCATTTGATCGCAGTTATGAACTTTGTAGCGTCAGCTCAACCCCTCTCCGATGGGATCGACTATCATTAGCATTCACGAATCCACGTTTTCGCTTTAGCGATTGAATGAAAATGAAATTTTATCTGGCACTTTTTGCGGCTGCGGTCGCTGGCCTCTGCTGTTGCTCTCCATCACAGCTTCGTGCTGCGGATGCGGATCGGCACGTCGTCCTTGTTTCGCTCGACGGATTGGCTGCGTACTTAGTCGATGATCCAAAGGTTCCGCTGCCGACGATTCGCAAACTGGCGAAAGACGGCGCGATCGTCGATGGCGGCATGACCGTGTCGAACCCTTCGGTGACTTGGCCGAATCACACGACACTGGTGACCGGTGTACGACCTGAGAAGCACGGAGTGCTGGCCAACGGTGTGCTCGTGCGTGGTGCGGCCGGGATGCCGACGTCGATTGATTCCAATCGCGACCAGAGTGATCTTGTGCGAATTGCTACGATCGTTGATGCGGCTCACGTGGCTGGGCTGTCGACGGCCGAAATCAACTGGCCGTGCACGCGCGGTTCGCAATCACTGGATGATTCGTTTCCGGATGTGCCGCAGTCGGTCGAGCATATGACGCCTCGGTTGCGTAAAGAACTGATCGAACTCGGTCTGCTTGATGACGAAACCGACGCGTCGTTCAGGAAGATCAGCAGCGTCGGACGCGATCATATTTGGACAGAGGCCGCGTGTCATCTGATTCGAGCGAGAAAGCCTAACCTCCTGCTGGTGCATTTGCTCAACGTGGACGGCACGCATCACAAGCATGGGCCGCAAACTGCCGAAGGTTACACGGCCAATGCGTATGCAGACTCATGTTTATCACGAATCGTCAGTGCGATCGACGACGCGGGGATTCGCGACAAGACGACGCTGATCGTCGTCTCGGACCATGGCTTTGCGAGAACGCCCAAAGCGATTCGTCCCAATGTGCTGTTGCGACAAGCCGGGTTGCTAAAAGTGGACGCTGGGAAGTTGAGTACGGCCGATGTCCACGTTGTTCCTGAAGGTGGCATTGGCTTGGTTTATTGCACTCAGCCGGGCGAAGCCGCTCATGCCGCTGCCGAATTCAAGGAGATGTTTGTGGGCAAGGAGGGTGTCGCCGATGTATTGTTGCCGAACCAGTATGCCGACGTCGGGCTGCAACATCCTCGCGAGTACAACCAATCGCCCGACGCGGTCTTGGTCGCGAAAGATGGCTACGCGGTATCGGCAAGCGTGGACGGCGACACTTTGGTTGCATCGAATACCGAAGCAAAAACCTCGATCGGCAGTCACGGTTTCATCTCGTCGCAAGAGAACATGAAAGCTTTGTGTGTCCTGTCAGGAGCGAATATCCGTCCGGGTTCGCATCTAGCGCCGATCGAGAACATCGACATCGCGCCGACGATCGCTAAGTTGCTCGGCGTTGAGTATCCTCATGTCGACGGCAAGCCACTAGAGTCCGTGATGACCGATGACACGCTGTAGCGGAACCGCGGTCACTGGGCTTGACGAAGAAAAGAGGCCAGGATTCTTTGCGACGAGGTTGGGGGGGCTAAACTCTGTGAATGTCCCGCCCCAAACGCGTCGACAAGAAGAATGCGATCTACCATGCCTTGAACCGTGGCAATGAACGAACGGTCATTTTCTACAAGGAAGACGACTACGAAGCGTTTGAGAATATTCTTGCCGAAGGGCTTGTCCGCTATCCATGCCGCATTCTTTCGTATCAGTTGATGCCGAATCATTGGCACTTCGTGCTCCAACGGACCGAAGATGGAGGAATGAGCAATTTCTTGCGTTGGGTCACCCTGACGCATCCGATGCGGTACCATGCCCCCTGAGCACATCCGCTGAAAAGGTTCGGCAGAACCTCACGTAGGCGAGTCTCTCTGAGACTCGTAAATTCCAGCGTCCCAGAGCGACGCTGCTACGTGGTTCCACCGAATTAATTGTGACGATGTGCTTACCGCACAGCGGGCGAGTGATATGTTTACCAAGGCCGATTCAGGAGTTTCCCAGTCCAGGATGACGACCATTTCCGCATTCTCTGGCGGTACGTCGAACGCAATGCACATCCGGGTTGGTCGAGCGTGCGGAGGATTGGCGTTGGGGGTCGACGGGACCTCGAATCGACGCTATGAGCACGCGGACGCCCGAAAAAGAAGCCCATTTCAACCGACCAACGAAACGAAGAGTCCTGATCCCTTTTCCTCGCCGACATATTGCTTTCGTCTAAATCAATGGGCTATCTTATGCTGGCAACTCTAGACTCCGGCCACATTTCCATACGGTTCAGAGCATGGCGCCCGGGCAACACTGCTTCAGTTAGCAAGATTTCCCGACGCGTCAAAGCATTCGCATCGGTACTCAACCCGATATCTGGCAGAAACACTCATGGCTCGAACGGTCAACTTCTTACTCTATCAGACCGGTTGGTTTGCCTGTGTCTTGGGAGCGGCGTACTCGCATCGCTGGCTAGGCGTCGCAATCGCCACATCCCTCCTTGCCCTTCACATGTTTCTGACCACTGAGCGAGCGAGCCAAGCGAAGCTGCTGCTGGTCACTTTTGGCGTCGGCTTGGTCGTCGACAGTACGCTTTTGGCGATCGGTGTATACCGTTTTCCCAGCGAAGGGATCGTCGTGTGGCTTCCGCCGATTTGGATGTCGGTGCTATGGATCCAGTTTGCGACCACATTCCGGTATTGCCTTCAGTGGCTGAGCGGACGCTATTCATTAAGTGTTTTGCTCGGATTTGCTGGGGCACCGCTGGCGTTTCTCGGTGGAGAAAGCCTCGGCGTAATTTTCTTTCTCGAACCACGTTTGCCAAACTTGATGATTCTCGCCCTGCTTTGGGCCGCAGCGATTCCGCTGTTGATCTATCTATCTGATCAAATCCACGCGGGTGTGAAAACAGCCGCAAATTATCGCGGATTCTTGGGCTCGTGATTTGGATGCCTGCTAGCAATTGAACTCACTTTCCGCACATCTCAATTCTAATTTCAGAGAATCGAGTCGGACGGATTTTGATTGCCGGTCGCAGCTATTGAATCTTTTGGTGTTACCACAAGGGAGGGAAGCATAGGGACAGGGAAACATAGGGACAGAGGGAAACATAGGGACAGGGCACTTTTTCGGGGGGAAGCATAGGGACAGAGCACTTTTTCGGGTGGTGTAAATGCACCTATTTTGAGCTAGACCGGAGTTCAGGGGCTTGCCGTCGCTTCAGGAGACGGCTCGACTGTCCCCAAGCTCGCTAAACACCCGAAAAGATGCTCTGTCCCGAAGCTTCCCCCCATGCACAAAGACGATCAGATGCCTCGGTTATTCGGTAGTCGCAGGTTGGATAGTTGCCGCTGAGCAATCCGCGAATTAGAATCTCAAAACTCATCGCCCGACTCGGTGTTCCGGCGATTGCAATTCGACACGTCTTAGGGTCAATCAATGGATCAGCTTGCTTTTGGAACAAACGACTTCGCCGAGAATCCTGAACCGCGTGTTCCATGCGTTTTGGTCCTGGACGTTTCCGGCTCAATGGCTGGCAATCCGATTCAGCAACTCAATGAAGGGTTACTAACGTACAAAGACGAACTTTCTGCTGACTCGCTCGCATCCAAACGAGTTGAAGTCGCAATCGTGACGTTTGGAGCAGAGGTGAAAACAGAGTGTCACTTTACAACGGTCGACGGTTTTTCTCCGCCAACTCTTGAACCCTCCGGGATGACACCAATGGGTCAAGCGGTCAACCTCGCGATCGACTTGATCGAAGGCCGCAAACAAGAGTACCGAGACAATGGAATGGCTTACTACCGTCCCTGGCTATTCCTTGTTTCAGATGGAGCACCAAATGACCCAGGCTGGGAACAAGCGGCGAAGCGTGCCGTTGATGCCGAGAAAGCGAAGTCATTTAAGACGTTTTGTGTCGGGGTCGAAGGAGCCAATATGGAAGTTTTGTCTCGCTTCGCAGAAGGCGAGCCACTGCTGTTGAAGGGTCTACGGTTCCGAGACATGTTCCTTTGGTTGTCAAGTTCGCAAAAGTCGGTTTCGCGATCAACTCCGGGCGATGAAGTGCCACTTGAGAACCCAACCGGGCCAGAGGGTTGGGGTTCCATTTAGTATGACTCCCGAATGGAAGTGCGTTCACGGGAGTGTGGTGGGAACATCCCATGTCGACGATGACTTGCCCTGCCAAGATTGTTGCGATGTGCGCGTTGTAGATCTTGATGGTGAAATCGCACTCGTAGCTTGCGTTGCCGATGGTGCAGGTAGTGCAAGCCACTCCGACATCGGATCGACAACCGCGTGTAGGACATTCCAAGCCTTGGTTGCAGACCATGGTTGGCGATTATCGGAATTGGGAGCCGACGAGTTCGCCCAAGCCTTCGAGGGCGTTGTTGTCACTTGGTGCCGGCAAATGCGATCCGCCATCGAAACGGAAGCGACTGAGCTTGGCACGCCAGTTCGCCAGCTTGCTTGCACCTTTTTAGGAGCGATCATCTTCGGCAATCACGCTGGTTTTATCCAAATTGGTGACGGTGCAATCACGCTGCGGAAAGGGGAAGTGTCAGGCGTCGTCTTTTGGCCGCAGTCTGGCGAATACGCCAATACGACCAACTTCTTGACCGATGACGACTTCCAGCGAAACTTGGAATGTCAAGTGACCTTCGGAAGAGTGGAAGAACTCGCCATGTTCAGCGATGGCCTGGAGCGGATGATACTCCGGTTCGCTGAGCACACGGTGCATCAGCCGTTCCTTCTGCCGCTCTATGAACAACTGCGAGAAGTCCTCGACAGTAGCGAATTGACGGAACCGCTCCAAACGTTTCTAGGGTCGGACCAGGTCAATGCTCGAACAGACGACGACAAGTCGCTGATCTTGGCGTCGAGAATGAATTAGCGGTTAGATAGCTATGGAATTTGTCACTGACCGTGGGCGAGCTATCAAGCTAGGCGAACTTCTTGGCAGAGGAGGTGAAGCGAGCGTTTACAATGTAACAGGCGATCGCGACGTCGTCGCGAAAGTCTATCATTCAGCTCCATCCCAAGACAAGCAAGAGAAGCTTGCTTGGATGACCCAGCTATCAACGCCGGAGCTCTCCCAATTTGCTGCGTGGCCGAATGCCACCATTCAACGACGCGGACAGGCAACGACCGCTGGTGTCTTGATGCCGCGAGTCGACAAGGCAAGCGAGATTCATGAACTCTATGGGCCGAAACATCGACAAACGGAGTTCCCTAACGCTGACTGGTGCTTTCTGATTCGGGCGGCTCGTAACTGTGCCGCCGCATTTGCGACGCTTCATGCAAAATCGGTTGTCATCGGCGATGTAAATCAGGGCAATTTGCTCGTCACGGGGCAGGCGATGATCAAGATGATTGATTGCGACTCGTTTCAATTAACCGGAAACGGAAAACTATTTCGCTGCACGGTAGGCGTTGCCCATTTCCAACCACCTGAATTGCAAACTGCCCGCTTCGACAGCGTTCTGCGAACGCCCAACCACGATAACTTCGGGCTTGCGGTCTTAATTTTCCATTTGTTGTTCATGGGGCGGCACCCTTTCAGTGTCAAGCCGCTAGATCGCGAAGACATCACAATCGAAGATGCAATCAAATCGAACCGTTTTCCATACGGCAGACAGGCGTCAAGGTTTCGCGTCGCCCCGCCACCACATTCGCTTCAGCTTGCCGATGTTAGCAACCAATTAGCGGGGTATTTCGAGTCCGCATTTTCTTCATCATCAACCGGTGGCGGACGTCCTACTGCGGATCAGTGGGCGAACGCACTCGCATCATTCGAGACAAGCTTAACCAAATGCAACGATGATGCGGGGCATGTTTATTTCGGGGCTGTCAACGCATGTCCGTGGTGTTCCTTTGAACATAATGGCGGTCCAGACTTCTTCGTTTCGGTCAGCGTTGCTCGCACCTCAACAGCATTCCAAACGTTTGACCTTGAGCGAACTTGGTCGGTTATCGCGTCCGTCCAGAGTCCACAGAGACGATTTCGTTCGGCAACTCGCATTTCGGCTGACAGAATTCCGCCTCTCTTGGTACCTCCCCAGTTCAGCAAGGAGATTAAATTCCAAAGGCTGCTGAAGAGAATCGCCCTCACGGGTGCATTCGCTAGCTTCTTTGGAATGTGCTACGGCCCTGTTTTGATTCTGACCGTTCCGATGGCGGTTTTATTCGGCTTGGTGTATTTGGTTATCTCAAGCGGTTCCGACTACGGTGTCTATAAGAAAGAAAAAGCGAATGCCGCAAACGAGAAACGACAAGTCAAGTTGAATTTATCTGAGTCGGTACGGGCGAATGCCAACCGTGGTCAAACGGCGTTCGACGACAAGTTTCGAGAACTCGAATCAGCATACCTTCAATACAAGTCGCTTGCTGATCGCTACACCAGAGCAAAAACGGATCTTCAGGGCGACGCAGCGAACCGTCAACGTGATGAGTGGCTCGATCGTCAGTACATCAGTCAAGCAGTACTAAGTGGTATCGGGCCTGGACGAGTGGCAACGCTCCAGTCTTATGGAATCGAAACTGCAAAGGATGTTTCGCGAGGACAAGTCAGTCGGATTCCGGGATTCGGCCCAGTCTTGACGTCGACACTGGTTGCTTGGCGGAGTGTTTGCGAATCACGTTTTCGGTTTGATCCAAATCGAGGCATCCCCACGACTGATATTCAAAAACTCGATCGAACGTTTTCGGTCGAGCGGGCTGGCCTGATGCGAACACTGCAAAATGGTGCGGCAGCACTAGAGCAAATTGCGACGAGAACCAATTCGGTCGTGTCGAGCTTGGACTCCGAACTCGCAAAGGCGGAGTACGAACTTGCGAAGGCCGACAAGGAACTCGCGTCGTGTTCATAATCGTAAGTTCTCGTGCATGGCCGAACTACTTGTCTTTTTCAAAGACGCCGATCAGCTTGCCGGAAAGCACGTTAAAAACAAGGTTCTCATCGTTCAAGCTTACCATTGGAAGTAATTGACGGTCGATCAACTCAACGAGTTGCTGGGCGTCATCTTTGTCGCCAGCCTTAGTGCTGAACATGGTCAACGTCACCATGACGCTACCGGAACTCGCGTAATGAATATCGGCAACTGCTATGTCTTGACCGATCTCATCGTGAATCAGGAACTGTTCGGATGCCGAGGTTCTGATGGTCCGCGTGAATCGAAGTTTGTCTGGTTCGTTCATTTAATCTTCTTTGATTTTTGCCATCGCCACCCAGTCCCAGGTATCGACATTGACGAGTATTGACGGCCTTGCGTGTTGATTCCAGTACGAAACCCTTTGGCCCCCACGGATACCGAAATACCTCTTGTCGTTAGCGTAAAACGAAACGGACCAAAGGTGAACGACTTACGAAAGTGCCAACCCATTGAAAAACCTCCATTGATGTGACATTGCTTTCCAACATCCGTTTCTTGAGTCAGTCGTAGGATAGCCGCAGTTCATTAAATGTTTCTTCGTCGATCTCGTTCCAGATATCCGATGGGAACGCTGTCGCTAGAAGGTCATCAACGTTGCCCTGCCTAGCGATTGTGATCGTTTTCGGATACTTCCACTGTTTGTCGTCGAGGATTTCATTCTCTTGGGTTGTTTTCAACACCTCCGCCGAAGCTCTTCCATCAAGAAAGCAAAACCGATGTACCTTTGCGACTTGGTTCATCGTCTTCTCTTTAAAGAACTTTGCTGGGGTCGATTGAATGCCTGCGAGTAGCGACCGCAGGTAACGACGATCCACATCGCTGAGCTTATCAGCGTTGACGCTGTGTGTTCGACCATTAATGGACGCCAATTGGATGTAAGGCTTCTTCACTTTCTCAAGTCGTGCGACTATCGAGAAGGCTCCTGACGCATCTACCCAACTACGGAAGTCGGTCGGGCATTCGATTGGCTCCACCCGCACGATGTGGTCTTTGTCGAGATTAACGTACCAGCCCTTCGACAGCAGTATTCGCCAATACTTTTCATTGTCGAGCAGTTCCACCGCTTCATACGGGTGCGACGTGTCGTGATGCAAAGTGTATCGCGGAGCCATGCGGTGATATTCGGCCGCAACCTGTGATCGCATCTCCTGACTTGATTCTTCGCTTTGCCGTCGTTCAATTTCTTTCGCTCGTTCCTCTGCCTCTTTGTCTGCCTGTAGTCGATCGGCCACAAGCTTTTTACGCCGCTCTTCGTCTGCGCGAATGCGGTCTCGATAGTCGTACGACCTCGCCGTCGTTCGCGCCGTTGTCCTGGCGAACGACCGGTAAGAGGTGTTGAACGAAGACGAACGCGCATCAGGCGATGGCGCGTAGGACGATCTGTGGTAGTGGTAGCCGCTTCCAGATCGGTGACCGCCGCTTGAATCAAGTCCACCGCCATGTCCAAGTGCGACCGAAGGAAGCATCGCTAATGCCCAATAGCAGCCCCAATGACATAGCCGACCGACAGAATTACCGAAGCGATGACCACTGCGACAGCCATGTTGCCTTTGCCAATTTCTTCCCATTCGTTAATCTTCGTTGTAGCGAGGTCGAAAATTTTGATCGCGATGACCAGCCCCACAGCCATGGCAATGGAACCGACAACCGCCCATCCAAACGTGATCAAGTAAGCTTCAAAAATTGGATGCAAGTCGTCACCTGATGAACTGGAAATGCTTTGAAATGTGAGCCGGTAGAATAACGGCTCCAAGACCCCCAGAATAGGGCGCGGTGGCAGAGAGAAAATTTGTTTTTCTTTATTTCGGCGAAGATTCTCGCAAATCCGCCGTCTGCGAACGCGTAACAGCGACGAGCGAACCGAACGCAAACCGCACTGATCGTCAGCAACCACAGAATCAACAGAATCACAGGGACAGACAGAATCACAGGGACAGCAGAATCACAGGGACAGCAGAATCACAGGGACAGCAGAATCACAGGGACAGCAGAATCACAGGGACAGCAGAATCACAGGGACAGCAGAATCACAGGGACAGCAGAATCACAGGGACAGCAGAATCA
>Ga0163216_100353_pt1 | contig 84877 bp, 58 predicted proteins | sample SynspAceP_FD_167610 | JGI IMG/M metagenome (GOLD analysis project Ga0163216, IMG submission 167610) | Saline lake microbial communities from Ace Lake in Antarctica - Synechococcus sp. Ace-P (Illumina Assembly) | ecosystem: Environmental > Aquatic > Non-marine Saline and Alkaline > Saline ... | reverse complement strand
TACCAAAAGAAGGCATACCGAAATAGGAAAAGTGCCGCCCGATCAAATTTATAATGCTAAAAAAATGGCATCATGATAAACTAAGGAATACCTTTAAGCTGTCTTACAGATGGGGAGTAGTGTATACTACGAAGCATTTGCTTCTATCCTTCTAAGTTAACAAATATTGGTTTAGTATTAACTTAATAAATAAAAATAGATAATACCCACGGTATGGTGATTTTGGATTGTTACAAATTTGTATTTACCAGCGAAAAGGTTAGTGTTAAATTTGGCATGATTTTTTGGCGAAATTATATGCACTTCAGCATCTATAGTATTATTTTTTTACCACAACTTCACTACCTATCACCATAGGGTGCACCACAGCTTCACCCTGTAGAAATTGATGGCTTTGCTTCTGTTTTTTGCTGAAGCTAATTGCCTACAAATATTTCACGCCATCCTGATCGGAGAAGAAAAAAGTAACTCCATACACGCCAACAATTCACTACTCAATAATCAAAATTAGAGACTGATATGAAATTGGTGGCAAAAGGCCAATAAACTTATTCAAGTTGTTCACTCTTTGGCCAAAACCTTTTTCAATGCTGTCTGAACGATTCCGATATCATTAAAACCCTGAAAACCACTAAATCCTACAGAAATTCGGCTCTCATCGTCTAATTGGATTAATTGTCCACCAACCCAGCCAATAAGGTCGGGAAGTTCTATAGGGGCATCTTCGGGGTCCATAGTGCCCCCGAAAACAATCTTTTCATAATCTCCTGTATTATGACCAGTAATCCACACCTGACTCGCTTTTTGCCAGGCAATCCTAAAGATTTCCCGTTGTTCTATTTTATCTGTTCCAAATAACTTTCCATAAACTTTGCCATCTTCCGAGATGATACAGATTGCTACATTCCCATTACAAATTTCCCAATCTTCAGGACTGTTTTGAAACCCAGGAATTTCTTTTTCCAAGGCTTCGAATAAGGAGTAAATAGTTTTCTCAAGTTTAGCGGTGGTCATTAAAGAATGGTTTTAGATTTATAATTCTTTGTAAAAGTGATATAATAAACATCAAATATTTTTATCGAACAAAAATTGAAAATATTAATAGGGTGCAACACATTACAACCGTTAATTCATTTTATCTTTTGTTAGTTTCCTTTTCGTTGACCTGAACAAAAAACCAATCCAACAATTCCGGGGTATCAAAAGCCAGATGCCAGCTCCCATGACCAACACCGGGAAACTCATTATATTTTGGATTTCCACCCGCCTTTTTAAGTGCGGTAACCATATTTCGTGAAAAGTCAACAGGAACAGTTTTATCATTGTCACCATGAAAAACCCATAGGGGCACATCAGAAATATTTTTTGCAAGATCAGGATTACCTCCACCACAGATGGGTATGGCTGCGGCAAACATTTGAGGGTGGGTTAGGATGTAATGCCAGGTTCCAAATCCGCCCATGGATTGACCGGTAATATAGCGTCTAGTGGTATCTATATTAAATTCTTCTTCCAAGGCAGATATGGTTTCAAAAACTAAAGATTCAACATTGGGTTGATTATATCTTCCTCGTGCAATCAGGCCTTCTCTTTCAATCTTTCCCAGAGACCTCCCCCAATCAGCGCCAGGTGGACATTGGGGCACAAAAATAAAAGCAGGGTATTTTTTTCTATTTTCTAAAGTGGACAACACTTGTGCTGCCTTAGAACCCGCAATTTGCTTGATATTATCTGTACCCCGCCCTGCTCCTCCCGACAGACATACTACCAGGGGGTACTGTTTATTGGGATTGTAATCCAAAGGCATAAGCAAGCGATATTGCAGCGTATCTTTCTGCATGTTGACATAGGTTCTTCCGCTGAACAATTCAGCCGTTTTAGGCACCTTGGTCTGGGATACCGATTTGGTTACACCAAAACTGAATATGCCAACTGCAATTATCAATATTTTTAAAAACTTCCTCATTTCCTTTATATTCCTTCTTTAGGGAACTTCATTGAAACTAACTTCCTTGTCATTTAATTTCGGCTAGTTTTTTCCGTCTCATAAAGTAAATTTCCCTTTTCATCATAATGTTGAAAGATTGCCACTGGAATACTATCCTTTCTTTGCACTGTAACAGACAAAAATCCACCACTTGCAGACTCCTGATCTCCTTGAATATAGAATTGCTTAATCAATTTATCGGGATCGGTCGATTCGGGATCTCCTGCCAGGCGTCCAGGGCGTGAATTGTTATCTACCAGGGAACCTGTAGAAAATTCTTCAAATCCACTCGGGTGCATGGCGTGGTATTGCCAATGCCTGTCGCCACATATGATATAAAGATTTTTATCGAGAAAACCATTATCACCCAACCATTTGAAAATTGCTTCTCCCTCATACCTGAAACCGTCATGATTTACATGATTATCTGTTTTGTATGCATCATCAGGACCTACCATAGGAGTTGGAGAAATTATTAGTTTAAAACTGGCATCGCTCTCCTTTAATGTCTCCTTAAGCCAATGTAATTGCTCCGTTCCCAACAGCGTTTTGTCGGGGCCATCTTTCATTTCATTGGGACTTCTATAGTCCCTCCCTTCCAAAAACCAAACCTGAAGATCGCTGCTCATCTGATGGGTACGATACGTTTTAGCATTTATGTCCTCTAGATCCACCACAGGTAATTGCTCCTTAAAATTCTTTATCCCCAATTCATGGGATATAGGAAACTCCTGAAAAGGGTCGGCATCGTTGAATCTATAATCATGATCATCCTTTTCCCAGTAGGTTCCCACCTTGCTAAAAAGTTCACGAAACCGTGGTTGGGCAAATTGTTCGTGGTATTTTCTGCGCATCCCTTCTTCATCCACCACTTCCATTCCCTTATATCCTCCAGGGTTCGGATTCTTCCCTGCTTTGACGGCTCTGTCAAAGTTGGTCTTGTGGGGATGGTCAAAGTAAACGTTATCACCTGTACCAATGAAGTAATCTGGGTTCAGGTTTTGGATAGCCCTCAATGCCGGATACCCTAGAAGCTTGTCTTCTCCAGAATACGCCGTACCTTCCTCATATTTTCCGAAATGGAAAAAATAGTGGTTCATACCCGTTACTACGACCAAGGATAATTTTGTACTGCTATTTGGTCCAGGCAAGGTTTTAAAAGTCGCTATTTCACTTTCAAAAAGTGTATTCTTGTCACTACCGAATTGGAGACGATAGAAGTATTTATTTCCTGGCTCCAGACCTTCAATTTTCTTTTTTACAATAAAGTCGTTCTCTGATCGAACCTTAGAAAAGTCAGAATACAAGGGATTATCAAAAGTAGCATCCTTATCAATTTCAAATCTCGCGACACCATCTTTACCGGTTAAATCTCCGTTGATCAAGCTGTCAGTAAGGGTTAATCTGGATTGTAGGATTACGGATGTTGAAGTGGCTTCACCAGCCATAATTCCTTGTCCCAGATAAATGTCCTGAACCATGGGTTTGCAGGAGCTAATTAGGGCGGTGATCAGAAGGGTTCTTATAATTGTTTTTATCATACTATGGTCATTGTTGTCTAGGTTCAGTGTATGTTGTGTGTCCCGAAGGGCATCCAATATACCTTGTTGGCGGTAGTTTTTATGTATTCTTCTTGGCTAATCCCAAATAATGCTTTCGCGTCTCAGGGTCGAACTTCTCAATGGCATATCTTAAGGTAACCCTAGGTAGCGTTGGAGCATACTCATCCAGAAAGCGTTTCAGTTTATTTTCGTCTCTTTTGCCTGCTTCCCTGATCCAGCTACCCACTGCTTTTTGGACAAATTCGTCTGAATCGCTTGCAAGAATTTCGGCAATTTTAAAGGTGTCATCCAATTCATTCTTTCTTATAAAATAGTAAGTACTTACAATTGCTGTCCTTCTTTCCATTGGATTTAGGGATTTTGCCAAATTATATAGTGGCTTTCTGTCCTTATCAAACAAATAGCCTCCAACAACGTAAGGTGCGGCCCTATCTACCATACCCCAATCGTCTATATATTTATGATTTTCAATATACGCCAGGTAAATATCCAGCCTCTCCCCTACGGAGGTTTTCTTATTACGTGCTTTCCAGTCTAGGATGGATACTGCACCAAGTCGGTGATCGTAATTTTCGCCTCTTAGTAATTTTACAACCTCACTAACTAGCATGTACTGAAATTCTTTCGCTAAAAAAAACAGCTCCCTTTTAGGAATACTTCCTAAATATTCATTCCCAATAATTTTTAAGGTGTCAATGAATTCTTTTGCCGTCATTATCTTATTGATTCATTATTCTGCTTTGCTTTCGAAGTCATTTGTTCTCTATTTATAATTACCGCCATGGTCCTAGCTGTCCGTAGATAGGCGGTCAAGCACCTAATTTAGCAAATATAAACCAAACCTGCCTGCCGAAACACTCCAAGAAAATTTGTCTAGCCATACTTTTTTGGTATGGGAGGATTTTGTTACGTAAGCATGCTCCAGTAAATAATTTAATACGGTGTTGTAGCACGTTTTATTACGATTTTTCGTATATTATAACTATGGACTTACCAATTGAAGTTTTCGAGATACTTATTCCTGTGGCTATAATTAGTGTAGCGCTGGTTATAGTACATTACCTAACAAAAGGGAGTAGGAATTTCAGAAGCAGCAGAAATAAAAAGGCTAGGAAGCAGTTTTAATCTGCTAAATTCATCTTTTAGATTTATTGAAGACCAACTTTACCTTGTCGAAAAAGAAGATTATTTACCGAATGAACAGGGTTCTTATTTTAAAAAGTCCAGCATTTTTTTATTCACTGTCTCCGCTTGATCAATAGATAAAAAATGTCCTGCATTTTGTATTACTTCACCTTTCCCTTTTGGCAGCGTATTGGCAATTGCAACCGTTCTTTTTTCATTAATCATATCGTCATCACCAATTAAAACCAAAACAGGCATTTGTAAAGATTTTAATTCGTCATTGGAAAAAGGTTGCATGCTAGTTACAAATTTGTTTTCAGAATCCATTTTCGCACCTATTTTATATTGCTTTAAGTAGGCATCGCTAATATTAGCTACATTGCTGGACATGCTTTCCAGGCTTTGCGCAATTTGTTTTTCCTTTGAAGAAAGTATCGTAACTATATTTTTTAATAAATCCGTACTTGGTTTAATCCATGTAAAAGTTTGGGCAGGACTTAATAATAGTAAGCTTTTTATCTTTTTCTGATCGTCCAATGCTAGGTTAACAGCCAACCAACCCCCTCTAGAAGCACCAATTACATGAAAGCTATCCAACTCCAAAGCAAATAAAACTTCTTTATACCAATCGGTAACTTTTTCTACACTTTCAATATCATTTTGCAAATAGGATTTCCCTGCTTCCAAAATAAAGTCGATCGCAAACACCCGATGGTTTTTGGTAAGTGATCCTATATTTGGATACCACATTGTAGAACTGGCATTCATTCCGTGAAGTAATACCACTGGTTCTGCATTTTTAGGGCCACTTACAATAACATGTGCAATTCCGTTGGTTGTAGGAATATATAATTCTTCAAAAGAGACATTCCATAATTTTAAAGTCTCGTCATAAGCTTCAAAATAAGCTGCATTTGAAGCAGATGGCTTTGTAATGTATTCCGGTGGATTTTTATATTTATCGTATTTGTCAGTACAACTAACATATAAAACAAAAAAAGTAAGCAATAAAAATGGTCTCATAGAATGCAATATACAATGGATAAATCCCAAATGTTGTGTGTGAATTGGATAAAGATAGAATAAACTAACTGGAGTTAGTGTTTTGTTCATTTTTTGCATCGCCCAAAAAACGAACCAAAAAACGCTAGGCTGATTTTTCTATTCTTGAAATCTACGGACTTTGCACGGCCGCAGCGTCCAGGCCGCTTTCACTAAGGTGAAATGCTCTATGGACGCCTACCTACACCCGATGTGAAAACCCCTTGATTTACTACTAAAATAAAAATAGGCCGTTCCCTTGTTCCGTCAACCGATATGATGTCATTAAATCATTGACCATTATTGACTAGAGTTGAATATTGTCCTTGAAGTCCGTTGTAAGGTCTGTCTTCTTCCGTGGTGGAGATGACATGGCCGTAAAGAATTATTGAAGCCTTGGAAATAATTTAGGCCATGGCATCGGTCCATAAAATCCAAAGATTTTAGGGGCCACATAGTGAAGAAGGGTCTTTTCTTTTGTTTCGTTTTCTTTGGACAAGCAAAGAAAATGAATAAGTTTGATGGTATTCATGAACCTCCTGCGGCGGTTTCATTGGACATGCAAAGCAATCGAAGATTCACAAAAACCAATAAGGAATAATAACAACCACTTGAATAAAATGAAAGTTGCGCGTTTATGTGCAAGAATTTTCCACAGGAAAATCAGATGCAACAAATTGCGCGGACTACTTTTCTATAAAAAACCTAAGTACCCAAACAAAATTACTACACATAAATGTGCCATCTATTATGGATAATGATTAAAATAAAAATGGCTGCCAAAAAGTATCGGCAGCCATTTTAAAATTATTTTAAAGTGTGGGGTTCCTAAAAGAAAATGGGAATATTCCCTTGCTTACATTCTTCAATCATTTCTTCGGGCCAGATACTGGTCTGAATCTCTCCAATATGCGCTTTTTTCAGAAAGAACATGCAGAGACGGGACTGACCTATACCACCTCCAATGGATAAAGGAAGTTCATCATTAAGAAGCATCTTATGCCACATTAACTCTTTTCTATCTTCTGCTCCTTCAATTGCCAGTTGCCTATTAAGTGCTTCTTTATCAACGCGAATTCCCATAGATGAAAGCTCCAAGGCATCTTCAAGCATAGGATTCCACAGAAGGATATCTCCATTTAGACCCTTTAGACCATTATCGGTTTCAGTGCTCCAGTCGTCATAATCTGGAGCTCTTCCATCATGCTTTATCCCTTCTGGGAGTAGCCCCCCAATTCCTATAATAAATACGGCACCATACTTTTTAGCAGCTTCTGTTTCCCTTTCCTTGCATGACAGATTAGGATACTGTTCTGCCAGTTCCTCTGTATGAATAAAAGTAATTTCTTCTGGAAGTACAGGTTTTAGATGAGGATAGCGCTCGTAAACAACATATTCTACCCTTCTAAAAATGCTGTAAATTTTACTTACAATATATTTTAGAAAATCAATAGTTCTTTCTTCTTTAATAACCACTCTTTCCCAATCCCACTGATCTACATATATGGAGTGTATATTTGAAAAAACTTCGTCTGGACGTAATGCATTCATATCTGTATATACCCCGTAGCCTGACTCAATTCCTAATTGGGCCAAAGCAAGTCTTTTCCATTTGGCAAGCGAATGAACAATTTCAGCTTCAGCATCATCCATACTTTTTATTGGAAAGGTAACAGGACGTTCTACGCCACTAAGATCATCATTAATTCCAGATCCTTTTTTCACGAACAAAGGAGCGGTGATTCTTCTCAATCTCAATTCGGACGACAAACTAAGCTCAAAAAAGTCTTTAATCAACTTAATTGCTTGTTCTGTTTCCTGCATATTTAATTGCGGATGATATCCTTTCGGGATTTGTAATTTATAATCCATTCTATGTAACCTTTAATTAAATGATTAGCGATTTGCCATGTTATTGTTGAAAAATAAAACGCAAAAGTGCAATAAATAGAAGGAATATCAAAACAGTGATTAGTGATAAATAAAGATGTTTTATGGACTTCTTCCCGTTAAACCAAAGTGATAACTATTAAATGCATAAATAAAAGAGGCTTGATCATTATATGGTAAGAAAACTGGATTCGGTTCATTCAGAACTACTTAATCCATGCTGCAAATTCATAACCAGCCAGCTAGCGTTGTTAGTTTTTTTATTTACTCCAAAACTCTAACAAGTTTGGATTTCATAACACGCTAGGAATAGGTCCAATTCTTTATATTCCATGTTTCCATATGGTACTAACCAATCACTCTTTACCATTAAGAAGGTATGAATTATTGCTTGATTTGAAGTTTATCCCAATTAATGGCTTTTCCCTAGTTCGGTGAGATATTTCAAGAGGTCAATAAATTCACTCTCACTTAAGGAATTTGTCAGCCCGGCGGGCATCATTGAAACCTTACTTGCCTCACGAGATTCAATTTTACTTTTTTGCAGGGAAACTTCTGTTCCTGCAGAAGTTTTAATTTTAATCATGTTCGCATCTTCAAAAATTATTGAGCCTGCATAAAAGTCTCCATTTATTGTTGTGATTGCAGACGATTTATAACCTTCTTTTATCTTTTTATTTGGTTCGATCAATGACTCGATGATGTAGTCTACTGGAGCACTAGCACCAATACTACCTAAATCAGGTCCCACATCACTAGAACCAACTCCCTTGAGTTTGTGGCATGAGGTACAAGCAATTTGAGGCCTTAGATATATTTCCTTTCCATTCTTTGCATCTCCGTCTTTTAATTTTGTCATGAGATCCTGAGTACTTCGGCCATAATTCGCATCAACAGAGGCGGTTTTTATAGAGCCTGCTTTAGCTAGGGCAGCCATTAATTCCTCTGCTCCCTCACGTCCGGATGCCTGAACAAAACGAGAGGCTTTTGCAGCGGTTTTGGTGGCTATGGTTTTTCCTTTCAATGCTGAACTTAAGGCGGTAAAGGCTCCTTCTTTCTTAATGACCGTCTTGATTAAGTAATTGATTGTTTCTTCGTCAAGTTCTTTGTTTAACAGTTGGGTTATTGTTTCTACCCCCTCATCCAGGTCAACTTGGACTAGTGCAGCTACTGCTAACTTAGTTGTGCTAATAGAACGGTCTTCACTAATAATCTGCACAAAGAATTCACTAATGTCATCCGTATTAAACATCGCCAGACCTTGAGCGGCACTTTCTTGGATAGCATAGCTTGTGTTCGGCTTACTCAGTTTTTGTTTGAGTATATCGATAAATTTTGTGCTTTTCCAATATCCTGTAAGCGCACAGGCAGTTTCTTGAATATACTCATCGCCGAATGCAAAAAGGTCTTGGAGTGCCTTATCTTTATTCTTAGTGGGAAAAACACCTCTATTTTTTGCTGCAATTAATAGGCTGTTGGTCGCATCTCTTTTGTGAGGGTGGCCCTTTACACTAGCAATTTCCGTAAGAAAATTTAATTGCTCAGGTTCACCCATTTTCCCTATTACTGTCAAGATGCCTGCATCGGGATTTTTACTATTCTTATAAAAATCAATTAACGGCTGGGTCGCACTAGGGTCTTCTGTTGCTTTAAGAGCAAAGATGAGTGCGGCATCTTCTACTTGAAGTTTTTGATTTCCGTTGTGGACGGAAGGGAGCCAATATTTAGATAATATCCGGCAGGTTTGACGTAATGCAAATGAGTAGGATTGATCCATATTCGGATTGTAGGCAAGTAGGGCAGTATTGAAGGCCTCAATTGACCTGAACTTGCTCAGCGCAGTAATCGCTTCACGTCGGACACTGGGATCTGAATCTTGAACGGCAGTTTTAAGTAAGACAAGTGCATTGGGCACTTTTTCATTCCAATAGTAGAGGACCCTAACAGCAGCTGATCGAGCACTTGCAGTTTTCGATTTCAATACAGATTTCAGTAAGTCTATATCCATTAAATTGAGAGTCTGCACTGTCCATAGTGCTTCGAGTCGATGATGGTCGTAGTCAGGACCTTGAGAATTGAGGTTTCCCAACCACTTGTCTATAGCATGTATAACCTGGTTAGCTTCCCTTGTCTTTAACGTTTGTTTAGCTAGTAGTCTCACCCAGTTTTCATCTGCCGTCAGGAGGTCTAACAATTCAGGTATGCTTAACTCATTATAGTTGGGCTTATGAAGTAGAGGCCGTCCCTTTGCAGTAATTCGCCAGACTCGACCATTCACGTGATCTCTTCGCTGATCGCGAAAATCAACTTCCCCGTGCTGTATAATGGGGCTATACCAGTCTGCCACATACAGGGCTCCATCCGGCCCCATTGTGATATCTACAGGACGGAAGGAAATGTGCTTTGATTTTAGAAAAGTAGGCTCAAGTTTTGCGATATAGGAGCTTCCATCTGCTTCAAGGGAGTAGCGGTCTGTTATGTGCGCACGGAAATCGTTGGTAATGACATTACCCGTCCATGATGGTGGAAAATGTTTCCCACTAATAATTTCAATACCACTGGCTTTGGGACTGTTAGGGGTGAGTGAGGGCAAGGCTTGGGATTCGCCGGGAGAAGTTAAAAGAACAGCGTTTGGAAAACTGTGCCCAAAACCACTACCTGCACCATCAGCCTCAAAGGACTGACCCCAATAATTGACTGAATGTCCCCAAGGATTTATATATCCCTTTGAGAAGATTTCCAAACGTCGCGTCTCCGTGTCATAGGACCAGATACCCGAGCCATTGAGATGACGTGGTCCGTAGGCTGTTTCTACATTTGAAGAAACGTAAAAGCCTTGCTGCATATATATTTTCCCTCCAGGACCCCAACCAAGGCGATGGAGGGTATGGTGTGTATCTTCTGTTCCAAACCCAGTGAGTAAGACTTCTGATTTATCAGCTTTCCCATCACCATCTGTATCACTAAGATGAATAAGTTTGTCGCTGCTTGCAACATAGGCCCCACCTTGGTTATCTGGAAGTACCCCATTGGGCATAATAAACTTATCATAGAAAATGGTAGACTTATCGGCCACCCCATCATTATCAGTATCTTCAAGTATTACAATCCGGTCACTTGGTTCCTCATTTACGTTTAATTGTGGGTACAAATGGCTACCACAAACCCAGAGCCTGCCCTCGTTGTCAAAATTAATTTGGGTAGGTTTTTCCATCATAGGGGTTGCGGCAAAAAGATTTATTTCGAAACCATCAACAAGAGAAAAGGAGGCCAGCTCCTCTTTTAGGTCTGGTTTTGGTATGTCCTGCAGGTCATTTTGTGCTTGTAGGGTTTGGATCAATAGACCGATACAGAGAAATAACTGTAATGTTCGTTTTATATTATTAATCATAAGTTCTCAAGTAAGGATGTAATTGCTAATTCCTGTTTTACAATAAATGGCTCAATCTGTGCAGGTTCTTCCTGAGCAATGCGTTGTTCATGTTTACGAAGTCCGTAGACATATGCGTCATTCTGCGGTCGCCAACGATGAAAGAAAAGTGTGTTCTTTTTGATAATAGCATTACGGATGTCGTCGGCTTTTTTAGAGTCAATTTTTATCGCTAGTTGGGGGAATATTAATTCTTCCGCAATTAAATCTCCAGCTTTGCGGTATCCTTCTGACGAAAGGTGTACTCCGTTTGTTGTGTATTTATTCTCTTTGCTGAATGGGGCAAATAGATCAATGAAACGGTACTTCCCTTTAATGGCTACCTCTTTGGTTGTTTCCGCATACTTTTTAAGCTCCTTATTTCGTGCTTCTATGTGTTCTGCGGGTATACCGAAACCTTTTTCCATAGGTAAGGTAGAAATAAGAATAAGTTCAGGGCAATGCTGACCAAGCATTTCCAAAAGGCGGTTTAGGCCATTACGGTAAGCTTCAATGCCAGCGTCATCATCAAAGGATTCATTAAAACCATATGCGATGAATATTTTGTCCGGTTTAAGGTCGGTTATTTGTTCGGCCAATATTCCGAAGCCTTCCTCTGGGCTCCCAAATCGTTGCCCATCACGTGCCCGTGTGCGTGCATGTGCGTAAACATTATCCCCGCTCCAACCAATGTTTCGGAAAGTGATATTTTTTGTAGGGAAGCAAAGGGAGAATGTCGTTTCAATTTCTCCGTAGGTAACGGCATTTTCAAAGAAAGCATTCCCCAGAAAGATAACTTTTTCATTTTGTTTAAAGGCAAGTGGTCCCTTCGGAGGTGTAGATTTGGAATTGCAGGATGCCAGAAGGATAACTAATACTAGCAAATAAATTCTGTGGGTGTATTTTAATCTCATATTTTAAATTCTAAGTTCATTGGTCGATAACGAATCAGATTCAAAATCCAAATTGACTTTTTTGAGCCAGTTTTAATTACGAAAATAAGACAAAAGCTATTTTATTATGACCAATTTGGATAATACCAGTCAAAAATATTTTTAATCATTACTAAATTTTAAAATGTAATACGTCTAATATGATTAGTAATCACCTTACCTCTACCATTGGTGATCCTTTCCAGGGAGGCATTGTGCATTAGCACTATAATGCTGTCTTTGGTAAGCCTTTGATCAATTTCAAAAAATGCAGGTGCATATTTAATAACATTTTCAAAAGCCTCGATACTATTTTCGGCATACCGAGTTGCCCTTTGACCTCTATGGCCACTAATTATTGGAATATCATTTTAGTTTTGCTATAATTTATATTGTGGAATCTTCATGTTTTCACCATTCTTCAGCGCAGATTGATGCGCTATGATTCCCGGGACCGACATATTGAGGGCCATACCAATATCAACAAGGGGTTTACGATCCTGAAGAATTGCTGAAATAAATTCATCGGTAAGCCTACCGTGAGATCCTCCATGACCCCCAGGATTAACATTTGGAGGAAGTCCAGGTCGCCTCAAATCCAGCAAGGTATTTTCATCCAATCCTTCGTACTTAGAATAAAACGATCCTCTTTGTCCTCTGACCCGGCCCCTTTCACCGTGGTCCCCGGGAGTATCCCAACTAACAGCCATCCTAGACATTCCTCCCTCACTGGTACGGAACATTGCAATCTCGGTAGCAAAAGGATTATTATATACATTATTACTTGGTTGAAACGCGCCTAAAATACTAGGCATTCCCAAACATGAGACTTCCGTAAAGGTACCCTCAGATACGCCTATATAGTAAGCGTTAGAATGGGTAGGATAAAGCTGAGGGGGCAAACCATTTCGCCAGTTGTTGTAACCAGCTATGGGCTCTGCCATATAATGATAATACTCTCCTTCAGTATAAATCAATTTCCCAAACCCACCACTCTTGTATATCTGACGCATGGCATAAAGATTTGAACGAAACATGGAAGTCTCAAACAGCATATATTTAAGCCCACTAGTTTTGACTGCTTCAAATATCTGATTAGCTTCTTCTACCGAGGCGAAAACAGCAGGAACGGCGCATGCCACGTGTTTGCCATGCGCAAGTACTTCTAAGACGTGCTTTCCGTGACTTGGAGCATCAGTAGCAACAAATACCGCTTCTATACTATCGTCTTTAACAAGCTCCTCGAGTGACGGATAGGTTTTTTTAGCTCCTGTTGCCTTAGCCAATGCGGCTAAACGATCCGGATAAAGATCACTCACTGCTACCACTTCTACATTAGGGTGATCTTGAAAACCAAATGCGGCCCCGAAACGGGATTCCCCATACCCAACAATTCCGACCCGAATTTTCCGATCTGAAATTGAAACCCAATCTAAAGAATCATTTAAATTTTCAGCACTTTCCTCGAATCCCTGAATATCAGGGTTCCCTGTCAACACTTTCTGTCTAGTTGAACAACTAATTTGTTGCAGGCCAAGACCAACTGTTACCATGGCCGCCGATTTTACAAAAAAACGTCTGGAATTTGTGATTTTTGGTGAACTCAGCTGAGGGTCTGATGAGTCTTCAGCTGCTCTATTTTTGATTGAGGTTCGCTTATTGTTTTTAAATTTCATTGCTTTAAATATTTAGAATATTAGTATTAGTTGAAATCACCACTTTATCTAGCAAGATGATTTACAAGTATTTGAAAAACGGGTCTAACTATAAAAAATAAAACCCGTTTAAATTCTGTTTACCCAAACTTTAGGTTATTGTTTATAAAACATTATTCGAGGATATTATTCACAAAAATTGAAGACCATATGTTAATTGTTAGCCTTTCTGAATAGCTCAAGGTGTGGCCATTCAAACCCCTTTACCTTTTTGTAAGTTGAAGGACTTTTATGTTCCTTTTGTTCTTTAATGAAAAAATCGATATTCTCTTTACTAAAAAATGGGTCTTTAATTTTTTTCTGAAAGGTCTTCATTTCGTTCCATAGTTGTGTACGGATTTTGTTATAGGAAGGATTACTGGCTAGATTATGCCATTCGTACGGGTCTGTTTTTAAATCGTACAATTCAAATTCCTCGGGATAAAGGAAAGATTCCTTTTGGTTTTCTTCATCAATGCTGCTATTCACATATCGGGATGCTGCCAGCAAGTTTAAATCCCGAGAGGGATTATAAATCAGTTTATAACGTTTATCTCGTATTCCAAATTGCATGTATAAAATAATGGGGGCTGAACCCGTGGTGAATGTATGAATGTACTTATAACCGTCTACAATTCCTGAATCTACATCCTGAAGTGGGTTACCCACAAGATGATCTGGAACTTCTATATTGGCGGATTTAAGCATTGTAGGCAAAACATCAAGGGTAGAGACCATTTTGTCTTCTACTTTTCCTTTAGAAAAGGTATTGGGATAATTCACTATCATTGGAATCTTTACACCTGCTTCGTACACACTTCCCTTGGCTCTTGGAAAATCTGCGCCATGGTCGCTTATATAAATAATCACTGTATTTTCTCTTAGCTTTAATTCTTCTAAATTTTTGATTACCATTCCAATACCTTCATCTAAACGGTTCATACTGCTATAATAGTCTTTCATTTCTTCCCTGAGATGCGGGGTGTCCGACCCGATCCATGGCAATGGTTCTATGTCCCTTCCTACTCTTACTGTAGGATAGCCATCTTTTGAAACTTCAACAAATTCTCTGTGAGCATCCGCATAATTGATAATAAGCAGAAATGGCTTTTCCTTTTTTACTGCATTTTGCATAACAGTTTTTGCTTCATTGGCATACTCCCTAATACTTATGATTTTAGAGAAATTTTGATCCTTAATGGCGCGATGGTCTATATAATTTTCCACCAAACGTTCGGGGTTTATGTGGGTCTTGCCTAAAAAACCGGTATAGTAACCCGCTTCTTGAAAATAGGCTGGCATAGTTTTAAAATCTTTAAACATAGAAAATTTGTGGGTAGCTAACCCAATATGCCCTGTCTGCCTAGTATAAAGCCCTGTTAAAAAGGCTGCACGTGATGGACTGCATACCGAATAAGGAACAAAAGCATTGGTATAGCGTATGCCTGTGGCAGCAAGTGCATCTAAGGCTGGGGTATGCACCCTGTTTTCTCCGTAGCATCCAATTTGTTCGCTATTATCTTCAGATACTATAAATAAAATGTTTGGTTGTTTGTTCGTTTGAGTAAACATGCTTAGGCTAGAACATAAAAGTATTCCTAGTAGAATTGTTTTTTTCATAGTTCACTGTATTTCTTATGTTGTATTGATTGAAATAACCATTCAAATTACTGACTACATCGGTTGCCTTCGTCTTATTCAATTTATCCAGAGTAGAATCGGACCAATTTCTTTCGAACAATATGCACCACTAACAATAAAAGGGTAAAGCATTTACAGACTTTTTCAAATCCGAGATATCATATTTAAAACATTATCATGCTAAACGTGCAAATCCTGATTGGTTTCGGTTACTTCCTACCTCTTCATTAAGGCGACCACTTTCAATGATTTTTTCAATTTCTTTCAAGACAATATCAAGTGCATCAATCAATTTTTTATGATGTTCCTCCTTATGCGCATACATCAAGTAAAAGGTTGATGACACCAGAAAACCGTGATCTAGCATTTTTCTGATATAAAGCGCCTTGGCACTAAGTGAATCTGTTCCAAGTTGAAAGTTTAACGTAGGTGTTGAAGGCATACCTCCAATTACGATTTTACATGTTGGATAACGCTCAGCAACAGCCCTTAAAGAATCCTGAAGCTCCTCCCCTCTTTTCCAAACGACTTCCTGGACATTTAAGCGTTGGACTTTTTCAAGAACAGCCAGAGCTGCAGCTGTCCCAACACCGTCGGTCCAATAGCTTGATGAAATAAAACTATCATCAGCTTCACGCATTACTTCTTCACGACCTACAATTGCCGCAAACGGATAACCATTGCTCATTGCCTTTGCGTAAACTACTATATCCGGATCTATCCCAATTTTAGAAAGGGCTCCTGGAAAGCCATAGCGTAAGCCACTCGTAATCTCATCGATAATCAATACCCCGCCAGCTGCGTGGCATTTTTCGGCTACTTTCTCAATAAAACTATCATTGGGCCATTGTGAACGCATCGGCTCCATTACAACTGCGGCAAAATTCCCTTTGAGTGCATGAAGTGCACTATTCAATGAATCTAAATTGTTATATTCAAAAGGTACAGAGGTACCCGTTAATTCCCGAGGCACACCTTTCGGTTCCAAACCGGGCAGTAAATGTCCATCTAGTGCTTTACTGTCACCCAAATTTGCCGCAAGGTACCAGTCGCTCCAACCATGATAACCGCAAATAGCGATACCGCTGTTACCTGTGGCTGCTCTGGCTGTGCGCACCGCTATAGCCATTGACTCACCTCCGCTACGGGCGTATCGTACCTTGCCTGCCCAGGGGTGTAATTTCAGAAGTGACTCAGCTAACTGTACCTCCTGAGGATTTACCAAAGAGCAATATGACCCGAGCGAGATTCGGCGTCTAACTGCCGCGTTTACATCTGGATCTGCATAGCCAAGGAGTACAGCCCCAATGCCTCCAACATAATCAATAAAATGCCGGCCAGATAAATCCCAGACCTCACAACCAGCGCATCGAGAATAATACGAAGGCCAGGAATGTGTATCAAAACTCTCTGCGCGTTTGGAGAGTAATCCGGTACCACCTGAAATTACGGATCGGGCACGTTCCCATAACTCTGGTCCATTTGTTTCTGAAGGTAGTGCCTCGGTTGGAAGATGTGGTTTAAGCAAACGTAAAGCATTGTTTAGGAAAATATCATTTATGTCTCCAGTGGTCAAGCCCTCATCCTCACTCATCTCTTGCAGGCACAATAATGATTCAATACCTACCAAGGTCATTTCTGTTTCAGTAGCAGACTTAATATCTGACCTTAGATTCTCAGGATGAAGCCAATAAAAGTGTGATCCGGTTGTGACACAGCGACCTCGCATCTCACTTATTGCAAAATCCGAACCCCAAAGAATACGACGGGGTCCTAATGCTTTCCATGCTGCCCTAAAAGACTCCGTTTCACATATCGCCGAGGTATCTACCACTACATTATCAAGGTCTGTCAAGGTCTGTAAGCCGCTTCGTGCATTTCGATAATTAAAGCTCCTGGCAATGTGGGCAAGAATTAGCCTGACATTTGGATAGGTCCGACAAAGTCGTCTTATTTCCTTCTGATTGTCTTCATCGGCTATTGCCCCATCAAGAACCATATGTAGCAGCATGACTCCCCTTGTTTCGTTTAATATTTCCCACATCCACTCAGGCGCATATTCCGTTATGGATGCGTTCATTGTATCTAATCGTTCAGCATAAATATGATAAACTTTCAAACCACAAAAAAGTCCATTCCTAAGTTCATCTGCAGTTTGCGCCGGATCATCTACAGGAGATACTACTTTTAAGGCCCGACTTAAAGATGTTCCGTTCAATTGGGTTTCTTCCCTTACCCACCTATTCATTTCGTCTCGATTTGCTGATCGATGCGGCAATCCAAAATAGAGCCCATGAATAGTTTTGGTCGGCATATATCGTAACAATGCATTCCGATGTTCTGTACAGCCCAATGTACCCTCATCTTTCAAAAAAGGCCACGCCTCCGAAGCAAAATGTGCAGGATTATAAGGATGAGTATGAATATCAAATATTTCATCAGGAATAAATCCTGCCAGCTTAGACATGATAATATCACGTTCCTGCTTTCTTAATATTTTTGTATATCTCATCCTATAGTTTTTTTGAATTAATTATATCCGGTTAGGCATTCAGCCCGCCATCCATCAATATATTCTCACCATTAATATAGGCTCCCGCATCGGATGCAAGGAGAACCATTAGTCCTTTAATATCATCGTTGTTTGCCAGGCGACCTGCCGGTACTTTTTTGTTGTAATTTTCAATGAAACGTTCCGGCTGGTTATTGAGTAACCCACCCGGGCTTACGCAATTGACCCTAATATTTTTATTAGCCAGTATCTTTGTGAGATAACGGGTGAGGTTAATAAGTCCGCCATTGTGAAAAAAGTAATCTGGTGGAGGGTTTCCCATATCGGTTCCCTCATAATTGGAAAGGTCGGGACCGTACATACCCATCATGGAACTGATATTGATAACACTTCCTCCTCCATTTTCCCCAATAAGTTCACACATTTCCCGAACTATATCCATCATGCCGGTTGCATTGATTCGCATTGATTCAGCAAAATTTTCCATTGAATCATCATACCCTTTCATGGGACGTGCAACAGCGTTGTTTACAAACACGTCCAACTTTCCAAACGATTTCAAAATTTCTTTTTTGAGAAACAACACGGATTCATGGTTTGCTTGATCTACCTGCAAGGCGTGAACATCTAGGCCGTCACCTCGAAAAGCTTCTGCTACGGCCTCTCCATTTTTTAAATTACGGGAAGCTATTATAACGGTTCCGCCCGCTTCGGCAAGCCCTTCTACTATACTTTTACCATATAAGCCTGCACCGCCGGAAACCAAAATAACTTTGCCTTTTAAATTCAATAAATCTTTTACGTTCATTTTATAAATTTTTTGATAATACCCATTACAAATACACTGTTTTACCTCCTTTTTCGAGACTTTCCATTGCTCCAATCAAGGTTTTAATAATCATTTCTGTTTTTTCAAATGGGAGCCTTGGCTTGCCCTCTTCTACCGATCTTACAAATTCAATAATATTGTCCCTGAACATGGAATACGAATTTTTGATGTCCATTAACCTCCATCCTTTTTGTCCAAATAAGGAAACTTGAAAGGTTGGCGAGATGTCCATGAAAAGGTGCAAGGTGGTCAGTAGCCCATTTTCAAACTTAATATAGACAATGTCTTTTCCAGCTTCCCCAACATGTTGTACAGATACCGGTTTCGGGTCATCCAACAACGAAAACAAAGCTTCCAGAAGATGGACGCCATATTTAATCCAATCTTTTTTTCCGACAGCAGTGGCCAATTCCAAGTTGCCCAAAGAAGCCAGCTCCTGCTTAACTATCCTACATTCATTGGCATAGCGCATCGAAGAACAGGACATAATGAATTTTCCTTTGGCGTTTTGGTTTGAAAAATATTCTAAATCTTCGACGGTAATGGCGAGTGGTTTATCAATAAAAATAGGAATGTCGGCATCGATAAAAGGCTTTGCCATAGCAACATGGTTTTTTGCATCATCCCTTGCCAGAATTACAGCATCGACCATGCCGGCCATTTCTTCCAAGCTATTTGCAATGGTTTCAATTTTTGCGGTTTTTGCAATACTTCCTGAAATGTTTTTATCTTGGGTCCAGACACAGGTGACTTTTGCCCCACTAACACCCAAGGTATCCTCATTTGCTTTTAGGTAGTTGGATACAGCAGGGAAACCCATTTTATCAATTTCTTCCGCATTATAACTGCCATTTATTATGGCTGACCATGAGTGAGGGTGAGCATTACCTTCGCTCATTCCAATAATTCCTAATTTTATCATATCATTTAATCTTATTCAAAATCTATCTCCCCTGACTGTCAATACTCAAAATTGCATTTGCAGCAGCCATTGTTATTTCTATGTTATCCTCATCATCGCCTTTATCCATAAACGACATGAGAAAAGGCAGATCTTCTTCGGCAGCAATATCTTGGTATACTGCCAGTGAGGCAGGAAGCTCATTATTATTCGCTGAATATATTTGTTTTTCCAACTTTTCCCTGCATTTAAGTACTCTTGTAGACAATAAAGAATCTTTAGGTGTATTTGCCAGTGTACAGGTTAATAAACTGGTATATAATGGTGAATCCATAGGTTCGTTCATTGCTCTAGAAGATAATAAATCCCAATTTTGAGTACTTATATTTTTCATTTTATACAATGCATAAATTGCTATTCTCTTAACTAAAGTTGATTCTTTAGAATTTAAAATAATGTCCATAAATGTACTTTTTACCTGATTCATATCCTTTTCCGAAGTGTAGGCTGTACCCCAATAGGTATAGGCCCACATTGGGTTATGAGCACTTTTAAGGACTGAATCTGTAACCTCAACAGAAATAGTATTTGGTGATGCCTTTAATTTAGCCAAAGATTCAGCAGCGTGTATGCGGTCAAGGGAAGTATATTCTTCATATACTTTTGAAATTGAATCCAACCACTGATTTTTTTCCTCTGAAGATATTGCCGCTTGATTTAATACTCGCCAAACCCCAATTCGATAATAAGGTTCATCTCTCTTTTGCTTCTCCTCCTCAATAAAGATATCATGCACATTATTTGAGTAACCAAGATTAAGAATGTACTCTGCTGCATGTACCTTTTCCCATTCTTTCGAATTTTCTAATGCATACTGTAACTTACCTTTAGCACTCGTAGCTAATGATTCTGAAACAGCGGCTTTTTTATGCTCTTTACAACCAATGCTTTGGACACATATCAAGACCAGAATTAAACATCTCATTACTTTTAAAAACACCATATACTAATTATTTTCTATTTCTAAAATAGTGCCTGCAATATAACGGGTGCCATTATCATGATTGATATAGTAGATTACCAAAACCTTATCGTCCTTGATTTGGGTTGCCCAAGTATAACCAATATCACTATTGCCGCCATCATCGCGAAGAACGAACTCTGGAGCTGTTGCAAAATCTGTACATTCTGCATTAAGAATACGGGCGCGTATCCCGTAAGGCTCATGGCGGTACCCATAGGTAAGTAAAACTCTATTATCTTTTAATCGTAAAGCATTTAATGGATGTCCCTGGAAACCCATGGACTCCCATTTAAAAGTTTTACCTCCATCTGTTGAACGAGAAATAACAGCTTGGTCTTCAAAATGAGCTGTTCTTAAAAAACCAACAAGATCCCCTTTTGGGGTTTCCATTATAGATGCCTCGTTAAATGAAATTTTGCTATCAACAGCTACTGGGGAAACATATTCCCAAGTCAGCCCTTTATCCTTTGATGTGATAAGATAATTAGAAGTCTTATTAGGGGTATCATGTGCTGCTACTATCCATAAAATCCTACCGTCATTTGCCTCATATAATGCTCCTCTATTATATGCAGCCACAGGATTACCTAATGCATCATTCAATATTTCTGGCGCAATATGTGGAGGATATATGACGTCACCCCACGTTTTTCCACCATCATTGGAACGAACCAAATAGCCTCCTAAAAAAGTGGCGGTTCCCGAATTAACCAAATTGGGTTGCTTTAAATTGGATATGCCATCTGGTCTAAGAAAAGCCCAGCCATAACTTGTACTAAGAATTGTGCCGTCTTTTAATTGCAATAAACAGGGGTCTTGAGACCCACCAAAAGGATGAGCGTACATTAATTCCGGTTTTTTGGTCCAGGTTTCTCCATTGTCACTTGATTGCACCGTTACCAAATAGCTGTTGGGATCAACGTGGTTTGTCCCGCTCTCTCCAAATATTTTACGATCTGGTGCTCTACGAAATGCTACCAATATCTCTCCATCCGGTCGTGTTATTACAGATGGAAATGTCGAGAAAAACATAGAATCCTTATAGATTACAACATCCTTTATTTTACGAACGCCCAGAGTACTATCTCCCAAATATGGTGCCTTTTCATTTATTGTTATTTGGGAATCTTCAGTTTTTACTGCTTGTTTTGATTTCGTTAAATTCTTATCTGTACATTGTACAGTAACAATAAGAATCAAACTTAATAAGCAGATTTTTTTTACTTTACCTTTCATAATATTTATATTCTTAAATTATATTTATACTTTTTGACCGTTAAGAAGAACGGTTATGTCAACCATCCCATTTTTTCCCACTTAACCAGATCTAAAAAATCAATATCTGGATACTCTAGTTCTTTTGCTCTCTTCAATAATTCAGAATTTAAATAATTGCCATCTGCTACATCTATAGAATTTTCTAAATATTCTAACCGATCAATGCCAACAAGTACTGAAGAAACTTGCTCCTGCGATAAGGCAAATTTTACTGCTAGTGCTGCAAGATCACACCCGAATTGACTCCACAATTCCTTATACAATGCAATGTGTTGCTCTACATCTTTTAATTCTAAATGCAATGATCTTCCTTTATTACTCAATATTCCCTTAAATAAAACGGAACGTATCATAATGCCAATTTTATTCTTTTTTGCCAAAGAAAAATTAACCTCATGTGATTGATCCATTAAGTTATAAGGCAATTGAATAACATCCCAATTACCACTGTTTATGGTTTTCGTTGTCTCTTCAACAGAATAAGTAGAAACTCCAGTTGCACGAATTAATCCTCTTTTTTTTAACTGAAGAAAGGTCTGGGCAATCTCTTCATTTTCAAGAATCCCACTATCAACCTGATGTAACATATAAACATCCACGTAATTGGTTTGTAAAGCCGCAAGGCTTTCCTCTAAGGATTTCTCAATAGTTTGTTTTATTTCTTTTGACGAAGGTAAAACCCCTGACTTATCCCTGAGTTTACAGCATTTGGTACTAATAACTACTTGATCTCGTTTGGCTCTAAAAGCTTGTCCCATAATCTCTTCGCTATCACCGTACATACGTGCAGTGTCAAAAAAATTAATTCCCTTTTCTACAGCTTCATGTAATAGGTGAATCGATTCATGGCGAGAGAGCATATCAGCCTGGCTCTTTATTCCAATTCCGTAAGGCATCCCTATTTCAACACCTCCAAAGGCGACCTCAGACACATCAATGCCAGTTGATCCCAGTTCTCTTTTTTTCATTGCTTTTATTGTTATTTAAACTCTAAAACTTTACAAACCCTTAACCATAATTATTTCACCTTTCATCCCAATGCATAGGCATTATACAGGTGGTATAGCACTCACTGCCTCTGTATATTTCTCCTTCAATTGTGGATTGGTTTGCGTATGTTCTCCTCTGTATACGAAAAGGAGTCCCAGACGTGAATCGCTGGAATGGTTGGGCTCGGAGTGGTGTATTGTTTCACAATGATGAATAGTGGCGTCACCGGAATTAAGCAAGCCGCAAAATTGTTCTGATGTTGGGATATTTGGCAGTTCATCCAAGCCGATAGAATTGCCTGTCACTCCTGAGAGTTTGGTGGGTTTCATACCGTCTTTATGCGATTCTTTGATAAAATAAACTGGTCCGTTTTGCGCAGTTACTGGATCAATCGCAATCCAAAGAGTAAGCATATCTGGTGGTGTCTGGCAAAAATAGGCATTGTCCTGATGATAGGGTACACCAGAACCAACCAGTGCTGGCTTGTTAAATGTCTCTACAGCCGCAAGTATAGGCTTACCATTAACAAGCTTGGAAACCAAAGAGATGATTTCGTCACTTTCAGCTAATTCTTGAAAATACTTATTATAAAGTTCCAGCCTCCATAGATTTCGAATGGTTTTACCGTCTGTTTCCGTTGTTTTGGCATCTGCTGGCAAAGAAGATAAATCATCTCGCATATATCGCTTTAATTCATTTCGGATTTCCTCGACCATTTCTTGTGAAAAAAATTCTCTGATACAGACTACCCCATCCCGCTGATAGGCATTCAACAATGCCCCATCATTATTATTTAGTTTAAAGTCATTCATAAGTTGAGTTTTAACATCATTTTATTCTAAACTACTTCTTCTCATATTTTTGCTATTCAAAATTTATTGAAATTATAATACTCCAAGGAACTATTAAGTGCTATGATTCCCATTAATCAGCACGCTGAGCTTTGGTACCTGCAAAAAATCCATACAATTCAGTATTTTCCATTTCAAATTTAATGCTCAAGCCATTTTCCCTTATAGGTAGTTCGCTATGCTTTTTCCATCGAACAGTTTGAACAGTTCCATCTTTATCAATTGGGTAACAATCTTCCAAAGAATATCCGGGAATGGTGTTGCCCTCTGCATCGATTAATGCTACACGTAGGAATCCGTTACTTGCATCGGCATTAACGAATAATGGTCCATCTGCTCTTTGTATGGGCTTAGTAGTGACTGTGGCGGCATGGCCTGCATCCAACGAAACAAATCCATTTAAACGTAGCGTAGCGCGTCCGATCCCACTATGCCTCTGTTCTTTACTGTTGTGCGAATTATCCCAACCACTGTAATAAATTACTGTTTTATCGCCGTGATTGAACACCGGAGCGCAAAAAAGCATTCCATCGTCCCAACTGCCAGTAGTACCCAATGGAAGAAACGTTTGCTGATCGGCAACCCTTTCCCAATTCCTGTTATCATGACTCACTGCAAGTTGAACATCAATGGTCTCTTCCCCAGGTTTTTTATAGGAATACAGCAACCCAATATATGAGTTCCCATATTGCGAAACAGTCATACCGTAGGACTGGGGATCTTCAATGTCGTATTTGTGACTGATAACAACTTCGGGTTCCGACCAATTAATAAAATCGCTACTTTCAGTACGTACTATTTGCCGAAACAAAGGCCAAGGTTCAGCCCATCCTTTAGTGTAGGCCACATATTTCCCCGTTTTTTCATCTTGCATAACAGACATAACATCACTAATGGATTGTGCTGTTTTATTTGCAGAATGAACCGGGTTACCTGCATACTTTGTCCAGTGAATACCATCGGGTGAAAAAGCAACACACATTCCATCGTCCTGGTATCCTTTTTCTCCCAAAGGAAAGTCCCACCAAATCATTTTATACCTTTTGGCCGGATCCGGATCCTTATTATCCTTTATTACACTTGGAGAATACAGATCATGAAATCCATAATTATGAAGCACAATATTATTATCTGTTGATCCTTTATATTCGTTGATTCCAAGATTTGGCCTCGTCCAGTTAATGCCATCCAAACTGGTAGCAAAAAGAATAGGTGTTTTTTCCTTTAATTCATCTTTTACATTATAACTCTGATACCAAAATTTAAAAATAGAATCCTCCTCATCGAAAATTACTGTTCCAAAACAATATGGATTTTGCTCCCAGGGCACATCTGCCCGAATCAACGGATTATCATTATGCCTTTCAGGCTGGTGTAGTTTGGTTGTAATTTTTGTGCTGTTTGCAATCCAGTAATCATCAATGAAAAGTTGCCAATTAGCCGAGGTTTTTGTTAAGGAGCTTTTAAATTGATTCGAATCCTTTTCATCAGTATTATTTTTGCAGGCAGAAATTTGGGCTACAAAATAAATTATTGATAGAAAAAAAATTGAATTAACCGTTACTCTTCTTTTATTAAGAATTTCACTTTTCATAATTGAATTTTTATTAAAAACATTTTTAATTATTAATAATCTATTTCAAGTGCTTCTATTTGTTTTGCTTCTCAAATTTTATTCAATAAAACAGATTGCATGCCTATATTTTATAGCTGCCTATTAACATCATTTAAATAGTTGGGATATTCCCATTTAAAATTCTCAACTTTATTATAACTATGATTTGGATATAACGTATTTATCGAATCCATTTCACGGGTAAATTTTCCTAATTTAATTTCATCTAAAAATGGATCATTTGTTTCTTGCCGCCATTCCATAAGCGCATCTTGCATTTTTTTTAAAACACCCTCGTAATCCCCATTTTCTGCTAAATTGTTAAATTCCCATGGGTCGTTTTCAAGATCATATAACTCCCACTCTGGTGGTGATTTAAAAATCTCATATGCTTCCTGAATTTTAGTTTCTGAAGTCTCTATTTCAACCTTATTCGTACCAGTTGCAAAATCCGGGTTTACATAGGCAGTGTAAGCGGGGAAAACTTCTCTTCCCGCATCTATTTTATGGATTAATTTAAATCGACCATCTCGGATACTTCTTCTTGGAAAATAAAATACTGGTGATTCTCCAGCACCACCTGCTCCTAAATATTGTCTCCATAAAGAGGGATCGAAATCCTTGTCGAAAAGTTTAAAAATAGACTTACCAGACAATTTATCAGCCGTCTTTCCTCCAGCTAATTCTAAAATAGTGGGTAAAATATCAACAACGGAAACCAGTTCATCCCTTATTACGTTTTTTGATTTGATTCCCTCTTCCCATTTTATTATAAATGGGATTTTCAGTCCCCCTTCATAATTTGTCAATTTCCCCCTGCTGAATTGGGCACCGTGGTCGCTTATATAAATGATTAATGTATTGGATAAATCTCCAATGCTGTCCAATAACATTCCTACCGCCTCATCCAGCCTGTTTATGCAGTTATAGTACTTTTCAGTTTCAGTTCTTAACCTAGCCGTATTAACACCAACAAATGGAAGTGTATTTTTAATTTTACTGGTATCAACTTTTACTGTGGGTAATCCTTCCACATCATTCTGAAAAGGAAGATGGGCATCGGGAAAGTTTACCATTAAAAAATATGGTTCATCTGAATCATTCTCTTCTATGAATTTTTTCGCATCGAAAGCATATTCTGATAGTTTGCTCTTTTCGAAGTTGCTACCGGGAATTGCCCTAAAATCAAAATTGAATCTTTCATCTGGATTTACATGTATTTTTCCAATTATACCCGTTCTGTATCCAACTTCTTCGAGATATTGGGGTAATACTTTTATACTATCGAATAAAGTATATTTATGGCTAGCCCATCCAAGCTGACCATTTTGATGAGCGTATAAACCTGTAAAAATGCTGCTCCTACTAGGACTACAGACCGAAGTCGTAGCATAAGCATTGGTAAATCTTACACCATTTTTAGCCAATCTATCCAAGTTGGGTGTGTGAACAATAGAGTTGCCATAACATCCCAAATCCTGACTGTTGTCCTCTGAAACAATAAGAAGAATATTTGGCCTTACTTCCTTAGCATTCTCAATATCACTACACGAAAAGAGCAGTGAACCGGTTAATATACCTGCACAGATTATTTTAATTGATAAATTCATTTATTTTTTTTCCATAAACTTAGAACAAGACTAATTACAACCCCAACAATAAAGGAACCTGGAATGATCCAAAGAAAGGAAATGGTTTCTCCAAATAATTCCTGAGAAAAACTGATTAATACTGCAGCTACACCACTTGATAAGGTGCCAATAAAAGTAGCGGTAGGCTTTGCCTTCTTAACAAACATGGCCATGAAAAATGGCACAAATAATGGAGCGACTAATAAATTGATGGTTTTATAGGTTACCTCCAATAGGTTGCCTTGAACTTTACCAACAACTAAACTTAACAGCACAATAATGAAACCTATTCCGAAGGATATATATTTTGCCAATTTCACCTGATCTTTCTCCTTAATGGTTTTCTTGCTGAATCGAAGGATAAAGTCATTAATTATCGACATGGCAGAAGAATTAATACCAGAAGAAAGGCTTGACATCGAAGCGGCAAGCAAACCTGCCAAAACTAGGCCAGTAAACCCGGCCGGCAATCCTATTACAATAAATCTTGGGAACAAAGAATCTGCTTCATCTACAATAGTATTTCCATTTAAAAGCAAATCAGGGTTCATCTTAAAATATGCAAATAAAGCGAGTCCAAGTACTGCTAAAAGCAAGATGACCAAGGCATTTGACACTATAGAATTTAGATACATTCGCCGGGCCGTTCTAACATCCTTAGTTGCCAAATATCGCTGAATAGCCATTTGATCTGATCCTGCCGTACAGACATACCATCCAAAAGTAGTTATGACAACAGGTAAAAAACTAAGGCGGGCTTGAGCGTCAAAAAACTTCCATTCTGCCCATTGTGTTGGCCATTCTGTTGGAATAACATTCGAAACACCTCCTACCTCATTAACAATTAAAATGATTGCAATTATAGAACCTCCAAATAAAATAAAGGTTTGCACAACATCTCCTAACACAACACTTTTAAAACCCCCAAAAGAGGTATAAATTACTGTAACTACCCCTATGATAATACTTACATATAAAGATTTTTCTGCAGGCCAACCCATTATGGGCACAATAACTTTTTCAGAAACCATATATATGATTACCGCCATCCAAACGATGCGCATTGTCAAAAAATAAATTGCTGCAACTATTCTATTTCGAATATCTAATTTCGTTTCCAATAACTCATAAGCACTCGTTATATTGAGTCTCATTATGTAAGGAATAAAATAGTAGGCTACAACCAGATATATGAACGGTAGGGCAAATAATGAAGACCAAATCATTGGCCCATACTTAATCATTTCTCCAGGCATGGACAAATAAGATACAGCACTGAACATTGTGGCAAAAAGAGAAAGTCCAACCTTCCATGGTGACATATTTCTACCCCCTAACATATAATCTTCAGTGCTCTTATTTTTGGTGGAAAAATAAAACCCCAGAAGCAACATTCCTGCAAAATATCCAATTATTACTATCCAATCTAAAGTGGTTATCGTCATATTTCTTATATAATTGTTTTAATAAATAGTCCTACTTAATACCTCAACATTTTATGAACCATCTGAACAATCAATGCTCCACCTTCAGCAGAAAAGACACCATTAGAGGCTTCATATCCGCCTTCCTCTTCTGCCTCTTCAGTGACGATATACCCTGCCAACACCCCATTCGATAGTGTGCTTACAAATACTTTTCCTGGTAATTTTTCCTTAATTCTTAAAGAATACTCTACAAACAATTCTCCGGGCAGAAAGACAAAATGAAATTCACCTAATGCGATACTATTTATTTCTATTGGTAAAATAGATTTATACACTTTTTCAAGCTCTCCATCCATTAACATTTTTGTAAGTTTCAGCTTTTCTTCCGCACCGAACCAGTCACATTCTACCGTTCTAATTTCTGTTGCGGATTCACCGTTACGCCGCATTGTATCCAATTTATTTTTTACAAAAACTACCTTTTTTTCAGCATCCGCTAGGGTCATAAACTTTTTTCTAGGCAACACTAAACTTCTTTTTTGGATAACTTGTTTATGCCAATCTTGATAATCGGACTCACTTAATTGTAGGACACTGTCCGTAATTCGCTTTCCTAGCGTATAACCCAGGCGTTTCGCCTCATCAAACGTATTTGAATCAATAAAATGTCTAGGAGATTGATTTCCGGAAGGTCCGGTTTGGTATAGCAATACAACATCTTTACCTAATTTTTCTCCAATAAACTTTCTAATGTATCCTGGATAATCTGCGGAAAACAACCTAGAATCTTCATGCAATACCGTTGGGTGCATACAATGAATAATTGATAAGGCAAAAATATCATTGGTATAAAAATCCTTTAAAACTATAATTGGCACTTCAGGGTCACTAATACCTGTTTTAGAATGACGATTACCTCCAACTCCAGTACCATCAGCAGACGTTATCGCTATTTTACTTCGCTTTTTGTTATTAAATGCTTCAATAAAAACCAGTGCTATTTTTTTTACCAAATACTCGATATATTCTGGATCTGCCTCCGGGACAATGGGGTCGTGAAAAATATCAGAAAAAGTTACTGGCCCAGAATGGGTATGCGATGCAGAAATCATTAAATTTTCACCTTTAATACCTGTAGACTTCTCGACCAGCTCTCTAACCGCTATTGTAATTTCCTTGGAAATAAAAATGACATCTACAGCACAAAATCCAATTTGAATCTCACCATTATCAATAATTAGAGCAGAGGCAAATAATGGGTCATGAGTGCCTTCGCTTGTACGCTCTACATGTGGATAACCATGAAGAAACATTGGTTTTTGTGGTGTTACATCAATTATGGCTACTCCTACAAATAATTTTTTCATATCTCCTCTCCAAATAAGAATCGTAAATTGTTTTTATATGCAATATTGGCCTTTAAGGCTTTGGGTACCTTATGTAATATGTTAGTTTCCTCCCTATACTCGCAATCCAATCGATCTTCAACCAGTTTACCATCGCCTGTGTAATACTTTTGTATCCAATAGTTAAAAGGAGTATCACTTCCCCAAAGCATGGTGTCTGGATAAGTTTCGGCTAATTTTACCATCACGGAAAGCGGATCTTCATAGTTGGCCTTAAATCGAAGGTCTTTGGTAGCTACACTAGGTGAGTTTTGTACAGCAAGTTTACAATGAATGATAAATGCCGAGAAGTCTACGAAACAGTTATTTAACTTAGCAGCTTTTTTTAATACTGGTTCAAGAAAACGAGCAGAATGGGCTATACAAATGCGAATATCAGGATTCCTTTCCGCCAGATCCACTATATCCGATGCGCAAGCCCATGGATCATCTGGATGGACCGAAGAATGGAATATGATCGGCAAGTTCTTCCTACGCGCAAACTCTAAAATGGGTTTTCCTTTACCTTCCAGGTCATTTACAAAAGCTTGAATGTAGGTAGTAGCTGTTTTGATTCCGTAAACAGCATACTTTTCCGAAATCTCTTCCATAAAATCCGCTTGCTTCTCAGCTTCCCTCGAAGGGTCGAACATTAAAAATGGAAGTATTTTATCTGTATATTCGGGAAATATCTCGTTAATCTCGTTCAACATATTTCTGTTTTCCAATTCAAATGGAAAATTGCAATATTCGGTCGTGGTTTTAATCTTTGATGAGCTACTATCATTTACATAAAAAGCAGAATCAACAAAAGGAAACGTAACGGAATAATCAATACCAAGTAAATTCATACGAATAACAAGATCCTCAACCGAAAGTGCATAGGGATATCCGTATTGATAAAAGAATTTAGGAGATATGCCAACATGTGTATGTACATCTATAACAGCTTCCTTTTCATACAATTTGCGCTTTAACATCTCGTTGTACATCAATATCCTTTTTCAAAATCTGGTTCAATATTCATTGCTATTGTTTCCGAAACATAAGAATCTGTTCGTAAAAGCTGATGCACAGATTCAGGAACTAATGGTGTTGGATCCCCATGCAAAACAAGTCGGGTAACCAAGCGTTGCCATGAAGTGGTTGTACCATGTACACCAATCCCACAGACCTGCATTCTGTTTTTAGCCCTTACCACTTGGGCGGGCCCAATGGTCGCAGCCTTTGGTGGTACCATTGCCAAATCACCACTCATACCAAAACTTCCGTGAAGAGAATTTTGTGCAAGCGTAAATGGACTGAGCGTAACAATTCGGGCATCCATTTCCATCCATTCAGCCATTGAACTAGCTTTAAATTCTGGCGCATCTGGCTCAATAAATGCCAAATGGCCTGTCCAACCCGGACCACTATAGACCATGTCGGCCTCTCCAAGGTCGGTGATCATTTTACCATAATCATTAATATTCTTATTCGTAAATGAATGTATTTGATTTTCAGGGGGACGAAGATTTTTGTCCAAGTTGTAATAAAAATAATTTTTAAATGCGTGACCAAAGCCATATTTCCATGTTTCAGGAGCAATGTTCCCATCTTGGTCCGCATACTCATCCATATTGAACGTATACAGTTTGCTACAATCTACTTTGAACTTATTGAGCATATGTGCCAACATTCTAAAATGTGGCCATGGATTGGGCATGATCAATACAATGGGTTCGTTGGCATCTGAAGCGGTCTTGATACGATGGAAAATATCAAAAAGCATTATAACGCCCATATCCGCATCAGGAACAACTTGAATATTGAAATCCGGGTTTTTGTGTTTCTCAATGTCTTCCCGCTTAATACTTCTTACTCTTTCTAAAACTTTTTTATCCCTAAAAGGAACATGTATTGACGGTTCGTAAGTAAAATCCAAGTTTTTCATATTTTTGATAGATAAATATTCAAAGCACCAACTAATCCCGCATTTGCCTGATTGTTGATAATTATCGGTTGTTTAACTTCTTTTTTAATTATTTGGAGTAACACTGTTGATTTTGTAATTGCTCCGGATAAAAAAATAGTATTAATACCCACTTTTTGACTTATGCTGGCAATGTGCTTTTTTAATTGATTTACATAATATTTGATGATACTAGCGCAAAATTGATTGGCCTCCTTTATGGTGTTGAACTCAAGGTCATTTACTAAAAAATCTGGTGTTCTCTCTTCCATTTCTGGATAATCTACATAGGTCTGAAAAAGTTGATTGTAGGATCCTTCCTCAAATAATTTCTCCTTTAAACTCCTGATTATAATACCAAAATCAGGTTCATAGCTCAATAAAAAATAATCACTGGATATGGGATATTTACCCGCAATTTGATCTAACTCTAAATTTGTGGCCATATTTTTGGTTATCGAGAATAAAACCAAGGCAGAACCAAAGTTTATCGTAATATCCCCAGAATTTTTTAAGCCTGCCCCAGATGCCGATGCACACTGATCGTTACCGCATAAATAGACTGGAAACCTGTACGGTATTTTCCATTCTTTTGATATTTCTTCGGAAATTAATGCACTTGTTTTTGCAGCATTTTCTATTTGCGGGAAATTATCTTTAGAGAGTTCTAAAATTTGTAAGAGCTCACTATTAATATCCTTTTGTACAAAATCGTACATTCCGCTCATTCCAAAACTTGTAGTGTCGGTATAAAATTTATGGGTGAGTTGATAAACCAAGTACTCATTGATCAAAGGAAAAAATTTGGCACTTTCAAAAACAGCAGGTTCATTTTTCTTCAACCACAATAGTTTCGAGGCGAATAACCCCGAAAGCGGCTGCCCAAAACCTGAGTATTTCTGATACCCGGGTAATTGTGCCTTTAAATAATCGGCTTCATCCTTTGCTCGTTCATCCAACCAAACAATCCCATTGCGCAATGGTTCAAAATCATTAGTAACAGGGACGAATGTATTGGCCTGACTTGTAATCAGCAAGGCCTTCACATTTCTATTTTGAACAGCTTTTTCTGAAAGACATTGAAGAATTAAATCCTTAACAATGTCGAAGAATAAAATAACATCGATCTCATAGGAATTTCCACTTTGAATCATGGGAAACTTTTCTTGTTTCTCAGTCAAAATATTGTTAGTTGAGGTAAGACATGCACATTTAATATTGCTAGTGCCTATATCTAATACTATGAAAATTTCCTTTTTCAATCCTTTGTGCTATTAATTTAGAAATTCTAAAGCTTGATCAACAGTAAGATCATGGTGAACAATACCCATCAGCGCTTTTGTAATTGCTGCTGGGTTCTTATGTTGAATAACATTCCTACCATAGACTATTCCTGATACTCCTTGCTCTATCATCGCCTTTGTTCTAGTGAGTATTTCATCATCGGACACTTTCCCCCCACCTCTGACCATTACTGGAATTTTCCCTGCAATTTCAATTACCTTGTGATATTCATTCACATTAGCTGTGGGGTCTGCTTTGATAATATCAGCTCCTAATTCCACCGCTTGGCGCACCAAAGGCAGAATCTTGTTAAGATCTCCGTCGACCATATAACCACCTGCTTTTTCATTAGGTTGAAAGACCAGAGGCTCTATCATAAGAGGCATTGAAAAACGATCACAAAGTGGCTTGATTTTTAATATATTTTGAATGCATTGGTCTGTTACAAGAGGTTGGCCAGGTATTTGGAATAAGTTTACCACAACACAAGCTGCATCCTGATTGATTGCCTGTACTACGGGATCACCGATAATTCTACTAAATAAGTGACTCGGCAATTCTGTACCATATACATTGGCCACATCTGTTCTCATAACCAAGGTAGGTTTATTTTTCCCTGGTAATGACTGCAAATAATGGGATTGACCAACTGTAAGTTGAATAGCATCCGGTCCTGCCGTCACCACAGTTTCAACCGCCAATTGCAAATTCTCTATACTTTTTAAAAATCCAATTTCATTAAAAAAGCCATGATCGATTGCCACATTAAGGCAACGGTTTGATTTTTCATTGAATAACCTGTTTAATCTATATTTTTTCATCTGTAACCAAATTCTTTTTCAACTTCTGTGATAGACTCTTCTATAATATCCAATCCCATATCCGCATACTCTTTATCCATAATTAGAGGTGGGGACATTCGTAGTATATGACCTGCCGGAATCCATGCTAGCCCCTTTGCGAATGCTTTTTGATAAACCAATTTACCTGCCTCATCAAATGGTTCTTTGGTGGTTTTGTCTTTTACCAATTCCATTCCAAGTAAAAATCCTTTTCCTTTTACATCTCCAATAATGGGATGGTTTTCTTTCATTTTTTTCATCCTTTGCATGAAATGGGCACCAACCTCTCGCACATTTTCTAGGATCTGTTCTTCTTCAATAACCTCAATTGAAGCTAATGCCGCAGCACAGGCCATTGGATTTCCTCCATAACTTGATGATGCCGAAATTCTGTCTAAAGCTTCAGCATGCTCCTCTTTAACAACCATAGCGGTAACAGGAAATCCATTACCAAATGACTTGCCCAAAGTAACAATGTCCGGAACCACATCCCAATGATTCATACACAACCATTCTCCTGTCCTACCCATGCCCGTTAAGACTTCGTCTGCAAAAAACAAAATGCCCTTTTCACTACATAATTGTTGAAGTTTAGGGAAAAAATCCTCCGGAGGAAAAATAGACCCTCCCCAACCTTGAGCGGGCTCCAAAACAAATGCAGCAACATTTCCAACTGTACCCTCTTGAATAAACTGTCTGTAAAAATCTATATATGCGTCTGTATCAATTGATCCATCGGTCTTTTTAAAAACCGGACGATATGGGTCAGGGCGAGGCACCATATAAAACCCAGCAGACCGAGTAGGACCATAACTAAATACATCTCCTCTTATCATTTGTGCCATATTAACAGACCCCATGGTTTTACCATGAAAATCTCTATAACAAGAAATAAACTCATGTCGGTTACCTATTGCCCTAGCCGCTCTAATTCCAGCTTCTACCGCGGTAGTTCCATCACTATACAATTGAATAGAATTTAGACTTCCTGGTAATACATCTGCCATTTTTTCGAGCAGTTTCTCTTTAACCGGTGTAGCAAAATCATGACAATTCATTAATTTTTTGGCCCATTTTGATATAGCTTCGGATACTTTTGGGTGGCAATGACCAAGAGAGGCCACATAAATACCGGATGAAAAATCTAAATACCTATTATTATCAACGTCGGTCAACGTAATTCCAGACCCTTCTGAGAAGGCGACAGGAAATTGTTTAACTTGTGAAGAAAGCCCTCGAATATATTTACTTGTATTCGCATGCATTTTTCTAGACTTGGAACCAGGTAACTCTGTTATTATATGTGGTATGCCTTTTGCTTCTTTTTTCCACCAATCTTTACTCATTCTTAAATTTTTTAAATTGCTTACTTTGATACTTTTGTTAATTCAAACTATTGTAATGTTGTTTTCGATTTAAATTTTCTTTGAAATATCCTCCATAATCTGCCTACTATAATTAACGTGGCCGACAACATCTGCACCAAGAGAAATAAATCTATATCCCATATCAACCAATTCCTGATAATTACCAACACCTCCTACCGTTCCAGCAAATTTGTTATTTCTAATACAGACTTCAGCAATTTTTTTGCGGGCTTCAATAAGTTGTTTATTTTTCCAATTTCCCAAGTCACCAATCGCGTGGCTAAAATCGCCTGGGCCGAAAAAAATCATATCGATACCCTCTAACTTGGCAATCTCTTCCAGATCTTCCAATGGTTCTGGGTCTTCTATTTGTAAAATAACAAATCGTTCCTCGTTGGCTTGTTTAATGTATTCGGTGGGGTCTAACATAGTGTATAAGGAATCGGCATTTCCGCCATCAACAGCACGTAGACCTATGGGCTGAAACCTTGTCATCTTTACTATTGATTTCGCATCCTCTAGATTCATTACATGAGGAATCATTATGCCGCTAGCGTCTAACTCCAAAGGTTTAATATAATTACTATAACAACCTCTTGTAGTACGCACAACAACATCCATATCATGAGATTTAGCTGCCCAAATATGAGCCTGAAGTGTTGACCAATCATCAGCTAAATGTTCGCGGTCGATCCAGGCACAATCAAAACCGTTTAATCCAACTATTTCCGTTGCTTCCGGGCCAAAATTAACTTTTAAACAACTTACGACCCCTCCCGATCTTAGCTTTTTAAGCACCCTACTTTGTCTCATTTTTATATTTTCCAAAACTTATAATATTTATAATTGTGATTTCTTTAAAATTTATAATTCAATCATTTATTTTCTACAACCATTAAGTGGTCTAACATGGCATTGTGGGCTTCATCTTTATTACCATTTTCAATCGCTTTATAAATGGTATTATGGAATTCACGTGTTATACTATAGTTGGATGAACCTTCTAATTCTGAATAATGGAAGGTCCTTAAAAAGTTATATATAGGCTCCATAATGATTAAAAACATGGGGTTGCCGCTAGCTTGAGAAATAGCTTTATGAAACTCCACATCATAATACGTAAGCTGTTTTTTGTTAGTAGAATTCTTTTCCATGTTATCAATACATATTTGCATAGATTTCAAATCTTTAGAAGATCTGTTTTCTGCAGCTAGACCAGCTATAAATGGCTCGATACTTTTTCTAACTTGTTGGGTACATTCAAACCCTTGGTTGCCACATTTATAATTGATCAAGGCTGTAAGAGGTTCAAAAAGTGTTTTAACAGAAGGGCTTAAAACCAGTGCTCCTTTTCCTTTTTTAATTTCAATTATCCCTTTAGCGGATAACATTAATAATGCTTCCCTAACTACTCCTCGGCTTACATCAAAAATCTCGGTTAACTTGTTTTCACTTGGCAATAATTCTCCATTAGTATAGACACCATTATTGATAGCTTTAATAAGTTGTTCTTCTATTTGCCCACTTAGATTTTTTACTCGCGTTACTGATTTAAAATTTTCTTTATGTAATAAATCCATACTATTGTTTTACAATTCTTGAATATTAAGGTCATTATTAAAATAGTTTTTATCTTAAAAAACTATTTGGAAATCAACTACTCCTTTTATTTTTGAGTATTAAAAATCAGTCTAGGATATTGCTCAACGCTTTGTTCAAAATGTAAAATTTCATTACCGCTGAATCCTAATAAATATTTACCCTCATCTTCTCCTTGAAGACTTCGCACCAATTAAATTGCCGTTATAAACCGTACGAAAAAAGTATTATTCAACAAATTACAACAATTTATGTATATTTATATACTTGTAGGACAAGTATATTGTAAACATATTTATATGTTTGCAATAATCCAAGGATTTTGTTAAAATAATGATGATGTATTCTAAGTTGCTACTTGATTATTGACAAATTAACTTTTAATACTATTGGTCGCTAAGTAGTTTTTAAGGAAAAAGCATTCAAAAAATGTTTTCCCCAATTGAAATATAATTTTGTATAAATCAAACCACATAATGAAGCCCAAACTAATTACCATAGCTCTTAGTTTAACATTAACTTTTTCCATTTTTGGCCAGAACCCAATAGAATTGGGTGACAGGAGAGAAATTTTTGTTGATGAATATTTAATTGAAAATCTTGATGGCCTGGAAATTGTAAAGCACACACCAATAGATGAAGGTCCAGTATTGAACTTTGATAAACCCTGGGAAGGGCATTTTAGCGGATATGTTACCATTATAAAAGACGAGGATATATTCAGGGCCTATTACAGAGGTATTAGGGAGTCCGGACAAGATGGTAATAACTCCGAGGTTACTTGTTATGCCGAATCAAAAGATGGAATTAACTGGGTAAAACCCAATTTAAAACTTTTTGTAATAGACGGGACTTTAGACAATAATGTAATTATGGCTAATGCTGCACCACTTTCACATAATTTTAGCCCTTTCCTTGATGCAAATCCGGATGCAAATCCAAATCAGAAATACAAAGCACTGGCGGGTGTTCGCGAAAGCGGGCTAATCGCCTTTACCTCCCCAGATGGAATTCATTGGGAAAAACTTCAGGAAAAGCCCGTTTTTACTGAGGGTATTTTTGATTCACAAAACGTATCGTTTTGGTCTGAATCGGAAAAGAAATATGTATGTTATTTCAGAACTTGGACAGGTGAAGGTTATACAGGGTTTAGAGGTGTTAGTCGCACAACCTCAAAAGATTTTGTACACTGGACAGAACCTAAGCAAATGACCTATGGAGAGGCTCCTCTTGAACATTTATATACCCAGCAAACTAGCCCATATTACCGTGCGCCACATATTTATGTAGCCATAGGAGGAAGGTTTATGCCGGGCAGACAAGTGCTGACCGACAAACAGGCCGAAGAATTCAATGTTAATCCGAAATACTTCAAAGATTGCTCGGATGCATTTTTTATGACATCAAGAGGTGGAAGTGAATATACCAGAACATTCATGGAGTCGTTTATCCGTCCCGGTATAGGCCTTGATAACTGGGTTTCACGGTCCAACTATCCTGCTCTCAATGTGGTGCAAACCAGTTCTGAAGAGATGTCTTTATATGTAAATCAGGACTATGCCCAACCTACTGCAAATTTAAATCGTTATTCATTGCGAATCGATGGATTTACCTCTATATCGGCCGCTTATATTGGCGGAGAATTAACAACCAAACCCTTTACCTTCACTGGCAATGAACTTGAAATTAACTATTCTACTTCCGCTGCCGGGGAAATTAGGTTTGAGATACAGGATGAAGATGGAACACCCATTCCGGGTTATACCATGGAAGACGGGCAGGAGATAATAGGAAATGAGATATCACGTATCGTGCAATGGAACGGAAACAAAGATTTAGATAAGTTGGTTTCCAAAACTGTCCGGTTACGTATTTATATGAAAGATGCAGATTTGTATTCGATAAAATTTAGAGAGTAATTATTTACAAGGCCACACTGCATTATCCAATAAAATTGCTGAAGCAGGAATCAAAAACTATGGCTAAATACAATTCGATGAATAAATGAAAAAAGTAGTTTTTAGCTTATTAGTATTAATCCACTTAGCGCTTTCAACCCATGCACAAATTTTAGATGAGAATGCTTCTTTTTTATCCTTAGAAACAGATTCTATAGTTAGTATAGAATATCAGTTGAAAACATTAAAATCAAATCCTGAAATTTTACGGTATCGTAAACTTCGAGAAGCAAAAGCCGAGGACCCCTATCGCCCACTATATCATTTTTCCACTCCAGAAGGTCTGTTGAACGATCCAAATGGTTTTACTTTTTGGAATGGGAATTATCATCTATTTTATCAACTTCGGGGAATTGATAGTGATGCTATGGAATGGGCCCATGCATATAGCAAAGATCTAATTCATTGGAAGGACCTGCCAATGGCGCTAAAAAAAGATAGTGGGCAAATTTACAGCGGACAAACTTTAGCTGAAGATAATCGGGTCATTGCCATGTACCATAATACGGATGGAGGAAACTATGTAGCCATTGGAAAAGACCCACTTCTGCTCAACATGAAAAAATACGCTAAAAACCCCGTGATTGCGGAAGGAAGGGTCTCTGGAGAAGGCTTTCAACCCCCATTCGATCCAAATATCTGGAAACAAGCGGATGGTTACTATTATTCCATCAGTGGCACTTGCAAAAATGGCAAGCGGACTAAAGAGGGTTTTCCAGTAACCGATCTGTTCCGATCAAAAGACTTGCTCCAATGGGAATATATTAGCCTATTAATTGAAGATGAAGACTGGGTCCGAATGGGTCTGGGATCCGGAGATGATGCCGCAGTTCCGAATTTTCATCCTATTCAGACTAGAAATGAAAAAGGGGAAATTATGGCTAATGCACCGCAACATTGGATGTTTAACTTTTTCAGTCATGGACATGGAGGTCGTGCCTTAATTGGAACCTACGATCACAAAAAAACACGATTTCATCCGAAAAAATTTTACCGCATGAATTATGGGCCTGTTTATAAAGGCACCTTACATGCACCTTCAGTATTTGTAGATTCACTTGGGCGAATGCTGGCAATCTACAACATACGGGAAAACCTCACCACGGCAAAGGAAGTAATTACCTCACCTTCACCCCAAGGTTGGTATGGTGTAATGTCCTTGGTCAGGCAGTACTGGCTATCGGAAGACGAAGACCTTAGAATAGAACCTGCAGGAGAGTTCGAATCGCTACGTTATGATCATAAAACGATAACGAAGATAAATCTGAATACGAACCAAGAAACTGTACTTGAGAATTTCTCTGGAAATTCACTGGAAATAAAGGCGGTCATAAACCCGCTAAATGCTGAAAAGATTGGGATTGAAGTATTGCGTTCGCCAGATGGAGAGGAAACTACTAGAATTTTTTATGACCCAAAGGAAAAGACACTTACATTGGACGTGTCAAAAGGTTCGCAACAGAAAAAAGTACCCGAACGAGGCCCCGAAGTAGGACCACTTGAATTAAAAAATAATGAATTATTAGAACTCCGAATATTCATAGACCGTAGTATTATAGAAGTATTTGCCAATAAACGCCAATGTCTTACCGCAAGAGTGTATCCTTCAGGAAAGAATAGCAATACCATTTCTGTCTTTGCCAATGGTGGTCAAGCGATTTTTGAATCTTTGGAACTCTGGAAGATGAAAAGTATCTGGCCAGAATTGGAATAAACAATGTAGCGATTTGTAAAAACAATTTTAACCTCGAGTACTAATTTTAAACGACAATTTTTTATAAAGGATTATGGATCAAAAAGAACAGCGTAGAAAAGTAATGACGCGAAAAGCCTCTGATAATAAATATCTGCACAAAGATTTTCATGTGTCAATGAATATTTTATTAAAATATATCTATAAAAACTTTGGTAAAGAGGAATTGATAAATTATTTAACTCAATATGCTGAAGCGTATTACAAACCAGTTCGTCAGGAACTAAAACTTGGCAACATAGATGCCCTCCGTAACTATTTTACTGATATATATAAAAAAGAAGAGTGGCCAGTAAAAATTAATTGTGATGAACATATTCTGGAAATTGAGCAGGATGCCTGCCCTGGCATATCTCAGATAAGGGCAAAAGGAGACGAACCCTGCCCATATTACATCGAAACCTATAATACCCTATACAAATCGCTATGTAAGGATACGACATTTGAATATCAACTTGAATATTTTGATGAAGTAACAGGAGCCTGCAAACAAGTGTTCAGAAAGAAGATAACGTTTTAACTAAATAAAAGAAAGAAATGATTTCATGTACAGAGTTTATACCAGCTTATAGCGAAGGTTTTAAATTTATTGAACGACTTGGAGGACGAAGTGAATTGGAGAAATTTTGGAGCGAGCTATCTGATATTTATTTAAAGGATACGCTTCAAAAATTAATTACCGAAAAAGGATTGGCCGGTTGTTTTGATTACTGGTCTCATTCGCTCAATGAAGAAGCTGCGGATTTTACAATGATCCTCGATGAGGATAAAGACGAATTTACAATAGATTTACATAAATGTCCCTCTATGGGAATGCTTCTTGAATTAAAGCACATGACCCCTTATCATTCGTATTGCGACCATTGCCCCGCATTATACAAGCCAATTGCTGAAGCATCAGGATATGTTTATACCTCAGAAATTAATTGCGATAATGCTAGTTGCAAAATAACTATTAAAGGACCAAAAAATGACATATAAAAAAATTGAAGATGGTTTTTATCCGGCACTGGGAACACCAACAAATTCTGAGGGTAAACTCATCCTTAGTAGTTTTAGAAAACAGATTGAACTTATGATTGATGCTGGTGCAAAAGGTGTGTTATGTATGGGATCCATGGGGAAAATGGCTAGTATTAGTGATAGGGAGTATTCAGGCGTGGCCAAACAATGCGTTGAAAATGTTTCCCAAAAAGTACCCGTAATGGTTGGCGTGATGGATTGTTCTGTTTCAAGGGTATTGGATCGAGTTGAAGCCCTAGGCGATATTAAAATTGATGGTGTAGTAGCTACGGTTCCCTATTATTATAAATTAAGTTCAAATGAAATAATAAATTTCTTTAAGCAGTTGTCGAAAAAATCAAAGTACCCCGTCTATATCTATGACTTACCTTCGGTTACACAAGCCCCTGTTACCTTTGAAATAATGGAGGCCCTTGCAGATATACCGAATATAAAAGGAATAAAAACGGGCAACATCACTCTAATTCGTGAAATACAACGCAGTAATTATAGAAATGATGCTTTCTCTGTGTTATATAGTGGATTAGACCTGTTTGATATAGCATTGAATTCCGGAATAAGAAAAAACCTAGACGGCATGTTTACTTGCACTCCATTTAATTCAAAAAAATTATACGAAAATTTAGAACAGAATAGTTTAAAAACTAATTCAATTTATTTGAGTAACATTCTCAATTTGCGAAATATATTTTTAAAAGAATCTGTATTTTCAGCTTATTCATACGCCATGGAATTGTTGGGTTGCCCGGGAGATTATCACCCTGATTACAGCCTACCTATATCCGAGAAACTGAAAAAAGAAATTTATAATTTTATGAAAACTATAAAAGAAATATAAAATACAATGATTGTTAAATCTAAAATCTTTTATACCGTACTGATTATTGCTTTTTGGCAATCATTTGGTTATTCCCAATCGGAGAAAGTTGATTATTCTGGTTTTTTAAAAAATGTTGTGGAATCTGATGAAAAATTTTGGGTGCGTGTTCACGCAGCTGAAGCATTGATCTCAAATAATTTTGAAGTAAATGTAAAACAGCTTTTCAAAAATGAGTTGAATGGGGATGGAGTGGAAAAAATAGGAGCTTTGAGGCTAATGGCTCGAACTTTCATGAATAATGGTATTGAAATTGATTCAATTGCAATGAAGATACGTTATCAGTTAGAGATTGCTAAAAATGAGCATACCAAATCAGTTGCCATTGAAACATTAGGCAAGCTTGGCTTTTACCTTCCTGATGAACGAATTTCTGCATTGGCTCGAAACGGTGAAGGGGTTTTAAAGGGAATGGCCCAATGGGTGTTGGCCAACTCGGGAAAAGTTCAGGATATTAATAAATTGTCGGACTTGCTTATAACAACCGATTCGTTAAAATTTCTATCTGCTGCCTATTCTTTGCGGTTTATAGAAAATGTTTCTCCTGAGACTTATAGTAAAATGAAAGAGAAATATAATTCTCTTGATAAGGATTATTATTATCGTGTTTATTTGGTAAGTGCATTATATGTCCATGCACCTATTGAAGAATTAAGTATATTAAAAAATGAATTATATGCTTATTTAAATGGTGAGACTTACGAACGGTATGAAGTTTATCAAGCTTTAGCTGTCAGAGGAAGTGAGGAGGATATTGCAAAAATACAAGTAGGCTTCAGTGAAGAAAAAGATACTGATGTCAAGGTTTCGGCTTCAGATGCCTATCTAGCTAATAGACATTAGTTTCAAAGTCACATTGTTTTGATTGACATGGATATCATTATCAGGGAAGTAGGTCTGTTAGCCCTTTCTTTGCAGGAATTTTATTATACGCTATTTTTTTTGCACTATTTCCTATTTAGATCTTCTGGGAAAGGACGGAGTGTCAAATATGAGCCAGTGTTTGCTTTGGTGGCAATTATGGGAGCACCGATTATTTAAGTCAATAAAACTTAACTCATAATGAATATAAATAACACCCCAGGACATATAATAATATGTACCTCTCATAGTTCTTAAATCCTCGCCAAAGGCGATTATGACCTTAATAAAAGTGAGCCTTATTGAACTTTTTTTCACAACTAAAAAGGCCTCCAATCTCTTGGAATCCCTGTTTTAATTGGTTAATTCACTAGGATTACGTGTGGTTTTCCTTGCTTACCAATGTTGCAAATTCAAAACGTCGCAGCTACCACTGGGAGCTTCTTTGTTTTCTTCAAAGCTCGAACAAGTTTGGGCTTTCATAATAGGCTAGGATTACCTGCGGTGATCCTCTTCCATCAATGTTGCAAATTCAAAACCGCGCAGCTAGCACTGCGAGCTTCTTTATTTTCTTCAAAGCCCGAACAAGTTTGGGCTTTCATAATAGGCTAGGATTACCTGCGGTGATCCTCTTCCATCAATGTTGCAAATTCAAAACCGCGCAGCTAGCACTGCTAGTTTTTTTATTTACTACAAAGCCCGAACAAGTTTGGGCTTTCATAATAGGCTAGGATTACCTGCGGTGATCCTCTTCCATCAATGTTGCAAATTCAAAACCGCGCAGCTAGCACTGCGAGCTTCTTTATTTTCTTCAAAGCCCGAACAAGTTTGGGCTTTCATAATAGGCTAGGATTACCTGCGGTGATCCTCTTCCATCAATGTTGCAAATTCAAAACCGCGCAGCTAGCACTGCTAGTTTTTTTATTTACTACAAAGCTCAAACAAGTTTGGCTTTTTCGCAAATAAAAAAACCACGCCATTAGGCGTGGTTTTGAAAGTGTGGTGATGGCACTAGGATTCGAACCTAGGACCGCCTGCTTAGAAGAAGACGGATTATTGTATTTATTTGTTTCAAAATATATGTATAATACTGATTATCAATATTATGTATTTCATAAGAATTCATATTAAACCATATAATACCTAATTTTGAGTGCAAATTGAGTGCAAATTTTTATATCTTTAGAATATGAAAACAAACATCACCCTTTCCATGGACACAAGACGCAAGCGCAAAGATGGTATGTGCCCCATTATCTTTAGACTCAGCCACCATCGAAAGACGATTGCCATTTCAACTGGATTTGCCGTTCCTCCCGAGTATTGGAACAATAAGAATCGCGAGGTCAAAAGAACCTATAATGGAGTTTCGTCCGTTGCGCGTTTAAATAATCTCCTTATCAAGAAAAAGACCGAATTAAGGGATGGGATAAATGAATTGGAAGAAAATGGACAGCTCGAAGGGCTTAGCATCACGGAACTCAAAAACACATTGACCAAGCCGACCAACACAATTTCCTTTTTTGATTTCACCGATCAATTAATAAGTGAAATGGAAGAAGCGAATCGCTTCGGAAATGCCAAGGCCTATCGATGTGCCCTTGGGGCACTGAAGAATTTCAACAAAAAGGAGTTTCTCCGGTTTGAGGAGATGACATACACTTATCTTAAAAGATTTGAAACGGCACATTTGAAAAAAGGAAATAGTATAAATGGATTATCCATGTATATGAGAACGTTTCGGGCCATTTACAACAAAGCCATACATCAGGGGGTTGTATCTGCGGACTCTTATCCCTTTAAGAAATACAAGATAAAATCCGAGCCGACGGCAAAACGGGCGATAAGCATAGAAAAAATAAGAAGGATCCTAAATTTGGAATTAGAACCTGGTACCCCTTTGTTCAACACCCGGAATTATTTTTTATGCTCTTACCTTATGAACGGCATTTCATTTATTGATATGGCCTTTTTAAAACTGGATAACATCATTGACGGACGCATCCAGTACCGTAGACAAAAAACCGCCCGCTATTACGACATTAAATTGACTCCACAGTTATCATCGATTATGGATTGCTATTTGATGGGCAAGGACAAAACCGACTATATTTTTCCCATTGTAAAGCGCAAAGAAATGCAAGATCAATTTAAGGATATCCAATGGGAAAGAAAACGATATAACAAACGACTAAAAGAGATTGCCACCCTTTGTGAAATTGAAGAGCATTTGACAAGCTATGTAAGCCGTCATTCCATGGCTACGAATCTTATACTGAATGATGTTCCTATTAATGCACTGAGCAAAATGCTGGGGCACAGCGATATCAGTACAACTGAAATATATATTAAAAATCTCCCTACACATATAATGGATGGATACCAGGAAAGATTGGAAATTTAATTTTTACATTAAGTATTTAATGTAAAAATAGATTTCGAATAAGTTTTGTCCGGATATATATTGGTGAAGTAGAATTTGTCCCATTTCACTTATTCCCCCTATACACAAAAAAAACATCCCTAATGGACCGGTATTTTAAATCAATTAGTTCCTAACTATTGAAACTAAGTGTTAAGTAATACTCACGTTTCTTTTCCCCATAACGTTTTATCCTGCCTTATTATTTGCCATTTTCTCATTCAATTATTATCGCCTGTCTGCCACAGACCCAGTTTTCACTTCGCAAGAAGTAGGAGTTTTGCGTTGCGCAAAACATAACTTGCCATCTTCTCCGAAGATTAATTTATTCAATTCCTTTTTTAATGAAATTTTACTCAAAATGGTTAGGTCTGATTTGTTCCTACTCCAAAACAAAACTACCTTCCGAATGCGTAAATCCTATGTGCATATATACATATACCCATATATTTATATTTACATATTTGCATATATAAATATATCGTGACGGAAGCATAGCATAAATATATTCTGAAAGTTTCCAACGTTCTCCATACAAACACGTGGCTATGTAACATTTCACCTGAAAGAAATTCTTGTGGATAGAGGTAGAAAGATCACACGGCCTTTTCGCCGCTTTTGCGCGGCGCCGAGGGTGTCTGGAAGCCCGAGTGGAAATACTTCCCCAGCAGACCATCAGAACGTATCCGCATGGGGAGAATTGGAGTGGAAGGGTTCGTCTACTTCCGCTGTAGCATGGCAATCATTTTCTATGCCAAATTACTCCATAATATAATCGCATCAATAAGACCATAGTAAAGTAAGTTATCCAGAATTCTAGCTTCTATCGCTAGTAACCGGCCTTCTCGTCAACTATATAGAAATGCCATAATTCAATAAAAATACAAATCTCTTGGAAGAAAAATGAACGGACACGTTAAGACGATTGCCAAAAATACAGACATAGAAGAGCATTTTACGACCTATTCCATCCACCATTCCTGGGCTACGATCGCCAAATTCTTGAAAATACCAACAGAATTAATTAGCGAAGGGCTTGGGCATAATTCTCTAAGTACAAGAGAAATCTATTTGAAAAGCTTTACCAAACATGTTTTGGACAAGGCCAATGAGCTTGTTGCATCCTGACTCTCTTCTCTCCAGACTGAAATACTAAAACTATTGAATTACATCCAACTCATTTAAAGGAGGTCCTCAATAAACCAACAAACCTGAAATCAACTATAATATCCCATTATTTTAAAACTTCCTTTTAGAAGGACACATGAACTAATCTAACTTTTTTTGCTCCCATTTGCTAAAGACCAGGAACAAGACGCCGCACATCAACCAAGCCGGAAGGGTTACAAATGATAAAAACACATCAAATTGAACGGATATAAAATAGAACAGTCCAAAGCTTATGGCCCATGCCATAAATACCGCCTTATTGTATTTTATATTTGCCACTTCGGCATAATTTTTAACTATTCCCACCTGTTTATGGAAAAAATGTTCAAATACTATGATGGCGCCAAAGGGAGCCAGAATAAATCCGTACAGCGCCACAAATCCCAATAATTTCATGGCAAATGCAGGAAAAAGACCGGCAATGGTGGCCACCGAACCTGCAATTATAGTCACCCAAAAGGTGGATACCTTGGGCATAATGGCCTGAAAAGCGAGTCCCGCTCTATAAATGGTCGGGTTGGCGGTAGTCCATCCTGCCAGAACAACCGCAATAATTCCAAAAACACCGATTGCATTGTTGGCCAAAGGTCCCGGTGCAACCGTAGGCGCTTCCCCATTGGCGAGCAGTGTCTGTGCTTCTGGCGATCGTAAATAAACAGCGTATAACAAGGCCGCGGCTATCCAAGCCATGAAATGGCCTACGTACATACCTGCAGCGGTGGTCCAACCAGAACTTGGGTTCTTGGCAAATCGGAAAACCGAGAGATCGGACATTCCAATGTGCATGGCAGCATTGGCAAACCATGACCAGATAACTACATGCCAGAAGGTATACTTGATCTGTCCGGGAAAGGGTTCTGAGCCTTCGCCCCAAATATCCCAAAATTCCGAGAAGTTTTTAACACCCAATTGGTTTAGTGCCACGATACCACAGGCCAGAAAAGCCAGGACAATAACGGGAGACATCCAATTGGCTGCTTTTGATACCGTATCGTAGCCTTTGGAGGCAATCAATGAAATAAGTGCCCCTATAATAATCACTATAATTATCCAAGTTGCTCCATTGGGGGTGGTATCGGTTAGTTTGGGCATTTCCATATCAAATGGTATGCCGACCGCCGTGGCGGATACCGTAATCATAGCCCCTGCCAGAAAGCAGAAAAGAATTCCGTTCGCAAGATTATATCCTGTCACCAATTTTTTGCCACAGATCTTCTCCATTTGATAATAAAGTGTCAACCTGTTTTTAACGGCAATCTCGGCGGTGAGATAACGCCAGCTTAACACGGCCAAGAAATTGCCTAGCAACAAGCCTATGATCAGATCAAAAGCACTTACACCTGCTGTCAAGAACAAGGGTCCTATTACAAACTCTGTTCCTGCTGCATGCTCTCCAGCGTACATGCCCAAAAAACTTTTCCATCCTTTTAATTTGGATTTAGGAACGGGCTCTCTTTCAAATTCTCCTCCTGCTAGATCTTGGATTACTTCCTCTTCAATGTTGTATTGGCTCATAGTGGTTGGTTATTATATTTGGTTTTGGTGTCCGGTTATCTATTTAATTATAATCTTATTTTCGTGAGGTTCATAACTCAGCAAGTTGTGCTGTTGATTATTGTATAATAAATGGTACATGTTTCTTTAAAGAGTAGTTTTTCTTAAGGAATTTAGGTTCCAAAGTTACTTCCGAAATTACAATGGCTGCCCCTAGAGCCGACCCCAAGGAAGAATTGGTGGTTCTTAACTTCATGTCCTTTAAATATTGCGAGAGTAATTGGATATACACGTCGTTATCGCTAAAGCCTCCATCCACATATAGTCTCGCGATTTTTTCATCGCCAATGGCCGACCTTATACTTTTCACTTGTAACAGCACCAATTCCAACATCAGCTGATGATAGGCATGTTCAAATTTATTATATGTAATTTTGGTCTGCTCCGGCATGTTCTCAGATGTAATGCTAAACCATTTGAACATGTAAATAAAGTCTTTATTGATTTCAATAAAAGTATCCTGATTAAATTTTACGGTCCTATGGTAGTCTTCCGGTTTTTTGTAATGAGCGGATAGTGCCTTAATTTGAAGTTTATATTCGTTACCTAAAAAAAGTGTTGAAACTTTTACAGGACTGCCATCTATACGCATGTTAAAAAGAGAACCATTATCAATATCATCTATTGTCAACATTCCTTTATTAAAAGGATTGATGGAGATACTCCAAGTCCCTGTAGACACCAGTAAAAAAGGCTTGCCAATACTTCGTATATAGGGCAAAAGTGCAGAGGAACTATCGTGAATTCCAGTACCCATTTTAATAACCTTGCCCTTGTAGTCAATAGGCATTGTTTCCCTAGAAGAAACAATGGGAGGCAATTTTTTATTTATTTTCTCTTGATACACCCAAGAATGATAGTCCTTCTTTTCATAATCCCAAAGCATGGTATGGCAGCCTATGCTTGTATATTCGCTTACGGGAACACCGGTAAACAAATAGCTAAGGAATTGTGGCAGGTGTAGCGAATATTTTATCTTATCATAGACCTTTGGCCTTGCATATTTTAACCAATATAGATGCATCCCAGTATTCAACATACCTACTTTCTGAGATCCCGTTGATCTGGAAAGTTCATTTTCAGGACCATATTTGTCATAGAACGCATCATATACTTCAGCCTTAAGCGGTTTCATATAATTGTAAAGGGGAGTAAGTACTTTCCCGTTTTCGTCAATATGGACCAAACTTGCCCCGTAACATGAAAAGTTTAAGGCCACTATCTCAAATTCGGGCGAATCTATCATTCTATCCAACACTTCTTTGGCCCATTTTTCCAGAGCTTCCAGGTTTTCCGTAGGATAACCGTCCTCATCCGTAATTTCCTCGAACCGATTATATTCACGATACACCTCTTGAAAATCCGTATCAAATAAAAAGAATTTTTTATTGGTCTTTCCAATATCGAAAATCGCCGTTACCTTTTGCTTCATCCCTATTTAATTATAAACCGGATGCTACGGAATGTTTACCTCTTTCCTTGACCAGTACTTCCCTTACATTAAGCGAACGATAGGCATTTATGGGGGAAAGTGCTCCACCACTCTTACGTCTAGCTTCTTGCAGCAAGGGTCTGACATCCGTGCGATAGGCGTTCTGGAGTATCTCTTGACAGCGGACCACATCGTTTTCCATTTGTGCCGATCTCAATTGGTTCTGATCTATTAAAAGTGCTTTTGCGTAAGCTTCCTGAATAGCTTCCAAAGATTGGATCAAATCCTCCAGCGGATCTTTAATATTATGGCTGGCATCGATCATCCAAGCCGGATATGGGTTCTGTGGATTGTTTTCCATACCATAGACCAATTCGTTAAAAATCAAAAAGAGGGCATAAGGTTTAATACTGCCAACAGTAATATCATCGTCGCCATATTTGCTGTCATTGAAATGAAAGCCTCCCAATTTGCCCTTTAACATGAGGGTAGCCACTATCTGCTCGATGTTGGAATTGGGCAAATGGTGTCCCAGATCGACCAAGGTATATGCCTTTTCCCCACATTCGTTGGCCAACATAAATGAGGTACCCCAATCCTGGATTACGGTACTGTAGAAATTAGGCTCATAGGGTTTGTATTCAATGAACAGTTTCCAATTTTCCGGCAGGGCCTTATAAATATCCTTGAGACTGTCCTGAGTGTTTTGTAGCGCGTTTTGAAAATTGTTTTGCCCAGGGAAATTGGCGCCATCGGCCAACCAGACCGTAAGACTTTTCGACCCCAATTTGTTGCCAATATTAATAACATCAATGTTGTGTTGTACTGCCTGTTCCCTAATAGCTTTTTCCCGGTTGCTCAACGATCCGAACCTATAGCTTTCCTTGGCGTTTTTTTGATCTTGAAAGGTATTTGAGTTTACAGCATCAAAAACAATATCATGTGAACTCGCCAACTGTTTAATTGCTTCGTAATCCTTTGGCACGTCCCAAGGTATGTGAAGGGATATGGCACCGGCTGTCTGAGTGAGGGCGTGCAATATACCCACGTCATCTATTTTTTGTTCCAAACTGCCAGGTTCACCATGAAAGGAAAACCTACCAAATCTCGTTCCTCCCGCGCCCAAAGCCCAACTTGGAATGGCTACTTGAAACTGGGCCAACTTACTGATAATATGTGCTACATCATGACCATCCTTTAACAAGCTATTCGATAAGAAATCCAATTTTTCCTGCTGAGATTTTAAATCTTTTTGGTCGTTTTCTTTTATTCTATCTTTATCTATTCTCATTGTATTCCCTATTAGAATTAGACCTGCCGAACATTGTTGGTCCGACAGGTCTTAAACAACTAACTCAAACTAACTTACTAACTATCTTACAAAAGCATTGGCCATTCCGCCATCCACATTAATAATGTTGCCGGTTGATTTATCCAAAACGGCCAACAATGCAAATACACCCTTGGCGATATCCTCAGGATATATAATTTCGTTTAAAAGATTTCTTTTGGCATAATGTGCAGGCAATTCATCTACGCTAATCCCATAGGCCTTGGCCCTACCTTCTGCCCATTCGCCTTCCCAGATCTTACTGCCCACGATTACTCCGTCTGGATTAACGGTGTTGACACGTATCTTGTCGCCACCTAGTTCTGCGGCCAATAAACGGGCCATATGTTGCTGCGCGGCTTTTGCAGTTCCGTATCCTACATTGTTAGGACCTGAAACTAGTCCGTTCTTACTGGCTATGCTTACAAAATCGCCTCCAAGCCCTTGTTGGCGCATAATGGCCACTGCTTGTTTAGCAAGTTCAAACTGACCTTTCACCAAAACATTTTGCAAAATATCCCAATCCTTTTCTGTGGTCTCTTCCAAGGGTTTTGAAATTGCCAATCCGGCACTGTGCACCACAATGTCTACACCACCAAAATCCAAACACGCTTTTTTGTAAGCTTCCGCAATGGATTCAATCTTAGTAACATCACAAACGGCATAACTTGCAGTGTCCGGCTTATAAGTGTCTACGGCCTCTTTTAATCGATCTTCGGCAATATCTGTCAATACCACATTGGCACCTTCTTGGGCCAATTTATCGGCAATAGCCTTGCCTATTCCCCCACCTGCACCGGTTACTAGAGCTACTTTCCTGGATAGGGGCTGTTCTTTTGGCATACGTTGTAATTTTGCCTCCTCGAGCAACCAGTACTCTATATCAAAAGCCTCTTGTCTAGGCAGAGAAGTATAGGCCGATATTGCTTCCGCACCCCTCATTACATTGATGGCATTGATGTAAAACTCACTTGCTACCCTGGTAGTCTGTTTGTTTTTGGCAAAACTGAACATTCCTACACCTGGATAGATAATAATTACAGGATTAGGGTCGCGCATGGCCGGACTATTATCTCGTTTACAAGTGTCGTAATACTTCTTGTACTCATTTCTGTAGGCCTCAAAGGCCGGTTTCAATTTATTGAGAACCGCCTCTTTGTTGCTGATATCCTCGCTCTTGTCCAGATCTAGAACCAAAGGTTGGATCTTTGTTCTTAGAAAATGATCTGGACAGGAGGTACCCATTGGGGCCAAACATGCCAAATCCTTACTGTTGATATACTCCATGACCACTTCACTATCAGCAAAATGACCGATCATTCTATTCTCGGAAGAACATAGTCCCCTGAGCAAAGGCATTAATTGGGAGGCTTTTTCAGCACGTTCCGCTTTAGGCAGACTATCCAGCTTCTGGCCACCAAAAACGCTGCCTTTTTCCTTGAATTGTTTTTCAATATACTCCGAGGCCGTTTCAATTACTTCCAAACTGTTTATATAGCATTCATAGGAAGTATCGCCCCAAGTAAAAAGCCCATGACTTCCCAAAACGATTCCCCTTATTCCAGGATTGTCGTTCAAACATTTTTCCAACTGTAGCCCAAGATCAAAACCTGGTCTTTGCCAAGGCACCCAACCCATGGTATCTCCCCAAATTTCTTTGGTAACCTTTTCACTATCCTTGGCAGCTGCAACCGCTATTAAGGCATCCGGATGTAAATGATCAATATGTTTAAAAGGAAGCAAGCCATGTAAAGGGGTATCAATGGACGGAGCCTTGCTATCAAGATCGTAAATACAATGGTCAAATAGGCCTACCATCCTATCTTCATCCGCAAGACCACCATAAACGTTTTTCAAATTTCTTAATCTTTCGGTGTAAAGACCTGCGATTCCCGCCTTGTTCAATGTCCCTATATCTCCTCCGGAACCTTTGATCCACATTACCTCTACCACTTCATTGGTCAATGGATCCTTTTCCATGGTCTTGCAACTGGTATTGCCTCCACCGTAATTTGTAATACGTAGATCTGCTCCAAGAATATTAGACCTATATAAAAACAGCTCTACTTGATCGTCCCCTAATTGATTGGCCTTATTCTCCTCCCAGAGATAATTCACATATTTAAAATTCTTTCCCGATTGATTCATTTTTAATTGCTTGATATTTTTATATTCGCTAAAGTATAGTAGTGCCCTCGTGTTTCCATCCTGCACTGTACTGCAAAAAGCAATTTTTTTTTATTTTATTGAACATTGTAGTTGCAATGGGAGCTCAAACAGGCCAATAGAATTCAATTTAAATAACTAACATTGCATATACCGAAATAAAAATGGCCAACTTTTTAAATTAAATCACCTATTATTATACATATGTACAAATACCTAAAAATCGATGAAAATTCAAGGATCCCTAAGTATAAACAGGTAGTAGATTCCTTTATCACTAATATTTCAAACGGAAATTTTAAGATTGATGACAAAATTCCTTCCATCAATAGCCTTAGCGAGGAGTTGGTACTATCCCGGGATACCGTAGATAAGGCATACCAAATTTTAAAGGACCGTAAGATAATTACCTCGATACGGGGAAAGGGTTACTACATAACCAGAACAAAACTGATATCCAAGGTCAATATACTTTTCCTTATAAATAAGCTAAGTGCCTATAAAATGCGCATTTACAATTCTTTTATAAATACCATTGGAGGTAGCTCCCAAACGGACCTTCATATTTATCATTGTGACAATTCAATATTTTTAAATATCATGGAGAAGAATATTAAGGCATATGATTATTACATCATTATGCCTCATTTTAAGACTGATGAGCTAAAGCATATTAGTTATACAGAGGAAGCGGTCAAAGCAATGAATAGCATACCTAAGGATAAACTTATTCTGATGGACAACAATAATATTGAAATTGAAGACGATATCATAGAAATTTATCAGGATTTTGAGAATGATATCTATAACGCACTTATAGAAGGATTGACAAAAATATCCAGATATGGGAAATTGATTTTGGTCTATCCCGAAAATGCGGTCTATCCATATCCTAAAAGAATCTTACATGGTTTTCGTAAATTTTGTGTAGAATATAAAATAGACTTCGAGGTAATAAACGAGATTTATGATGATATAGTATTAAAGAAGGGCGACCTTTTTATCACCATAGAGGAAACCGATTTGGTAAGTTTGGTCAATCAAATCCGGGAAAAGGAATTTCTTTTGGGCATGGAAATAGGAGTAATATCCTATAATGACACCCCCTTAAAAGAGTTGTTGGGGATTACTTGTATTTCGACTGACTTCAAGGCCATGGGCGAAACGGCGGCAAGGATGATCTTGGACAAACAAAAGGGTAAAGTTAAAAATCCCTTTAATTTTATAGATCGGAATTCCATTTGAGGACTTCAAGGCTTAAACCCATAGTGCCTTGTATTTCAATATTAAAGACTAATTTCTCGGTTATAGCAGTTTGGAATAAATCAAAAAATATGTAATATAATGTGTAGTTAGGTAAATATATGTGAGAGTCTAAAACAGGAAGAATATTATTTATATAAGCCCCTAAAATACTCCTGAAAACAAAATAAAACTGAATTCGGAAATGCCCAATATGAGTAAGGCTATATAAGTATGTATTGAAATAAACAGTTATTAATCTTTTCCACCCTCACTTACGATCTTTCTATTGTTATAAATTTTTATTATGCTTTTGTCATAATCATTTGTTAGTATATCTTGTTCGGTAAAACTTGTGATAAAAATATTCTGGTTTGTTGTCCTATTGTAGTCGTAAACAATATAAATTTTTCCATCTTCGGTTTCCTGTCCATCGGGATAGGAAACACCGTTTCGCTGATCAATTAGCAAACCGCTGGACCAAGATTTTCCATCATCCTTTGAAATGAATGCCATTAAATGAGAGCGTGCAATTTTCACATCAATTGGGCCATGTTTAACAAGCAATAAGTTCTCTGATTTTAATCTGGTTAAAAAAAATCTGGCTGACGGATGGGATATTACCGATGGGGCAACTGGGGACCATGAAGAACCACGATCTTTTGAAATACTCTCGCCAATTCCATATTTTGTACGTATAAGCATCCATAGCGAACCGTCCTTTCTTTCTATAATTATATTTTCATCAAAAGTCCTTACATCATCGGGTACGGATACACCTCCTTTGACCTTCCAGGTAACCCCTTTATCCTTGGAGACTACCATTCTTGCATTATATGGCTCCTTTTTCCAAATAGAAACCGGCAATATCCATTCTCCTGTCGACAACTTTAATGGTTTGCACATCATTACACCATCGGTAATTCTGACCGGGGCACCCCAACTTGGGTCCTCTAATTCTGGATTATCGGCTTTTATAGCCCATACTCCGGCCGCCGTCCCTTCTTCTATCAAAACCGTTGCACCATTACCAATAGCAGCAGCCTGTGCCCAAAATACCCAAAGTTTTCCATCGGGATCAATCCATATCTCAGGATCATATGCCCTGACTTCTCCCGGGCCGTCAGGGTCTATCACTAATACCTCCTGCCAGGTACTTCCATTATCACCACTGGTAGATAGTACAACATAATTATTTAAATCCTCATGGGGAGTAGGGCCGGTATACCAGGTGGACCACAAACGTCCTTCGGGGCTTATCGCCACGCTGGGAATACCCGTGAATTTTCTTTTAGCCGGTGAATGAATACCGGTTTTCTCAGGTAACATAATCACCTCTGGGGGTAGTAGAAATGAATCGTTGCTTTGTGCCAAGACTACTCCTGAAAGAAAATAGATTAAAAGTGCTATATTACTAATGATCAGTTTTGATATTTTCATAATTGATATGTTAATGTTCAAGTGTGTATTTCTACAATGCCCCTAAAAATATATTACCATAGTTAATATAACTATCGGTTAGTTTATGTATACTTTATCATTTCCATGGACAGGAAGTTATTTTCGTTCTATCAAACTCCATTGGGATTAGCAATGACACAATTCAATAATCTACTAGGTTTCCAACCTAGTTCTTTTTCAATTTCTGTAGTACACTTCTTAATTTGCTGATAATCTGTTCATTTTGCCCCCACTTTTGATCTGGAAAACCTGTGTATAACAGGCCCTTTTTCACTTCATACAGTAGGATGCCCCCTACCTTTGGGTCTCTTTCTATTGCATTTAAAAAGTCATATTCTACCCCATCTCCCTGGGTAAAGTAATTGTGAACCCACACACGCTTGCCATTATCGCTGGCGTACGTTTTTATGCTATCACTCATTATGGATCGGTAGTTGCCATGATAATAATCTTTGATCGTCACCTCATCAACCAAATCTATTGCCTTTTTCCAATCGAGCAATAATTTGGGCATGGCCCAGAAACCTAATTCATTAAAGTCATCGGACAATAAAGGTACCTCATTGGCATGACGTAAATGTACCTGCATCTTTTTACCAGATGAATGAATAATATCTGCTGCTTTTTCAAGAAACGACAAGAAGTATTCCCCTCTTATTTCCATAATCTTCATTGGGTCTGCTTTTGTTTTGAGAATATCAACCCTATATTTTTCCTTGTAACGTTTTATTATGGGCTCATTGTATCCATAATTTATGTAATCTGATACCATGCCCGAATGGTTTTGGAGTCGAAAATCAATCCCATCAAACCCCATTTTCACAACACGTTGCACTTGATCTATCCAGTATTCTTGTACTTCAGGATAAGCTTCACATGGGGTTCCTGCCATATATTCGCGTTTACCTTTTGCAATACCATAAATTGGACTGCTGCCCCAACCGTCCCCCCAAAATCCTGCTCCATAAAATTCAAATTCAAAACCCCATTCCATGAACAATCTGGCCGCTTCTTCACCTTTAACAGGAAAAAATTCCAGTCCCCATTCCCTTTCTTCTGGAGACTTCCTTCCTTCCTCTTGACTCATCGGGCTTCTAGAATAAACACCAGTAGTTATGGGTATCTCTCCTGAAGATGTATAAGCTTTTATCATTGAATAGGGTATCGTATATAAATTCTTATGCTGACCAAGGGTTATTGCCAAATAATTATAATTTTCAGGTAAGCTGAAATTTTTAATCGTTAGTACTAGAAAACGCTTTGGCTTGTCAGATAATGAAAATCCGTTCGCATCTTTCACCTTGCGATATTCAAATTTTGACGCTACTTCAATATTACCATCATATTTGATATACTTACCATTACTCTCACTATGCCAAAGCGTAATTTCAGGGATCTGAATTTCTAAATCCTTTAACCCCTTAAATTCAAAATATGTATTAGAAGAAGCCTTTTGTCTGAAAGAATCCAAACTAAAAGCAACTTCCAAAGCTTCTACTGGTTCATTTAACCTATTTAGTATGGAATCTGGTTCAGGCCTTCTTCTTACTCTTAATTTCGGATTATTGGATATTAAATTATCAAAATGAATGTGTTGTCCACCAATAGTTTCTATCTGTTTTCTACTAAGCGGAGCATTGGATCCATGCGGAATAGTAAATCCTGTCCCTGATTCATATGGTTTTATTATAGCCCAGGCTTCCAATCCCAATCTTTGGGCTTCATATAAATATACATAGTTCGGGTCTCCAAGCGCCAATATAGATTCCAAGGTTTGATTTCCTGTGCCCTTATCGGGAGGCATAACAGAAACAGTTGGATTGGCGAAGGAAGGATATCCAGGTTGGGAGATCACCAAATAAACCCTTTCAAAACCCAGCTTTTTTAAAAAGACCATTTCTTCTCTTACCTTTTTATAATCGTGAAAACCTTTAAGATGTGTAAAAATATCAACAACAGGCGCAATCATTTTTCCTCCTTTTGTTCGTGTTGACAGTTCCTTAATTGATAGTTGGGAACCGCTTAAAGCATTTGTGTTAATAACAGTTTACGCAAGAACAGATTGCGTCGCAATTGCCAATAAGATTGTTAATATTGCTATTATTTTCATAATTACCGATTGATTCATATTTAATAGTTTGATAATTTAATAGTCGTTAAAGTATTGGGAAGTTCTTGGGTTTCCATCCTGTACTGTGCTGCTTTTATGAAAAACAATAAATTTTACAAAAGCACCAATTATTATCAATAAAATAACACCACTATTACTTATACTGTGATGAAATAGCAAAAAACTATAATTTATCAATTAATAAAAATGTTTAGACTAATTAAAATTGACGACGATTCCAGGATCCCAAAATATAGGTAGATTGTTGATTCAATCATTCAATATATCTCAATGGGCCATCTTAAGGTGGATGACAAAATTCCCTCCATAAATAGTTTTAGCGAGGAATTCCTTCTTTCTAGAGATACAGTAGATAAAGCCTACAACATTTTAAAGGAGCTTAAAATAATTTTATCAATCAGAGGTAAAGGGCATTTTATAGCTATGACCAAACTAATTTCCAAAGTCAACATTCTTTTCCTCATCAATATGTTAATATTCAGAAATCAATTTTGATTGAGCAATATCTAGCTGTACACCATTCTCACATACAAATATCAGTGAGTTTCTCATAAATTTATTACTCTATTTATAATTTCCCTGCTGTCCACAATGTCCCTCTTTCTATTATTTTTATAACCTCTGGAATCTCCAGCGATTCAACACTATGGCCCAAAAGAATTTGAAAGACCCTTCCCTTTTCGTATTGGTATGTCCATGCTAAAGGTTCATCCTTGCCCGTTATTTTTGATGTTGCCGTTAACAATGGAGTTATTGGAATGTCCCCGGCCTGATTAAAGTATAGTTCATCAACTGTTTTAAATGGCTTAAGACCTTTTGTAATGACACTATTGGCATCTACAATATTAACGATAAACTCACCATAATTATCATGACTACTTACTCCATGATTCCAGACACGCGGTATAATTTGCCGGTATTCTGGCCAATCCGATTCACTGGCATTTGGCAAAGAATAATGGAAAGCCCCATTCGCAAAATGGACGCTTACCAATCCCCCACCCTTTTTCATATAGTTGACCAAGGCCTCTTTAGATCGATTGCTAATACCCTTTGGATCTTCCCAGTTGCAATAATTCAGAAGTAAAACATCGTAATCCTCGATGTTATATTGATTTAAATCTTCAATATTAGTGGAGATATCAACTTTCATTTGGGAATCTTTCTCCAATGTTTCTTTTAAAACAGGGGTTGTTTCCTTCCAGTGATGACCTGGGTGATGGTTACCAGTAAAAATAAGTGCTTTAAGAGATTTTCCAAAAAGATTTTGAGTAACTTCCTTATCATCATAAAATCTTGATTTTACACCCATTTTAGGAACCTTTGCGCCGGCTGTCCATACAATTGAATTTAAGAGAAGTTTTCTGTAATTTTCGTTTTCCCAATTGTCATAATAATGGCCCATTGTCGTGCCAAAACCACGACCACCATTTTCCCTTTCTACGGCCCAAGCTACTACTTTTCCATTCTCTTGTTCAGTCTCCAATTCCGAAATAGTGAGTATGGGCTTTAACCGTTTATCGTTTTCTTTAAACCTTATATTGTAATAAAATTCTTCTTTTAAAGAAAATGGTTCCACGCCATTAGTAATCGGATGTTCGCCCAAAGATTCTCTTTTTATAGCGGCAGAAATAGTCTTTATAGAGGAATACCAATTTTTCTCCCCGGTATCGCCTTGCCAGTCAAAATAGCCTCCCACCCAATCAAGTACTTGTTTGCCTTCCTTATCTCTGATAAAGGTCGAGAAATGCATGGTGATAAATCCACATCCCCTTTTCATAAGCCTTTCTATAAGTTTCATCCTTTCAGGCGTACGGAATGCCACAGGAGCAAAGGGAGTCCCTTCTATACCATCATATCCATCAGATAAGTTTAATATCAAATCTGCATCTTCTAAGGTGCTTTCATTCTCAGGCCATCCATTGTAGTGAATTTCTGTTTCTAAATTTTTAACATTCGAGTTATCGAGCATTACCTTGATAAGGCGGACTGTTTTTATGTATTCATGAAAGTCCGCTGGGTGGCTTTTTGCACCCGCCAAAAGAACTATTTTTTTCTTTCCGTTTGTCTTTTGGGCAGTAATAGTGCCTACTGAAATCAAAACTAAAAGAAGCGTCTTGATAATCTTTAAAGTGAAATTTTTCATTTAGTACTGTAATTATATCTGTATTAAAAATTTATTTATCAGGGCAGTGCAAAAGCAACATAGGTATCCCCCGTTGGTTTACCGAGCTTTCCACCTCCTGTGGCCGGAATAATGACATACTGTTTTCCTTTAGCCATAAAGGTACTGGGAGTGGAATAGCCTCCATACGGCAATTGATACTCCCATAAAATTTTCCCAGTGTCCTGATCAAATGCCCTAAACTTCCTGTCTCTTGTGGCGCCAATAAATATAACCCCCCCGGCAGTAGCGATGCTACCACCAAAATTTTCGGTTCCAGTTATTGGAATTCCCTTTTCGGTAAGTTCCGGGTATTCTCCTAACGGCACTTTCCATTTAATTTTACCTGTGATTAAATCAAGTGCATTTAAAGTTCCCCAAGGAGGGGCAGTTGCCGGATATCCCTTTTCGTCTAAAAATTTGGTATAGGCAATGGCTTTGTAATAAGGGGCTTTTATAGTATCATTTATCTTTGATTCGTCCATATCTATTTCGAGATCTATTAAGTATGCTGAAATTAACTGTAATTCATCTTCTGGAATTTGAGAAAAAGAAGGCATGGCTCCTTTGCCCTTGGATATAATTTGCGCTATTTCCTGTTGGTTATATTTACTGGCGAGATTCTCTAACGAAGGGATACTCCCTTCGCCTTCTAGGTTTGTGCCATGACAACTAACACATCCTCTCTCCAGATAAAAATTTCTTCCTGGGTGTTTATTTGTGCTATCTTTTTCGTCTGAATTAATATTTTGCATGGTAATATGCCACGCCAACTCGTTTGAATTTACGAAGAGGGTGTTGGATTTGGGATTATAGGACCCACCTCCCCATTCTGCACCACCATGAATCCCAAAGTATATAATTCCTTTTTCTGATGGTGGAACAAACCAACCGGTATCCGCACTATTAAACTTCTTGGAAGCGTAGGATCTTGCTTCTGAGCTAATGTTGGTCAATTCATCAGCGGTTACCACCTGTTTGGAAATAGGCTCTGGCCATTTCACAAAGGGCTGGGTTGGAAAAGCCTTTTCAGCATAAAGAGGACTTTGGGGAACAGCACGCTCCTCTACATCGGATAACAATTTTCCGGTTACCCGGTTAAAAAGAAATACATTTCCAGTTTTGCTTAACTGCACGACACCAGGAACTTTTTTGCCATTATCCAAAAGGGTTGTTAGAACGGGAGCACAGGGTAGATCTAAGTCCCACAGGTCGTGGTGAATGGCTTGGTAGTGCCAATTGAGTTCTCCTGTATCGGCATTTAACGCAACAATACAATTTCCAAATAATTGTTTTCCCTTGTTGTCTGGTCGGTAAAAATCATCTTTAGGCTGTCCTGTTGCAAAAAACACCAAGCCATTACTTTCGTCAACACTAATTCCGCCCCATACATTTACTCCCGCTCCTTCTTTCCAAAAATTCTTGTCGCCCCAAGTATCATAACCATACTCTTCAGGCCTTGGTATGGTGTGGAAGATCCATTCTCTTTTTCCTGTAAACACATTGAATGCACTGATATTTGCAGGAGAGCTCCAACTCATGGCGCCCACTATAATTTTGTCTCTATATATCATAGGGGCCCCAGGCGATGATATACCCATTTTGGCGGCCTCTTTAATTAAACCTTCATTGATATTTATGCGGCCTTGATCGCCAAACGTACTTACGGCCTTACCTGTTGCCACATCCACAGCATTTAAGAAAGGTCCGGAGGTATAGAATATCCATTGGGATTCATTCGATCTAAAATAAGAGAGCCCCCTGTTTATACCACCGAAAGTTTCACCACTCCTTGCTGCATTGAAACGCCATATTTCTTCTCCGTTAGTGCCATCAATGGCTATAAGATCTTGGGTAGGGCTGATTACATAGATTACCCCTGAAACAACAAGTGGATTAACTTGTATGTTACCTTTCATATTTCCGGAATTGAAAGCCCATACTTCCTCAAGTTCCCCTACATTATCCTTATTGATTTGGTCCAGAGCCGAATACTTTGTTTGACCTTGATTTCCTCCGGGGGCCGCCCAATCTTCATTGGCTAAAAATATTTGTGGTTCAGAATTACAACCTAAAAAAATTAAAGAGATTGCTATAAGCGCATTATACCACGGCCAATTGTACTTCAAAATATATCTAGATTTCATAAGGAATGGGGACCTGTGAAATTATAGGATTTGGTCCAAGTTTCCAACATATCGGGATACTCAGCACGACAAGACAAATAATCTTCCATCATGGATTTTATTGTTGGGCTCAAAATACTCAAATATTCAGTTGTGAGTAAGGCGTCTTTCGATAAAAAGAAATGTGTAAAGTAATTCATTAACCTATGTTTTATAAAAATTTGCATCAATAATCACTAAAATTCCTATAACCTAGAGATAAAGGTTTTTTTGGAAGATTTGGTTTAAATCCATTTTGAGTTTAGATTTGTTCTTGCCTTTTCTTAGTTATTTTTAAAATAATGATCGTACCAACTTTTTTCACTACCAATTTCACCGAAAAGTGTTGAAGGATTTTTAAGTTCCCCAACCCAAGTCAATAATCGTTTTTTCATAATTTCTGCTTTTTGAGGATATACTTCAATAAGGTTACTCTTTTCGTGATCTTGTGATGAAACGTTGAACAAATACTCAACTTCACCTGTTTTTAGGAATTTGAAATCGCCTATTCGAACCGCCAATTGCCCCCAAAATCGCCAAAATAAAGCTTCATGGGGATCTTCCGCTTGAGACCCGTTCAAATAAGGAATTAGATTGACCCCATCTAATTCTTCCGTAGGAGGTAATCCAGCGACTGCCGCACATGTAGCCGCCATATCCAACGAAATGACTGGCTTATCATAGACTTTTCCCTTTGGCAGTCCAGCTGGCCAATTCATGATAAACGGAACCCTGATTCCTCCTTCGGACAACATTCCTTTCTCCCCTAACCATGGGGTATTTAACGACCCATCCCAAGCGCCGCCTTGAAAGGTTATGGGTATATCTTCCTTGGTTATTTTTAATGGTGCACCATTATCACTAATAAAAAAGATTATTGTATTATCCTCAATACCATTTCTTTGTAAAGTTTCTTTTATTTTTCCAACACCATCATCAATAGCAGACATCATTGCCAAACAGTGTCTTCTGCGCTCTGGCATGTCCCCTGGAAATCTATCCAAATATTTTTTGGTCGCTTCCAAAGGTACGTGGGGAGCAAAATAAGAAAGGTAAAAAAAGAACGGTTTCTTACTATTTTTTTCAATAAATTCAACGGTTGCTTCCGTTTGTATATCCAATCTATATCCTTCCTGTTTTATCCATTGGGCCTCAATATCTTTTCCATCTAAGGTATAAGTTGCCCAATAATCATTTATATAACCCTGAAAGGTTTTTTCAAACCCCCTATTGGAACTCATATATGGAATTTTTTTTTGAAATGGAATATCTGAGGGTTCGTGTACTTTTTTGCCTTTCAATTCGGGCATGTTATCAACAATCCATTCTGTAGATTGATGATTGGGATCCAAATGCCATTTTCCGGCCATGCCCGTGACATAACCGGCAGATTGCATACGCTGTGAAATCAAGACCTCGTCTAAAGGTAGTGGTATCAAACCGTTATGATCAAGCCCAAAACGTTGCTGATACCTTCCCGTTAACAAACCAGCCCTTGAAGGAATACATTGTGGTGCTGTAACGTAACCTGAAGTCATGCGGACCCCATTTTTGGCCAAAAGGTCGATATTAGGCGTCTTAATATCATCTACTTGATTATATGCCCCAATATCAGCATAACCCTGGTCGTCAGTATAAATTACGATAATATTTGGACGCTCTTGACCGAAAGCATTGGATAATGCAAGGAATACAATAAATAATAATAATTGAATTTTCATTTTATATTGTGTATTCGTGAAACTACTGGTAAAGCTATAGACATAAATTTTAAAAATTATCCTGTACTATGCTGTTACAGCATAGTACAGGATGGTTGTCCAAAACAAACTATGTACTTTTAAATTAAAAAACAAATTAAAAATTTATGAGCAAGTATCTCTTTCTTTTTTTGACCTTACCATTTAGTATTTTTTGTCAAAATACAGTGCAGCATATGTCTGTTAATTCAAGTGACTTCAATGATCTTGACTTAAAAGTTTTGGACGAAGGCATTAATGATATTATTACAACAGGTAAAGATCCATATGTCTTTACTAATGTGTTTTTAACAGATTTGGATAAGACCAATAATCGATTTGCTTTTGAGTACTTCTGCCCGACAGGAGTAGATTTTATTGAGATACAATTTTATCCTACTAAAGAGGGTGTGAAACCTAAGATTATCAGGGATGTGGGTTCCACAGAAGGCTGGGTAGAATTTAAGGTCGACTTAACAGAAGAACTTGCAAATTGGGGCAAGAAGGGAGATTTTCTCCGTTTGGATTTTGGTGCTGCCCCCGCATTAAAAATTCAAATAAAAGATTTGGTTCTACGACCACAAACGGCTCGTGAAGCCGAATTGGAGGCTAAAAAGGAAGCTCTTAAAAAGGAAGAAGCAATTCTTGAAACCAACTTGGTATCCTATTTAAATAAGGAATATCTAAACCAAATTACCAATGTACTAGTTACAAATAACAAATTACATTTAGAAGGAAATATAATGGACAATAAAAATTTGTTTCTGGCCGAAGTCAGTCCATATGAACATGCGACCGAATTGTCTACATTTGAATTTCTGGCTCCATTGAAACATATTGGGAAAAATTTTAAAATAAACATTGACCGCACCATAGAACGCCATGGTTTTAAACAAGACAGGGTACTCTCTAAATGGATGATTGTTCAAAAAATTGGAGATAGATATACCCCTGCGTCGCAAGCTCGCTATGCTGACTCCATCGTTCCAAAATATAACTATCCCTTTGTAAAACCTTCGACCAAAAAAGGATTGGGTGGCTACAGTGCCAATAGGGATGCGCCAGTTTCAGATTTGGATGACCTAGGCATCACCAGTGCCACCGTGAATATTTGGGTCACCCATTTTTTTAGATCGGCCCCTTCTCCAGAGAACATGCCTTTTAAGTATATGGGCAAGACGTATTACGTAGATAAGGAACAAGTAGCGAACTATGACAAAACTTTACTGACCACAGCAGAACGCGATATTGAGGTTTCAGCCATTCTTTTGGTCGACAAGGCCTCAAAAGCGAAAGACCCAGAGATAGGGATGATATTGCAGCACCCTGATTGTGATCCGGCAGGCATTTATAGTATGCCCAATTTGACATCCCCGGAAGGTGTCCAGTATTACGCAGCAGTTCTTGATTTCTTGGCAGAACGCTATAGTCGCCCTGATAAAAAATATGGTCGAATACATCATTGGATCATTCACAATGAAGTCGATGCTGGATGGGTGTGGACAAATGCCGGAGACAAAACGGCATTGGTTTTTATGGACCTATACCATAAATCGATGCGGATGTCACATAACATCGCCAGAAAGTACAATCCCAATTCCAAGGTATTTATCTCACTTACACATTATTGGAACTGGACTTCCAATCCAAAATTCTATCTATCCAAAGAACTTTTGGAACAGTTGCTACAATTTTCAAAAGCAGAAGGAGATTTTGAATGGGCTATCGCCCATCACCCCTACCCTGAGTCTTTGAGGGAACCCAAGACTTGGCTAGATAATAAAGTGAGCTTCGATTTTGACACCCAGTTAATCACCTTCAAGAATACAGAGGTTTTGGACGCTTGGGTAAAACAACCAGAAGTATTGTACAAAGGGAAGACTAAACGCATTGTTTATCTTTCCGAAAACGGTACCAACTCACCTACTTATAGCCAACAAGATTTAAAGGAGCAAGCGGCCGGTATGGCTTATGCCATGAAAAAAATCAAATATCTAGACGGTATAGATGGCTTTCAATACCACAACTGGCAGGACAACCGTAACGAGGGCGGGTTACGTATCGGTCTAAGAAGATTTCCGGATGATGAAGAAGACCCGACAGGTATCAAACCGGTCTGGTACGTGTACCAAGCCTTTGGTACGGACAAAGAAGATGAGGTGTACGACCAATACAAAGCGATGATTGGGATCGACAGCTGGGACGAGATTCGTCATAAGGATAAGATCGGCAAAAAAAAATTAGTGTCATCAAAGAACATCCCTAATCCAAACTGGCAGGCTTCAGATGCTTTAGGTAGAAGCCTTCCTGACTATGCCGAAGTCGGCCCTCCAAAAGAGAACCGTTATGTGGGTATGTTCTATTTCTTAACACACAATGACCCCAATAGTTCTGGTCCTTTCAACGTAACGGAAATCGTAGAAAAGAATCCGAAGAATCCACAATGGGGCACTGGAGCGCATTACTGGGGCGAACCGGAAATGGGCTATTATTTGAACAACGAAAAATGGGCCATTCGAAAACATGCCTATCAATTGGCTGACGCTGGGGTAGACGTCATTATTTTAGATGTAACGAACAACGAGACTTTTCCAGATACGTATTTAAATATTTGCGATGTATTCTCAAAAATGAGAAATGATGGGGAAGCGACTCCGTATATTTCTTTTTTAGGAAGTGAAATATCCGTGAACAAATTATGGGAGGAATTTTACTCTAAGGGATTATTCCAAAATCTATGGTTTCAATGGAAAGGAAAACCCTTATTACTATATGGCCAACACGAAATGCCAGAACGTAATAAGGTAAATGATATAAAATTCTCAGAAGAAATTGAATCTTTTTTTAATCTAAAGCAAAGCTGGGCATGGACATCGTTACCTTGGCACGACCAAGAAGGTAAGGATGAGTGGCCTTGGGTAGACCATTTTCCACAGGCTGTTGCGTGGCATGAAAATCCCAAAGAAAAAGAAATGATGCCTGTGGCCGTAGCACAACACCCTCTTTCAAATATCGGTCGGAGTTTTCGTAATTTCCATCAACCTGAAACAAATGAATTTGATGTAACGCCCGATACTGATAAAGGCCTCTTTTTTCAGGAACAATGGGATAGGGCCCTTGAGATTGATCCAGAATTTGTTTTTGTAACCGGATGGAACGAGTGGTCGGCGGGAAGGATGCAAATGGGAATGGATATCAGCAAGGAACTTCAAAAATGGAGTTTTTATCCGGGTGCCCATCTAGGAAAGGTAGGAAGAGAACTCAAAGAAGGCGATGTCTATTTTATAGATCAATACAATCAAGAATACAGTCGTGATATTGAACCCATGAAAGGCGGTCATACCGACAATTACTACTATCAATTAATGGCAAATGTTCGTAAGTTTAAGGGAGTTGAAAAACCTATGGAATCAGGATTTAAAAAAACCATAGATATCTCTAGCAGCTTTGACCAATGGGATACGGTAACCACAACATATTCCGATAACATAGGGGATATCGCACATAGAAGCAGCCAAAAACAAGGTAGTGCAGGCCCATATATAAAAACCAATGGAAGAAATGATATATTAATATCAAAGGTAGCAAGGGATGACAACCAGGTTTACTTTTATGTAAAAACTAAGGACAATATTTCAAGCCCCGAAAACAAAAATTGGATGTTGTTATTTATAGATTCCGATCAAGACAAAACAACTGGTTGGGAAGGATATGATTATATGATCAACCACGATGTAATCGAAAATGGACAAACCACTATCAAAAAATTCCATTCAAAAAAAGGATGGAAAACGATTGCCGCAATAACCTATAAGCTTGAAGGGAATCAATTAATGTTGGCAGTACCTAAAAGTTTATTAATCCCGTACAGCACGCTTAATTTAAACTTTCATTGGATTGATAATCCATCGAAATTAGAAAATATACAAGATCTTTTTGAAGCAGGCGACAATGCCCCTAACAGAAGGGCTAATTATTATTATTCAGAATAAAACTAACTTATCGTTTGGGGAACATTTTAATATTTTATATGGCCGTTTCAACTTATACAACTTATAAATCTGATTACAAAAATGAAATTACTAAACCAACGAAACAACCGAATATCATATTCATTTTAGCCGATGTCCACTTAGTACTTTTTAATCTATAAACTGACATTGGCGAAATGAATAATCTAGCGTCTTTGGAAATTAAAAAAAAAAAAACGAACTTATTGCCCTACAACAAAACTGGCGTAAGAAAGTTGAAGCGGCCATGCCCAAAAAAATTCAAATTTTGATGAATGAAGAAGAAAAGAATGGGGTCACCACTCTGGTTTTGAAGATACTCTAAATGGTACTGTAACCAAGAAATCTTGAATTCTTATTCTGGCTATGTAACACATACCTCATAACTCCTTAAGCTATCTATGTCATACATTAAAAAAGGTATTCTATCTCTCTTGGTTTTTTTGTTCCTTGGATGCAAATTTATTAATGAAGAAAAAGTAAAATCTAAAAAACCTACCAGTCGTCCCAACATCATATTTATCCTTGCCGATGATTACGGAATTATGGACAGTCAGGCCTACGCCCATAAGTTTACTGGAGCCGAGGCATCCGAAATGTTCTACGAAACGCCCAACATCGACCGATTGGTCAAAGAAGGTACAGCCTTCACTCAAGCCTATGCCAATCAACTATGCTCGCCTACGCGTGCCAGCATTTTGACAGGAAAATATGCAGGTAGACTTGGTTTCACAACCGCCATGCCCCCGCGTGAAACCTATTACAATCAAAATTTACCGGTCCCTGACGGATATTATGCCCATGATGTATTGGAACACAAAGACAATATTTTAATTGAGCAGGCATTAGACAATGGCATATCAAATTCCGCCGTGCCTACTGGAACCTCCAGCGATGCGGGGAGAGACGAACTTTCAATTGCCGAAGCTCTAGAAGACTATCATTCCGCCTTTATCGGAAAATGGCATATCGGTGGTTTCGGTGCCAAGGGATACCAGCCTGCTGACCAAGGTTTCGAACCCTTGGCCTGGTTCGACGCAGGAGGTTCGGTATATTATGATTGGAAAGAAAGCTGGGATAATAAAGAAAAGACCCGCTTTCCAAAAATGCCACAGGAACATTCGGAAATAGGCGATTCAGGTCAGGAGACCAATGAAGATTACCTGACGGACGACTTGACCGTTCAGGCCCTAAATTACATAGACAAGAGATCTAAACTTAAAGACCAGCCATTTTTTCTCTATTTTTCACATTTTGCCATCCACTCCCCTTATCAAGGAAAAGAAAATGAAGTTGCTTATTTTGAAAACAAGCCTACCAAAGGATGGAATGGCCATAAAGATCCGGTCTATGCTTCCATGATAAAAAGTTTGGATCGATCTGTAGGTGAAATTCTGAAAAAACTTCAAGAAACCGGTCTGGACGAAAATACTTTGGTGGTATTCATGTCTGATAACGGAGGTATCGATTCTAAAATCACCCCAAATGGTGAAGGCACGGACAACAGTCCGTTTTTAGGAGGAAAGGCCTGCGTAACCGAAGGCGGAATTCGTATACCGCTTGTCTTTCGATGGAAAGGAAAAATCGAGGAAGGACAATGGGTAGACGTACCCGTAGATTGCACCGATATTTATCCCACAATTTTAGAAGCTACGGGATATGATGCAAAAACTATTGCCAAAACCAACAAGCTTGATGGAGAAAGTGTCCTGCCCCTACTTTCAGACCCTGAAAACAGTAAAAAGGCGTATAGTAAGGAAACTCACTACTGGCACTACCCTTTTAATGTAATTTACAAAAGTCCTTACGAGCCATATGCCCTAACACCACAATCTGCAATTCGGGAAGGAGATTACAAATTAATATTCGATTGGTATGGTCGGTTTCATCTCTACAATATTAAAGAAGACCCCTTTGAAAAAAACGATTTGGCTTCAACAAAGACAGTATTGCGGGAGGCCTTGTTCAAAAAACTGATGGACTGGCTAAAAATCAATATCGACGAAAGGTACTGGCCAACGGTTAATCCAGATTACAATCCGGAAAATGAGGTCAGGAAAGAGCCTTTCCATGATTTGTTTTCAGAATAGAACAATAAGTTCTTGCCAGTAATAAGCAAACCAACAAGGCAAACACCTTTAATAAAGCTTAGAAAATTTTAAACAAACTTCAAGGGTCATTACTAATAATTAGCACAGGTCCCAAACCTCAACCGCACTACCAAATTTTCTAAATAAAGAAAATGCAATTTCCAATACGAATAATTAACCTTTTTGCAAACGCATCAAAATTTAGGTCAAAAATTAGAATAATACTTTTTTAAAAGAAAATTTAAATTTTTGAGCTCAGCGAAATGGCAAGAGCTATGGACTTCTATCCCAATTACAGTAACCTGGTTTATTGAAACTATATACCTAAAATAAAACCGGCATTAATGGAAAAAACGAACCATTCTGTATGAAATACACCCATTTACATATGTTATTTGCCAGATAAAAAATTATCGGGGAAATGCAGTACAGAACAGGACAGTTAAATCCAACGGCTCCTATATATTTGATAATTCACCATGAATATTCCTAAATATTAGACGTAATCACCAATTAATTTCTAAGTATACAAGTGGACCTAATAAAAAACTACAAATAATGAATAGACTGCTCGCTGCACTTATTTTTACAATGTTTTTATACATTTCTTGTGAGGATACAAAGAATACGGAAACGGGAAATAGTTTAGAGCTTGACCCAAAACTGGCGAAGCTTAAATTACAGCCAGGGTTTGAGGCTGAACACCTGTATAGTCCGGCCGATAATGATCAAGGCTCATGGGTTGCCATGACTTTTGACAACAAAGATCGACTTATCACTGCCGATCAATATGGTGCTTTATATCGCCTTGAACTCCCTGATATCGGGGCTGAGGTACTCAAGCCCAAGATTGAGAAGCTCAAAATTCAAACTGGGGAAGCCGTGGCCGATTCGAAAATTCAAATGGGATATGCCCAAGGATTGCTCTACGCCTTCAACAGTCTGTATGTCATGGTAAATCACCGTGGTAATGAAGAATTCGAAAAGAGCAGCGGTCTCTATCGTTTACAGGACACCGATAATGATGATCAATATGATAAAATCACCCAGATAAAAGCATTGAACGGTGCAGGAGAGCATGGCCCACATAGTATTGTTTTAAGTCCTGATGGGGAGTCTCTATACGTTATTGCTGGAAATCATACCGATCTTCCAGAGATGGATACCTATAGTTTGCCCAATGTTTGGCAGGATGACAACCTCTTTCCCAAGGTCAAAGACCCCAGTGGTCATGCCAATGACCGTGGGGCCCCTGGTGGATGGATTGCAAAAATTGATCCGGAAGGAAAACATTGGGAATTGGTAAGTGCCGGTTTTCGAAATCCATTTGATCTGGATTTTAACGATGAAGGGGACATGTTTGTATACGATTCCGATATGGAATATGATTTGGGTATGCCTTGGTACCGTCCTACGCGTATCTGCCATGTAACTAGTGGTAGTGAATTTGGGTGGAGAACGGGAAATGGGAAATGGTCTCCGGCATATCCCGACAACCTTCCTCCAGTTTTGAATATTGGGCAGGGGTCTCCGACCAATGTAGTTTACGGAAAGGGTGCGAAATTTCCAGAAAAATATCAAAAAAGCATTTATGCATTTGATTGGAGTTTCGGACTTATTTACGCTATTCATCTTAAGCCTAATGGATCCTCCTATGTCGGGGAGAGGGAAGAGTTTTTATCAGGTATACCCCTTCCTTTGACAGATGGGGTAATCGGTCCAGATGGCGCCATGTATTTCATGACAGGAGGACGCAGATTGGATTCTGATCTTTATAGGGTGCATTATACGGGAAATGAAGCCGTAACAGCTTCCAATAACACACCGGAATTGACCGAAGAAAATAAAATAAGAAGACAGTTGGAAGCGTATCATGCCGGACCAATAAGTGGGGCGGTTGACTTTGCATGGCCTTATTTAAACAACGAGGACAGATTTATTCAATATGCAGCACGTATTGCCCTAGAGCACCAACCCGTTAATGAATGGCAGAGCAAAGTGCTTTCCGAAAATGATCCTATAATACTAGCCCAGGGAATTATTGCGCTATCCAGACAGGGAAATAAATCACAGCAAACCCAAATGCTCAATGCACTGTCAGCAGTAGATTTCTCGAAGCTCCCCCCCCAACATCAAGTCGCCCATCTAAGGGCTTTTGAACTGACGATGTCCCGTTTTGGGGTTCCCAGACCATCCATAAAGAAAAAGGTCATCGATTATCTATCGCCACATTATCCGGCAACGACAGATGTATTGAACCAAATGCTTAGTAAAACACTTGCATATTTGGACGACCCCACAGTGGCTACTAAAACATTGGCACTTTTGGAATCCAATACCGGCGAGAATGTAGATGTAATGGCAAACACTGCTACAGACGCTTCAGATCTGATTTTAAGAAATCCACAATATGGAATGGATATTGCTCTTACCCTGAAAAATATGCCTCCTGCTCAGCACACCTATTACGGAATGGTTCTGGCGGATGTTGACAAGGGGTGGACTCCTGAACTTCGCGAAAAATATTTTAAATGGTTCAACAAGGCCTTTTCCTTTAAAGCGGGAAGAAGCTATATCGGTTTCATAGACAAGGCTAGAAAAAAATCATTGACACATGTACCCAAAAATCAATTTGATTTTTACGATAAAATGTCGGGTGCCGATCTGTTATCCAGTTCTGGCAACGATTTGGCCATTTCTACTGTGCAACCTAAAGGTCCTAGGCACAATTGGAAAGAAGAGGAAATAGAAACTTTATTGGCCGATGGCTTGAAGGGCAGGGATTTCGAGTACGGCAAAAGCATGTTTGCATCTGCAACTTGTGTCACTTGTCATTCCATGAAAGGTGAAGGAGAAAACATTGGCCCAGACCTGACACAATTGGGCACTCGATTTTCACCCCAAGATATACTAAAAGCCATTATAGATCCAAACGATGTAATTTCGGATCAATTTAAAACCACAGTGTATACCTTAAAGGATGGAAAATCGATTGTTGGAAGATTGATGAACGAAAACGAGCAGAATTTTATCGTTTCGCAAAACCCCTATTCACCCAATCTAACTCGTGAGATACCAAAAGATCAGCTGGTGGATACTAAGCTTTCCTCTATTTCATGGATGCCTCCGGGAACCATAAATAGACTTAATGAAGAAGAAGTCAAGGATCTTTTGGCCTTTTTGATTTCTGGGGGGAATCCAGAAAATCCGATATATTCGGAAAATGAGGCCAATAACTAACAATGGCTAATTTAATTGCATTAACCGGTCTATTCAGGTCAAAAAGAACTGTACCGTCTAAGTTTAGGATTGTAAACTTTAACGGTGCAGCCTTTTTTATAAACGTCGTCTTTTTACTGGCAGGTTCTTTCATATTTGCGCAATCCAAGCACTTAAGGTTTACTAAACAACAGATTGCTTCTGAAAGTTACGAAACGGTAGGTGTGTTCGATGTGAACAATGACAACGTCCTCGACCTAGTCTCCGGGGCATATTGGTACAAGGGACCTGACTTTCAAATACGTCACAATATGGGTTCGGCAAAACGATACGGCGAATATTTTGATGATTTTTCCACCATTCCTTTAGACGTTAACGGGGATGGACATATGGATTATATTACGGGCGGCTGGTTTGGAAAACAATTGGTATGGAAGCAAAATCCTGGTGATGGCGGTGAATGGAAGGAACATTTGATAGCTGAAGCCGGTAACATCGAAACTACCCGTTCATGTGATATCGATAGAGATGGAATTATCGAAATAATCCCCAATACTCCCAATGATTCTTTGGTGATTTATAGATTGCAAGTGGATAACAACAAAAAAGGAGCAGGAAAGTTCAGTAAGCACACCATTTCAGGCCCACAAGGACATGGGTTGGGCTTTGGTGATATAAATGGTGACGGACTGGACGATATTATTGTACCAAAGGGTTGGCTCCAAACCCCTAATGACCCCTATGCCGGGAAATGGAAATTTCATCAGGATTTTGAATTGGGTACGGCAAGCGTACCAATAATTGTAACCGACGTTAATAAGGATGGACTTTCAGATCTTATTGTTGGTCAAGGCCATGATTACGGCTTATTTTGGTACGAACAAAAAACTTCTACGAAGAAACAGAAATCCCAATGGATAAAACACGCCATTAATCCCTATAATTCCCAATACCATAGTATGGAATGGACCGATATTGATCAGGACGGTGAAAATGAACTTGTAACAGGGAAGCGTTATCGTGCCCATAATGGGAAAGACCCAGGCGGTAACGATAATCTTGGACTTTATTATTTCAAGTGGAACGGGGAGAATTTCAGTAAACAAGTTATTGATTATGGACCATATGGTCAGGGAAAGGGAACCGGAGTCTTTTTTAGTGTTACCGATTTGAAAAAAAATGGTAACAAAGATATTATAGTGGCTGGAAAAGATGGCCTATACATTTATTACAATGAACCTATTAAACAATAAACAATGAATTTAAAAAGAACTTTTAAGCCCCTTATATTAGCACTGACAGCTATTATTAGTCTACAATCCTGTAAGGATACAAAAGAAAATAAATCAATAAAGAAAGTAGAAGCGACCATAACGGAGCAAGATGGCTTTGTAAAGATATTCGATGGAAAGACACTTGATAACTGGCAAGGAGATCCCAAATATTGGAGGGTAGAAAACGGTCATCTTGTAGGAGAGGTAACCCCTACAACCTTATTGAAGAATAATACCTTTATTATTTGGCAAGGCGGACAACCCGCAGATTTTGAATTAAAACTCGAATTCCGTATCGCGGAAGCCGGCAACAGTGGTATAAATTATCGTAGTGAAAAAGTAGATACCATTCCTTTTGCGTTACGCGGTTATCAAGCCGATATAGATGGGAAAATAAGGTATACCGGGCAGAACTATGAAGAGAAAAAGCGTACTACTTTAGCGTATCGCGGTGAAAAAGCAAGAGTAACTTCACAAGAGAACCCTGATACTCCAGGATCTTTAAGAGCCAATGTAGCAAAGAATGCCTGGCAGAGTAGGGAGATTTTGGAATCACTTGGAGACTTGGATGAATTAAAAACAAATATTAAGAGTGAAGATTGGAACGAAGCCCATCTTATTATAAAAGGCAACAGTTTACAGCACTATATAAATGGTGTTTTAATGAGTGAGGTAATCGACGATGACACGGTTAACAGGACATCCTCAGGGTTTTTAGGTGTTCAAGTACATGTTGGCCCCCCTATGAAGGTTGAATATAGAAATATAAGATTGAAGAATTTATAGTGATATCAATTTCTTTCTTTCAAGAAGAATAAAGTCCAACCTTAAATTGCTTGCTTCTGTTATAACTTGAAAATTTAACTAACGGAAAAGGGAATTGATAAAAATACCGTCATGATTTTGATGGGGAATAATGGTTATTTCTTGGGTAAGTGTCAGCCTGATGGTAAATGGTTTTTATATGATAAATCTTTTGAAGAGCTTTATCATTAACAGGATGACCCGAAAGAGATCAATAACATTGATAAAGATTTAACTACATAGTTTTCATTGTAATAACCTTTAAAAGAGTTTAAAACACCTCATTATATAATTTTTAGAGACTAGTATTATGGAAAGAATTAAGATTAATGAAAAAGCCTTGCTACTCTTCGTTGTTTTCATCTTATCATTTCTAGGTTGTAATGAGATATCTTCAAAAAATTATGAAGATAATATAGCAAAAAGAAAAAAAAAGGAGCAGGATTTTATTAAGGTAAATAATGAATTAAGTTCAAAAGATATAGGATACATTAATATTGGAGGGGTACTTGGTGAGCGTCTTCAAGCAAATTTGGAAAACTGGGAGTTAGAAGCATATTATGCCAATCCAGCAATGGTAGAAATGTTTTTTGATCGCGATAGAAGTACCCCTTCAAATTCACTTACCCAACAGTCAAAATTAAACCCGTGGTCTGGCGAATTTGTAGGTAAATACCTTTGTGCATCAATCTCTAGCTATCAAATTTTAAATGATCCAAGGCAAAAAGAACTCATTGATGAAGTTGTGGCTAAACTACTAGAGAGTCAGGGTGAAAATGGTTATTTGGGTCCTTTTGATAAAGAATACCGATTAACAGGTCCGAATACATGGGATTTTTGGGGTCACTATTGGACAATAAGAGCTTTATTAATGTATGCTGAAGAATTTAACTCTGAAATAGCATTGAAAGCTGCGCGAAAAGCTGCTGATATGATTATTGATAAATTTTTAAACAATGATATCCACTGGATTAACGATGGTCTATTTGGCTTAGTTAATTATGCCATAATAGATGCTTTTGCTCAACTTTATATTAAAACAGGTGACCAATCCTATCTTGATATGGCTCATTGGATTGAAAATGAATGGGACTTACCAGAGGTAAATCTCAGATATATATCAAGAACTTTAGCAGGTGAAGAAATGCATGAGTTTTGTCACCCAGCTAATCGTTGGGAAAGTCTTCATGACTTTCTGGGAATTCATAAAATGTACTTAATTACTGGGGAGCATAAATACCGAGATGCTTTTGTTAAACTTTGGAAAGGGATACAAAGGAGCGATATTCATAATACAGGTGGTTTTACAACAGGTGAAGCAGCAATAGGGAATCCATACGCTCCAGGAGTAATAGAGACATGTTGTACAGTTGCTTGGATTGATATAAGTACTGAAATGATAAAGCTTACAGGGAATTCTACAGTTGCCGATGAATTAGAGCTATCAACATTCAACGGTTTGTTGGGAGCTCAACACCCCAGTGGAAGATGGTGGACCTATAACACCCCTATGGATGGAGTTAAGAAATCATCCGTACATTCAGTTTTTTTTCAGGCAAAACCTGGTAGCCCAGAACTTAATTGTTGTTCAGTGAATGGACCTAGGGGATTATCTTTACTTTCTAGGTGGGCATTTCTTAAATCAAAGGAAGGTGTAGTTGTAAACTTTTATGGACAAAGCCAATTTGAAATACAAACTCCAAACAAACAAAATTTAAAAATTAGTCAAACAACAAATTATCCTTCATCCGGAAAAATACTCATTGATTTAAAAATGGATAGACCAGAGTCTTTTTCAGTGCACCTTAGAATTCCATCATGGTCATTGAACACCATTGTAAAAGTAAATGGAGAACCTGTGGAATCAATAACCGAAGGAACATACCTTGATCTTTCACGCACTTGGAAAAATAGAGATCAGATTGAGTTAAACTTAGACATGTCACCTCATTATTGGCTAGGAGACAGAGATTTAGCAGGTAAAACTTCAATATATTCAGGGCCTATTTTATTAGCCTATGACCCCGTTTATAATGAAATACCACCAAATCAAATACCTGAATTTTCTGCTAAAAATCTAAAACTCACAAATACAGAAGATAAAAATCGAACTTTCAAACCTGTGATTTTGTTTTCTATAATTGCGGAAAATGGACGTGAAATTCAATTGGTTGATTTTGCAACAGCTGGTGCCTATGGCAATAAGTATGTGACTTGGTTGCCCATTACTGGAGTCGACAAAAAAATGAATAATCCTCTACTTCCTATATGGGCAAATCGCCCCTCAGATTGATGGAGAACATTAATCATTTTTTATAACTATGTTAATGATATAGACACTAAAGTTAAGTTATATGGGAAATATTTTCATGTGTTTATAATTGTGATATTCAAAAATTTGCAGGTTGGTTTTGCTAAAGAACTAATATATAAGTTCTTTAGCAGATATGTTGATAGTAAAAACCAATTAGATTTCGTAAATCAACTGTTCGATTTTAATTTAAACTAAAATAGATGTGTCCAACACCTAAATATTTTCAAATTCCTAATTTTTCACCTTGGTAACGTGTATAGAAAATAGCCCTTCTAAAAAACCTCCCACAGCCATTAGCGCCACTCCAATTAAAATCGACAGAGCAAAATAATAGTTTGAGAAATTGGTTGCATATATTTTTGTTTCCATGCTGACAGTACTACCAAACCGAGGCTTTATCTCCAGGCGACAACCCTCCAGAAGTACAATAGATATATTTAGATGGCACAATTTATTGCCAAGTAACATATTGTAGTCGTCCTAGATATTTCATCTAACTACAAATTAAATTTGAGATTCAAATTTATAATTACCTGACCCAATTTCATATATCTTGTAATCGCCTTCCTGTTTAATAAATTTTATAAGTTCGGAATCTATAGCTTTACCGTCTTCAACAACAGAACTACCATCCAAGGAAGGGATATAAACCTTTGCCTTTGAATTTACAGGAATTTCAACTTCCAAAGTAAAAACAGATTCCTTGATCGTCCATGAAGAGACAATATTCCCGTTGATCGAACCAAATTCACTACGAACATTTTTTAAGGAATAGTCCCCTAAATTAGGTCGGATAACAATGTTATTGAACCCTGCACCTTCGGTATCTATTCCTGCTATATTGCCAAATAAATATTGAGAAAAGGCCCCAAAAGCGTAATGGTTGAACGAGTTCATTTCAGCGTTCATTTTCCCATTAAACCCCTTTTCTGGTGTATAGCTGTTCCAGCGTTCCCAAATAGTTGTAGCTCCGTTCTTGATTTGAAAACCCCAACTGGGATACTCCTTGTTCAACAAAATACGATACGCTAAATCAGAACGGTCTATGGAGGATAGTGCAGGTAACAATTGTCTGATTCCCAAAATACCTGATGAAGGTAAATAATCATTATCCTCAATAAGTTGTACTAAATGTTTTCCTGCCTTTTCTTTTAAATTCTTCGGTAGAATATCAAAATAAATCGCAGTGGCATATGCAGATTGTGTATGGCCCGTAAAGCCTTTTTCTCCTTCAAAATATCCTGATCCATCCCCATAGGCGGTTTCATCGATTTGAAATTTTCCATTGTCGTCCAAATAATAATCGATAAATGCAGAAACGGAGGTATTATATGTTGTTTCATAATAATCGGCCTTCGCATCATTTCCAATCGCTGCACTCATCTCTGCCATAATTTTCAGCGCATACTGATAATACAAAGAAGCCATAATATCATGTGCCAGATGTTTATCGGTCATGGACAGCCAATCGCCAAACCCTCCCTTTGGATTAACCTCAGTCCACGAGTCCTCCTTGTAAAACGAATTTTCCTTACTTTTCATAATATGATAGTCCATAAAACGCGTCATGGATTCATAATGATCTTCGACAATTTTGGTGTCACCATAAAATTTATATGTATTGTAAGGCACCATTACTCCCGCTTCCATCCATCCCGGCGAATACCAAACAAGTTTTGGATATGGCTGTGGAGCAAAAACAGAATAAGCACCAAAATCATATTGTGCATCCCGCAGATCGGCAAACCATTTTGTATTAAAGGCCCCAAGGTTTGCATTGTATAGCGCCGATTTAGAAAATATCTGTACATCACCTAACCATCCAAGTCTCTCGTCCCTTTGAGGACTATCAGTTGGTACTTCCATAAAATTGGAGCGTTGAGTCCAAATTACATTTTCGAACATTCGGTTCAAAGTCTCATCGGACGAAACAAAGGAACTTACCATAGGCGTGGACGAACCAAAAGCAACTCCTGTAATGGTATTTTTATCAGGTTTACTTTCCAGACCAGTAACTTCAACATATTGAAAACCATGATATGTAAATTTTGGTTCCCATATTTCTGTCCCCTCCCCTTTTAGAATATAGGTATCAGTGGCCTTGGCAAATCGGAGATTTTCCGTCATAAGTGTCCCATCAGGATATAGTCTCTCCCCAAAACGCAATACTATGGTATCATTCTTTTTTCCTGAAACTTTTAGTCTGGCGTGTCCTGCAAAATTCTGCCCTAAATTAAAAATATAGGTATTCTTTTTAGGTTCAGAAATCTCTATTGGCTCTAATTCGTCATATACCTGAATACTGTTTCCTGGATAAGCCTGTACTTGACCTTGGGTTCCTTCGTGTATGAATACGCTTGCCCAATCACGGTCGTCGTAATCAAAAGTGTCCCAACCCGGTAATTCCATATTCGCATTGTAACCTGCGCCCATTAGCAAATCAGCATATACTAAAGGCCCTTCATTTCCTTTCCATGATTCATCGGAAATAATTATATCCTTTTGTCCGTCTTCATATTCCACCTCAAGTTGGCTTAATAGGGCAGGATGCAGGCCATATAATTCCCTATTTCTTGGTTTTGATAATACTTTGGGACCTACATAACCAGCATACCAACCGTCTCCTAGAATACCTCCCAGAGTATTTGCACCTTCTGTCAAATATTCTCCAACATCATAAGTTTTATAATAGACTCTTTTATTGTAATCCGTCCAACCTGGAGCTAGTAGGTCACTACCAATTCTCTTTCCGTTTAATGACATTTCAAAAACACCCAAAGAGGTCACGTACAAGGTAGCTTTTTTAATATCTTGCTTCACTTTAAATGTCTTGCGTAAATAGGGAGAAGCTGGCAGATGTAGGGTATCTTTTTTGTCCCGGTCCATAGTCTTGAATCCGATCCACTTCGCATGCCAATCATTTTTATCAAGAAGGCCCATAGTCCACAATCCTTTACTGCTCCACTCAGAAGCAATATCATTTTCATCCCAGACCCGAATCTTAAAATAACAACCTTGACCTGACTTTAGCGGGGTACCAGCATACCTAACATGTGCGTTCTGCTTAGAAACCGATTTTCCACTGTCCCATAATAGATTAACATCCCCTTCCAAATCTTCTTCCGAATCAGCAACCTTAATCTGAAATGCGGATTGACTTTTGTTACGTCCTTTTGCTGACATCTGCCAGCTTAATCTTGGCCTTGTTTCATCTATCCCCAATGGGTTTTCTAAATATTCCACCATCAAATGGTCAACCTCTATACTGCCAGGAGTAGTTATTTTGGAACACGAAAAAAATAAATAGACAGGGAGAACGGTAAAAATGGCTTTAAAGAGTAATGCCTTCATGGATACATGTTATTTTAGTAAGTAGTACACAAAATAAAACATTGGTTTGAACTTAAGTATCCTGCACCTACCCGTATGATCAATTCAGTAAATTTTTAGGATTTTTTAAATACCAGCATAGAACAGGATGGGGTAATGTAGTTTTATTCTTTCTTTTACTTCTTTAATAAAATTTATAACAGTTATCCATAGAACAAATATGAAGTGCCGATCTGCAATTTTATTTATCCTGATAAGTTCCTTTATCCATATGCAAACCGTATATAGTCAAAAATCGGAACGTCCAAATATTATATTAATCGTTGCTGATGATTTGGGATATAGTGACATAGGTTGTTATGGCGGCGAAATTAAAACCCCAGCCTTGGATGAAATGGCCAACTCAGGAATGCGGTTGCCCAACATGTACAATGCGGGTATGTGCGTAATTTCACGTAGTTCCTTACTAACGGGTGAATGGTGGCCAAAAGTAGGTTATGGTATTGAAAAACATGTTAATCTCGCACAAAAGTTAAAACAACAAGGATATCGCACAGGTATAGTGGGCAAATGGCATCTCAACGGCGAACCTAATGACAAAGGTTTTGATTACTTTTTTGGTTTCCTAGGAGGGTATTCGAGTTACTTTGAAGGAAGCAAGGATTATCGCTTAAACAAAAATCCATTTAATGAATTTAATAATGATTTCTACAGTACAGATGCCTTTTCCGATCGTTCAATAGAGTTTATAAATGGTAAGGGAAATGCGAATGACCAACCCTTTTTCCTGTATCTTAGCTATCAGGCTCCACATAACCCATTACAGGCATCAAAAGAGGATATCTTGTCCTACAGGGGTAGCTATTTAAAAGGATGGCAAGCAATAAGGGATGCTCGTATAAAAAAACAAATCCAATTAGGGCTTGTTGACCCCGAAACATCTTTGGCCAAATATCCACAAAATTTACCTGACTGGGAATCCCTAAGTCCTGAGCAAAAGGACATGGAAGACCTCAGAATGTCTGTCTATGCGTCAATGGTCGAACGCATGGACAAAGGTATAGGCAAATTGATACAAAATTTAAAAAGCAACGGACAGCTAGAAAATACCCTTATACTTTTTCTAAGTGATAATGGCACTGATTCTTTTTCGGTAATGGACGAAGAAATGCTTAAAAAAGAATTGTTGCCCGGAGACGTTGGGTCAAATTACCAGCCAGGAACTGGATGGGCATATGCCAGTGTTAGCCCTCAAAGGCTGTACAAAATAAGTCAACACAACGGAGGTGTAAAAACAGGTGCCATTGCCTATTGGCCCGTAGGCATAAAGAAAGCTGGTGGAATACAACAGGAAGTCCTACATGTTGTAGATATTATGCCGACTCTAATGGATTTAGCTATGATTAACCCGGAAAGTAAAAAAGAATCAATTTTCACTAAAACCTTAGCAGGAGAATCATTTGTATCCTTATTAGCAGGAAAATCCTTTCTCAGAAAATCGTCAATTTATTTTCAATTCATGGACAATAGGGCTATTCGCACGAATAAATGGAGTTTGATAGAAGTAGATGGCAACGGCTGGGAACTGTATGATGTACAGGAAGATCCCCTAGAGACCAATGACTTGGCAGAACTCAATGACAAGAAGATCAAAGAACTTGAAAAAAATTGGTTGAATTGGTGGAAATCAGAAAGTGGAAAAACAGACTATGAACTAGAAAGTACGGCCACAAGTCCTCACTACGAAACTCAGGGGGATAGAGGTTCAGGCAAAATATATGTACCATCCTCCATGCCAACAATGCTCAACAACAAATATTAGTATGCTTTCAAATTGTAGATAAGATAGTAATTCCGAAAAAGTAAAAAATAAATCGTACAACAAAAAACACAAATAAGCTATGTTCAAAAAAAGCCTAAAAGCGAAACTATTTATTTTAACTATCCCTTTCCTTTGTATTACGGTCGTGGCCCAATCCAATCAAAAAACTACAGTCTCAATAATTGGAAACCAGTTTTATATTAATGGAGCTTTAACTTATAAAGGACGAATCTGGGAAAGCAACAAAATCGAAGGCCTCCTTATGAACTCAAGAATGGTTCAAGGTATATTTGATGATCTAAACCCTGATACAGTGGATAATTTTAATTATCCGGATACCCAAAAATGGGATGCCGATAGAAACACCGATGAGTTTGTCACTGCCATGGAAACGTGGTACAATCATGGCCTTTTGGCATTTTCGTTAAATTTACAGGGCGGTAGCCCGGTTGGATATGGAAATCATAATTGGATCAACTCAACTTTTGATGAGAAGGGCAATCTTAGACCTGCTTATATAAAGCGTCTTGAAAAAATTCTGAATAAAGCCGATGACTTGGGAATGGTGGTTATCTTAGGGTATTTCTATTTTGGTCAAGACCAATACCTTGAAGATGAAAAAGCAGTATTGAATGCGACCGATGCTATAACCACTTGGATTCTTAAAAAAGGATATAAAAATCTTCTTATTGAAATTAACAATGAATGTAACGGACCATATGATCACACTATTCTTACCCAGCCCCGTGTTCATGAGTTAATTGAACGGGTCCGAAAAATTAGCAATAATAGATTACTGATTACAACAAGTTATGGAGGTGGAGTAATTCCTCAAGAGAATGTATTGAAAGTTTCAGACTTTATCTTAATTCACGGCAATGGCGTTCATGAACCATCTGGAATTACAGAAATGGTAGAGAAAACAAAAACGGTCAATGGTTTTGCAAACCAGCCCATACTTTTCAATGAAGATGACCACTTTAATTTTGAATCTGAGCAATACAACTTTAAGGCTGCAATAGAATCCTATACCTCTTGGGGCTATTTTGACTATCGTTTGGATGGGGAAGAATTTGAAGCGGGCTTCCAAAGTGTACCAGTAGATTGGGGCATCAATTCACCAAGAAAAAAGGCTTTTTTCAAAAAACTGAAAGAGATTACTGGATTTTAAATTAAAAATCAGTTAGGCCATTTAATATTTTACCAAGATTTTAAAATATAAGAGTTGGCATTTAGACAATCTATTTTTTAGGTATTTAGGGAAGGCTACAACACCACGCTGGGCCAACCGATCCATATGGGGTGTTTGGCCTGGGGGTGACCTCCAAGAACCCCGACCCAATCATTAAGGTCATCTATGGCGATAAACAATACGTTTGGCCTTTCAGGTATTTTAGCAGTTTCTACCTTCTTTTTGGAATTACAAGCCCCTAGAATTAGTAAAAGGGCTAAAAGTGAAAAAAGCGATTTTATTATTTTCATAAAGGAAATTTAACATTATATAACTTTTGCTCAAATTATCAACTGTTCATAACAAATTGAGATCGTTGTTTATGCTTGGTAATTTAAAGGTAAAATAACAAATATTGGATAATATGTTTAGTGAACTATTCTGTACTCCAATCTGATATCACTCCTCTTTTATTCAAATAAAAAATGCGTGTCCTAGGACCAGTCATGGTCGGAAGATTTTTTCTTCCGACTTTTTTTGTTTTTTACATCCCCATAATTTTTGGCCAACTGATTGATTTTCAGGAATTTAACTTGTTTTTATGATGTAAATTTCGTATCTTAATATC